>Ga0102589_1001258_pt1 | contig 36403 bp, 28 predicted proteins | sample AraplaMF_Col_mLB_FD_76858 | JGI IMG/M metagenome (GOLD analysis project Ga0102589, IMG submission 76858) | Arabidopsis root microbial communities from the University of North Carolina, USA - plate scrape MF_Col_mLB | ecosystem: Host-associated > Plants > Roots > Endosphere | place: USA...
AACCCGATGTCCTTCCGCAGCACCGTCTACGTCCATGCGCTCGCCTTCGCCTGCGCGCTCGCCCTGCCCAGCCTGGCGCACGCCGCGCCGCAGGCCACCGACCTGGACGAAGTCGTCGTCACCGCGAACCGCACCGCCGTCACCGTCAACGACGCGCTCGCGCCGGTGGACGTGATCGACGCCGAACAGATCCGCCGCAGCCAGGCGCGTTCGCTGCCCGATCTGCTGCGCGGCCGCGCCGGCATCTCGCTGTCGAACCAGGGCGGCGCCGGCAAGCTCACCACCTTGTTCCTGCGCGGCGCCGAGTCCGACCACGTGCTCGTGCTGGTCGACGGCATCCGCATCGGTTCGGCGACCTCGGGCCTGGCCTCGCTGCAGGATCTGCCGGTCGATCTGATCGACCGCGTGGAAATCGTGCGCGGCCCGCGTTCGAGCCTCTACGGTGCCGACGCCATCGGCGGCGTCATCCAGGTGTTCACGCGCCGCGATCGCGAAGGCTTCGCGCCGCGCGTCACCGTCGGCGGCGGCTCCAACGGCCTCAACGAATTCGCCACCGGCTTCGGCGGCCGCAGCGGCCGGACGTGGTTCGGCGCGGATTACTCGCACAGCCATACCCAAGGCATCAACGCGTGCAGCGGCTATTTCGACCCGGTGACCTTCGACGGCGCGGGCTGCTTCATCGCCACCGATTCGCAACCCGATCGCGACGGTTACACGCGCGACTCGCTGTCGGTGCGCGGCGGCATCGACTTCAACGAGCAGTGGAGCCTGGAAGGCCACGGCCTGCGCAACGAAGGCGACAACGAATTCGACGGCGACTTCACCGACCGCGCGAAGACCGTGCAGCAGGTCGTCGGCGGCAAGCTGCGCTGGCATCCCAGCGATCGCGTCGACCTGCACCTCACCGCCGGCCGCAACATCGATGCGTCCGACAACTACCTCGGCGACACCTACCTCGACTACTTCAGCACCTATCGCGACAGCGCGACGTTGCAGGGCGATTTCGGCATCGCCGAAAAGCAGCTGGTCAGTGTCGGCCTGGACTGGCTCGACGACAGCGTGAGCAGCACCACGCAGTACGACGAGACCTCGCGCGACAACAAGGCCGCGTTCGTGCAGTACCAGGGTCGCTTCGGCTCGCAGTCGCTGGAAGCGTCCGTGCGTCGCGACGACAACGAACAGTTCGGCGGCCACACCACCGGCAGCGCCGCGTGGGGCATCGAGTTCGCACAGAACTGGCGCGTCACCGCCGGCTACGGCAGCGCGTTCAAGGCCCCGACGTTCAATGAGCTGTATTACCCGTTCTTCGGCAACGCGAACCTGCGTCCGGAAGATTCGGAAACCTGGGAACTCGGCCTCGCCTGGCGCGGCGATACCGTGAACGTGCGCCTGGATACGTTCAGCACGGACGTCGACGACCTGATCGCCTTCGACGCAGCCCTCGGCCTGCCGAACAACGTCGAACGCGCGCGCATGCGCGGCGCCGAACTCGGCGCGGACATGACGCTGGCCGACTGGACCATCAATGGTGCGATCAGCTACCTCGACACCGAGAACCGCAGCGGATTCTACGAAGGCAACGATCTCGCCCGCCGCGCGAAGAACAGCGCACGCGTGGACGTGGATCGCGCGTTCGGCAAGTTCCGCGTCGGCCTCACCGCTGCGGGTGAAGGCGCGCGTTACGACGACGTCGCCAACACGCGCCGCCTCGGCGGCTACGGCACGCTCGACCTGCGCGCGGAGTACGCGATCACCTCGTCGCTGACGTTGCAGGCACGCGTGGCGAACGTGTTCGATCGCGACTACGAGACGGTCGCGTTCTACAACCAGGCTGGACGGGAGTGGTTCCTGACGCTGCGCTATGCGCCGGTGAACTGAGTTCTTGCGCTGATGCCATGCCCCTCCCCTGCAATGCAGGGGAGGGTCGAGGTGAAGTCAGCCGATGCCTGATCGCGCGCCGACACGATACTCACACCGCCGAACCGATCCTAGCCTTCCGTCCTCCGCGCGCGCGATGTGAAAGGCCACGCCCTCATCGTCATCGACATGATCAACGCCCTGGATTTTCCCGAAGGGCCGAAACTGCTGCGCACGGCGCTTCCCGCCGCACGCCGCATCGCGGCGTTGAAGCAGCGGCTGAAATCGCGTGGCGTCCCCACGGTCTACGTCAACGACAACTACGGCCAGTGGCGCTCGGACTTCAAACAGGTCGTGGCACGATGCGCGCACCCCGATTCGCTGGGCGCGCCGTTGGTGAAACTCCTGCGCCCTGAAGACGACGACTACTTCGTCCTGAAACCCGAACGCAGCGGCTTCCGCGACACGCCGCTATGCATGCTGCTGGAAACGCTGGATGCGAAGACGCTGATCCTCACCGGCATCGCGCTGGACGTATGCGTGTTCGCCACGGCGACCGACGCCGACATGCACGGCTTCGGACTTTGCATCCCGTCCGACTGCGTCGCCTCCGAAACGCCGGGCCGACGCACCGCCTCATTGAAGCTGCTTCGCGATTCGCTGCAGGCCGACACGCGCCAGTCGCGCGCGATCACGCTGCGCTGAGGCGACGACCAACACGCGAGCGCTCGAACCACCACAGCGCCGCACTCGCGACCAGCCAGCCCAGCCACCACGGCCAGCGCGCACCCGGATGGTGTGGCGCCTGCGCTTGCGCCTGATCGTCGGCGGCGTTGGACGAGGCCGCTGCGAGATGCAGCGTCGCCTCGCGCATTTCCTGTGCGCGCAGGCCCGGGGCCGCATCCTTCGCACGTACAAAGAACGCCTGCTCGTGCTCGCCCGAACGCACGCGATGCCAGCCGGCCGAACGCGGCCAGAACGCCGTGCACCCACGCGCCGCCGGATCGCGCAGCAGCGCATGCGTGCCGCCATCCGGTGCGATCACCGCTGCCCCATCGCCCACGCCGCACAGCGCCATGCGTTGGCCTTCCCATGCATTCGTATCGATGTCGAACGCCGCATGCGGGCGCGCACGCGCCAGCGTCGCCACCGCATCGCTCCACAGCTGCGAATGCCGATCGTCGCGACCGCCGAGCACCAGGCGATAGGTGTCCGTCAGCAACCACACGCCGATGCGTCCACGCCCGTGTGCGCGCCACATCGCGAGCGTCGCGCCGTCCGCGTCGCGCAACAGCGGCACGCCATCGGAAGAGGCCAGCTTCGCATCGCGACGCGTGAGTTCCGCGACTTCCGCGGGCGGCTCTTCATACGAACGCGGCGCATCCTGCGTGCCGGGACCGAGGCGCGCACGCTCGGCGGCATCGTCGCGCGCGGCTCCATCGAGCTTCACCGTCGCCGAATCGCGCCCACCGTCGACCACGAAGCCGAGCGCGCGAAGACGCGCACGTTCGTTCGCCGACAACACACCGGTCACGCGGATCAGCAGACCGAGCCCATCGCGTACCGCCGCGTCCAATGCCCCGCGCTGCGCGTCGCCCAGCGAAGACCATGCGCGTTCGTCGACGATCGCGGCATCGAAGCGCGCGAGCGTTTCGGCATTGATCGCCAACGGCGCATCACCGAGTTGCACGCCGCCGCCCACGGTTATCTGCGTTTGCGACGGCAGGCCCGAGTCCTCCAGCCAGCGGCGCAGGTACTTCACTTCCGGATTCGGCGCGCCGGAGAGCAGCAGCACGCGCGCCGGAACCGGCGTCTCGACCTGCACCGGCACGTCGATCTCATCGACGACGCGCTGGCGCGTATCGAGCACGCGGATGCGGAACATCGCACTGCCATCGCCGCGTGCGGTCGCGGAAAGCGTGAAACCCCCATCGCGCGCGAGCGTTGCGCGATCGACACGACGGCGTGCGGGATCGAGCAGCTCGACCGCGCCGCCTTCCATTCCGCCGACACGGCCGGACACGTTGAACTCATCGCCCCCGGCAACGCGACCAGGCGGATGAAGCTCCAGCAATCCGGCGGGCAATTGTGCCGATGCGAACTCGATGGCCAAACCGGAGGCAGCATCGCGATCGCGCGCATCGAGTCCCGTGCCGATCACGCGCACACGCTGCGTACCCGCGTGGCGGCGCAAAGTGGTCGCGAGATCCGGCGCACGTTCGACATCCGACCATGCCGGCGCCTCCGGCATCGCGACGACGGTTTCGCCTGCGGCGACCTGCGTGCGCTGCGCGCCCGCGGTGGCGATCGCGAGCGTGCCCGCGCGACCGGGCACGCTCGGCGGCCACAGCGCGAAGTAGAGCAGCGCCGCGCAGACCGGCTGCGCGATGAGCAGCGCCGCGATGCGCGCACCGTGCGAGCGCTGGGTCGGTTCGGCGCGCAGGTGCCGCACGATCAGGCGCACGATCGCCAACGCTGCGGCGATGCCAAGCACGAGCGCCGTCGTTGTGGGCGTGAACAGCGGCGTCATCGCGGTGTCTCCTGACGCAACGCATCGAGGTAACGTCGACCTGCCGCATCGCCGCCGTCGCGTCGTTGCACCGCTGCAGGCGGACGCGAAAGTAACGGCCACAGTTGCGCGCGCAGTTCGCGGCGGCACGCGTCGCACGCCGGCTCGGCGCGCAGCGCGTCGAGTGCGGCGATCAACGACAACGGATCGGCCACGCGCGCTTCGTTCGCGCGCAGCCAACGGTCAAGTGCGGTGAAGTCGACTTCGCGTGCGGAGGCGTCGCTGCCACGCGCATCGTCCAGCGCATGCCACGCCTGCATCAGCGCGGGGTCGGGCGCGGTCGAGGCGACGAGGGCATCGCCTCGGCGTCCGATTCCTGCGCGATCGCCACTCATCCGACGCGATTCATCGATTGGCGGAAGCTCCGGCCCGACGCGCGCGAGATAGATGCGGCTGGCCTGCTGCACGAGCTTGATGTGCTTGAGCGCCGTGTACGCGTAGGGCAACGCGAGGTCGGGATGACCTTGCCGCAGTTGGCCTTCCGATTGCCACATCGCATCGAGCGCGAGTTTCAGCGTGGCGCGCGTTTCCGGATCGAGCAGCGTCGCGGCCTCGGCGTGATCGTGCGTGTGGCCGTATTCCTCGAGCACCGCGCCTTCCTGGCCGAACGTCGCCGGCGTCGCGGACGACTCGTGCGCGTGCTCGTCGGTCGCCGGCGCGTTCGCATGTTCGGTGTCGGATTCGGTCACCACCGACACATCGTCCGAAGTCGGCGGCGGCTTGGGCTCGCCTTCGGCCTCCTCACCGAGGAACTGGCCGTAACGCAGGCGCAGGATGCGCTGATCCACGCCGATCGCATCGCTGCGGCGCAGGAACTCGGTCGCATCGAGGCGGCGCTTCTCCTTCAGCAGCGCCTCGGCATCGATGATGATCTGGCGCTGGCTGCGGAAATACGCCGGCATCACCTTGCGCACCATGCCTTCCATGTCGCTGGTCTCGGTGCCCAGGTCGGACGGCCAGCGCAGGATCAGGCTCGCACTGCGCGCGGTCTGCGACGACGGCGTGCGGTTGTCCTCGACTTCCAGCTGCGCGATGAGATCGTCGCCGGCGGCGAAACCGAGCGCGCGCAGGTCCAGCGAATGCGCGAAGCGCTTCGTCGTCGCGTTGCCGGTGCCGCGCAGCGACAGCGTCTGTTCGTGAAAGGTGATGTTTTCGCCACTGCCCTGCGCAAGCGTGATGCGCAGCTTCGCGGTACTGGCGATGCCGAAGTCGTCGATGGCCTCGAACGCGACGGCCCACACTTTCTGGTTCTGCGTCGCAAGGCTCAGGCTACGATCGGGCTCGACCACGCGCACCTGCGGCGGACGATCGCCGACGGCGTCGAGGCGATGCGGCTTCGCATCGCGCAACGGCGGCGCATCCTTCAGCTCCAGTCGATACAGCGCCGAACGCGCCAGCGTGTGTTCGCCGCGCCATACGTTGCCATCGCGACGCAGCTCCACGCGCCGGCCATCGTGGAAGACGAACGCGGCGCCTCCCGGCTGCGGCGCGAGATGCAGCGTCCATGACAACTGCGTGCCAACCGGTGCGCGCGTGTCGAGCGTGGGCTCGTCGTGCGGGGCCTGTCGCGTGTAGGCAGGCGGCACGACGCGCAGGTTCTGTTCGACGATGCGCGTATGCGTCGGCTTCGCGGCCTCGCCGCTGATCTGCGCCACGACATCCTCGAACGCCTGTGCGGGCCGCTCGGGCCACAACAACGCACCGGCGATGGCGATCGCGGCCAGAGCAGTGGAAAGCACGATCGCGCGCGACGACCAGCGCGGCCGGAGGTCCGGCGCGGCACCGCGGTCCAAACGCGTGCGCAGGCGATCGCGTTGGAGGCGTTCGAGTGTCGTCATCGACGCATCGGGTGCGAACATCAGGTCCGCGCTGTCTTCCATGTCCGGGCGCGTCGCATCGAGGCGCTGCACGAGCCAGCGCGTGTCGAGCGCACGAGCGCGATGCACCGCGAAGGCGACGAAGAGGACGCCTGTGATCGCAAACGCGGCGATGGCGATGCCGACGCCCTGCCAGCGCCATGCGATCGCGGCGATGGCCAGCGCCCACGGCATCGTCCGTGAACCGCCGTCGAGCGCGACGCGCAGCCGCGCCTGTTTCAGGCTCTCGCGCAGCTTGGTGTTCATGGCGCCACCGCGCGGCGTGACGACGTCGCGAGCCAGCGTTCGAGCAGGAACACGAGCGCGATCAGCAGCGCCAGCCATGGTTGCAGATCGCGCGGCGCGATCGCGAACGTCGGCCCGCCGGTCAGCGGCTTGTACTCGGCGGCTGCTACGCGCGAGGGCGCCGCAGCCGGCGGTTCGAGCGCTGCGCGTAGCTGCTGCGGGAATGTCGGATCGAGCAACTGCGGCATCGCCTGCGGCGCGAGCGAACGCGTGAAGCGCAGGACGCGGCCGCGACCGTACGCGGCACCTTCGACCAGCGCGTCGCCGGCTTCATCGCGCCACAACGGCGTCCACGCCGGGGCGTCCTCGATCTTCGCGTCGACGTCGAGCAGCAACGTTCCACCGCTGCGCGCCCACTCGCGGATGTTGCCCGGTACGCTCCCCGCCGAGATCCAGGCGAGTCGCTTCGTATTCGGCGAAAGCGGCTGCTCGATGGACGCGACATCCACCTTCGCCCCGGAATCCGGCGGCTGCCACGCGAGCGCCGCGGCTCGCAGGTAGCGGGTGGCGGCAGCGCGCTCGGTTGCGTGGCGCACCACCATCGCGGGCGGCGGCACTGCCTTCCGCATCGCGTCCGTCGGCGGCGCGACGGGCACGATGCGCCAGTCCACTTCGCGCGAGAGCGCGATGCGTCGCCCATCGGCATGATCGATGCGCTGCGGCACGAACACCGTCAGCTTCACGTCATCGGGCAGGGTCGCATCGAGTTCACGCAGCAGGCTGGCGAGCGATGCGTTCGTCATCCCGGGTGCGGCGTCGATCGAGGGAAAGCCCGGCGCGAGCCAATGCACCCGCGCCCGTGCCGAAACCCCGCGCGCCGGCGCGGGATCGATGCCGGGCGCGACGGCCACGTATGGTGTATGCGCTTCACCGCCGTGCAGCACCGGTCGCGCCAGCAGCAGCGCCATCAACGCGATCAGCAACAACCGCACGATCAGCAGCGGCCACTCATCGAAGCGGATGCGATGGCGCGGCTTGGGCTTCTGCCGAAGCCAGCGCAGCGCGGCGAATGCAGTAGGCCGTTGCTCGCTTCGTCGGGCGAGGTGGATCAGCAGCGGCAGCAGCAGGGCCGCGAGCGCGGCCAATGCGGCGGGAATCAGGAACGCGAGGCTCACGCGTACTCCGCGGCGTCGCGCGCGCCGAACAGGCGACGCAGCGGAAGATCCAGCGGCTGGTCGAGCACGTATTCCGCATGCCGAATGCCGCTCGCATCGAGCCGCGCATCGAGCTCGCGCCGCGCCTGCGTGAAGCGCGCGATGAAGTCCGCGCGCATCGCCGCGCCGTCGCCGAGCAGCTCCTCGTCCGTTTCCGGATCATGGAATCGATGGCCGCCGCTGAACGGAAAGTCGCGTTCCTCGGCGGTGAGGATGCGCACCGTAAGCACTTCGCGACGTGCAGCCGCCAGGCGCGTCATCACCTCGATGCTGCCCTCGTCGAAGCCATCGCTGAGCAGCACGACCAGATCGCCCGCACCGATGCGCTCCCACAACGGGCGCAGTTTCTCCGGCGACGGCCACTGCCCGCGCGCTTCAAGGCCATGCAGTTCGAGCAGGAAGCGATCGCGCTGGCGCAGGCCGGCACCGGGCGCGAGCAGGCGGACGCCGTCGTCGCGCAACGCCACCAGTCCGAAGCGATCGCCCTGCCGCAATGCGAGTTCGGCGATGCACGCGGCCAGACCCTTCGCTGCGGAAAGACGCGACCATCCGGGACGCGCCTTGTCTTCCTGTGCCATCGACGCGCTTGCGTCGATCAGAAGCCACGCCGCGAGCGGGCTCTCGCGTTCGGCTTCGCGCACGAAGAAGCGATCCGAACGCGCATACAGTTTCCAGTCGATCTGGCGCAGTTCATCGCCCGGCTCGTACGCGCGGTACTGCGCGAATTCCAGGCCCGCGCCGCGACTTCGACTGTGATGCAACCCGAGCCCCTGCAGGCCGACCGCGCGTCGCGAGGTCAGGCGCAGGTCCTTCAACCGCGCGCGCACGGCGGGCGGAATGAAGTCGGCGATGCGGGTGCCGGGCGAGGTCATCGGAACGTTGCGGTCAGCCGTTGAACGGAACCGCACGCAGCAGCGCGGCGACGACATCGTCCGCGCTCTTCTGTTCGGCTTCGGCCGCGAACGAAAGCAGCAGGCGATGGCGCATCACCGGCGCGGCAAGCGCGGCGATGTCCTCGCGCGTCGCGGCGAGGCGGCCGTGCAGCAGCGCGCGGGCCTTCGCGGCGAGTACCAGCGACTGGCCGGCGCGCGGGCCGCAGCCCCACTTGACCCACTGCTTCACTTCGTCGGGAACATCGGCGCCGGGGCGCGTCGCGCGCACCAGTCGCGTGACCCAGGCGAGCAGGTCGTCGCCGAAATGCACTTCGCGCACCAGCGCCTGCAGCGCGAGCACTTCCTCGCCGCGCATCACGCTGGGCACCTGCGCGCTGTGCGTGCCGGTGGTCTGTGCGAGGATGTCGCGTTCCTCGCGTTCGGTCGGGTAGTCCACACGGATGTGCAGCAGGAAGCGGTCGAGCTGCGCTTCCGGCAATGGATACGTGCCAGCCTGTTCGATCGGGTTCTGCGTCGCCAGCACGAAGAACGGCGCCGGCAGCGAGTGCGTCACGCCCGCGTAGCTGACGGTGCGTTCCTGCATCGCCTCCAGCAGCGCGGCCTGCGTCTTGGGCGGCGTGCGGTTGAGTTCGTCGGCAAGCAGCAGATTGGTGAAGATCGGGCCCGGCTGGAAACGGAAGTGGCGATGACCGGTGCCATGGTCTTCTTCCAGCAGTTCGGTGCCGAGGATGTCGCTGGGCATCAGGTCCGGCGTGAACTGCACGCGGCGGAACTGCAGTTCCAGCGCCTGTCCGAGCGATCGCACCAGCAACGTCTTGCCCAGGCCGGGTACGCCTTCGAGCAGGCAGTGGCCGCCGGCGAGCAGGCCGATGAGCAGCTGTTCGACCACGGATTCCTGGCCGACGATGGCCTGCGCGATCGCGCTGCGCAGCGTGCCCAGCCTGTCGAGCTGCGATTTCAGTTCGGCTTCGGTGAGGATGTCGTTCATCTGGATTCTCTATGCCCGCCGTTCGTTCGAACGACGACCGGGGTGGTCAGCTGTTCAGCGCATACATCACGATATTGACCGCGAACTTCGTGTTGTCCTCGGCGAGGAAACGCTTGTTGCGCCAGTCGTAGTCCCACTCGCAACCGTAATCCTTGTTGCTGTAGAGCACGCCGAGGCGGCCGTCGATCTCGATGCCCTTGAGGTAATCGTGCACGAGATCGTCGCCCCAGCCGTTGAGTTCGAAGGTCGTGGCCGGCGGGCCGTCCTTGAACTCGAAGAAACTGCGGTACAGCGCGTGGTTGTTCGGAAGCTTCTTCAACGCCTTCGCGCCGAAGATCGTCGACATCTGCTGCTCGAACGACTTGGCGAACAAACCGTCGATGTCGTGGTTGCAGTCGTCGACGAAGACGAAGCCGCCGTTGCGCACGTAACGCTCGAAGTTGCGTCGTTCGGCCGGATTGAAATCCACCAGCTTGTGGCCGGCGAGATAGCAGAAAGGCGCGGCGAGCATCTTCGGATCGGCCAGCGCCAGCACGTGTTCCTTCGGGTCCACGCGCAGGTTGGTGTAGTCGATCAACGAGGTGATCAGGTTCGCCGGCATGCGCTGGTCGACGTCCCAGTCGCCGGAGTCGTACTTCAGCCGCGTCAGCCAGAAGTCGTATTCCGCAGCCGCCGCCCGTGCGAGGGGTGGCAGCATCGCGGCTGCCGCGCTTCCCAGCATCAGGCGGAGGAACTGCGCGCGGTTCATATCGACCGCGCGGTATTGATGACGTTGATTCCGTTGAAACGCGCCGTCGCCGCGCCGTGCGAAACCGCCGACACCTGGCTCGGCTGGCCCTTGCCGTCGAAGAACGAACCGTTGAGGCGGAAGTCGCGCTCGTCGCAGATCGCAACGCACGCGTTCCAGAATTCCGGCGTGCGGATCTGGTACGCCGCATCTTCGACCAGGCCGGTGATCCTGCCGTTCTTGATCTCGTAGAACAGCTGGCCGCCGAACTGCGCGTTGTAACGCTGCTGGTCGATCGAATACGAACCGCGACCGTGCACGTACAGGCCGTTCTCGACGTCCTTGACCATGTCGGCGACGCTGAGCGGCGTCTTGCCCGGCATCAGCGAGACGTTCGCCATGCGCTGGAACTGCACGCTCGACCACGAATCGGCGTAGCTGCAACCGTGTGATTCGGTGTGGCCGAGGATGTGCGCTTCATCGCGCGTGGCCTGGTAATCCACGAGGATGCCGTCGCGCACCAGGTCCCACTGCTTTGTCTTCACGCCTTCGTCGTCGAATCCGACGGCGCCGAGGCTGCCCGGACGCGTCTTGTCGGCGACGAAGTTGACGATGTCGCTGCCCCAGCGATAGCCCGCGTCGCGCTTCTCGAGCGTGGCGAAGCTGGTGCCGGCGTAGTTGGCTTCGTAGCCGAGCACGCGGTCGAGTTCGAGCGGATGGCCGACGTTCTCGTGGATGGTGAGGAACAGGTTCGTCGGGTCGATGACGAGGTCGTACTTGCCCGGCTTCACCGACGGCGCCTTCAGCTTGGCGCGTGCATCGCGCGCGGCGTTGACGGCGTCTTCCATCACGTCGTAGCTGGTCGCGTACGCGGTGATGCCGCCGGGCAGCGCGCGCTTGCCGGCCGCGGCACCATCGAGGAACTCGTAACCCATGCCCATCGGCGCGGACAGGCCGTTGCGCGTGCGGAACTTGCCGCTGGCCTTGTCCACCGCGGTGGCCGTCACCGGCAACCAGATGCGATGGATATCCTGGTCGACGTAGCTGCCGTCGGTGGACGCGAAGTACTTCTGTTCGTTGATCAGGAACAGCGTGGAATTGAAGAAGTCCGCGCCGGCCTTCATCGCCGCCGCATTCACCGACAGCAGCAGGTCGACCTTGTCCTTGATCGGCACTTCCATGCCGTTCTTGCGGATCGGCGTGGCCCAGCGCACTTCGCCCAGTGCGGGCGTCGGCGCGAGTTCGACCTTGCGCGTCTGGTTGCGTGCGTTGGCCTTCGCGATCGACAACGCGGTACGCGTGGCCTGCGCCACGGCGTCCGGCGTCTGCACGTGCGTGGCGGCGAAGCCCCACGCGCCGTCGGCGAGCACGCGCACGCCAACGCCGGAGGATTCGGCGTTGACGACGTTCTCCACGCGCTCCTCGCGCGTGATGACCGATTGGCGCAGGTAGCGGCCCACCCGGACGTCGCAGTACTGCGCGCCGCCCGCGCGTGCGGTGTTGAGCGCGGCGTCGGCGAGCTGCCGGCGACGCGCCTGATCGACCGGTTCCAACAGTGCTTCCGCGGCAACGCTGCGCCCCCACACCGTATGGGGGAGCAGCGCGCCAGCAGTGGTCAGGCCGGTGAAGCTGAGGAAATCACGACGTTGCACGATCTACTTCCTTTCCGTCACACCGCGTCCGACAGCGAGGTGAAGGTGAAATCGCGCAGCTTCATCGGCGGGATCATCATCACGAACGAGGATTCATCGCCGGCCACGCGCACCGGACGGCCGAGTTCCTCGATGTTGTTGAGCATGATCACCGGCGATTCGTTGAAGCGGAAGTTCTTCACCGGATACTTGATCTGGCCGTTCTCGATGTAGAACGTGCCGTCGCGCGTGAGGCCGGTCAGCAGCACGGTCTGCGGATCGACCATGCGGATGTACCAGGTGCGCGTGACGAGTACGCCCTTCTGCGTGCCGCGCACGAGATCGGCCGTGGACTTGTCGCCGCCCGCCATCAGCAGGTTGCCCGGCTCGCCGACGGCGCGCTTGCCCTGCTTCTTGGCCCAGTAACGCGAGTAGTTGAGCGCGACGACCTTGCCGTTCTCGACGATGTTCATCTTCTCGCGCGGCAGGCCGTCCTGGTCCCACGGCAGCACGGCGGCGCGCGTGTCCCACGGATCGGCGGAAATATTGACGCGCGAGTCGTAGACCTGTTCGCCCAGCTTGTTGCCGCCGCCCTTCTTCGACAGGAAGCTGCGGCCTTCATCGGCCTGGCGCGCGTCGAAGAAATTCATCATGAACGAGATCAGGCCCGCGGCCGCGGCCGGTTCCAGGATCACGGTGTACTTGCCCGGCTCCAGCGCCTTGGCTTCGGCCGATTCGGTGGCCTTGCGCATCGCGGTGCGGATGTCGGCATCGGCCTTGAAATCGGCCGCGTCCTTGAGGTTGCGACCGACCCAGCCCGAACCGCGGCCGTCTTCGGTGCGCACGGTGCAGGTGTAGTTGAAGTTCGCGCCGCGCTGGTAGGCGAAGTTGCCCTTGCTGTTGGCAATCGCCACGAAGTTCTGGCCGTCCTCCAGAAAGCCCGCCGCGATCAGCTTCTCGCCCTTGCACGGACCGATCGAATCGGCCGCCACTTTCGCGCGGTATTCCGGCGTGATGGCCGCGGTGGATTCGCTGAAGGTGGGGCTGGGCTTGTAGGTCTGCTTTTCGATCGCCGGCATGAACTCCGGGTTTTCCGGCGCCAGGCGCGCGAGGTCTTCGGCGCGACGCACCACGCGTTCGAGCGAGGCGTCGTCGAATTCATTGATGGTCGCCGTGCCCACGCGGTTGCCGAACGCCACTTCCACCGCGAGTTCGGTGTTGTCGACGATGCCGCTGGTGGAGATGTTGTTCAGCGCGAAACGGATGTTGCCGTCGACCGAACCCGACAGCGTGGCGCTGGTCTGGTCGGCCTTGGACAGCTTGATGACCTTGTCCAGGATGGCCTTGGACTGTTCTTCGGTGAAGATGCTCATTTATTCAGTTCTCCAGCGCGCGATCAGCCGAGGCTGCGGGCGGTGTTGATGACGTTGATGCCGTTGAAGCGCGCCGTGCTCGAACCGTGCGAGACCGCCGAGACCTGGCCCGGCTGGCCCTTGCCGTCGAAGAACGAACCGCCGAGGCGATAGTCGCTTTCGTCGCAGACCGCGGCGCACGCGTTCCAGAATTCCGGCGTACGGATCTGGTAGGCGACGTCTTCGATCTGCCTGGTGATCTGGCCGTTCTTGATCTCGTAGAACAGCTGTCCGCCGAACTGCGCGTTGTAGCGCTGCTGGTCGATGGAGAACGAACCGTCGCCGATGATGTAGATGCCGTTCTCGACGTCCTTGATCATGTCGGCGACGGACAGCTTGTTCTTGCCCGGGGCCAGCGAGACGTTCGCCATGCGCTGGAACTGCACGCTTGACCACGAGTCGGCGTAGCAGCAGCCATCGGATTCGGTCTTGCCCAGGATGTGGGCCTGGTCGCGGATGGTCTGGTAATCGACGAGCTTGCCGTCGCTGATCAGGTCCCACTTCTTCGTCTTCACGCCCTCGTCGTCGTAACCCACGGCGCCGAGGCTGCCCGGCTGGATCTTGTCGGCGAAGATGTTGACGTTGGGACTGCCGTACTGGAAGCGCGCCTTCTGCTTGTCCAGGGTGGCAAAGCTGGTGCCGGCGTAGTTGGCTTCGTAGCCGAGCACGCGGTCGAGTTCGAGCGGATGGCCGACGGATTCGTGGATGGTCAGCCAGGTGTGCGACGGGTCGAGCACGAGGTCGTACTTGCCCGGCTTCACCGACGGCGCCGTAAGCTTGGCCTTGGCCTGCTTCGCGGCGGCGATGGCGTCTTCCTTCATGTCGTACGACAGGCCGTAGTTCACGACGCCATTGGGCGAGACGACCTTGCCCGACGATGCGCCGTCGAGGTACTCGAAGCCCAGGCCCATCGGCGAGGACAAACCGTCGCGCGTGCGGAACTTGCCGGTGGCCTGATCGATGGCGGTGACCGTCATCGGCGCCCAGATGCGGTGCACGTCCTGGTCGATGTAGCTGCCATCGGTGGAGGCGAAGTACTTCTGCTCGTTCACCAGGAACAGCATCGAGTTGACGAAGTTCGCGCCGGCGTTGATCGCCGCGGCGTTCACGCCCAGCAGCAGGTCGGCCTTGTCCTTCAGCGGGACTTCCATCGCGTTCTTCCTGATCGGCGTCTTCCACGACACCTCACCCACGCCCGGCGCCTTGGCCAGCTGCACGGGAGCGCTCTGCATCTTGGCGTTGGCCTTGGCGATCGCGGCGGCCTGCTGCGCGGCCTTCACCACGCCCTGCGTGGTCAGCGCGTTGGTGGCGGCGAAGCCCCACGCGCCGTTGACCAGCACGCGCACGCCGATGCCAGTGGATTCGGTGTTGACCACGTTCTGGACCTTGTCCTCGCGCGTGATCACGAACTGGCGCAGGTAACGGCCGATGCGCACGTCCGAATAAGTGGCGCCCGCCGACGTGGCGGCCTGCAGCGCGGCGTCGGCCAGCTGCTTCTTCCTGGCGACGTCGAGGGTGGTGAGCAGCTCTTCGGCGGCGATGGCGCGGCCGAACGGCAACATCAGCCCGGCGACACCAACGCCGGACATGGTGAGGAAGGAACGTCTATCCACTGTTGTATTACCCCCGGAGTGGGCCCACGGACGCCGGTACGGCGGGCAGGCAGGCGATCGAGACAAAATCGCTTGGACTGTGGGTGGGGGGCTTGGGGGCCGTCAAGTGACGAACGGGCTATAGGCGTTCGTCGTAAGGCGGCGTGGGCGCGGAAGTGTGCGCTGGGTCCTGTGGGATGGCGCGGGCGGGGGTGCGTTGTGCCGAGTCGGGCGGCTCAGACGCCCGGCGGCCGGGTAAGGCCGAAGGCCGCACCCGGGTGAGCGTTTGCGATCGCGTCACGCAAAGCCCCCGGGTGCGCTTCGCTTACCCGGGCTACGTTGGCCGACTTGGCGATCAATGTCCCAGGTAGTTCTTCAACCAGATACCCTGCAGATACTTCAACGCCAGCATGTACACGCCATCGTTGTTGTTGTGCGCGTGGCAGATCGGAAAGATGTAGACCGAGTTGGAACCCGCCGGCATCGACTTGGCCACCGTTCCGGTGACGACGTGTCCGCCCACGAACGTATTGCCGCAATTGAATCCGAACGACTGGTACGACGTGCACACCACCGGCCACGTGTTGAACTGGTTAGCCCACAGCTGCACCCAGCTCAGTCCGCCGATGTGCGGATCGGGCGTGCTGCCGATGACGTTGGCGAAGGCTTCCTGGTAGTTGAACGTCACCTCGCCGCCGAACACCGATTCGATGGTGAGCACCTCGTCGCCCGGACCGTACTGCCGCCCGGGTTCGTGGAAACCCTGGAACACGCCGTCGCGATAAACCGTCATGAACTGCTGGTGCAGTTCGGGTGGAAGCTCCGGTACGTGCTTGCGCACCTGCACGATCAGGCCGTCGCGTTCCTTCAACTGCGCGATCACGCGATCGCTGGCGGTTCGCACTAGCGCGATGAACACGTCGCGCAATCCCGGCGTCAGCGGCGTGGTGTAGTTCCAATGGGTGTTCGAAGTCAGCTCGTCGGCGCGGAAGCCGCCGCCGGCGCCGTACTGCCGGCAGGTTTCATCGCTGTTTTCCGGCATGGTGACCAGGCACATGCCGCCCGCGGAGTCGTAGTCGGTACCGGGAACGGTGATCGTGCGCCGTTCGCTGTCGTAGGTGTACTCGAACGTGAATCGCCCCAGCAAACGCCGGCCCTGGAAGCCATGGACCACGCCCAGGTCGAGGGCCGTCGACTGCGCGACATGCGTCCCGTCCACCAGTTCGAACGCCACCGCATGCTCCTGCGGCGAGAGCGTGACGAAGTCGCTGACGTAGGGCAGCGGCAGTGCGATTCCGATGTCGATGTTCAGCACGGGATACCTCCTTGTAACAACGGGTCGATGGAAGTGCGTTCGTGCGAATGCGCGCCCGCGGGGGATCGCGGGCGCGCACCGGGGCTTACTTCGACACGTCGTAGTTGTATTCCAGGACGGTGTACGAGTAGTCGTAGTTCTGGTTCTCGACGCTTCCGCAGGGCACCTTCACGAACCACTGGCTGGTCTCCTGCGTCGAATAGAGGTACTGGAAGGTCGTCACGATGATGTCCAGGCCCGGCTCCACCGAGATGAAACCGATGACGGTGCCGAAGTTGTCGGTCACCGTGCTCTTGCCGACCTGCGCCTGCATGTCGCCCATCTGCGTGGTGAGGTAGGTGAGCATCGGGGCGACATCGCCACCCAGTGCACCCAGCACGGCGGCAAAGAAGTCGCCAGTGATCGTCAGCGCGGTGCCGGAACCGGATTCGGAATGCTGGCTGACACCGGTCTGGCCCATGCCCTTGATGGAATTCATCGCCTCGATCATGGCGGCCTGGTCGAGCAGGTAGACGCCGTCCTCGACCGTCTGGCCGCTGGTGTTCTTCACCGCTTCCTTGATGGACGATGACATCGCCAATGCCGCCGTGTAGGCCTTGCCCACCTTCTGCTTCAAGTCGGCGGACCAGTTGTTGTCCACGTAGGCGAAGACGAAGTCCGATCCATTCGGGTGCCACCATTCGCCTTTGTCGGTCAACGTCACGCGGTAGCTGGGATACTGACGTCGCGTCACCGCGATGGGATGGTGCCTGCGGCGTGTCGTCGAGACGTTCTGGAACTCCGGGGCGCTGTGCTTGTTCACGATTGCTCCTTGGCCGATGGCGGCCGTCCTGCACTGAGTGGGGGCGCCCATCGCGCCGCGAAGCGTGTCGATGGGCGGCAACGGGAAGCGCGCGTCATCGTCTGGGCATGGCCCGATCCTCCGTGAACGAAACCGGCGGCCAGACTGCGCCCCACCGTTGCAGCCGCCAATACTCCCGATGACGTAGGCCTAAAGGCCAAGGTCGTTGTCGTCGCGGGATTGCGTTTGCGCACGCGCGATCATCTGCGCGGTGCTGCGCAGGCCGAGCTTGCGAAGGACGTTCTCGCGGTGCTTGCGGACGGTGAGGTCGCTGATGCGCATCGCGCGCGCGATCTGTTTGCTCGTGCGCCCCGCGATCACGAGCTCGGCGACTTCACGCTCGCGCGGCGACAGGGAAGATGGCTGGAGGCCCGGGCGACGGCGCCAGCCAACCCTGGCCCCGCGCATGCGCGATGAGCTGCGGCGCGTTGTGCAGCCCGAGCTTGGCGAGCATGTTGCTGCGGTGCTTGCGCACGGTGAGCACGCTGATCGAGAGCGCGCGCGCGATATCCCTGCAGGCGAGGCCGTCGGCCATCGCGTGCAGGATCTGGACCTCGCGCGTGGTGAGACGCCGCGGTGCAGTGTCCACTGGCATTCGTCCGTGAAGCTCGGGGAGCTGCGATGCGACCCAGCACGACCGCCCCGAAACGGCCGCGCGCGTGGCGGTCGTTGCAGCGGTCAACGACGTTGGATTGCCCTACCCGGCCTCGTTCCGCTCGCCGCCGTTTCGAAGACGGGCGGAGGGCGAAGCCGTCAAACTGCCGATCGACGTTGCTAACGCTCGACTTGGGTGAAATCGGTCAGTGGAATCGCATCACGGTGAAGCGGCGCCGCGACGCTGTCGCACGTGTAACCCGGGTAAGACCGAAGGCCGCATCCGGGTCGGCGTTTTCGATCTCGTGGCGAAGCCCCGGGTGCGCTTCGCTTACCAGTTACGGCGGCGCGTTGAGAACCTGGGTGCCCGCTCTCGATATCATGAGGACCCGCTTACGTAACGAATCGAGGCGCCCCGCATGACCGTGGTCCGAGTGGCATTGGCCAACCTGCGCGTACCCGCGACGCCGGCCGAATCGGTCGCGCTCGCGACATCGGCCATTGCCGAAGCCGGCCGGCAGGGCGCGATGGTGGTCTGCTTTCCGGAGTGCTTCATTCCCGGCTACCGATGGCCTGGCACGTCGTTGCCGCCGCACGATCCGGCCTTCCAGAACCAGGCAGTGGCGGAAGTCGCCGATGCCGCGAAACGCGCCGGCATCGCCGTGATCCTCGGCACGGAGCGAATGACCGATCGCGGCCTGCAGATCACCGCTTGCGTCATCAACGCCGATGGCACCGTCGCGGGCTGGCAGGACAAGGTGCAGCTGGATCCCTCGGAAGAGGACCTCTATCCCGCATTCGCGAACGAACGCCACGTCTTCACCGCGGGGCCGTTGACCTTCGGCGTGACGATCTGCCACGAGGGATGGCGGTATCCGGAAACCGTGCGCTGGGCCGTGCGTCGCGGCGCGCAGGTCGTGTTCCATCCGCACGCAAGCGCGGCCGAGCCGGGCGGCTATCGGCCCACGACATTCGCCGATCCCGCGAACTCGTTCCATGAGAAGGCCGTGCTGTGTCGTGCCGCGGAGAACACCTGTTACTTCGCGTCGGTCAACTTCGCGATCGAAGGCTCCAGCACGACATCGGCGATCGCACGACCCGACGGCACACTGCAGTGCTTCCAGCCCTACGGGCAGTCGGGCCTGCTCGTGGCCGACCTGGACCTGGGCACGGCCACCGGGCTATTGGCGTCGAGGTGCCGAACCTCACCGCTTTGACGGGCGGGCAGCGGACACGCACGGTGCGGGCATTGCCGTCGCAAGTCGTCTTTGTCCGCTATCGACGGGAAGTGGACGTTCGGCAGGGCCGGACGTCGCGCCAGCTCGCTTGAGCTCCCGTGCGGTCCGCGGGAGCCTGGAGAGTGCGGGTGGTTGCAATCCGCGCGCGGGACTGCGACAAACAAGCCCTCCTCGATCGGGCCCGCCCATGTCCTACGTCCGCTGCGTTCGCGGTATCGCCTCCGGCGTCGAGTATTCCGCCGACGTACCGATGAACCTCGACCCGGTCGACGGCCGGCCGGTGGAAATGGTGCTCGACCTGGAGCGACTGGCGCGCGAGAAACCCGACGCGGCGTGGTATCGCCCGCAGCGTCGCGACCTGTGGCGTTTCGGCGCGTTGATGGCGCTCGATGCCGACGATCCGGTCGATGCCGCGCATCTGGTCCCGCTCGGCGAAGGCGGGACGCCGCTGCTCGATTACTCGACGCATCCGGTCGCGGCAAAGGCAGGCCTTGCGCTCCAGCTCAAGGACGAAGGCAAGGCGCATCCCGGCCACGGGGCGAACCCGACGCAGAGCTTCAAGGATCGCGGCATGGCGATGGTCGTCGCGCAGGCACGACGCCTGGGTCTGACCAGGCTCGCCGTGCCGACGCAGGGCAACGCGGGCGATTCGCTGGTGCGGTACGCGCTCGAAGGCGGGCTGGGCGTCGTCGTCGCAATGCCGGACGACACGCCGATGCCGATCCTAGGCGGCGTCGCCGCGGCCGCCAGGCGCCATCCCGACCGGGTGATCCTCGAGCTGGTCGGCCCGACCATCCGCGAGGCCGGCGCGTTCCTCAAGGAGCGCTACATCCCGAACGGCTGGTTTTCCGTCGCGACGTTCCAGGAACCGGGATGGCGCATCGAAGGAAAGAAGTCGCTCGGCCTCGAACTCGCCGAGCCGGCGCCGGGCGAAACGCGCTGGTCGTTGCCCGATGCGGTGATCTATCCCACCGGCGGCGGCACCGGCGTGCTGGGCATGTGGAAAGCGTGGGACGAACTGGAGGCACTGGGCCTGATCGACGGGCGACGCCCGCGCATGCTGTGCATGCAGAGCGCACGAACGGCGCCGCTGGTGCGTGCGTTCGACGACGGCGCGGCGGACACGACCGTCGTCGAGGCGGGCGCCACGCTTGCCGTGGGCCTCAACGTGCCCGGCGGCGTCGGTCATTTCCGCGTGCTGGAGATCATCCGGCGCAGTGGGGGCGCGGCCGTCGCGGTCGATGAAAGCGGGATCGAAACCGAACTCGCAGCGGAGTGGCGCCGCACGCACGACTGGATCTCGCCGGAGGGCGCCGCCTGCCTTGCGGCGCTGCCGCAGCTGCTCGACCGTGGCCTCGTCCGGCGCGGCGAGCGGGTGGTCGCGGTCAACACCGGCTCCAGCGAGAAGTACCTGCCGACGCTGCGCCACCTGCTATGACGGCGTCGTAAGCGATCGACCTGCGCCCGGCGCCATCCTGCGAAACGTCAGTTGCTGAGGATGGCCGCCGCAAGGACCACGAAGAACACGGAGCCGCCGACGAGAAGCCAGGAAGGAAGCTTCCTGACGGGGTCGCGTGGCGTTCGCTCGTTGTCGAAAGCGCCCAGTTCGCGCAGCACCTCGGCAGCCAGCGCTTCGTCCTCCTGGTTGAGGATGAAGATGCTGCGGCCCAGGGTCGTGGAGGCGCCCAGTCCGAACGTGGCCGGCGTCGCTTCCGATATGTAGTGCTCGATCCCTTCCCGATCGAATCCGATTCGCACCAGGTCGGTGAATTCGTTGCTGCTGGTCTTGTAGATCAGCTTCATGCGGTGGGCTCTTCCCTGGCGGCGCGTCGGGGAAGGCTATCTGATCGGTGTGCGTGGCGTCGATGCGCGTGTTGCGTCCGCCTTCGGAAAGCGGACGCAAAGGGCGGCGTAATGCTGTTGCGCCCTACTTGCCCGCCCGCGATCGAGATGCGAGGCGCTGAACGGACAACTTCCATGCCCGCGTGGGTCGAGAGCGGACATTAGCCCCGCTTAAGCACGTTCACGCGGCGAAAGGTAGGCCGGCCGCATCCGGGTCAGCGTTTGAAATCTGGTGGCGCAGAAGCCCCGGGTGCGCTTCGCTTACCCGGGCTACGTGGGCCGTGTGCGCAAGTCGGATCGCACCGCTTCCATGTCGCGCAACAGAAGGTAGAAGTGCGTCAGCAGTTCGTCGGGCGTGAGCGCGAGGTCCGGAATATCGTGGACGATCTGCGCCTGCGTGATCCGGTCGAGCAGTTGCAGGTGATGACTCATTCGAAGAAACGTCATATGTCCTTCCTGCGAGAGGACATAGCCGGTTGGTGCGGTGTTACGGGAAACGCTTTCCTTACGCATGCTGCACTCCGTATCCGTGATGGCTCGCGGCGGGGCGCCGCGAGGTGTCGGGAGGTTAGAAACTGCGTATCGACAGCGGGCGGCTTTCCCCTTTCGGGTGTTCTATTACCGCCACCCTCCCGACGTGATCGAATACGTCGGCTGCCCACAATGGGCTGAAGAACCACCAGTTTCGTAGGTGGAACGCGATACGCAGAGTTTCTAATCTCCGAAACGGAGTGTGTTGAGCGCGTCAGAGCGCCGCAATGCGAAGTAACCTCAGCGTCGAATCAGCAAACGCTGACGCGCATCACGACGCATTGCTCTTGTAGCCCGGGCAAGGCCGAAGGCCGCACCCGGGGAAGCGCTTGCCAAGGCGTCACGCAAAAGCCCCCCGGGTGCGCTTCGCTTACCCCGCCTACCCCGAGTGACTTATGGCGCGCTGGCGATCTTATCGACGCCTGCCAGTACAGTCGCGGAAATGCGCTCAAACTGCCAACTAGGGAGCATATTTCGGTCACTCTGCAACTTCATGACATGAGCCTTCAGGTCATCGGCAGACATTGACCCAAACAGCTTGCTTACCTGCGCGTAGTAGTACGCCGATCGCGACCTCGCAAAAATCTCAATCGGCCCATACGAATTAGTTGCGTAAACGAGGGTCTCTGGCCACCAGTTGTAGTAATAGTCGTTGCTTAACGTCGCTCTTAAGTACAGCGCGAAATCGGCCTGCATTAGCCACTTAAAGTCGAACCCTGAAGACTCTGCTCGTTGCTTCAACAGATCGGCACGACTGGAGAGTCGGTGAAGCTTCTTGTCGCGGTTTTTGAACGACTCCATGTAGCTACGGAACTCTGTGAACGTAGTTGTCGGATCCCTCCCGCGACTAGCGTATGCACTCACATAGTACGGCGTTACCAGAAGCCGATCCGCAAACTCGAACCTCTCGTACCGAATCAGTATCGCCATCGTATAGAGGTAGAGCTCGTGAACGATAAACTTGAAGTTGTCGAACGTCCATGAATGATAAGAGCTCATGGTCTCCGGACGATCAAGGTAAGGAAGCAGCCGCTCAAAGAATCTGTGCAACTTCTTCTGCATATCGTCGTTGGCGGCGTACTGCGCGATAGCCAGAACTACTTGGACGATCTCATTCTTGTGCGGTGCAAATTCTTCAATGCTTTCAGCGACTAGTTCGTCCGCCTCTTCGTTGTCCCTGATGGCAATCCTGAATCGCTCTAGGTTTTCGGCAAAGGTCGCGAGGTATTCGTCGACCGCACCTTCAACAAACGGCCTTCCGTTCTTCAGTGCATCCAGGCAACGCCGGAACGACAAAGATGTTCCCAGAGACTTGGCGGGCCCGTCGTCCAAGAAGGCTGGCGCCTTGCCCACCTCAGGCTTGACATGCAAGGGCTTATCAAAAACCCATCTAACAAGGCGCTCAAACTCCGCGGAATAGTTCTCCGATGAGCTTAGGTCAATGTAGATGCGTCCCTTGTAATAAGTTGGAAGATAGGGCTTCCCTTCTTCATCCCGCTCGGGGAGGACGGCTACAAATTTTCCCTGATCCTGCTTTTCGTATACTTCGCGAGAGATGATCTGGGTTTCAGTACCTACGCCACTTACCCGGCCGTCTGCCTTCTCTGCGTACTTCTTGTCGGAGATGACGACGACCTTCCGGATAGTCGGATCAGTGACCATCTTCTCCATGAAGGAGACCGAATCGTGCCCTTCCCTTAGATCCCACTTGTCCAAGATCACATCGACCCCAGACTCCATGAGTCTCGTTGCAAGATCAACGACCCATGTCTCATGGTCCTGAGATGACCAGCTGTATGAGATGAACAGTCTTGGCGGCGTCATCCGGTGATCCCCCCTTGGCGTCACGCGAGTTTAGCCGCAACCCCGTTCGAGAAGGCACGCAGCCATACGCCTGTAACGAACAAATCCCGTTTTCACTTGAGCAGACCCGGGCCAGGCGCCGAGCGGTATCCGCGCCACGCGCGATGCGCCCAGCCACGCGACCCGCTTACGCTCACACGGTGCAAAACATGAACCACAAACAAAAACGGCCCTCACAAGGAGGGCCGCTTTCAACTCGGGACGGCGCTTACTCCACCGTCACCGACTTCGCGAGATTCCGCGGCTTATCCACATCCGTCCCACGCGCCAAAGCCGCGTGGTACGCCAACAGCTGCACCGGGATCGCATGCACCACCGGCGACAGCACGCCGACGTGGCGTGGGGCGCGGATGACGTGCACGCCTTCGGACGGGCCGAACTGGCTGTCCTCATCGGTGAAGACGAACAGCTCGCCGCCGCGGGCGCGCACTTCCTGCATGTTCGACTTCACCTTCTCCAGCAGCGTGTCGTTGGGCGCGATGACGACCACCGGCATCGCCGCATCCACCAGCGCGAGCGGGCCGTGCTTGAGTTCGCCCGCCGGATACGCCTCGGCGTGGATGTAGGAGATTTCCTTGAGCTTGAGCGCGCCTTCCAGCGCGATCGGGTAATGCACGCCGCGACCGAGGAACAGCGCGTGCTGCTTCGGTGCGAAACGCTCGGCCCAACCGGTGACCTGCGGTTCCAGATTCAACGCATGCTGCACGCTGCCGGGAAGGAAACGCAGCGCGTCGAGGTACGCGTTTTCCTTTTCCACGCTCAGGCGGTTGTTCAACTTCGCCAGCGTCGCGGCGAGCGTGAACAACGCGACCAGCTGCGTGGTGAAGGCCTTGGTCGAGGCGACGCCGATCTCGGCACCGGCGCGCGTGTAGTACACCAGTTTGCTGGCGCGCGGGATCGCGCTTTCGGGCACGTTGCAGATCGACAGCGTGCGGTCGTGGCCGAGCGACTTGGCGTACTTCAGCGCTTCCATCGTGTCGAGCGTTTCGCCCGACTGCGAGATGGTGACGATGAGGTGCTTCGGATTCGCCACGGCCTTGCGGTAACGGTATTCGCTGGCGATCTCGACCGAGCACGGCAGGCCGGAAATCGCTTCGATCCAGTAACGCGCGGTGAGACCGGCGTAGTAACTGGTGCCGCAGGCGAGGATCTGCACGCCTTCGACGTCGCGCAACACTTCTTCGGCATTCGCACCGAACAGCAGCGGGCTGAACGCGTTGGTGTCCATCACCGCTTCGATGGTGTCGGCGATGGCGCGCGGCTGCTCGTGGATTTCCTTCTGCATGAAGTGGCGGTACGGGCCGAGCTCCAGCGAGGCCAGCGACACGTCGGACACGTGCACCTCGCGCTCGATCGCAGCGCCGTTGCCATCGAACACCTGCACGCCTTCGCGCGTGATGTCGGCGGTGTCGCCTTCTTCGAGGAAGATCACCTGGCGCGTGGCCTGCAGGATCGCGGACACGTCGCTGGCGATGAAGTTCTCGCCTTCGCCCAGGCCCACCAGCAGCGGGCAGCCCATGCGCGCGGCGATGAGGCGGCCGGGCTCGCGCTTGCTGACCACGGCGATGGCGTAGGCGCCGACGAGTTCGCGCACCGCCTTCTGCACGGCGGTGAGCAGGTCCGCACCCTGCGACTGGTGGAAATGGATCAGGTGCGCGATGACTTCGGTGTCGGTCTGCGACTCGAACACGTAACCCTTCGCGCGCAGCGCTTCGCGCTGCTCATCGTGGTTCTCGATGATGCCGTTGTGCACCACCGCCAGCTCGCCGAAGGAGATGTGCGGATGCGCATTGGCCTCGGTCACGCCGCCGTGCGTGGCCCAGCGCGTGTGGCCGATGCCGAGCCGGGCGCTGAAGCCTTCGGACTGGGCGGCCGACTCCATCTCCGACACGCGGCCCGTGCGGCGCACGCGGCGGACGTCGGCACCGTCCAGGACGGCAATGCCGGCGGAGTCGTAGCCGCGGTATTCCAGACGCTTGAGGCCTTCGATCAGCACCGGCACCACGTCGCGATCGGCGATCGCACCCACAATTCCGCACATGCAGCGGTACTCCAGATCGTTGAAGACGCACAGTTTAGCGGGAGGTACGCGAAGGCCGCTGTACGGCGGACACGGAACTGTCCGCGCGGACACCGCGGACACCGCTCGGAGCGCGCAAGTGCTTGAAAGGAAAGGAACGCGAAGTTGGCACGGCTCCTGCGTATTCAGGTGAGCTTCCATAAACCGACGACCGCATGATCCGCGACACCTCCGCCCAAGACCGCGTCATCGCCGCCCCTCCCGCGAATCCGCGCCGGAAGCAGCTGCTCATCGGCGGCGGCATCGCCGCGGCCCTGCTGCTGGCGCTGAGCGTGCCCACGCTGGGTCGCTGGCTGGGCTCCGGACAGTCGGTCAGCGGCGAGCGCCTGCGCACGGCCGAAGTCCATCGCGGCACGCTGGTGCGCGACGTCTCGGTGCAGGGCCGCATGGTGGCCGCCGTGAGCCCGACCCTGTACGCCCCCGCCGCCGGCACCGTCACGCTGAAGGTGCGCGCCGGCGACACGATCAAGCAGGGCCAGCCGCTGGCGGTGATCGACAGCCCGGAGCTGCGCAGCAAGCTGCTGCAGGAGCAATCGACGCTGGCGAGCCTGCAGGCCGAGGCCAGCCGCGCCGCGCTGGACGCGCAACTCGCGCGCTCCACCGCGCAGAAGGCGCTGGACCAGGCCGAGATCGACCGCACCGCCGCGACCCGCGACCTGGAACGCAGCCAGCGCGGTTTCGAAGGCGGCGCGGTGTCGAGCATCGAGGTCGCGCGCGCGCAGGACGTGCTCAAGAAGGCCGAGATCGGCCTGTCGCACGCGCAGCACGACTACGGGCTGCAGGATCGCGGCGCCGGGCTGGACACGCGCAACAAGCACCTGCTCGCGCAGCGTCAGCAGGCGCTGGTGGACGATCTGCAACGCCAGGTGGACGAACTCAACATCCGCTCGCCCGTGGACGGCATCGTCGGCACGGTGAACATCACCGACCGCACGGTGGTGCCGATCAACCAGCCGCTGCTGGTGGTGGTCGACCTGCGCGAGCTGGAAGTCGAACTCCCCGTGCCGGAAAGCTACGCCGACGACCTGCGCCTGGGCATGGGCGCGGAGATCAGCTACGGCGGACAGAAGTACAACGGCGTGCTGCAGTCGGTGTCGCCGGAAGTGGTGAACGGCCAGGTGATGGCGCGCCTGCGCTTCGCCGACAACCAGCCGGACAACAAGCGCCCCACCGGCCTGCGCCAGAACCAGCGCGTGAGCACGCGCGTGATGATCGAGGAAAAGCCGAACGTGCTGATGGTGCAGCGCGGTCCGTTCCTCGACACCGGCGGTGGGCGCGTGGCCTACAAGCTCGATGGCGATACCGCGGTCAAGACCGCGATCACCACCGGCTCCAGCAGTTTGTCCGACGTCGAAGTGCTCACAGGCCTGAAGCCCGGCGACCGCATCGTGATTTCCGACACCGCGTCGTTCAACGGCGCGGACGAAGTGATGGTCAACGACTGATCGCGCAACGTACCAACGTATCCGTACATCCCGCATCCCTACAGCCACGCAACGCAAACACGCACACCTTCAGGAGCACCGCCATGTTGAAGATGACCCACCTGAGCAAGGTCTACCGCACGCACATGATCGAGACGCACGCGCTGCGAAGCTTCGACATCCACGTGCGCGAAGGCGAGTTCGTCGCCGTCACCGGGCCGTCAGGTTCGGGCAAGACGACGTTCCTGAACATCGCCGGCCTGCTGGAGGACTTCAACGACGGCGATTACCTGCTCGACGGCGTATCGGTGAAGGGCCTGGACGACAACGCGCGTTCGCGCCTTCGCAACGAGAAGATCGGCTTCATCTTCCAGGGCTTCAACCTGATCCCCGACCTGAACCTGTTCGACAACGTCGACGTGCCGCTGCGCTATCGCCGCATGGGTTCGGCCGAACGCAAGGAGCGCATCGAGCATGCGCTGGGCCGCGTCGGTCTTTCGTCGCGCATGAAGCATTACCCGTCCGAACTTTCCGGCGGCCAGCAGCAGCGCGTGGCGATCGCGCGTGCGCTGGCCGGCTCGCCCCGCCTGCTGCTGGCCGACGAGCCCACCGGCAACCTCGACTCGCTCATGGCGCGCGGCGTGATGGAACTGCTGGAAGAGATCCACGCGCAAGGCACCACGATCGTCATGGTCACGCACGATCCGGAACTGGCCGCGCGCGCGCAGCGCAACGTGCACATCATCGACGGCCAGGTCACCGACCTGGACGACGCCCCGCGCCTGGGCGGTGAAGTCGCCGCCGCCACCGCCGCCGCGATCGCCGACTGAGGAGCGCGCCAATGTTCAGTTACTACCTGCGACTGGCGGCGATCTCGCTCAAGCGAAACCGCATCCTCACCGCGCTCATGGTCGCGGCCATCGCATTGGGCATCGGCATGTCGATGACCTCGATGACCGTGCTGCACATGATGAGTTCCAACCCGCTCTCGCATAAGGACGAACTCGTGCGGCGCGTGCAGCTGGACAACTGGGACGCCAACCGTCCGTGGGACGAGGACAACCCGACCGAGCCGCCGGACATCATGACCTACCAGGACACCAACAACCTGGTGAATGCGCACAAGGCCGAGTACGAATCCGCGTCGTTCTCGAACGTGCTGCCGCTGGAACCCGAGAAGCGCGAGGTGAAGCCGTACATGGTCGAAGCGCTCTTCGCGACGTCGGGCTTCTTCCCGATCTTCGAGCCGCCCTTCAAGTACGGCAGCGGCTGGTCGCCGGCCGAGGACCGCAGCGCCGCGCGCGTGGCGGTGATCGACAGCGAAACCAACGACAAGCTCTTCGGCGGCGAGAACAGCGTCGGCCGCAAGGTGCACCTGGGCGGCGAGGATTACACCATCGTCGGCGTGCTGGAGAAGTGGAACCCGACGCCGCGCGTGTATCACGTGGGCAACGGCGCGTTCAACGATCCGCAGTCTGTGTTCGTTCCCTTCTCCATCGGCATCGAGAAGCAGCTCAACAGCAATTCCAACAACAGCTGCTTCAAGAATTCCGAACCCGGTTACGCGGGCCTGCTGGCGTCGGATTGCGTTTGGCTGGACCTCTGGGTGCAGGTGAAGGACGCCGCCGATGCGCAGCGCTACGCCGCCTTCCTCAACGACTACGTCAACGAGCAGAAGAAGTCCGGCCGGTTCCCGCGTCCGCTCAATAACCGGCTGCGCACGGTGTCGGAGTTCCTGGAAGCCGAGCGCGTGGTCAGTCGCGACGTGCGCACGCAGGTGTGGCTCGCGTTCGCCTTCTTCGCGGTCTGCCTGATCAACACCGTCGGCCTGCTTCTGGCGAAGTTCATGGGCAAGGCGCCGGAGATTGGATTGCGCCGCGCGGTCGGTGCGAGCAAGCCGGCGGTGTTCGCGCAGTACCTGACCGAATCGGGCCTGGTCGGCCTGGCCGGCGGTCTGTTCGGACTGGTGCTGACGGGCCTGGGCCTGCTTGCGCTACGCAAGCTCTACGCGGGTACGTCGATCGAACGCCTCGCGGAGCTGGACTGGAGCATGGTCTTCGCATCGCTCGCGATCGCGTTGATCGCCAGCCTGATCGCCGGCCTCTACCCGACGTGGCGCGCCTGCCAGGTGCAGCCGGCCACGCAGTTGAAGACGCAGTAACGCCGAGGACATGACCATGGAATTCCGCCCGATCCTCAATGCGCTCATGCGCAACAAGACCGGCCTGCTGCTGATCGCGCTGCAGGTCGCCATCACGCTGGCCATCGTGTGCAACAGCGTCTTCATCATCCTTCAGCGCATCGAGAAGGTGAACCGGCCCAGCGGCATGGACGAGCAGTCGCTGTTCACCGTCACCAGCCTGGGCTTCGCGCCGGACTACGACCTGCGCGGCAGCATCCGCCAGGACCTGGACACGCTGCGCACGATGCCCGGCGTGATCGACGCGACCACCATCAACTCCGTGCCGCTGTCCAACGGCGGCTGGAGCGAAGGCCTGTCGATCCTTCCCGAAAGCGTGCCGGAAGAGCAGCACACCTACGTGCCCAGTTCGCTGTACATGGTCGACGAGCACGGCGTGAACACGCTGGGCGTGAAGATCGTCGCCGGCCGCAACTTCACCGCGAGCGACGTGACCGCCCGCACCAAGGACGACAAGGGCTCGCCGAACGTGGCGATCGTGACGCAGGCGCTGGCCGATGCGATGTTCCCGGACGGCAAGGCGCTCGGCAAGCAGATCTACTCCGGCATCAGCGGCAAGGACGCGCCGGTGACCGTCGTGGGCATCGTCGAACGCCTGCAGGCGCCGTGGGTGGGCTGGGACAAGGTCGAGCATTCGATGCTGATCCCGCAGTTCCAGGACGGCGAGTTCGACGGCGGTTCGGCGCGCTACCTCATCCGCACCGAGCCGGGCCGTCGCGACGAGGTCATGAAGCAGGCCGAAGCCAGGCTTGGCGCGATCAATACCGGCCGCATCGTGCGCGGGCTGCATTCGATCGAGGAAGTGCGCGGCGACAGCTATCGCCAGGACCGCGCGATGACCATCGTGCTGACCACCGTGATCCTGTCGCTGCTCGCGGTGACGGGCCTGGGCATCGTCGGCATGGTGAGCTTCTGGGTGACCCGCCGCGTGAAGCAGATCGGCACGCGACGTGCGCTGGGGGCGCGCCGCTTCGACATCCGCCGCTATTTCATGATCGAGAACGTGATCGTGGTGGGGATCGGCATCGCGATCGGACTGCTGCTCACCTACGGCTTCAACCTGTGGCTGATGAAGCATTACGAGCTGCCGCGCCTGTCGTGGTACTACGCGCCGCTGGGCGCGCTCACCGTGCTCCTGCTGGGACAGATCGCGGTGTTCGGCCCGGCCACGCGCGCATCGCGCGTATCGCCTGCCGTGGCAACGCGCACGGTGTGATCCTTCCACACGCTCCGCTGTACGCGGCGCCCGCATCCCCGCGCGAGCGGGGATGACAACCTCGCAACCGGCGGCGGCCGTCCCACCTCTCTCCGGGGCGGCCGCCGCCCCATGGCACCCACTGCTAACCTAGGGCCCCATGCGGACCATCCTCGTCATCGACGACAACCACGCCGTGCACGTCGCGCTGGACGTGCTGTTCTCGCTCGCCGATCTGCGCGTGCTCAGCGCGGAGTCGCCGGAGGACGGCCTGCAACTGCTGGAAACGCAGACCATCGACCTGGTCATCCAGGACATGAACTTCACCGCCGACACCACCTCCGGCGAGGAAGGCATCGCGCTGTTCCGCACGATCCGCGACCGCTTCCCGGACCTGCCCATCATCCTGCTGACCGCGTGGACGCGGCTGGAATCGGCCGTCGCGCTGGTGAAGGCCGGCGCCGCCGATTACCTGGGCAAGCCGTGGGACGACCACAAGCTGATGACCACGGTTACCAACCTGCTGGAGCTGGGCGAAGCGAACCGCGCGCTCGCGCAGCATCGCGACGGCGAACGCCGACGTCGGCACGAGCTGGAAAGCCAGTACGACCTGCGTGGCGTGGTGTTCGCCGACCCGGCGAGCGAACGCGTCGTCTCGCTCGCATGCCACGTCGCGCGCGCCGACGTGCCGGTGCTCATCGCCGGCCCGAATGGCGCCGGCAAGGAGCGCATCGCCGAGATCATCCAGGCCAACTCCTCGGTCCGCGACGGCCCGTACGTGACGCTCAACTGCGGCGCGTTGCCGTCGGAGTTGATCGAAGCCGAACTTTTCGGCGCCGAAGCCGGCGCGTACACCGGCGCCAACAAGTCGCGCGATGGCAAGTTCGAAGCCGCCGACGGCGGCACGCTGCTGCTGGACGAAATCGGCAACCTGCCGCCGGCCGGGCAGATGAAGCTGCTGCGCGTGCTGGAAACCGGCCGTTTCCAGCGGCTGGGTTCGAACCGCGAGCGCCAGGTGAAGGTGCGCGTGATCGCGGCGACCAATGCCGACATTCCCGCGATGATCCGCGCCGGCACGTTCCGCGAGGACCTGTACTACCGCCTCAACGTGATCGAACTGCGCGTGCCGCCGCTGGCCGAACGTCGTGGCGACATCCTGCCGCTGGCGGAGTTCTTCCTGGAAGGCCGTCGTCGCCTCAGCGATGGCGCGCGCGGCGCACTGCTGCGGCATTCGTGGCCGGGCAATGTGCGTGAGATGAAGAATGCGATCCAGCGTGCGTTGCTGCTCGGAAACGCCGATGTGATCGATGCGGAAGAACTCGGGCTCGCCGCTGCGGCGGCGTTGCCGCGTTCGCACGAAGGCGAACCCGATCGCGATGCCATCGAGTCCGCGTTGCAACGCGCCGGCGGCGTGATGAGCCAGGCGGCGGCGGACCTCGGACTGAGCCGGCAGGCGTTGTACCGACGCCTGGACAAGCTCGGCATTGCGCGGTGATGCGATGCAGGACCAGAAGCGCCACTTCTCGATGGCCGGAAAGCTTGCGCTGCTGCTGTTCGCGGCGATGCTCGCGGCGGTCGCGCTCGGCGCGCTGCTCATCGACTGGCTCGACAACGCACTGCTGGGCGCCAGTTTGGCGCTCGTGGTCTGCGCGCTCGTCGCGCCGTGGATCGCGCAACGTTACCTCGCGCGCCAGCTGAGCCTGTTCCGCGCGTTGTCGGGTTCGGTCGCGAGCTTCCGCGACGGCGATTTCAGCTTCAGCGTCACGCGCCGTTCGAACGACGAACTCGATGATCTGGTGGAGGCGCACAACGAACTCGGCCGCGTGCTGCGCGAGGAACGCCAGTCGCTGTTCCAGCGCGAACTGCTGCTGGACACGGTGGTGCAGAACACGCCGACGGCGCTGCTGCTGATCGAGAGCCGTGGCGCGATCGTGTACGGCAACATCGCCGCGCGGCAGCTGTTCCATGACGGGCGCAAGATCGAAGGCCTCAAGTTCCCGCAGTTGATGGAGAACACGCCGGCGCCGCTGCGCGAAGCGCTGGGCGAAGGCCGCGACCGGCTTTTCAGCTTCGAGCATGCGGGACAGGAAGAGACCTACCACCTCGCGCGCCGCGACTTCCACCTCAACGGCCGCGTGCACACGCTCTACATGTTCAAGCGGCTGACGGCGGAGTTGAACCGGCAGGAAGTCGCGACGTGGAAGAAGGTGATCCGCGTGATCAGCCACGAACTCAACAACTCGCTGGCGCCGATCACCTCGCTCGCGCATTCGGGCGCGGAGCTGCTGCGGCGGCAGGACTACGAGAAGCTCGGCCGCATCTTCGAAACCATCGAGGAACGCGCGCGGCACCTGCACGGTTTCCTGCGCGGCTATTCCAGCGTGGCGAAGCTGCCGGTGCCGGAACTGGAATCGGTGGACTGGGCGCCCTTCCTCTCGCGACTGCAGCAGCATTACGCGTTCCAGCGCGGGCCGGTGCCGTCGGAGTCGGCGCGTTTCGATCCGGCGCAGGTCGAGCAGGCGTTGATCAACGTGCTGAAGAACGCGCACGAATCGGGTTCGAACGAGAGCGACGTGACGTTGACGGTGCGGCAGGTCGGCCGTGTCGTGCGCGTGGAAGTGAGCGATCGCGGACCGGGCATGTCGGATGCGGTGCTGGCGAACGCCCTGGTGCCGTTCTATTCGACCAAGCGCAGCGGGAGCGGTTTGGGGTTGGCGCTGGCGCGGGAGATCTGCGAGGCGCATGGCGGGCGGATCGGGCTCGCCAATCGCGATGGCGGCGGGTTGACGGTGAGCTTGATGTTTCCGGTGGAGTGACGACGCGCGTGCATCGCGTTGGCTCCACGTAGGATGGGTTTCGCCCGGCGAAACCCATCGCGCTTGCGTCTGGTGATGGGTTCGTCAGGCGAAATCGATTCCGTTACCGCCTGAATGATGGTTTCGCCGAGCGAAACCGATCGCCGTTGCGCGTGGATGATGGGTTTCGCTCCGCGAAACCCATCCTACGGTCGTGATGCGGACATCACCCGCCGATCAAACCTTCGGCTTCTTCTTCGGCCGCTGCCATCCTTCGATGGTCGCCTGCCGCGCGCGCGCCACGGTGAGCTTTCCTTCCGGCGCGTCGCGCGTGATGACCGAACCCGCTGCGATCGTCGCCTCGCGTCCGATCGTCACCGGCGCCACCAGCGACGAGTTCGATCCGATGAACGCACCATCCTCGATCGTCGTCGTGGATTTGTTCACGCCGTCGTAGTTGCACGTGATGGTGCCCGCGCCGACGTTGACGCCCGAGCCGATCACCGCATCGCCCAGGTAGGTCAGGTGGTTGGCCTTGCTGGTGACGCCGATGCGCGCGTTCTTGGTCTCGACGAAGTTGCCCACGTGCACGCCGTCGGCGAGCACCGTTCCCGGGCGCAGGCGCGAGTACGGGCCGATCTGCGCGGCGCCTTCAACGATCACGCCGTCGAGGTCGCAATGCGCGCGCACTTCCGTGCCCGCTCCGAGCGTCACGTCCTTCAGGCGGCAGAACGGGCCGATGCGCACGCCATCGCCGAGCACGACCTGGCCTTCCAGCACGACGTCGACATCGATTTCGACGTCGTGTCCGACGCGCACGTCGCCGCGCTGGTCGAAACGCGCAGGATCGGCCAGTCGCGCACCCTGCACGCACAACGCACGCGCGGCGCGACGCTGGAACGCGCGCTCCAGCTGCGCGAGCTGCCACGGATCGTTCGCGCCTTCGACTTCGATCGGGTCGTGCACGTGGACCATCTCGGCGGCGTTGAATTCCTCGGCCGCGAACGCGAAGACATCGGTGAGGTAGTACTCGCCCTGCGCATTGTCGTTGCCCAGGCGCTGCAACCAGCGTCGCAGCGCTTCACCGTCGGCGACGAGGATGCCGGTGTTGACGGTGCGGATCTCGCGCTGTTCGTCGTCGGCATCCTTGTGTTCGACGATGCGGCCGACGCGACCCTGCGGATCGCGCACGATGCGGCCATAGCCGGTGGGATCCTGCAGGTCGGCCACCAGCACGGCAATGCGACCGGGCGCGGCGAGCATGCGCTGAAGCGTCTCGGCGGTGATCAGCGGCACGTCGCCGTAGAGCACGAGCACGCGCGCATCGACCGGTACCGACGGCATCGCCTGCTGCACGGCGTGGCCGGTGCCCAGGCGCTGTTCCTGCTCCGTCCAGTGCAGGTCGGTCTGGTCGGCGAACGCGGCGCGCACCTGCTCGCCGCCGTGTCCGTACACGACGTGGATGCCGGCCGCGCCGAGCTGGCGCGCGGTGTCGATCACGTGTCCCAGCATCGGCTTGCCCGCGATCTTCTGCAGGACCTTGGCCGTCGTGGACTTCATGCGCTTGCCCTCGCCGGCGGCGAGGATGACGACGTGGAGCGGATTCATGCGATGGGACACCCGTGGACGCGACCGCGCGATCTTATCAACGGCAAGCCGAGTACGCCGTGCGTATGGGTCGCGTGCACGGAAGCCGCGGGGGCCTGCCTTAGAATCCGCGCATGCGCGAACGCCCCGACCGCTCCACTCTCGCCCGCCACGGAACGCGCTACGTCGCGGTCGGTGCGGTGCAGCTGCTGCTGGACTGGGCGGTGTTCGTCGCGCTGAGCGCGTCGGGCGTGCTGGTGGAGCCGGCGAACATCGTCGGGCGCATCAGCGGCGCGGCATTGGGATTCTGGGCGAACGGCCGGTTCACCTTCGCCGGGGAAGACACCGCCCTCGGCCGCCGGCAGTTCGCGCGCTTCGCGGTGATGTGGCTGGCGACGACGGCGATCAGCACCTGGGCCGTCGGGCATATCGACGACACGGTCGGATTGCGCTGGGCGTGGCTCGCGAAGCCGGCGATCGATGTGGCGGTGAGCTCGGTGGGGTTCGTGTTGTCGCGACATTGGGTGTATCGGCGTTGAGGGCGCCGTATCGCCGACCGTAGGATGGGTTGAGCGCAGCGATACCCATCGTTTGGGCGCGTCAGTTGCGTGGGCCGCGATGGGTTTCGCGATACGAAACCCATCCTACGAAGCCATCGCGCCCCAGCGACGCAGGATGGGTTGAGCGCAGCGATACCCATCGTTTGGGCGCGTCAGTTGCGTGGGCTGCGATGGGTTTCGCGATGCGAAACCCATCCTACGAATGCCGCGATGCCGAACCGCACGCAACAAAAAAGGCGACGGGTTCGCCGTCGCCTTCTTCGATCCGCCGGATGGATTCGAATCCCGAATCCCGAATCCCGAATCCCGGCTCTTAGTGCTTCATGTTCTTGCGCAGACGCTCCAGCGCGCTGAGCTGGGCGATGCTCATCGCGAGCTGCGTCTGGGCTTCTTCCATGCTCATCTTCGGATCCTTCTTGGAGAGGATCCGCTCGGCTTCTTCCTTCGCGGCGCGGACGGCGGCTTCGTCGATGTCCTGCGCGCGCACGGCGGTGTCGGCCAGCACGGTGACGACGGTCGGCTGCACCTCGAGGATGCCGCCGGAGATCGCGAAGTCCAGCTGCTCGCCGCCCGGCAGGGTCACCACGACCTTGCCCGGCTTCAGGCGCGTGATCAGCGGCGCGTGCTTCGGCGCGATGCCGAGCTCGCCGATCTCACCGGTGGCAACGACCAACTCGGCTTCGCCGTGGAAGATTTCCTGCTCGGCGCTGACGATGTCGCAACGAATAGTGCTCATGGTGCCTCGCTGTTGCGAGGCGGGATTCGGGATGGGCCATCCGGGATTCGATCCCGACCTTCCATCCCGCACCCGCCCTGCGAATCCCTAATCCCGAATCTCGAATCCCAAGGATCGCGGGCTTAGCCCGAGATCTTCTTGGCCTTCTCGACCGCTTCCTCGATGCCGCCGACCATGTAGAACGCCTGCTCCGGCAGGTGGTCGTACTCGCCTTCCACGATGCCCTTGAAGCCGCGGATGGTGTCCTTCAGCGACACGTACTTGCCCGGCGAACCGGTGAAGACTTCGGCCACGTGGAACGGCTGCGAGAAGAAGCGCTCGATCTTGCGGGCGCGCGACACGGCCTGCTTGTCTTCTTCCGACAGCTCGTCCATGCCGAGGATCGCGATGATGTCCTTGAGCTCCTTGTACTTCTGGAGCGTCGCCTGGACCTTGCGCGCGACGTCGTAGTGCTCGTGGCCGATCACATTCGGGTCGAGCTGGCGCGAGGTCGAGTCCAGCGGGTCCACGGCCGGGTAGATACCCAGCGAGGCGATGTTTCGCGACAGCACGACGGTGGCGTCGAGGTGGGCGAAGGTGGTCGCCGGCGACGGGTCGGTCAGGTCGTCCGCGGGCAC
>Ga0102589_1001259_pt1 | contig 36369 bp, 32 predicted proteins | sample AraplaMF_Col_mLB_FD_76858 | JGI IMG/M metagenome (GOLD analysis project Ga0102589, IMG submission 76858) | Arabidopsis root microbial communities from the University of North Carolina, USA - plate scrape MF_Col_mLB | ecosystem: Host-associated > Plants > Roots > Endosphere | place: USA...
TGTAACAGGATTTGGCTTAAAGGGGACACTACAAAATAAAGCATATAAAATTGGGAAAGCTGATTTTATCGGAGAAGAAACAAAAACGTTTCATAGCAGCATTTCCATACATTTAGAACAAGAAGGAAAAACAGTTGTATATGTAAGTGATGAAAACGGCATTCTCGGTCTGATCGCCTTAAAAGATACATTGCGCCAAGAAACAATTGCAGCAATTCGCGAACTCCAAAGCCTTGGCATTGAAGCAATTATGATTACAGGTGATAATGAACAAACAGCAAAAGCCATCGCTGCTGAAAGTAATATTAAAGAATATTACGCATCATGCTTACCAGAAACAAAAGTAGAAACGATCAAACAATTGAAAGAGAAGTACGGTACAGTAGCAATGGTTGGTGACGGAATTAATGATGCTCCTGCCTTAGCCACAGCAAGTATTGGCGTTGCAATGGGAGAAGGAACTGATGTTGCGTTAGAAACAGCTGACGTTGTCTTAATGAAAAGTGAACTTTCCCGCTTAGCACAAGCCATTCGCTTATCTAAACGAATGAATCGCATTGTAAAGCAAAATGTGATTTTTTCATTAACTGTCATCATGCTGCTCATTTGTTCAAACTTCCTGCAATTTTTAGCCCTTCCATTAGGTGTCATCGGTCATGAAGGAAGTACGATTCTCGTTATTTTAAATGGATTACGGTTATTAAAAGCAAATAATTAAGAAGCTGATTCAAAAGGCACATAAGTGCCTTTTGAAGTCAGCTTTTTTCCGTTATCGATCGTTCTTTGCAATATATAGGCGCTTCGACACGATTTAAAGTGAAACTTCCATCAGTGACGCCTTTCTCACTGATGGAAAGCTCTCACCAATCGGGCTTTTACTGCCCGTTAATGCGGGATAAAGATCCCTCGACGATATCCGACACACAAGTAGTCGATTCGCTGAAACTGACTCATATCGAAAAGCGAAGAGCTGTCCCAAAAGTAAAACTTTTGGGACAGCTCTTTTTTAATGATAACTATTATGTCCGTTTGCACTGCTGCTCGTTTTATGTTTTGGCTGCGAGCTGCTGCGTTGTTTACGCTGATTTTTGTCATTTTTGCTATTACCAGTCTTATTTTGACCCATGAATAATCCCCCCTATTCCCTTTTAGTATGGGACAGAAGATTATTTTTGATTACGGGAATTATTGTCACTCGTTCGATAACAATTCAAAAGTGCATTAATTTCTCCGCCAAGTAAAATTACCCAGCCAGTTAAATAAAACCATAATATTAAAATAATAATACCACCGAGACTACCGTATGTAGTAGCATAATTCCCAAAGTTATCAACATAGTAAGCAAATGAATACGATACCACAATCCATCCAATTGTAGCAAATATTGCTCCTGTCACCACTTCTCTTCTCTTCACATGACGATTTGGCGCAAATTTATACAAAAAGCAAAATAAACCGAACAATACAAGAAAACTTAGTAGTAATCGAACAATACTCCACACAAACGTAAATTCTTCAGATAAACCTAAAATTTTAAAAATTGCTGCTCCAATTAATTGGCCAAATACAGGTAAAATTAAAGCGAAGACAATCATAAAAATCACTGCTAATGTTAATACAATGGATAATGCCCTTGTTGTAATAAAAGAACGGGTTTCATTAATATCATAGGCGCGATTAAATGCCTTCATCACCGCATTAACACCGTTAGATGCAAACCATAACATGGCAAGTAAACCAAACGATAATAATCCACCATTTTGCTTATTTACTATTGCATGTACATTTCCTTCAATTAAACTCATTGCATCTTCAGGAGCATAATCCTTTAAAAAGGCTAATACATCTTCTGTCTGAATTGGAATATATCCAAGAAGTGTAATTAAAAAGACGAGCGCTGGAAAAAGAGAAAGCAAGAAGAAATAAGCGAGCTGTGCTGCTAAGCCCGCCACGTCATCTCGCATTGTTCGATCATACAGGTCTTTTCCAAATGTGAAAACATGATGAGTTCTTGCTTTTTGTAAAAATGCTTTCATCTTTTTTAAACGCTTTTCTTTTCTTCATTATTTTGTTTTAGTTCGATATACGCTTCTGATTGCTTCTCTTCTGCAATAGGTTCTTCTTCCGCTGCAATTAATTCTTCTTCTACCTTTAATTCTTCTGTTGGGACAACCGCTTGAATCTCAATTGTTTCCGGTTGTTCTTTTACAGTGTTCTTCTTCTTACTAAAAATATCTTTCGTTTCTTTTAAAGTTTCAACAACAGCTGGCGTTAACTTTTTAATTTCCGCTACTTTTGCTTTTACAACATTAAGATCTGCGAATTCGCGCCCTTTATCTGTAACTGTTTGTACTTTTTCTTTCAGCTTTGCATTTTCACCAATTTCAATCATTTTTGTTTTTGCTTTTCCTGCTGTATACTTCACCTTTTCACGATTTTCCTTCTTTAACATAGAAACCGCCACACCTGCTGCCACACCAATTGCAATATTTCGTACAAGGTTTCCCTTCTTTGCCATATTCCTTCACCCTTTCATCTATTTTGTTAGAAATTTATCTCACTCTAATGAACAAGAAAATCTCAAAGGAAAAACTTTGAAATCAACCTCCCCATAAGAGTTTGATGCGCTCAACTCATCATTAACGGGGACACCCATCAATGGAAGCTTTACATTTTACTTTCTGAACTAACATTCTTATATTCCTTGCTCATTTCGAATGAACGCTAACAATTTTGCACATCCTTCTGTTACAAGGTCATATACTTCTTGAAAGTTCCCTGTAAAGTATGGATCCGGAACATCTGTCCAACCACCGTTTGGAACAAAATCGGATAGTCTGCCAATATAGCCGCCAGCTTTGCCTAAAACCTTTAAATCATCTAAATTTTTATTGTCCATTGCAATAATATAATCAAACTTTGTTAAGTCTTCTTTTTCTACTTGACGGGCTTTAATTCCTTCAAAGGACACTTCATTTTCCGTTAAAATTTTTTGCGTACCATGATGAGGTGGATGGCCGATATGCCAATCTCCGGTTCCAGCCGAATCAACAGTAATGACCGTTTCTAATTTTTCTTTTTTGACCTGCTCACGAAAAATCGCCTCTGCCATCGGAGAACGACAAATGTTTCCAAGACAAACAAATAAAACCTGAACCATATTGTTTCTTCCCTTCATCTTGCATCTGTTTATATTTATATACCCAGTTTAATCTTTCGACATAGAAGTCGTTACTATGTAAACTACTTGCCTTCTCCTTTTGCTTTAAACTTTGCATGTGGTAGGAAAAGGTCCTAACCGCTTCTATGCGCGGTCAGATGCTCTAGTCTCCCCCAAAATAGAAAGGGGTTTATGTCGTTTTTTAACTTGTATATTTAGTATAAACAATCAACAATTACTTATAAAGGAAATAGATACTAATTTAATACGATTGCAAACTTCCGTTAACGAAAATGATAAAAAAATGTTAAGATAAGTCTATGTTATTTTAAAGGGGGACACTTCCGTGGATTTATCCGTAAAAACACAAGAGAACGTTGAATATATGGTAGAAGCAATTAAAGAAAAGTTACGTATGGTAAACGCTGGTGCAATGAGAGCTGAAAACTTCAATGAAAACATGTACGAAGACTTACGTGAAATTTATGAGCATGTTATGAAACGCGACACATTTAGCATCAGCGAAATGGAAGCTATTACAGAAGAATTAGGCACACTAATCAAGAAATAAGAAAAAGTGGCTATGACAGCGGATTCCAAAAGTTTGATACATGTCAATCTTTTGAAATCCGTTTCTTTTTATTTCCAACAAATTTATGACAAATCTCCACATTTATTCGCACACCTTCAAAATATTGTAAAATAATAATAACCCACTCATCAGAGACTTCACATCAAATCGAAATTTTCCACACTACAATTGATAACTGTTTTTTACTGGAGGTGCTTTCATATGAGCAATTGGTACAGTAAGACAACAACTCAGACATTGCATGAACTAGAAACAAATGAACAGCAAGGTTTAACCGAAGAAATAGCGGTAGCTCGATTAAACAAATACGGGAAAAACGAGCTCGAAATGAAGAAAAAAAGAACTTTGGGTCAACGTATTTTTGCCCAGATCAATGATATTCTCGTCTATGTTCTTTTAATTGCAGCTCTTATTTCTGCCTTTGTCGGCGAATGGGCTGATGCTAGTATTATTGCTGTTGTAGTCGTTTTAAATGCTGTAATTGGTATCATTCAAGAATCAAAAGCAGAGCAAGCTCTAGAAGCTTTAAAAAAGATGGCGACTCCAAAAGCAATTGTAAAACGAGGTAGTGAATTAAAAGAAATTCCATCCGAAAATGTCGTTCCTGGAGACATTGTTCTGCTTGATGCAGGTCGCTATATTCCTTGTGACTTACGGCTCATCGAAACAGCCAATTTAAAAATTGAAGAATCTGCTTTAACGGGCGAATCCGTTCCTGTAGATAAAGATGCAACGTATACTCCTTCAGGGCAACATCAGAAGAAAGTACCATTAGGTGATCAAAAGAATATGGCCTTTATGTCTACACTTGTTACATATGGTCGCGGTGTTGGCGTAGCTACCCAAACAGGAATGCATTCACAAATAGGGAAAATCGCCACTCTCTTGCATCAAGCTGATGATGATACAACACCTCTTCAAAAAGGCCTAGCGCAAGTTGGAAAATATTTAGGATTTGTCTCTGTAGGAATATGTATCATCATGTTCTTAATCGGTTTTTTCCAAGGTCGTGATACGTTAGAAATGTTTATGACCGCGATAAGTTTAGCGGTTGCCGCGATTCCAGAAGGCTTACCAGCTATCGTTTCTATCGTTCTCGCAATCGGTGTACAGCGTATGATTAAACAAAATGTCATCATCCGGAAACTACCAGCTGTTGAAGCACTTGGCTCTGTTACGATTATTTGTTCAGATAAGACTGGGACATTAACGCAAAATAAAATGACAGTTACTCACTTTTATAGTGATGGTACATACGATGCATTAGAAAATGTAAACGTAAATAATGATGTTCAGCGTCTACTATTAGAAAATATGGTTTTATGTAACGACGCCTCTTACAATGCTGAATCACAAACTGGAGATCCGACAGAAATTGCTCTTCTTGTTGCGGGATCTACCTTTGATCTTCAAAAAGATATGCTAGAAAAGAAACATAAACGCCTAAATGAGTTTCCTTTTGACTCTGATCGTAAAATGATGTCAACGCTGCATGAATACGAAGACAACTACTTTAGTATGACAAAAGGGGCAATCGATAAACTCTTACCTAGGTGCAAACATATTCTTAAAAATGGCACTGTGCAGCCATTAACTGAAAGTGATCAAAACGAAATAATAGCAGCGGCACAAGCGATGTCACAAAAAGCGTTACGCGTACTTTCATTCGCTTTCAAACAATACAGTGCCGAGCATATTAACATGCAAGAAGCAGAAGAAAATCTTATATTCATTGGTCTTGTAGGGATGATTGACCCGCCTCGCCAAGAAGTGAAAGCAGCTATTAAAGAATGTAAGAAAGCTGGCATTCGCACCGTTATGATTACAGGAGATCATAAAGATACCGCCTTTGCCATTGCAAAAGAACTTGGAATTGCTGCAGAAGAATCCGAAGTAATAATGGGAACACAATTAGACAATCTTTCAGATGAACAACTCGCAAACGAAGTGAATCATTTAAACGTCTTTGCTCGTGTTTCTCCTGAACATAAAGTAAAAATTGTAAAAGCACTACGTGCAAATGGAAATATTGTTTCCATGACTGGAGATGGGGTCAATGATGCACCATCTTTAAAACAAGCAGATGTTGGTGTTGCAATGGGGATTACCGGAACGGATGTCGCAAAAGGTGCTGCTGATATGGTGTTAACAGACGATAATTTCTCGTCTATTGTTAAAGCCGTCGAAGAAGGGAGAAGCATTTATCATAACATTAGAAAGTCTATTCTTTTCTTACTTTCTTGTAACTTCGGAGAAATCATTACACTCTTCTTAGCTATTTTACTCGGCTGGGCTACACCACTTCGTCCCATTCATATTTTGTGGGTGAATTTAATTACAGATACACTTCCAGCATTATCACTTGGCGTAGATCCAGAAGATCCGGACGTTATGAAAGAAAAGCCGCGCCGTGCGACAGACAGCTTATTTAACGGCAGTGTACCATTTTTAATACTAAACGGGATTGTCATTGGGCTCATCACATTAATCGCCTTTATTGTTGGCGCAAAATTATATACAGGGGATACGAATCTTTTTCCTCTCTTTCCATCTCAAATTGAAGCAGATGCTTTATTACATGCGCAAACAATGGCCTTTGTCACACTCAGTTTTTCACAGCTCGTTCACTCTTTTAATTTACGATCACGTACAAAATCAATCTTCTCGATTGGGATATTGACAAATAAATACTTAGTTTTCTCTCTTCTGATCGGTGTATGTATACAAGTATGTATTATTTCGATTCCGCCTCTTGCCAGCATATTTGGTGTACATGCTTTAACAGTAAACGATTGGGGATTTGTTTTATTACTTAGTATCATTCCGTTACTAGTAAATGAAATAATAAAGGTATTGAAAAGGCAGTAAGGAAATTCCTCACTGCCTTTTCTATCATTATCCTTGCATTTCCTTCTTAATTCGATCCGTTAATTCTGCCATACGCTTACGGCTTTCTTCACGCTCACGTTTGTTTTGTTCTTCAATTTGTTTTGTTTCTTGAACACCTTTCGAAATAATGTTCCAAGTCTCTTCAAGCGTTTCCATCTTAATACTTGAAGAACCAGTTAGTTTTGCTACTTCGACACTTTGCGTTGCGATATTTTGAGCATTTCTCTTCAACAACTCGTTTGTGCGGCGGTCAAGTTCTGCCATTGAATCGGCAACAAGCTTTTGACGTTTTGCATTCACAGCCTGAATAATACCATTTTTAAAAATAGGAATTGTCGTAATAAACGCTGAATTAATTTTCCCGATTAACTTGTTGTTACCACGTTGAATCATACGAATTTGCGGTGCTGTTAATAGGGCAACCATACGCGCTTTTTCTAAATCGTCAATGCGTTGTTCTAAAATCTCTACAGAGTTCTTTAATGATTCTAGCTCGATTCCTGCAAGTTGATCATTGTTTTGAACGCGCTCTTCATACATTGGAACTAATTCTGTTTGCAGACGCTCAAGTAGCATTTCACCCGCAACAACGTATTTCTCTAAATCTAAATAGTATTTTAAGTTTTGATCATACAAACCATCTAACGTACCGATTGAACGCTTCATTTCATCTTGATATTTCGTGATTTCCACGTACACTTTATCCATTTCGCGGCCCATCGTTTGATACTTATTAAAGATTTGTTCAATCATTTGATTTCCTTTTTTAAATAAACGAGAGAAAAAACCGCTTTTTTCTTCAACGAAATCTTTACTGTCAAACTTGTCCATAATTTTCCCAAGCTGTTTTAATAGCTCACCAGAGTCTTCTACTTTCGATAATGTCATCGTATGTAAAATTTGATCTGCAAACCTTGAAATCTCTAAAGATGGCTCTTTACCTAGCTCAATTAATTCCAATTGATCTTTAATGTCTACACCATTATATATGCGCTGCACCTCAGAGTCTTGTCTTAACTGCAGGCGAATATCTTTCGACGTTTGTTCATTCAATTCTGTTGTTGGATCTAATACGATCGGATTCATATATGTATCTTCCTTTCTTTATAAAAATGGCCGAAATAACCCCTTTAAAGTGTTTGATAAATTTTTATGAGACGAAGCGCCGTGAAAGGCTACATCAAAGCTCACTTCTTCTAGCCAGTGGGAATCAAATGCGCCCGCTTCAATATACTGCTCGATGTCATTACGTCCTGTCGGATTAAAATGTAACACATCGACACCAATTTGATTTAAAAAGAGCATTACTACCGCATCAGAACGTGTCAGCTCTCCACTTTTCTCATTGTTAAATATAACTACTTTCGGCACTTCTTGCGAATAATCAAATTTCTCAAGCTGCTCAAGTATGTTCGGTGGGATTTGTGAAAGCTGAGCAAACACATATAAAGCAGTGTCTTGCTCTGTTTCAGATCCTACTCTTTTGCAGAGCCCACTTTCACATGTATGAATGATAGCCTCTGCAATACCATATTGCAGCCCTTCTGGTAAGCGCTTATGCGGCCACCAATGACTTTGAATGATATTCTGTGCATCAAGTTTTCCTGAACGGTTTAACGCATCACGATAATGGAATTGAAAATTCGCTTTCTGTTCCTTCGTAAAAGGAAATTGATTGATTAGCAGACTATTTTCATATGATGTTAACGTTTTTAATCTTTGAAAATACTCTTTCTCATTTTTAGAAACACCAGACACTTTTGCAAATAATGATGGAATATAAATATGCCCTTTTTCTACAAAGAATGTTGGTCTTATAAATGCTTTTTCTTTCGTAATGATAAACAGTTCATCATACGTCGTCTTTAACGTCCGGGCAACTGGTGTATACGCTCTAAATTGCCATGGTTTATACAAGAGTGAATTATCATGATGAAGCACTTGCTCAATTTCTTTTGAGGCTTGATACGCGACAGTTGCAACGCGCTCTCTCTTTTTATCCGGAAATGGTTCTAATGCAATCCGACTCGAATGCGAAATCACAAATGTTCGATTTTCTTCATCGATTGTTTCAAAACCATCTTCTCCTTCTGGATGATAATACAATACATCACATCCGAGCATAATAAGGAAGTATAAAAAGTAAATTCGACTTTCCGACGCATCACCATACCATATAATTTGCGGCATTTGTGCTTTATAATCCTTTTGTGAAAACCATTTCGAAACGTAATTTTCACTTAACTTAATCATATCAATTAAAAACCGGCGAAAACCTTCTGTTTTTAACGATTGATTATGCTGTTTTTCGTACAGCTTTAAAATTGAAATAAAAGTTGCATGTATGTAGTGTTGTATATCGGGATGATCAACTTCGGGCAATAAACGTTTTCCCGATAAATGGGCAACGAGACGATTGACAGTTAAACCGTTTGCTGCCTGTTGATGCAGTGAAAAAACTTCTTGAATATCACGAAGCTTTTCTGAAGGAATGACTTTATTTAAATTTTGTTCGTGAAGTACAGTGATCTTCTCATTTTGACTATACGCAAATAACTGGTTAAAGTATTCATCCGTATCATTAGGCACGCCAAGAATGCGACAGCCTATATAGCTAAAATGTAGATCATTCTCTGTTACTTCATAATGCGGCCGCTTTGCTAAACCGGTTTCAAACTGTTTTAATACTTCTTCCCCGCCTAGTAACTGTGGGTGAAATGTAAAACGTGAAAACACACTCGTTCACCTCCAAACGAAACGTTTATAAAAAATGGGCGCCCATATGATGAGCAAACCCATTTAATCTATTAACCTATTAATCTTCTTTCTTAGAAGCTGCCACCTCTTCACGAGTTTGGCGAGATGTTTTCATATAATGTAAAATAAATGTCGCACCAAATGCAATAACTAAAATGATGAAGAATAACCAGTGCGGCATTTCAATATGAAATACAGAAAGCAACATTTTCGCAGCAATAATTCCAATTAATATATATGCTGTCGTTTCTAGTTCTGGAATACGTTCTAGTAATCGTAAAAATACGCCGGCAATACCACGCATCATTAAAATACCAAGCATTCCGCCAAGAAGTAAAATCCATACTTCATTTGAAACACCAAATGCCGCAAGAACGCTATCTACAGAGAACGCAATGTCCATTAACTCAACCATTACAACTGTTCCCCAGAACATGCCAAACATTCTAAAGAGAATGCTATCTTGCTTCATACCATGAGCTTCTTCGTCATCTTCATTTCCTTTAGATTTATCAATGAAGTGTTTTGCGGAAAGCCATGCAAGGTAAAGGGCACCAAGTACTTTTACCCATGCTAATTTAATTAAGTACATACCAATTCCGATGGCAATAAAACGAAATGCATACGCACCAATAAGCCCGTAAAATAAAGCTTTTTTACGCTTTTCTTCTGGAAGATGCTTTACCATAACAGCTAATACAAGCGCGTTATCAGCAGATAGCAATCCTTCCAAAATAACAAGCGTTCCAATTAATCCCCAAGATACTGGATCTGTTAATACCTTTACCCACATATCTAAATTAAAAAATTGGGCATACGTATCAAGAATTCCGTGTAAGATCTCCATACAGCTATTGACTCCTATTCTATTTTTAAATTTCTAGAAAGCGGAAAAGAAGGAAACGAAAGTCGCTTCCTTCTTATGCATCCAAGCCGTACGCTCTTACAAGCGCACCTAGTCCACCTTGGAAGCCACTTCCGACAGCATTAAACTTCCACTGTCCATTATGACGATATAATTCACAAAAGACAACCGCTGTTTCAATGGAGAAATCTTCCCCTAAATCATAGCGAAGTACTTCTTCATTTGTTTCTTCATTCGTTAAACGAGCAAATGCATTGGCAACTTGTCCAAAGTTTTGACGGCGGCCCTCTGCATCATAAATAGTAACTGTAATCGCAATACGGTGTACATCAGCTGGGACTTTGCTTAGATCAACAACTAATTGTTCATCATCACCATCACCTTCTCCAGTTCGGTTATCACCTGTATGTGCCACAGAACCACAAGGAGATTGTAAATTGTTATAAAAGATAAAGTCTGTTTCTTTCGTACATTTACCTTCTTGATTTAATAAGAAAGCAGATGCGTCTAAATCATAATCAGATCCGCCGTCATATTGTTTAATATCCCAGCCAAGACCAATAACTGCTCTCGTAAGGCCTGGGCTTGTCTTACCTAAATCAATTTTTTGTCCTTTTTGTAACTGAATAACCATCGCGCTTCACCTCTATTTACATAGATTATTTACCCCGATTGGGCTGGCTTTCCATAAGTGGGGATGAATCCTCCCCACTTATGGAAGAGTCACTTTACTCTACATCTAAACCAAAGTTTTTACATAAAGATGCTAACCCACCTTGGAATCCGCTTCCAATCGCATTAAACTTCCAATCATTGTTATGGCGATATAATTCACCGACTACAACTGCTGTTTCAATTGAGAAGTCCTCGCCTAAGTCATAGCGAATTAGCTCTGTTTTCTTCTCTTCATCTATAATGCGCACAAAGGAGTTAGATACTTGTCCAAAGTTTTGACGACGACCTTCTCCATCATAAATTGTAATCGTAAAGCAAATGCGTTCAATATGCGCAGGAACATTTTTCATATCAACTTTGATTGTTTCATCGTCCCCGTCGCCTTCTCCTGTACGATTATCACCTAAATGCTGTACAGAACCATTTGCCCCGGTCGGATTATTGTAGAAAACGAAGTCTTCGCCTCCGCCAACCTTACCATTTGCTCCAACTAAGAAAATACTTACGTCTAAATCAAAATCAGCCTGTCCATCATATTTATTTGTATCCCAACCAAGACCAACAATTACTTTTGAAAGACCTGGATTTGTTTTCGTTAAATCTACTTTTTGTCCTTTTTGCAATGAAATAACTGCCATATATAACGCCTCCTTAAAAATTATCCGGCTCTACCGGGCAGTACTCAAAGTGTAGTACTGCCCGTAAGAATCCGGTTGATGAGAGCTTTCCATCAGTGGGAGACGAAGCCCCAAACTGATGGAAGTTTCACTTTATTGATAACTCGTGACGATTTCACTTAAATTTTTAGCTTGCGTTCCTTCTCCAATTGCCGAGAACTTCCATTCATTATCATGACGGTAAATTTCACCAGCAATTAAAGTCATCTTTCCACCGTAGTTATCCGTTAAGTTATAACGTGCTAACTCTTCACCTGTTTGCGGATTTTGAATACGAATATACGCATTACGAATCATCCCAAAGTCTTGACGACGGTTCACGCAATCATAAATATTTACAACAAAGATGAGGCGGTTTATTCTAGATGGAACTTTTGGTAATTCGACAAAAATAGTCTCATCGTCCCCTGCACCTTCACCTGTTAAATTATCACCCGAATGAGTAACACTTCCGCAAGAAGATAATTTATTTCCAAAATAAATGAGATCATGTTTATGTAAAAATCGATCATTCTCAAGCATGATCACAGATGCATCACAATCAATATTTGGCTTACTTCCAAACAATGAAGATAAAAACCCACCTGCTTTTTCCATCGGATCCCATCCTAGGCCAACTTGTAGCTTCGTTAACCCTGGTTTCCCTTTCGTTAAGTCGATCTTCTGTCCTTTTTCTAAAATGATAGGCATGAAGTCTCTTCCTTTCTACAAATCCTTTTCCACCTAGGAAAAAATTGTATTCTTTCTTTAATATTGTAGCATTTTTCATAGATTGAAAAAAAGAATATTTTTTCGATTATATGAAAACATCTATTTGATTTCCCTGCACCGATGTCAGAAGTGAACGACCGCAATATAATATATCGGCGCTTCGACACGATTTAAAGACCCTTCAACAATATCCGACATATAACTAACTTCTATACTTAACATCAACATTATGAATCTAGCTATTTATTAATATGAAGATATAAGTTTTACAGAGCTTGCTTTCACATATACACTATTATACGCTGTGTTGTCAGAAACTAGCTCATAGTATGTTTCACTTGAAGTTTGAATCATAGTCTTAATTGCAACCGTAATATCACGAGGTGCTGCATTTACTTGCGCTCCATCTATCTCTTTAAATAACACAGATCCAGCTTTCAGCATACCTAATCGATATTTATTCAAATCTTTTCCACCGTTCATAGCATCAAGTTTATTCATAAGAGAAGCAATTTGTTGGCCCCAATTTTCATCACTTGCATACATGACGTTCATACCTTGTGATTTATCTCCCAAATTCCCGCCGTTATATGTCCAGCCATTTGGATTTAAATAGTTTTGATCGATATACGAAGCGCAGAAGTTAATGCCTTCTTCCCACGTTTGAAATGACGTTGCACCATTATATGGGTCAGAATCCACCGCTCTAAAACCAAATAAATTTTTCTTATCTCGTGCGATACGACTTTTTCCCCAACCAGATTCCAAAACGGCATGAGATAGTAAGTAACCTGCATTTAAATTATATTTTTGTGCTGCATTCACAAAATATTTTCCAGTTCCAATCAACGGACTATCTGCACTATTTTTTCTTAAGAAATCATCAATATCTTTCGCCGTATAAGTAGATGTAACGCGAATCGGCACATACTCAAAATATTGATAACTATCTTTCCCACCGATCTGCGTTTTATCAAATGCCTCATAACGCTGACCTTCTTGTAAATGAGTCGGTGCATTACCAATTTGATATGCCGCATACGCGCTCGTAGAATTATCATATACATAGTGATAAAGCTTTCCGTTTTTCAATGAATAATATGACGTTGATTCATGAACCATATTAGGATATAAAGTAACATCGTCTATATTGACATATCCTGTTGTACCATCAATTTTCACATGTACACGGTCGCCAGCCACTTTTAGGAACTTTAAATCAGCTCCTCCTCGTACATATGTTAACTTTTTACCAGTTGCAATATCATAAATATTAATCAACTTATTTGCTCGTACAAAGCCTTGTTTCATATTCACAACTTTACCATCACTAACGATATAGCCATCTTCTGGTCTTGTTTGCAGTTCCTTTTCTGCTTCCATTCCATTCGATTTTTGAACTTTTCCTGCTTCTGTGATCACTTCATAAGAAGATGATTGTTTTAACTTTAAGAACTGTAAAGAAACATAAGCTTCCACACCGTTTACTCGAACTTTCGCCCAACCATTTTCCTTGCCTAGTATTACAACTGACTCACCACTTTTCAAGCGTGCTACAATTGCAGTACTTGTTGAAGGACCTTGGCGCACATTTAATAAAGATGTATTTACAATTCCTATTTCTTCTACTTGTCCATTATTTCCATTACTAGCATTCGAACCCGTACTAATTTGTACAAACCGTAACGAAACGTAGCCTTCTTTTCCTTTGTACGAAATCTTCGCCCAGCCATTTGCTTTTCCTAGTACTGTTATTTTCTCGCCTTGCTTTAAGTATCCGAGAATCGTACTATTTGTGTTCGCTGCGCTTCTTATTCGCAAACTTGTTGCTGTGATTGTTCCTGTTTCTTGCGGGCCTGATTCAATATGTTCTGTTTCCTTACCCTCTACTTTCACAAACGATAGCGAAACGTAACCTTCTTTTCCTTTATACGAAATCTTCGCCCAGCCGTTTGCTTTTCCTAGTACCGTTATTTTCTCGCCTTGCTTTAAGTATCCGAGAATCGTACTATTTGTGTTCGCTGCGCTTCTTATTCGCAGACTTGTTGCTGTGATTGTTCCTGTTTCTTGCGAGCCTGATTCAATCTGTTCTGTTTCCTTACCCTCTACTTTCACAAACGATAGCGAAACATAACCTTCTTTTCCTTTATACGAAATCTTCGCCCAGCCGTTCGCTTTTCCTAGTACCGTTATCTTCTCGCCTTGCTTTAAGTATCCGAGAATCGTACTATTTGTGTTCGCTGCGCTTCTTATTCGCAGACTTGTTGCTGTGATTGTTCCTGTTTCTTGCGGGCCTGACTCAATCTGTTCTGTTTCCTTACCCTCTACTTTCACAAACGATAGCGAAACATAACCTTCTTTTCCTTTGTACGAAATCTTCGCCCAGCCATTTGCTTTTCCTATAATAGTAACTGTCTCTCCTTTTTGAACACTTCCAAGAAGAGTGCTACCTACACCAGGATTATTACGAACATTCAAACGTGTTGCTGTTACAACACCTGTTTCATGTTGTCCGCTATTAATACTTGGTTGTTGCTTCGATTCTATTGTAGGCGTTGCTCCTGCTATCTTTAAAAACTGCAGTGAAACATAGCCTTCTTTACCATCGTAAGAAATTTTTGCCCAGTCTTTTTGTATTTCTAATACCTTTACAGTTGTTCCTTGTTTCACTTTTCCGACAATTTTACTTTGTGTTGTTGGTTGTTGACGTATATTTAAATTTGTGGCATTTACTGTAGCTGTGGTTTCTTCTTGTGCAAAAGCATTTGTAGAAGTAAGAGATGCTACCGTCGCTAAAAATGTACCAGCTATTATTTGCTTTGTTGTTCGTTTCATAGCTCACTAGAATATAAAGATGTCTATATTCCCAAGTCACTTCCTTCCCTTATTTTCTTATCTCATATTATAACATAATTGCCATCGCTTCCCTTGTTTGAGGATTGTCAAGAATTCATGCGATCATGTACATATACAGATTTATATGTCGACTAATATATCGGTGCTTTTTCTATATATCGGCGATTCGGCAATGTTCAATAATCTAAATGCACAAAAAGGAGCTGATCAATCAGCTCCTTCTCATTCTTAGTACGCCTTACCCCAATACACCATATGCTTCGCATCTTTCTCACAGCACACACAATGCGTAGCTAATTCTTCTTGTTCAAATGGCATACAACGTGATGTAACGCCCGCTTCTTCTTTTAACTTTTCTTCGCATTCAAGGCTTCCACACCACATTGCTTTAATGAATCCTTGCTTTTCTGCTGATACTTGCTTCATCTCTTCAAAAGTAGTAGCTACATACGTTTTTTCTTCACGCAAAGTTTTTGCTTTTTCAAATAGAGACTGCTGAATATCCTCAAGTAACTTTGTAATACGTTCTTCTAATTCATTTATAGCTACAAATTCTTTTTCTTTCGTGTCACGGCGTACAAGGACAACTTGATTTTTTTCAATATCTTTCGGCCCTACTTCTAAACGAACTGGTATACCTTTCATCTCATATTCATTAAACTTCCAGCCTGGTGTTTTGTTGCTTGCATCCATTTTCACGCGCGCAACTTTTTGAATACGAGATTGCAGTTCAGCAGCTTTTTCTAACACGCCTTCTTTATGCTGAGCAATTGGAACAATCATCACCTGCGTTGGTGCAATCTTTGGTGGTAATACAAGTCCATTATCATCACTATGCACCATAATAAGACCGCCGATCATTCTCGTTGATACGCCCCAAGATGTTTGGTGCGCATATTGCCACTTCCCATTTCGATCGAGAAACTTAATATCAAACGCTTCCGTGAAGTTCGTGCCAAAATTATGCGATGTACCCGTTTGTAATGCCTTTCCATCATGCATTAAGCTTTCAATTGTGTACGTCGCTTTTGCCCCTGCAAATTTTTCTTTTTCCGTCTTCTGTCCTTTTATAACTGGAATCGCTAAATACTCCTCACAAAACGACGCATATATATTTAAGATGTTAAGCGTTTCTTGCTGTGATTCTTCCGCTGTTTCATGAATCGTATGACCTTCTTGCCATAAAAATTCAGTTGTGCGTAAAAATGGACGTGTTGTTTTTTCCCAACGGACAACAGAGCACCACTGATTATATAGCTTTGGTAAATCATTGTACGACTGTACAATTTTTGAGAAATGCTCACAAAATAACGTTTCAGATGTTGGACGAATGCAGAGACGCTCAGCTAATTCCTCATCCCCGCCGTGCGTTACCCACGCTACCTCTGGCGCAAAACCTTCTACATGGTCTTTCTCTTTTTGAAGTAAACTTTCTGGAATAAACATTGGCATATATACATTTTCATGACCTGTTTCTTTTAACTTTTCATCCATTACTTTTTGAATGTTTTCCCAAAGGGCGTAACCATAAGGGCGTAAAATCATACATCCTTTTACACTTGAATAGTCAACAAGTTCCGCTTTTTTTACGATATCCGTATACCACTGTGCGAAATCTTCTTCCATTTTTGTAATGGCTTGTACTTGTTCTTTTTTCATTTTCTTTTCCTCCTTCTCAAAATAAAAAAAGCCCGCATCCCTAAAATAGGGACCGAGCTTTTTGCCGGCGTTACCACCCTGATTCATATACAACATGTATATGCTCTCTTGCTTTATAACGGGACTATCCCGCTGCATATGCAGAACTCAAAGGTAGGTTCCATATTTTCTTTTAAGAATCTCTCAGCCACTGGATTCTCTCTCTGCGAAAAGATTGAATATGTACTAATCCTTTTTCATCGTCATAACAATATAAATTTGTTGATTATCATAATACACACTCAATTATAACGCAATAGGGAATTTTTTGATTTTTATATATTCTTTTCAATTTACTTTGTTTTATACTCGTATTACATATATTTCTTTCGAAAAAATTTCACGATTTGATGAAGTAACATCCCAGTAACTGTTCCAATTAACATAAAAAAACAGAGAAAACCATATGCCATACCTTCCCATCCATCTCTGAAAAATAACGTACAAATAATGCAACCCAAGAAAATGATACTCATAATAAGTCCGAACGTAATATCAAGCGAACGATTTGGGAAATTTTTGCGTAATGTGAACGAAATCAAAAAAACAAGAATCATTGTGATTATGCTGCTTATTAGAAAAAATTCCATTCTTTTCACTCCCTTAATTATATTATAAACTAAAAATTCTAAAAAAACTTTCATTTTATCAGTATTTTTATTACCAAGTATTAATAGTAATATATAAAAATAAGTTGTAGAACTTTTGGAGGTATTATTCTATGAACAAACCTGCTACAAAACATGTCATTATCTTATCTTTTGATTGTTTATCAGCTTTAGATTTTCCTATATTACAAAACCTTCCGCACTTTCGCTCTTTACTAGAACGCGGTGCATACGCTGAAAAAGTTGAAGGTATTTATCCATCTGTTACATACCCATCTCATACAACGATTGTGACAGGAAATTATCCTGCGAAGCATGGGGTTGTAAGCAATACACTGCTACAACCTGGGAAAGAATCACCGGATTGGCACTGGTACCGCCGCTCGATTCAAGGAACAACCCTTTATGATGAAGCGCGAAAAGCAAACTTAAAAACAGCTTCACTTCTATGGCCTGTAACAGGAAGAGCAAAAATTGACTACAACATGCCGGAAATTTTTCCAAATCGTCCCTGGCAAAATCAAGTGCTCGTCTCCTTATTCAGTGGGAGCCCATTGTATCAACTAGAGTTAAATCAGCGTTTTGGTCACATTAGAAATGGTTTGTCACAACCGGAGCTTGATGATTTTGTCCTTGCTTCTGCAGTACATACAATTCAAACGAAAAAGCCAAATCTTATGTTTGTTCATTTCACTGACTTAGATACGCAGCGCCATTACCATGGATTTTCTTCTGAGGAAACAGTCGCTGCGATTCATCGCCATGACAAACGTCTAGGTGCAATTGTCGATGCGCTCCGCGAAAGCGTCATGTATGACAGGGCGACGATCATTGCACTTGGAGATCATAGCGCATTAGACGAGAATAAGGCTATTCAATTAAACGTCCTATTGCGTGAAAAAGGCTTTCTTAACGTGAATCAAAAAGGGGAAGTAACAAATTGGAAAGCATATTGTCAAAGCTGTGACGGCTCAGCATATATATACGTAAAAGATAAAAATGATACAGAAACAATTGGAGACTTACACCGTTTATTGCAAGAGCTCATACAAGATAAACAAAGCGGCATAGAATTTCTATTAACCGATGAGGAAGCAAAAGATTTAGGAGCCGACGGAAATTGCCTCTTTATGCTAGAAGCAAGAGAAGGCTATTACTTTTTAGAAAATCATACTGGAGACTTTATAAGAGAGATTACAAGAAAAGATGTAACATCTAATAAAAAATATACGTTTGGTACTCACGGCTATTCCCCGTCAAAACCAAATTATGAAACGATTTTCATGGCAGCTGGTAAGGGAATTCGTCAAGGCGCGGTTATTCCGCACATGCGACTGATTGATGAAGGTCCTACAATTGCAAGATTACTTGGGTTACACCTTGGTGAAACAGACGGGAAAGTTATTGAAGATTTATTAGAATTGTAAAGTTCCGTAAAAAATATGTAAATATTCAGTTAGTTTCTCTTTTTTACGTACGTCTTTATGTACAATAACATTACATTAGTTAGAGGAGGAACGTATATGAAAAAAATGTCCAGGCAAGAAAAAAGCTGGATATTATATGACTGGGCAAACTCGGTATATTCACTCGTGATTACAACTGCTATATTTCCAATCTACTTTAAAGCAGCCGCTAAAGAAGCTGGACTTGCAGGTACAACATCAACTGCATATTGGGGGTATGCCAATTCCTTTGCGACACTTATGGTGTCTATACTTGCTCCCATTCTCGGTACAATTGCTGATTATAAAGGATTTAAGAAACGGTTCTTCACATTCTTTTTCCTATTAGGCATTACTTTTACAGGGATGTTGGCAGCAGTACCAACTTCGCAGTGGATTCTTTTACTTGGCTGTTATATGTTTGCTTTAATTGGATTTGCAGGAGCCAATATTTTTTACGATGCGTTTTTAATAGATGTGACGACAGAGGACCGAATGAACCGTATTTCAACGCGCGGCTTTGCTCTTGGCTATATCGGGAGCACGATTCCATTTATCGGCTGCATGGCTCTTATTATTCTTTCACAAAAAGGTGTCATCCCACTATCAGTCGGCGTGACAAGCCAAATTTCATTCGCAATTACAGCGCTTTGGTGGGGACTCTTTACAATCCCTATGTTAAAAAATGTTGAACAACACTATTTTATCGAACGTGATCCAAATCCTGTTGTGACAAGCTTTAAACGTCTTGCTTATACATTTAAAAATATCCGTCAATATCGAACCGTTTTTTTCTTCCTCCTTGCTTATTTCTTCTATATTGATGGAGTCGACACAATCATTACAATGTCAACAGCATATGGAACAGACCTTGGCATTAGCGCAACAAATTTAATCATTATTTTATTCGTTACACAAATTGTCGCCTGTCCATTTGCACTATTATATGGCAAGTTATCTGAAACATTTACCGGAAAGAAAATGCTATATGTTGGTATTATTATTTATATTATTATTTGTACGTACGCTTACTTCATAAAAACAACGTTAGATTTCTGGATTTTAGCGATGCTCGTTGCTACTTCACAAGGTGGTATTCAAGCGTTAAGCCGCTCCTATTTTGCAAAGCTTATTCCGAAAGAATCCGCAAACGAATTCTTCGGCTTTTATAACATATTTGGTAAATTCGCAGCCATTATGGGTCCTGTTCTCGTCGGTGTCACAACGCAGTTAACTGGTAAAACAAACGCTGGTGTGTTAAGTATTATCGTACTATTTATAATAGGAGGATTTCTGTTAACACGTGTACCAGAGGGTTCTTCGACTTCTGTAACAGAGCCTTCTCAAAAACCAGAGACGTTATAATGAAACGGAGCTGACTCAAAAGAGATGTAAATGTCTTTTGAACCAGCTCCTTATTATATGTACACTGATATATCGGCGATTTTTCAAATATATCGACCGTTTTTTGCAATATATCGGCGATTTTTTCGATATATCGGCGATTCGACACGATTTAAAGACGATCCGACAATGTTCAACATTCTAAATGCCCGAAAAGGAGCTGACATTCGTCCTTTTCCAAGTCAGCTCCTTTTTTATCTTTTATCCTTCTTGTTTTTGTGTCATTTTCATTCGAAGTATCGGTAAAACAGCTGCTAAACCTAATACTGCCGCTATACTAAATACGATTACGAGCGAAGTTGTCTCCTTCAATACTCCTCCTAGTGAAACACCGATTAACAATGTACTCATAAATAGCGGTAATACCGTTCCGTTTACCCGGCCAATCATGTTTTCATCTACAAGTTGAATCATAAACGTTCCGATTACGATATTTACACAAGCTAAACAAATTCCTGTTATAAAACGCATGCACACTGTAATCCAAAACGAAGTCGAAAATCCTTCTACAACAAATGAGACGGCTAAAACGAGCATCCCAAAAACGAGCAAATGTTTCTGCTTTACTTTTGTAGCAACCATAGCTGCTATGCCGCCCCCAATTAACATTCCAATGCCATCAGCTGCAGTTAAATATTGGACAGCTTCTTTCTCCATTCCTAACCGCTCCACAACGAGAAAGATTTCAAGCGGTTGTACTAACCCCGATGCTAAACCAATGATTGAAAAAGCAGCAGTCAACATTAGCAGAGGATTCGAACGTAACACATACAACCAACCTTCTTTTATATCATTCCATAATGAAGATTGCGTCATCTCTACCGCTTTCTCCCACCTTGGCAGCAATGAAAGACAAAGGGCTGATAAAGCAAAAAGAATGATTAAGCTGTACAATGATACGGATAAACCGAGCTGCGTATATACAAATGTTCCGACAACTGGACCAAAGATAAGGAATAATGCTTGTAAACTTTGAGATATTGCAATGGCTGCACTAACATGTTCCTCTTCGACATGATGTTTAAAAACGCGCGAAGTTGCTGGCTGTGAAAATTGGCTGACGACTGCTGACACAAATGTTGCAGCAAATAACGCTTGCCAATACCCAACATTTAACAATGATACAATCATAACGATAGATAGCGCACTTAATATATCCCCTGTAATCATTGTGCGCTTTGGATTCCACCGATCAGCCAAGGCACCTCCAACAAACGAAAAGATAAATATAGGAGCATATTCCATGACAGACAATATAGAAACAGAAACGGGATCATTATTTGTCTGTTCCATAACAAAAAACAAAAGCGCCATATTTCGGATCCAAATCGCAAGTTGTTGTAATATATCAGAAGCAATTACAAGCAGAAACACTCGATTTTTTAACAAAGCATTCATCATATCTCCCCTTTTCTAAACCGACCGTTCAGTCTAATTAGTTTCAAAAGAAAAGCTACTGATATTACGATCCAGCTGCCATTCCCTGTAATAAAACATCAATTGCTTTCTTATAAATCCGTTTCATTTCTTCTACATTCATTTCATAATATAGTGGACCAAGTCCAGCTAATAGACCGTTCACAACGTACATGAGATCATTTACATCATCTTGGCGAAATTCACCTGATGCCATTCCTTCTTCGACTAGCTTCTTGAAAATCCCATACGTTTCACGAGTTAAGGCAATCATTTCATCCATTATATCTTTCCTTACAACTTGACTCGTTAAAAATTCCTCAATTGTACTAGAAATTGGGTTTTGGACATCGTCCACAAAATATTCAGCAAGACCATACAGCTTTTCTGTACTTGTCTGATACTGCTTTTCTTTTTCGGCCCATTTTTCCAGCCAATCGTACGTATGCTGCTTCACTACAAATAAAAACAATTCTTCTTTACTTTTAAAGTGATAATAAATACTGCCCTTACTCCGCTCAGTAACTTCACAAATGTCTTCCATAGATGTTGCTGCATACCCTGTTTTTGAAAATAGCTCTTTTGCTTTATAAGCAATTTCTCTCTTAATTTCTTCAGCACTCTTTCTCATTATTGCACCTCACTAAACCGACCGTTCAGTCTAATTTTAACAAAAAGTTCCTCTTTCTTACAAGAGGAAATTTCCTTATTTATGAAAACATCTTATCAATCCAGTTATGAATCGCATACACTTTCCAAAGTTTTAACGCAATCTTAAATAAAACAAACCCACCCCCCACTACAGCAAATGCAATCATTTTCCCTTTGTTTTTCAATTTCGGCTTTTTTTCCATTCCATATTCCCTCTTTATCTCTTTATTAATCAGGTGTTTATTTATATGAATATATTTTGATTTTCCAACACATAAGTCGCTGCTATGTAGAATACAGCATGCCAGCTACTTGCTTGTTCCCTCTGTTTTAAATCTTGCACGTGGCAGGAAAAGAAACTGACCGCTTCCATGCACAGCCAGATGCTCTCGCCCACCTAAAAAGAAAGGGCTTTTCATGTCATGTTTCCAGCTTTTCACAGCGCTTTACTCCCATTAATCAAACGTTTGTTTAATACATTTCCCAAGGCTTTCCCCCAACTAATCAAACGTTTGTTTAAATTTCAGAACAATAAAAAATGCGCCACTTCAGGCGCATTTCTGTGTTAATCTCCACCTCCGCCGCCATCTCCACCGCCACAACTGCCACCATCTCCGCCAAAAGAACTTCCACAATCTCCTGAGCTGTCACTAGAGTCTGCAAAAAATATTGGTGCACTATATCCTGTACTATCCGTTGAATCGGAATTGTATCGTTTTCGTCCCTTTTTTCTTCCGCTCGATGCACTTACTTTTACAATAATTGCAAACAGTAAAATAAAAAACATAACGCCTACTACCATTTCCATTTCCATCCTAAAATCCCCCTTTCACTCTTCAGCTAGAGTTCGATTTATATTTTTCAGGGAAAACAATCACAACTAAATATTTCGCCAAAACTCTCTCCATATCCTCTAATAAAATTACATTTTTACCTAAATTAGGATAATTTTCGAGCTAATTGTACAGATAACAATCGTTCTCTCTTATTTACTTCAAAATCATACGATCTTCCTTACAAAAGTTTTCGAAATATCTTATCGCGGTATATACCAAATGAAGCTGTTCCTTTCATTTTTCGCTCTTCGATCAGTTGTTGAAAACGAAGTGATTTCGCCGTTAATTCTTCTTGTAATTGTTGTCTCTCTTCCTCATCATGACAACAAGCAATTAGATCTTCTATTTTTAACATCTCTTTTTGTAACTGCATTTCTTCAGGGATCATACCAGCATTTTTTAAAATTTTGTAACTCATGCGAAGTTCTTCTGGGATCATCGATAAATCTTCTAACTCAAGAGGTTTCCCTTTCCCTGGCAGGTCTTCAAATTCACCATTTTTCAGCGCTTGCCGAATACGTTCCTCCGCAAGAATCGAAAAAATATCCATAACACCACCCCCTCCCCTTATTTACAGTTTATCCCGCATTAACGGGCAGTAAGACCCCCACCTCAAGATTGGAAGAGAAGCAAAGAAGATAGGTGGGGGTATAACTGCCCGTAAAAGCCCGATTGGTTCAACTAACAAGAAACACTTTCCTCACTATTAAGTGCGGTTGCACCAGTCCTGCACAGTCCAAACCTGCGTCACCCATTCTTCATAAAAATCTGGTTCATGAGAAACGAGTAGCACTGTGCCTTCATATTCCATAAGAGCTTGCTTCAGTGCTTCTTTTGCCCGAACATCTAAATGATTCGTCGGTTCATCTAAAACAAGTACATTACTTTCTGTTAACATTAACTCACATAAACGTACTTTCGTTTGTTCTCCGCCGCTTAAAGAACAAAGCGGCTGTAAAATGTGCTCTTCTGTTAAGCCGCATCTTGCTAATGATTGCCGAATTTGTTTTTGCGTCATATCCGGCCGCAGTGACCATACTTCCTCAAGCGGTGTTTGCTCCGTAGCAAATTCCTCTTGTGCAAAATACGCCGGGTTTACTCGCTCTCCTATTTGCACCGTGCCACTTAACGGCTGCAAATACCCAAGCATTGTTTTTAACATTGTTGTTTTCCCAATCCCGTTATAGCCGACGATTGCAATTTTTTCACCGCGCTTTATTTGTAAATCAATGGGGCTGAATAAAGGCTCTTTATAACCAATCTGCATATCTTTAGTCTCTAAAATTCGGCTAACTGGATCCAAGTGCACCTGAAACATAAAGCGCGGTTGCAGTGCAGAAGTTGGTTTTCCGATTTGATTTATTTTTGCTAATACTTTCTCACGACTCTTTGCTTGTTTCGCTTTACGAATTTTATTCTTTTGAATAAAGTTCTTTAGTCTTTCCATCTCTTTTTGTTGCCTATCATACGCGACTTGTAATTGCTGTTTATGTTGCTCATAGTTTGTTATGAATGATTGATAATTGCCGATATAGCGTTTCAGTCCTTTATGTTCTAAATGATAAATGACATTCGTAATTTCATTTAAAAACCTTTCATCATGCGAAACGACAATATAAGCGTGTTCATAATGTTTCAAATAACCCATAAGCCATTCAATATGCACGTTATCAAGATAGTTTGTTGGTTCATCGAGTAATAAAACGTGCGGCTCTTCTAATAATAATTTTCCTAATAACAGTTTTGTGCGTTGGCCGCCGCTTAGTTGTGCCACATCGCGATCCATACCAAGTTCTAAAATTCCTAATCCCGTAGCAATCATTTCGATTTTTTCCTCAACATGATAAAAATCAGAATGCTCAAGTACACTTTGTAATTCTCCGTATTTCACTAACAATTGTTCCAGGTTATCACATGTTGCCATTTTCTCTGCGATTTGCAGCATCTTATTCTCGATATCATACAAGTGAGCAAAGGCACTTTGTAAATACTGCATAATCGTTGTGCCAGCCTGCAAATCTATATGTTGCTGTAAAAAACCGATCTTCATCTGAGGAAACCATTCAATCGCTCCCTTATCAGGAAGTAACTCTCCTGCTAATATACGCAGTAACGTTGATTTTCCCGCTCCGTTGCTCCCTACAAGACCAACATGCTCACCTCGAAGTAATCGAAAACCAATATTTTGAAAGATTATTTTATCCCCATACATATGGGTAAGATTTTCAACTGATAACATACTCATTTTACTCTCTCCTTTTCGCTTTACATCTAAAGCCAAACGAGAGAACAGTACAAAAAAACAATATTCAATTCGCTAAACGTAAAAATGGATAAGGTAAACACACCTTATCCATTACAAATTATTATCGTAAAAAAGGAATAAGGTTCTTTATCTACTGTCTTTCGGTTGGCTTTTACTCAAAAAATGGGCAGACTACTCCCTTATCAAGCCAAAACCATTTGAAGAACAGTTGATAAAGTCATCTTATCCTTTCACCTCTTTAGAAATTATTATTTGTATATAGAATAAACAAAAATCATACATTTATTCTATCATATGCTAAATTCTGCAAATTTGTTAAAATTCCTGCTTAGAATCTAACAAAAAACCACTTAACAGTTAATAGTATCAAAAACCGTTAAGGGGTAATGCTTTATTTCCTCATATAAGGAGCTAGTATTTTCAATATCTCTGTTTTATCTTCTTTTAATTCTTCTGACGTTAACATGTCCATCGTTCTAGGGCGCGGCAAGTTCACTTTCACTTCGCCGACAATTGTTGAAGGTTGCTGTGACAGAATGAAGACGCGATCTGATAACAAAATCGCTTCGTCTAGGTCATGCGTAACCATTATGATCGTTTGTTTCCCTTTTTGCCATGACTCTAATAACCAGCTATGCACTTCCATTTTTGTAAATGCATCTAGTTTTCCAAAGGGTTCATCAAGAAGCATAATCGGTTTATCACATAAATACGTCCGTAAGAAGCTAACACGTTGCCGCATTCCACCTGATAACGCGTCTGGATAATGATCTGCATATTCATCAAGTCCAAATTGCCGTAATGCTTCCATACCAATTTCTAATCGCTTTCTTTTCGATTGTCCTTCAATTTCTAACGGTAATACAATATTATGAAGGGCTGAACGCCATGGAAGCAAGAGATCTTGCTGCGGCATATAGCTCACAATGTTTCGATTCATAACGGATTGGTTTTCGTAAATCACATCTCCATCATTTGCTTGTTCAATGCCAGCTATAATGTTTAATAACGTACTTTTTCCGCAACCACTTGGTCCAACAAAAGAAACGAATTCACCCTCTTGAACCACAACGTTCATATGCTCTAGCACTGTTTTCTCATCAAATGTTTTCGTAACGTCTTTTACTTGTAGTCCGCTCATTTTTCATTCGGAAGGAATTCGTTCGTAAAGGCCGCTTTCACATCAATTTTCTTTTTAATGACTTTATTGTCATATAAGAAATTCATATAATTCGTCCATACTTCTTCCTTCTGTACTCCCCACGCTTTCGCATCATCTTGATATTTCGTACTTAACCATTTTTGGCTTTCTTGTACAAGCTCTTTATTAATGTCCGGTACATTTTTAATTAAAATATCCGCTGCTTCTTTCGGTTCTTTAATTGCAAAGTTATAGCCATCTGTTGTTGCGTTCATAAACTTCTTCACAAAGTCTTTATCTTGTTTTACATGTTTTTCACTAGTAATAATAACAGGACTATAATAATCTAATGCTGGATTTAAATCTTTTAACATAATCGTGTTCAGCTCAATGCCTTTTCTCTTCGCTTCAATACCATCCCAGCCATAATAGATCCACTCAAAATCAGCATCACGGCCAATCGATTTAAAGAAATCTGTTTGTCCAAGCACAACTTTTTGCACTTTATTATAGTCTGCTTGATGCTTATCCATAACTGTTTTTAATGTCGCTTCTTCAGCCGGTGCTCCCCAACCGCCATATCGTTTTCCTTCAAATGCTTTTGGAGATGTGATGTTATCCTTTTTTAAAGATGCAAATGCAGATGTATTATGTTGAATAACCGCACCAATTGATACAACTGGAATATCTTCAACCCTTGCTGTTGTTACGTTCTCTTGATAACTTACACCAAAATCAGCTTTACCTGATGCTACCATTTGTTCAGCAGACGTATTTTCACCTGGCTGAATAATTTCTACATCTAACCCTTGTTTTTTATAATACTCTTTCGTCTTTGCTACATATAAACCAGTATGATTTGTATTTGGAAACCAATCCAATACTACTGTTACTTTTTTCTCTTTACTTTCTTCTTTCTTGCCTGCTGAGCAGCCTGCAAATGTAAATAATAACGAAGCTGCTAATAACACTTTTAACCCTTTTTTCATTTTCTCCCATCCTTTCTGTAAACCCACGGTGCTGTTAGTCTTGCCATAAATTCAACAATAAAATACAACAGTAGCGTCACGCAGACAATAACAGCAGCAATTCCAAACACACGAGCTGTTAAAAAGGATTTTGTTGCCCTTGTCAGCATAACACCTAGACCTTCACTTGCACCAAGCCATTCCCCAATAATGGCTCCCATTACGCTATATGTAACAGCAATTTTTAATCCCGAAAAAAAGTATGGCAATACTGCTGGAAATTTTACTTTTTGATAGACTTGCCACTTACTTGCCCTCATGGTTTGCAACAGCTTTAGCATGGATTGATCTACCGTTTGAAAACCTTCTAAAATACTAAGTGTAACGGGAAAGAAGCATACGAGAATAACAACCATTACTTTTGGCAGCATTCCGTAGCCAAACCAAATAATAAATAAAGGTGCAAGTACAACAATCGGAACTGTTTGTGAAATTACTAATAGCGGATTGATTAACACACGGAATAACGGAATCACATCCATAATAATTGCAATGCTCGTTCCAAGTATAATGGCAAAAAATAACCCGATAAGTACTTCTTGCAAAGTCTGCACTGTATTGGGAAGTAGTAAATCTTTCATGTCGATAAGTTCATGTACAATTGCAGACGGCTTCGGCAAAATCCACGGTTCAATATGGAATATCGAAACTGCTCCTTCCCATATTGCGATGAGAAGGAACAGCCAAATTGTCGTAATTGCTATATTAGATTTCTTCTGTTTTTTCATATTCTTCACGATACTTCCATACTTTTTCATCAATCGTTACGCCTGTGCTTGGGCGATAATGGATTTTAATAGAAGTAACCACTTCTTCTGCCCCATCATCGATGCAAGCTTGCTGCGCACGTTTAATAATATCAAGAAGCTCGTTTAAATCCCCTTCCATTGTCGTTTCCATCGCGCCAACTTCATAGCGCACACCTGACTGCTGAACAACTTCAATCGCTTTATCTACAACCGCATATACATCTTTATGCTTCGCTTGTGGTACAACTGAAAATGAAACTGTAACTTGCTGTGACATACTAAATTCCTCCCCATATTAAATAAATTTCATACAAAAAGAAAAAGCTTTCCTGCCGCAAAGCAGGAAAGCTTTATATACAAGTTATCATAGAATAACAATTGCTACGATTCTTGATACAACTCCCTACGCTGGCATTATCCAGATCAGGTTAAGGGTCGATGTATTGTTACATCCTCTCAGCCACATAGGCTCCCCTGTTTCAATTCGTTTTCATTGTAGCATGGATTATTTTTATGAACAAACAAATTTATTTTTCCTAAGTGGCCCGTGAAATAATTTCTTGTTCATCAAGTAAGAACTTCAAGCTTGATAAAGAGATTGTTTGGAAATTCTCTTTCGACATACGTTTTCGATAATGCGTAGGTGTTTCTCCAGTCACTTTTTTAAATATGCGGCTAAAGACTACTAAACTGCGAAAACCCACCTGATAAGAAATGTTTTCTACCGATTCATTTGTCATTGAAAGTAAATACGCTGCGTGATTAATGCGCACCCTTAAAAGCCAGTCCTTCATGCTCATCCCGAAATGACTGTGAAAGACCCGCGAAAGATGGCTTCGATTGACCGCAAGATGATTTGCCACATCACTTACTGTAATTTCCTCTACATAGTGTTCTCCAATATATGTCATCGCTTCAATCGCGAGTCGTGAAAATTTTTGTTTTACAGATGGTGAGAATTCGCCGCCATCTGTAAGTAATAATCTTAAAAAACGATAGGTCAGCTCATTCAACTTTAATTCATCTTCTAATGTACCCTGGGAGTAATTCATACACTCCAAGATAATATCCGAATATTGTTGAATGTTAGTTGCGGTAACAGAGTAGTTATCTTCTTTAAAACTCGAATAATGAATAATTTCCTCTGCGACCTTCCCGCCAAATGACAGCCACGCGTATAACCATGGTTCTTCTCCATCCGAGCGATAAAAGGTCGACTCCCCTGGAGGAATGAGAAAAATATTTCCTTTCTGCAATGAATATTTTTCATCTTTTATATAGTACGTTCCTTTTCCATCCAACACGACATGAATAATGTAGCTGTTACGTACAGCTGGTCCAAAAGTATGAAAAGGCAGTGTTTTTGAAAAACCACAAAAATCAAAATAAAGTTCGCCTGAGAAGTGATGCTGTTCTTTTTTAATAAAGATTGCTTGTTCCATGAGCTTCTCCCCCTCTTCGTGATTACTATAACCTAAGCTGCCTTTTGAAGGAAGAAATGCAACAAAAGGTTAAATCAAGGTCACAAAACGATATAAAACGGAAAGCGTTTTCTTGTTAAACTATACATGAAAAAGAAAACCACCGAAAGGACATGAATGGAGTTCGTTAGTTTTTTACACTTAACTTTGCAAGCGCTTTCTTAATTGTTGTTAAAATTTTTTTTCAAAAAGAGGGGAATAAAAATGAATGGACAATTAAAACAACGTGTTTCCTATGCCTTAGGTGCATTTGGTCATGACATATTTTATGTAACTTTGAGCACCTATTTTATGGTCTTTGTTACGAGTGCGATGTTCACTGGAGCTGATAAAGCAACGACTGCAAAAATGATTGGAATTATTACGAGTTTAGTCGTAGTAATCCGATTGGTAGAAATTATTTTTGATCCGATTATTGGAGGAATAATTGACAACACAAAAACGAGATTCGGGAAATTTAAGCCTTGGTTAGTCATTGGTGGTTTAGTTAGTTCTATCCTTCTTGTATGTATATTTACTAATTTCTTCGGTCTTGCAATTCATAATACTACACTGTTCATCATTTTATTTGCAATTGTTTATATCTTGCTCGATAGTTTTTATTCATTTAAGGACATTGCTTTTTGGTCGATGATTCCAGCGTTAAGCACTGAAACTAAGGAACGAGAAAAATTGGCAACATTTGCGCGACTTGGATCATCACTTGGGGCAAATGGGACTACACTAGCAGTTGTACCAATCGTTACGTTCTTTACTTTCTTGATGACTGGTGAACATTCTCAGGGGGCTTCTGGTTGGTTTTGGTTTGGCGTGATTGCTGCTGTTATTTCTGGTGGAACAGCAATTATTACAGCACTTGGTACAAAAGAAAATGATAGCGTAATTCGTCAACAACAAGAAAAGGCAGGCATTAAAGATATTTTCAAAGCCATCGCTAAAAACGATCAGTTGATGTGGTTAGCACTTTCATATATTGCATATGCGATTGCCAATGTTGCAACTACTGCTGTGTTATTCTACTTCTTCAAATATATTCTAGGAAATTCAGGTGAGTTCTGGATTGTGGGATTAATTGCAGCTGTATTAGGCTTAATTGCCGTTCCACTTTTCCCAACGCTCACGAAATTAATTTCAAGACGTTTTGTCTATATTGGCGGGATTGTAATGATGCTTTTGGCATACGTATGTTTTGGCTTAGCTGGTACAAGTCTACCAATGGTTATTGTGGGATTGGTGCTCTTCTACTTCCCTCAGCAGCTCATTTTTCTTTCAGCTTTGATGACTATTACCGACTCAGTTGAATATGGACAATGGAAAAATGGTACCCGAAACGAAGCTGTGACTTTATCAATTCGTCCATTACTCGATAAAATTGCCGGAGCTTTATCAAACGGAATCGTTGGGTTTGTAGCTGTTGCTTCTGGGATGACTGGCAATGCCACAGCAGCAGACATTACTGCAGACGGTATTTCAACGTTTCATCTGTATGCGTTCTACCTCCCAGCAGCACTCATGATTTTCTCTGCTATCATTTTCGCATGGAAGATCACATTAACTGAGAAAAAACATGCTCAAATCGTCAAAGAACTAGAAGCAAAGCTAAATCATGGCGAGGAAGCAACTGAAGGTGCTGCACTTGCTCATTCTAAATAAAGGAGTAGAGGAGAGTCAAAATGAATATTACAACAAAAGATTTCGGTGCAGGTTATACGATGATCACGATTAACAATCTGAACGGCTTGCAATTAACTGTTTCAGATTTAGGTGCTCGCATTACGAGTTTAAAGGTACCGACAACGAATGGTCTACGTGAGCTCGTGCTTGGTTTTGATACAGCAAAGGAATATTTTGAAAAAGATTTATATATTGGTGCCTCAATTGGACGAGTAGCTGGACGAATTCAAAATGGAACTTTTCAAATTGATAAGGATATCTATAAAGTACAAATTGATGAGACAACCGGCAACACCTTACATGGCGGTACCCCAGGATTCGAAAGTAAAAAGTGGCAATATCAAGTTATCGATAATAATGATGAGGCTTCAGTCATATTTCACACGGTGAGTCCAGATGGTGAAAATGGTTTTCCGGGGAATCTTGATGTTGAGATACGTTACACGTTAACAAACACGAATGTTTGGAAAGTAGAAACTAGGGCGACAAGTGACAAAGATACTTTGTTTAATCCAACAAATCACGTGTACTTCAACTTAACTGGTGATGTAACGCAGCCTGTAAATGAACACACATTATGGGTGGATAGTGATAGATTTGCACCACTTGACCCTAAAAGTATTCCAATTGGTGAAAAGTTGCCTGTAGAAGGAACTGCGTTTGATTTTCGAAAGCCAGTTAAACTTAAGGAAACCTTCAATAGTACTTTTGATCAAAAAGAATTAGTGGATGGAATTGATCACCCATTTTTCTTGAACCGACCTGAACTATCAAATCGTTCAGTGAAACTCATTAGCCCGGATGAAGTGGTTACTATTGAAATAGCCACAAAAGAACCAAGCGTCGTCATCTTTACGGCAAATTTTGGTGAGAATACCCCTCTCATGCATGAAAAGCAACTTGCAAACCATGGCGGAATTACCTTTGAAACACAGGTTTCTCCGGGTGCTGAACAGTATCCCGATTTTGGGGATATCGTTCTTAGAGCGGATTCAACTTATCATACGATGACAGAATTTCATATTATTTGAGAGTCATTTTAGATAGTCTCTTTAAATATGAAATATGTACTGCTATCAGAATTTATTTGAAATGAATGCAAAAGGGAGGCTTATACTTATGGAAAAGAAACGTGAGCTAGCTTTAAAATTTGCTGAGGTATTTGGCGTTCAAGAAACAACTCAATACTTTTCTCCAGGACGTATCAACTTAATTGGAGAACATACAGACTACAATGGTGGCTATGTATTCCCCGCTTCTATTACTTATGGAACTTACGGAGTAGCTAGACGTCGTGAGGATGATAGAGTATTCGTTTACTCAACGAACTTTGAAGAACTCGGAGTAATAAGTTTCACATTGAATGAACTAGATTATGATAAACATGCGAATTGGGCAAATTATATAAAAGGAGTTATCTTAACACTGAAAGAAGCAGGTCATAAAATAGATTGTGGTTTTGAGTTATTAGTTGAAGGAACGATTCCAAATGGAGCGGGACTTTCCAGTAGTGCTTCACTTGAATTACTTGTAGGCGTAGTATTAGAAGACTTGTTTAACTTAGACGTAACGCGACTTGAATTAGTGAAAATGGGTAAAAAAGTTGAAAATGAATTCATTGGTGTAAATTCTGGTATTATGGATCAATTTGCTATTGGATTTGGTGAGGAAGACAAAGCGATTCTCCTTGATACCAATACGTTAGAGTATGAAATGGTTCCAGTTGTTTTGGACGACTATGCTATTGTAATTATGAATACGAATAAACGTCGTGAACTAGCAGATTCAAAATATAATGAGCGCCGTGCTGAATGTGAAGAAGCACTCGCACGTCTTCAAACGAAGCTAGAGATTCATGCGCTTGGAGAACTAAGCAAAACAGAATTTGATGCAAATCAAAGTCTTATTGGGGATGAAATCCTAATGAAACGCGCGAAGCATGCAGTTTACGAAAATGAACGTACAAAAAAAGCCAAAGCAGCTCTTACTGCAGGTGATTTAGAAGAGTTCGGAAAGCTATTAAATGCTTCTCATGCATCTTTAAGAGATGATTATGAAGTAACCGGACTTGAATTAGATACATTGGTGGCCGCTGCGCAAAAACAAAAGGGTGCACTTGGAGCCCGGATGACTGGAGCAGGATTTGGGGGATGCGCCATCGCATTAGTAAAAGAGAGTGAAACCAACACTTTTAAAAACAATGTTTATGATGAATATATCAAAGTTGTGGGATATGCACCTATCTTTTATGTAGCACACATTGGTAGTGGAACTACAGTGATTGGATGATGAGTGAGGTGGAAACGATGAACACATGTCAAGCAATTTACGATTTTACTACACTTGCAATTGAGAATGGAGCCATTGAGGAAAGTGACCGAATTTATATGCACAATCAGCTATTACGTTTGATTGGCGAATCGGAAATGGGAGAGATTACCAGCGGAGTTGAAACAGACCCACATATGCTGTTGGATACGCTTATGGATAAAGCGACGGAAAATCTTATGATCTCTAAACACGGGGCCAATCATGATATGTTCGAAGCGCTTTTAATGAATGTAATTACCCCACTTCCCTCCAAGGTCAATGCAAATTTCCTGAAGGCATATCGCAAAAGCCCCGAACAAGCAACGGATTATTTCTTTGAACTAAGTAAACGAAATGATTATATAAAGACCTGTGCGATTGCAAAAAATATTCATTATTTAGCAGAATCAAAATATGGTGAACTTGAGATTACTATTAATTTGTCCAAACCAGAGAAAGATCCAAAAGAGATCATGGCGGCTAAAAATGCACCGAGGGGCAATTATCCAAAATGTTTGCTTTGTATTGAAAATGAAGGATATTTCGGTCGCTTAAACCATCCAGGCAGAAGCAATCACCGAATCATTGACCTCAAGCTAGATGGAGAAGAATGGGGTTTTCAATATTCACCATATGCATACTTTAACGAACACTCCATCGTATTATCTAAGAAGCATCGGCCAATGAAAATTTCTCGTGAGGCATTCTCTCGTTTACTCAGTTTTGTAGAAATCATGCCACACTATTTCATTGGTTCAAATGCCGATTTACCTATTGTAGGAGGATCGATTCTAAGTCATGATCACTATCAATCTGGACGCCATAACTTTCCAATGGCAAAGGCTAAAGTTCTTAAAACATTCGAACTATCTGACTACCCGAATATTTCTTGCGGTATTGTCAACTGGCCAATGAGTGTAATTCGCCTCTCTTCTTTAAACAAAGAAGAACTAATTCATGCCAGCGCCTATATCCATGAAAGTTGGAAGAACTATTCAGATGAATCTTTACAAATTCGTGCAGAATCAAAAGATGGCATAAATCATCATACGATTACACCAATTGTGCGGCGCCATGAAGAAAAGTATGAAATTGATCTTGTCCTGCGTGATAATAATGTGAGTGAGGAATACCCTGATGGAATTTTTCACCCACATCCAGATGTACAGCATATTAAGAAAGAAAATATCGGGCTTATTGAAGTCATGGGCCTTGCGATTCTCCCTCCACGTTTGATTGAGGAGCTCCATGAAGTTGAACTGTACTTATTAGATAAGGAAGCCACTGTTCCTGAAATCCATAAAAAATGGGCAGATGAATTAAAAGCCAAGGGCGGCTATACAGAAGAGACCATCCAAAGATTTCTTCAAACTGAAGTTGCCCAAAAATTTGAACGTGTCTTAGAAGATGCTGGTGTCTATAAGATGAATAAAGATGGCAAGGCAGGGTTTGATCGCTTTATCAAAGAATTACAAAGCACGAATCGATGCGCCTCAACCAGATGATTCAGATGCGTTAATTGCATCAAGTTTGAAGGCCAAGGAAGTTCTTGGTTAGAAACCAAAATATATTTCTATTAAGGATATTATCGCTACAGAATGGAAATGGTATCATAGTCATCGAGAAGGGTATTAAAACATTCGAAAAAGAACTGCACTAGAAAAGGTGAAATTTCTAGTGCAGTTTTATTTACAACCTTATGTTTCCACAGATTACAACATCCAATTTGATTAACCATTTATTTATACATACAAATATAAAAATACCAAAATAACCCTTTTGTAACATAATTTTAACAAACAGAGCGGGTCATGTTTTTGATGTGTTATATAATTAAAAAAAGCCATTTTTATAGATTCATTTTAGGATTCAACTTTCGAATCATGAAACAGGGTAAATTATTTGATAATAGCAATTAATTATTATCTCGGAGGTGCATACTATGTTCTGGCTACAGTTTACCATCTTATTACTCTGCATTTTCGTCGGTGCACGTCTTGGAGGTGTTGGCCTTGGCGTAATGGGTGGTGTTGGGATGGCAATCTTTGTCTTCTTCTTCCATTTACAACCAACCTCTCCCCCAATTGATGTTATGCTTATGATTTTAGCAGTTATTACAGCTGCTGGAGCGTTGCAAGCTGCTGGGGGAATGGACTATCTTGTTCATATTGCAGAAAAGGCGCTTCGTAAAAATCCGAAATGGATTACGTTCTTTGCCCCTATCGTCACTTATTTATTTACGTTTTGCGCAGGAACAGGACACGTTGCCTATTCAGTTCTTCCTGTCATTGCTGAAGTATCGCGTGAATCAGGAATTCGACCAGAGCGTCCAATGTCAATTGCTGTTATTGCATCGCAGCAAGCGATTACGGCCAGTCCAATCTCAGCAGCAACCGTTGCACTTCTCGCTATGCTTGCTGACTATAAGATTACACTATTAGATATTTTAAAAATTAGTATTCCATCTACCTTTATCGCTT
>Ga0102589_1001260_pt1 | contig 36352 bp, 32 predicted proteins | sample AraplaMF_Col_mLB_FD_76858 | JGI IMG/M metagenome (GOLD analysis project Ga0102589, IMG submission 76858) | Arabidopsis root microbial communities from the University of North Carolina, USA - plate scrape MF_Col_mLB | ecosystem: Host-associated > Plants > Roots > Endosphere | place: USA...
GCGAGCACTTCGACCTGCGTCCGAAGGGCATCATCCAGATGCTCGACCTGCTGCGCCCGATCTACCAGAAGACCGCCGCCTACGGCCACTTCGGCCGCGAGGAGCCCGAGTTCACCTGGGAAGCGACCACGCAGGCCGCGGCCCTGCGCGCAGCCGCCGGCCTCTGAGGCCTACCTCGCGTTTTCCGCCGCCGGCCCCGCCGGCGGAAAACGCACCGTGACCAGCAGCCCGCTCGCCTCGCGCGGGTTGGCTGCCAGGTCCACGTCGGCCTCGAAGGCCCGCGCGATCTCGCGCACGATGGCCAGCCCCAGCCCCGTTCCCTCGCTGTCCTGCGCCACCCGGTAGAAGCGCTCGAACACGCGCTCGCGCGCCTCGGCGGGAATGCCGGGGCCGTTGTCCTCCACGCTCAGCACGACCGCGTCCGCGGCCTCGTCTACCCCCACGCTCAGCGTCACCCGGCCGCCCTCCTGCGTGTAGCGCAGCGCGTTGTCGAGCAGGTTCGTGACCAGCGCATCGAGCAGCGCCGGCTGCGCCCGCACGAAGGCCGTGCCAGTCGCCTCCAATCCCAGGTCGATGCGACGCCGGTCCGCCAGCGCCGCGAGCTGTTCCACGCAGCGCAGCGCCACCGCCGCGAGGTCGACCCGCTCGAGCCGCGTGTGCGCATCGCCATGCTCGGCCTGCGCGAGCAGCAGCAGCTTGTTGGTGACGTCGACCAGCCGCCGGTTGCTGGTCTGCATCGCGAGCCACATCGCATCCATGTCGGCCCGGCGCGTGTCCCATTCGCCGCGGTGCTGGCGCGTGTAGCGCGCGTACTCGATCTGCGAGGCCTGCATCGCCAGCGGCGTGCGCAGCTGGTGCGCCGCGTCGGCGATGAAGCGCCGCTGCGCCTCCGAATGCGCGCGCAGCTGCGCGACGAAGCGGTTGATGGTGTCGGCCACCGGCCGCAGCTCGGAGTGCAGCGCGCCGGGATCCACCACCAGGTCCAGATGCAGCGGATCGCGCTGCGCGAGCTGCTGGCTCAGCCGCACGATGGGCCGCAGCTCCAGCGTCAGCGCCGCCACGGCGAGCGCGATGGCCAGCGCCAGCGCGATCAGCAGGTACTCCATCGACGGCCACCAGAGCGTGCGCAGCATGTGGTCGCGGCTGCGCTCGGTCTTGCCGACGGCGATGGTGATGTCGCGCGCGCCGCCGACCTCGTACATCGAGCGCGTGGTGACGACCGCGCGCAACGACAGCCCGCCGAACTCCGCGTCGTACCACTGGGCGCGGTCCACGCCCTCGGGCTTGCGCCGGGCCGGCAGCGGGAAGTCGGGCGAACCGGCCAGCAGCTCGCCGTTGGCGCCCGTCACGCTGAGAAAGACCCGGTCGTGCTCGGGCGAGACAAAAAGGCTCAGCGCCGACGGCGGCACGCTGGCCTGCACGTCGTTGTCCTCCCAGATCAGCCGGTCCGACAGCACCTTGGCCGAGGACAGCAGGTCGTGGTCCTGCACGTAGTCGGCCACCTCCGCCGCGTTGCGCCAGTTGAGCCAGCCGCAGACCGCGACGAACAGCGACAGCGGCAGCAGCAGCCACAGCGCGAGGCGCAGGCGCAGGCTGGAGCGCTTCTTCATTCTTCCTGGCGCGTGCGCAGCAAATAACCCACGCCGCGCAGCGTGATGATGGTCGCCTGGCTGGCTTCGAGCTTCTTGCGCAGGCGGTGGATGTAGATGTCCACCGCATCGGCGCTGGGCTCGTCGTCGAGGCCGAAGATGGCATCGATCAGCGCCTGCTTCGACACCGTGCTGCCGGCCTTGAGCATCAGCGTCTCGAGCAGCGTGCGCTCGCGCGGCGGCAGCGCCAACTCGTCGCCGGCCAGCGCGAACTGGCGCGTGCGCAGGTCGTAGCGCAGGTCGCCGCAGGCGATGTCGTTGGCCTTGCCCGGCATCTGCCGGCGCACCAGCACCTTGATGCGCGCCACCAGCTCGCGGATCTCGAAGGGCTTCACCAGGTAGTCGTCGGCGCCGATCTCCAGGCACAGCACCTTCTGGTCGAGCGAGGCGGTGGCCGTGAGGATGATCACCGGCACCGTGTCGCCGCGCTCGCGCAGCCGGCGCAGCACGGCCTTGCCCGGCAGGCCCGGGATGTTGAGGTCGAGCAGCACCACGTCGTAGCCGGCCTGCGCGAGCTGAAGGTCGGCGGCCTCGCCGTTGGCGACGTGGTCGACCACGAAGTCCTGTTCGCGCAGCAGGCTGGAGAGCCAGTGCGCGAGTTGCGGGTTGTCTTCGATCAGCAGCAGCTTCATGCGGTCGGCGAGAGTGGCCGTGGATTCTAGGAAGGGTGGTGGCCAGGGCACGGGCCTAGGGATAACCATGAGGAATCGCGAGCGGCGCCGAAAGCTGGCCGAAGGATGGCGATTCCTAGACTGGCCCGACCGAACAACCTCGACCGGAGACACCCGACCCCATGTCCGCCACCCGCCGCACCCTGCTCGCCGCCGCCCTCTGCGCCGCCTTCGCCACGCCGTTCGCCCAGGCCGCCGACGCGCCCATCACCATCATGGTGGGCGGTATCAACAAGATCATCTACCTGCCGGCCAAGCTCACCGAGGCGCTGGGCTACTTCAAGGACGAGGGCCTGAACGTCGAGCTGCAGTCGCAGCCCGCGGGCGTCGACGCCGAGAACCAGCTGATCGCCGGCGCCGTGCAGGGCGTGGTCGGCTTCTACGACCACACCATCGACCTGCAGAGCAAGGGCAAGGAGATCCAGGCGATCGCCGTCTTCTGCAAGGTGCCGGGCGAGGTCGAGCTGGTCAGCACCAAGGCCGACGCGGCCGGCTTCAAGGGCATGGCCGACGCCAAGGGCGGCAAGACCCTGGGCGTGACGGGCCTGGGCTCGTCCACCGACTTCCTCACGCGCTACCTCGCCGACCGCGCGGGCGTGGCCTCGAAGGACTACTCGCTGCTGCCCGTGGGCGCGGGCAACACCTTCATCGCCGCGATGAAGCAGGACCGCATCCAGGCCGGCATGACGACCGAACCCACGGTGTCGCAGATGGTCAAGAGCGGCGACGCCAAGGTGCTGGTCGACCTGCGCACCGAGGCCGACACGGTGAAGGCGCTCGGCGGCCTCTACCCGGCCGCCAGCCTCTACGTGCAGAACGCCTGGGCCGAGTCGCACAAGGCCGAGGCCGGCAAGCTGGCGCGTGCCTTCGCGCGCACCATGCAGTACATCCAGTCGCACAGCGCCGAGGAGATCGCCGAGAAGGTGCCGCGCGACTACTACGGCAACGACAAGGCGCTCTACGTGCAGGCGCTCAAGGCCTCGCTGCCGATGTTCACCGCCGACGCGAAGATGCCCGCGGGCGGCCCCGAGACCGTGCTCAAGGTGCTGGCCACCTACAAGCCGCTGGTCAAGAGCAAGAACATCGACCTGTCGAAGACCTACAGCAACGCCTACCTCGCGGCGGCGAAATGACCATGCGCCACGGCACTCCCTCCTCCGGCGGCGGCCACGTCGCGGCCACCTCCGCGATCGACTTCGACGACGTGTCGCTACGCTTCATCTCGCAGGACGGCAACGCCACGGTCGCGCTGCGCAACTTCAGCATGTCGGTGGCGCGCGGCGAGTTCGTCGCCATCGTCGGGCCCACGGGCTGCGGCAAGTCGACCACGCTCAACATGATCACCGGCCTGCTCAAGCCCACGGTCGGCAACGTGCGCGTGATGGGCCAGCCGGTGACAGGCGTCGATCCGCGCATCGGCTTCGTGTTCCAGGCCGACGCGGTGTTCCCGTGGCGCAGCGTGGAGGACAACGTGGCGGCCGGCCCGATCTTCCGCGGCAAGCCGAAGAAGGAAGCGATGGAGCTGGCGCAGCAGTGGATCCACCGCGTGGGCCTGGCCAAGTTCGGCAAGCACTACTCGCACCAGCTCTCGGGCGGCATGCGCAAGCGCGTGGCACTGGCCCAGACCTTCATCAACGACCCCGAGATCCTGCTGATGGACGAGCCCTTCTCCGCGCTCGACATGCAGACCCGCACGCTGATGCAGGACGAGCTGCTGCAGCTGTGGTCGAACAACGGCGGCAGCGTGGTCTTCGTGACGCACGACCTCGAGGAGGCGATCGCGCTGGCCGACCGCGTGTTCGTGCTCTCCGCGCGGCCGGCCACGCTCAAGCGCGTCTACGAGATCGACCTGCCGCGCCCGCGCGTGATGGCGCAGGTGCGCTACGACGCGCAGTTCATCGAACTGTCCAAACACATCTGGGACGACCTGCGCGAAGAGGTCGTCATCCAATGAACAACGCTGTCACACCCTCCCGCACCGCCATGAGCACATCCGCCACCACGCCTGCCGCCGCGCAGCTTCCCTCGGCCCTCAGCGACGCCGCGCTCGCGCGCGAATCCGGGATCGCGCAGGCCGCCATCCGCGGCCGGCGCCGCATGATCATCGCGCTGCGGCTGGTCGTGCTGGTGGTCGCGCTGGGCGGCTGGGAGATCGCGGCGCGCCTGAAGTGGATCGACCCGTTCTTCTATTCGATGCCCACCATGATCTACGACCAGCTCGTGGAATGGATGCGCGACGGCACCGCCCAGGGGTCGCTCTGGATGCAGGTCGCGGTGACGCTCGAGGAGACGGTGATCGGCTTCCTGATCGGCTCCATCGCCGGCGTGATCTGCGGCATCGTGCTCGGGCGCAACAAGCTGCTGTCGGACGTGTTCAGCCTCTACATCCAGATCGCCAACTCGATCCCGCGCGTGGTGCTCGGCTCGATCTTCGTGATCGCGCTCGGCCTGGGCATGGCCTCGAAGGTGGCGCTCGCGGTGGTGATGGTGTTCTTCGTGGTCTTCGGCAATGCCTTCCAGGGCGTGCGCGAAGCCGACAAGTACATGATCGCGAACGCGCAGATCCTCGGCGCCTCGCCGCGCCAGCTCACGATGGCGGTGGTGATCCCCTCGGCGATGTCGTGGATCCTCGCGAGCCTGCATGTGAGCTTCGGCTTCGCGCTGGTCGGCGCGGTGGTCGGCGAATTCCTCGGCGCCAAGGAAGGCATCGGCCTCCTGATCTCCACCGCGCAGGGCGCCTTCAATGCCAGCGGCGTGTTCGCGGCGATGATCGTGCTCGCGGTGGTCGCGCTGGCGGCCGACTTCCTCTTGAGCTCGCTCGAGAAGCGACTGCTGAAGTGGCGACCCGCGGCCTTCTGACGCGCTCAGCGCTCCATCGCGACGGCGGGCAGTGCCCGCCGCTTTTCATGGCGGCCCGCAGGCTCAGAAGCGGTACGAACCGCTCATGCCCACCGTCCAGTTGCGCCCCGGCGCGGGCTCGAAATAGCGCGCATTGCCTTCGTTGACGATGACCGAGCCGGCATAGCGGCGGTCGAACAGGTTGTCCACGCGCGCGAAGGCATTGAACTCCCAGCGTTCCCATTTCTTGAGGTAGCCGGCATAGGCCGCCGCGACCGCATAGCCGGGCGCGCTCGCGTTGTTGAGGTCGTTGGCCTGGATGCGGCCCAGCGCGCGCATCTCCACGCCCGCGCGCCAGCCCTCGGGCGGCACCCAGCCCAAGGAGGCGAACAGCGACTGCCGCGCGATGCCCGGGATGCGGTTGCCCGCGGCCACCGTGTTGGCGGCCGCGCACGGCGAGGGCGAGCAGAAGGCGTCGCGGTAGGTGGCATCGAGCCAGGTGTAGGCGAGCTGCGTGCGCCAGTGGTTCTCGGTCTCGTGCTGCCAGGCCAGCTCGAAGCCGTTGCGCCGCGTGCGGCCCGCGTTCTGGAAGGTGGCGCGGCCGCCGAGGTTGGTGTCGGTCACGATCTCGTCGCGCGTGCGGGTGCGAAACAGCGCCGCGGTCAGCAGCCCGCCGCCGAGCCGCGCCTTGGCGCCGAGCTCGAGGCTGTCGTTGACCGACGGCCGCAGCGCGAAGTTGAGCCCGCTCGCGCCGCCCGCGCGGTACGACAGCTCGTTGAGCGTCGGCGTCTCGAAGCCGCGGCCGATGGAGCCGTAGAGCGCGATGTCGCGCGTGGCCTGGAAGCGCAGCGAGGCCGCGGGCAGGGTCTTGGCATAGCGCGCGCTGCCGCTGTCGTCGCGGTTGCTGCCGACGATGTAGCGGTCGCCCGAGTCGAAGTGCACGCTGCTGCGCCGCAGGCCGGCCTCGAGCGTCCAGCGCTCGGCGAAGCGCCAGGTGGCCTGCGCATAGGGATCGAGGTTCCAGACCTCGTTGCGCTCGTAGCGCCGCAGCCGGCCCTGCACGCCGAGGATCTGGGCCGCGCCGCTGCCGAGGTAGTTCTCGTAGCCGCGGCGCCATTCGCGCAGGCTGTCGTAGCCCAGGCCCGCCACCAGTTCGAACGGGCGCTCGGCCAGCGTGAAGGAGCCGGTCCAGCGCAGGTCGAGGCCGCCGTACTGGCGCGTGAGGTCGATCACGCCCCCCGCATGCAGCGGGTTCTGCTGCGCCGAGGGCGGGATCGACTGGTATTGCGTGGTCTTGCGCTCGCCGCCGTAGACCATCAGACGCAGCTGCTGCGTCTGGCTCAGGCGGCGTTCGTAGAGCAGCCCGGCCTGGGTCTGCTCGACGGTCTTGCGGGTGTCGTATTGCACGGCCAGCGGCGCGAGCCGAGGTGCCAGCGCGTACTGGTCGGCCGTGAGGCCCAGCGGGTCCTGCGCATCGATGCGCACGCTGTTGACGACCAGCGTGAGCCGGTCGCCGTTGTCGAGCGCGATGCCGAGCTTGCCGTTGACGATGTCGCGCCGCGCGGCGCTGTGCTCGCGCCAGCCGTCGGTCTGGAAGCGGCTGGCGCCGAGCAGGTAGTCGACGGCGCCCTGCGAACCGCTGGCCTGCAGCGACTGGCGCCAGGTGCCGTTGCTGCCGGCGGCGGCCGAATAGACCAGCTTCGGCCGGCCTTCGCCCGAAGCGGTGAAGGCCTGCAGCACGCCGCCCGAGGAGTTGCCGTAGAGCGCCGAGAACGGCCCGCGCAGGATCTCGACGCGGTCGAGCGAGCCGATGTCGATGTTCGAGGTCTGGCCCTGGCCGTCGGGCAGGGTGGCGGGAATGCCGTCGACATAGAGGCGCACGCCGCGCACGCCGAAGGTCGAGCGCGCGCCGAAGCCGCGGACCGAGAGCTGCAGGTCCTGCGCGTAGTTGAGGCGGTTCTGCACCTGCAGCCCGGGCACCGCGCCCAGGCTCTCTGAGAGGTTCACGCCGAGGCGGCCGTCGCGCATGGACTCGCCGTCGACGCGATCGACCGAGCCCGGCACGTTGAAGGGCGCGACCTCGCCGCGCGGCGTGGAGACGGTGATCTCGCGCAGCGAGGCGCCCGCGAACGGCGACGGGGTTTCGGTCCCGGACTGCGCGCGCGAGGCCGTGGAGAGATCGAGCAGGAGACAGGCGACGGCGGCGGCGGCAACGGGTTTCATGCCGCCGATTCTGCGGTGTCGCGCGGCGGCCGGGCCTCGGGGTTTCTCACCGTGGCGCGCGGAACGCGCGCACCGATACGAAGAGGCGTGCTACTCGCTGGCCGGACGCTGACGGCGCCAGCCGTACCACGCGCCCACCGCGACCGGAATGCCGAGCGTGATCCAGGCCAGCACGTCGCCCAGGCCGCCGTCGCTGAACAGCGCCGAGATCAGGCCGAAGGTGGTGAGCAGGCCGAGGGCGATCGGCCAGCCCCAGAGGCGCCAGAAGCCGTGGTGCTGCGGATGCTTTGCTGCGGTCATGGGCTCAGGCCTTCAATGCGGGCGCGGGATCGGCCTGCGGTGCGCCGCCCTCCTCGCGCCGCGGACGTTCGGCGGCAGCCCTGGAAGCCGCCGCGGGCACGGTGTTGCCGCGCTTGAGCCACAGGTACAGGCCGCTGCCCAGCACGATGATGGTCGCGATGTCGAGCAGCGCCCAGAGGATCTGCATCGGCATGCCGCCGTAGTCGCCGAAGTGCAGCGGCTGCGACACCAGCAGCGCCGTGAGATACCAGGGCAGCTTCGGCGCCGCCGTGACCTGCGCGGTCTTCGCGTCGACCAGCACCGGCTGCAGCAGCTTCGAGGTGAAGGGCTCCTTGCCCTGCAGGAAGAAGGTGGTGTGGTGCGGGCTCGAGAACGCGGTGCCCGGGAAGGCGATGAACGACAGCCGGTTGCCGGGCGCGTGCTGCATCGCCGCCTCGTAGGAGCGCTGCACCGAGCCACGTTCGCTCACGGCGACCACGGGCTCGTTCTTGTAGGGGGCCAGCAGCGTGGTGAGTTGGTCGTACTGCCAGTACTTGATCACCAGGTCGGCCCAGGTGTTGATCATGCCGGTGGCGCCGACCACGAACAGCCACACCAGCGTGACGACGCCCAGCAGGTTGTGCAGGTCGAGCCACTTGAGGCGCGGCCGCTTCTCGCGGCGCACCGTGCCGAAGTCGAGCTTGCGCATGAACGGCGAATACAGCACCACGCCCGAGACGATCGCGACCAGCAGCAGGAAGCCCATGAAGCCGAGGAACAGCTTGCCCGGCAGGCCTGCGAACAGGTCGACGTGCAGCTTGAACATCACGTACATGAAGCCCTCGTCGAACTTCGGCTGCGCGAGGATGACACCGGTGCGCGCATCGACCGCGACCGACTTGAAGTCGTCGGTGGGCGCGGGCGTGGGCGTGAGCGTGACGAACCACAGGCCGTCGTCGTCCTCGGGCTGCGAGGCGAACTGCACCACGCGGTCGGGGTGCTGCGCGCGCGCCACCTCGAGCACGCGGTCGAGGCTCACGCGCGGCGTGCCCGCGGGCATCTTCGGCGCCTCGACCTCGGTGCCCAGCAGGTGGCCGATCTCGTGGTGGAAGATCAGCGGCAATCCCGTCAGGCACAGCAGCAGCATGAAGACCGTGCACACGAGGCTGCTCCACTTGTGCACCCAGGCCCAGGTCTTGATCTTTCGGCTGTTCATCGACATGGCGGAATTGTCCCCGAGGCTCGGTGTGGCGGCGGCTCGAAAAGCCTCAGAACTTGTAGGTCGCGGTGGCGACCACGTTGCGGCGCGTGCCGTACCAGCAGTCGCCGCGGGCCAGGCAGGTGCTGAAGTAGACCTTGTCGGTCACGTTGTTGATGTTGAGCGCATAGCGCCATTTGTCCGACTCGTAGGCCAGCATCAGGTCGAGCAGCGCGACCGACGGCACGCGCGGGCCCGCGCCCGTGCTTTCGATGTCGCGGAAGCCGCTCATGTAGCGCACGCCGGCGCCGGCCGAGAAGCCCGTGATGCCGCCGACGGCGAAGCGGTACTTGCCCCACACCGAGAACTGGTTGCGCGGCGTGTCGGTGAGCTTGGGATCGACCTCGATGTAGGTGTAGTTGGCGATCAGGTCGAGGTCGCGCGCGAGCGTGGTCTTGAGCTCGAGCTCGAGGCCCTTGTTCTTGCTCGAATCGACCTGGCGGCCGTAGTTCGGGTTGGTGCTGTCGGAGACGGTGCGGTTCTTTTCCTTGAGCGAGAAGACCGAGGCCGTGAAGCTGGTCGGCGAACCCATGGGCTGGTACTTGACGCCGGCCTCGACCTGCTCGCCGCGCAGCGGCTTGAACAGCCGGCCGTTGACGTCCGTGCCGGCCTGCGGCGTGAACGACTCGGTGTAGCTCAGGTAGGGTGCCCAGCCCGAGGGCAGCGTGTACATCACGCCGAGCCGGCGCGAGGTGGCGGTGGTGGTCTCCGAGGCACTGCCTTCGGTGCCGGCCGTGCTGCGGTCGTAGCGCAGGCCCGCGACGAAGATCCAGTTGTCGAGCTTCATCTGGTCCTGCAGGTACACGCCGGCATTGCGCTGCGTGGTGCGGGGCTTCCAGCTCAGGTCGGTCACCGGCACATAGCCCAGGCCGTAGACCGGGGTGTAGGCGTCGATGGCGCTGTAGGCCGAGCCTTCGTACTTGTCCTGGCGCTGGCGCGAGTACTCGGCGCCCACCAGCAGCGTGTGGCGCAGGGCGCCGGTGTCGAAGTGGCCCTCGACATGGTTGTCGATGCCCGTCATGCGGGTCCAGGTCAGCGACTTGTCGTTGATGCGGCCGATCACGCGCTGGCCGATCGGGTCCATGCCCCAGCCGCCGGGGATGCTGAAGAAATCGGCGTAGTGGTAGTGCGAGTCGTTGTAGGTGCGCGACATCCGGAAGTTCTGCCGGAACGTCCAGTTGTCGTTGAACTGGTGCTCGAACAGCCAGCCGAAGGTCTTGCGCTCGGTGTCGTAGCCGTCGCCGGGCTCGCCGATGAAGCGGCTCACGGGCAGCTTGCCGTTGGGGTTCGGCAGGATCGTGCCCTGCCACGGCAGGAACTGCGAGGTGCTGCCGGTCTTGTCCTTCTGGTAGAGCCCCTGCAGGGTCAGCGAGGTGGCGGCGCTCGGACGCCAGGTCAGCGAAGGCATGACCAGCGTGCGGTCGTCGGGCACGTGGTCGACCTGGGTGTCGGCCTTGCGCTGCAGCGCCACCAGGCGGTACGACCAGTCGCCATCGGCCGTCAGCGCACCGGTCAGGTCGGCCTGGATCTGCTTGCGGCCCCAGGAGCCGAACTGCACGCCCACTTCGCGCGCGGCCTGCGTCTGCGGGCGCTTGCTGACCATGTTGATCACGCCGCCCGCCGTGCCGGCGCCGAACAGCATGCCCGACGGGCCGCGCAGCACCTCGAGGCGCTCGAGCGTGTAGGGATCGGGCCGCGCGGTCGCGGTGTACCAGCCCGCGGAGAAGAGCTGCAGCCCGTCGAGGTAGACCGAGGCATCGCTGCCGCGCACCTGGAAGTTGTCGGAGCGCGAGTCCAGACCGTAGGCATCGGAGCGCACGCCGGCCGCGTAAGTGAGCGCATCCTGCAGGTTGGTGGCGCCCTGGTCCAGGATCTGGTCGCGGGTCACGACCGTCACCGACTGCGGCGTTTCGGCCAGCGGCGTGTCGGTCTTGGTGGCGGTGGCCGCATTCCTCGCGCGGTAGCCGTTCACGGGCGTGGTCGCCGTTTCGGCCGGCGCCTCGACGCGGATTTCGGGCAGTGCCGTCGTGGCGGCCGTTTGCGCCAGCACCTGCTGGTTTGCGTAGATCGCCAGACACCCCATCAGCGCCAAGGCATTGCGCTGCGTCAACAAGACCGCCATTCCGACTCCACTCCTCATAGATATTAAGAACCATTCTCATTCTAAAACGGAGTAATTCACATTTCCGCCAAATCCGGGTGGGTTCGAGGGGTGCCGCCTGATCGTGCGCCTCGTGGTTTTGGCGCAACACAGCTAGCATCGGCGCGCGCCAGCCGCGGGATAGTCCCGTCAAGCTTCGCTTGCCGCCCCTGCAACATTCGCGCGCCCGCCGTCATGCACACCTCCCTCGCCTCCCGCTTCCCCGCCCTGCGCGGTGCCGCGGCATGGCTGTTCGCGCTGGCGGCCGCCTTCGTGCTCGCGGGCTGCGCGGGCCTGCCGCCGCGGGCCGCCGATACGCCGGTGCTCGCCATTCCGGCCTCCAATGCCACCCTGCTCGGCCGCGCCGCCGCCCATCTCGATGCGCCGCGCGACGGGCTGTCGAGCGTGCGGCCGCTGATCGAGGCCGCGTTCGCGCTCGATGCGCGGCTCGAGCTGATCCGCCGGGCCCAGAGTTCGCTCGACGTCCAGACCTACCAGCTCGGCAACGACAAGACCGGCCGCCTGCTGCTGCGCGAACTGCGCGATGCCGCGCGCCGAGGCGTGCGCGTGCGGCTCCTGCTCGACGACTTCTATACGGCCGGCATGGACCCGCTGCTGCTCGGCCTGGCCGCCGAGTCGAATGTGTCGGTGCGGCTGTTCAACCCCTTCGTGAATGCGCGCGACCACTCGGCCACGCGCTGGATGGAGTTCCTCGGCGACTTCCGGCGGCTCAACCACCGCATGCACAACAAGCTGTTCGTGGCCGACGGCGCCATCGCCATCGCGGGCGGGCGCAACCTCGCCGACGAATACTTCCTGCGCAGCGAGGTCGCCAACTTCATCGACTTCGAACTGCTGATGGCCGGCCCGGTGGTGGCCGAATCGGCCGCGGTCTTCGACACCTACTGGAACAGCGACGTCGTCTACCCGATCGAGACCGTGGCCATCAACCACCGCACGCCGGCCGTGCTGAAGGCCGACTTCGAAACCGCCACCTCGCTGCGCTTCGCGCCCTGGCCCGATCCGCCGGGCGACAGCGACGTGCTCGGCGATCCGCCGCTGGGCCTGCAGCTGCTGAACGTCCCCACCCTGCAATGGATGCGCGCCGACGCGCACGCCAGCGCCGACAGTCCCAACAAGGCGCTCGGCGTGATGCGGCACCCCACCGAATCGGTGGCGCAGCGCTTCCACGAACTGGCGGCCACCGCGCGCTCGAGCGTGCTCGTGATCTCGCCCTATTTCATTCCGGGCGACGAAGGCATGGCACGCATCCGCGAAGGCCGCCGGCGCGGCGTGCAGGTCAGCGTGATCACCAACTCGCTGGCCGACAGCGACGAGCCGCTGGTCAACATCAACTACAACCGCTATCGCGTCGACATGCTCAAGCTCGGCGTGGAGCTCTACGAGGTCAGCACCCAGCAGCTCAAGCGCAGCGGCCAGTTTCGCGACCTGCTGAAGAAGGCGCGCGGCCGGCTGCACGCCAAGCTCGCGCTGATCGACCGCGAATGGGTGATGCTGGGCTCGATGAACCTCGACCCGCGCTCGGCCCTGCTCAACACCGAGTTCGGCGTGCGCGTGCGCAGCTTCGACCTGACCCAGGCCCTGCTCTACGCCTACCAGCTAGACGACATCGAGGGCGTCTACCGCGTCGTGCTCAAGCCCGATGGCGAGAACGTGCAGTGGATCGGCACGGGGGACGTCAACAACGAGGTGCTCGACAGCGAGCCCGATTCGAGCATGCTGACGCGGTTCCAGCTGCTGCTGTTCTCGTGGTTCGTGCCGACGGATCAGTTGTGAGCGCGGGGGCTATTGGTAGGTGAGCGTGAAGGTCGCCATGCCGTTCGCCTGGCCCGGCGTCACCTTGTCGGCGGTCTGGATGTAGCTCGCGGAGAAAGGCACGTCGTAGATGGTGCTCACCGCGGGACCGACCTGCATGCTCTCCCCGAACTTGACGAGCTCGTTGCGCTGTTCGTTCTTGAGCCGGATGCCCACGCCGCCGGCGACCCCGACGCCCGGGGTGATCTTGAGCACGCCGTCGCCGCCGGCCGGATCCCGGGCGCCATCCATGCGCAGGCTCACCATCTTGTTCTCGCTCACGCCAGCCTCGCAATCGAGCTTGATCGTGAACTTGCGCTCCTCGGCCGTGGTCCCCCGCCCGCTGAAGCTGCTCATGGGCACCTTGCCGAAAACCACGGGGATATTCTGCGATCCGGCGTCCACGGTACAACTCGGCGTCACGACCGTGATCCCATTGGCCTCCACGTAGATATTGATGAGGGATACCTGGTCGTCCCCGAAATATCTCGAGTAGAGGCCCGGGGCGATCGGACCGCTGCCCGTCCTCGGCTGGAATTTCTTGATCTGAACGCGCACCGTCATGTTGGGATCGAAAAAACCCACGATCGGACTGGTGCCACTCGGATCGCTGCCGGAGAAGGAATACGGATAAGGAACATCTCGGTAGTTCCCGCTTCCCCCGCCGTCTCTGTCCTGTCGCGAGAGCCGCATCGCGACGCCGGGGATGTTCGTCGAGTACCAGGAGTCTCCGAGCGCCGTTATTCCTGTCTTGTCGATGGTGCCCGTCAGTAGCGCCGTATATTGGCAAAGAAACGGCCGAATATTTCCCGGAATATTCATGGGAAATGTTTGATCGACATACACCTTGTTGATCGGATCGCTCGCACGCATCACGATGGTCTGGCCCACCTTCAGGTACACGTTGTTGATGGGGAAATCGGGATTCCGGCGGCAGGCAGCCTCGGCATCTTTCGCCATCAGAAGAAAAATCGCCGCCAGAAGAAGCGGGGGGGCTGCACGCCGAGCGGCGCGCAACGGTTGTGCCCGGCCTGCGCATCGGCCATCCGGAATCTGGGTGGGGTTCACATTCAATCCTTCATCATTTCCGGCGCGGGGCGAGCGAGTCGCCCTTCACCGTTGCTTCATTCACAAGTCGCCGCCGCTTCGCGAATCGGCGGCGCGCCGACCTCCTCGGACAGGCTGTAGCCAAAGGTGCAGCGATCCTCGTCGCGCCGTCCCCAGCGCACCGTGAAGCGCCCGCTCGGTGGCGCGCCGGTCACGAAGGCCTGGCCATCGGGGCCCACGATGCCCATCTCCTGGCCCGCCTCGTTCTCGACCATGGAACCGAAAGGCAGCGGCTCGCCCTTGCGGCCTTTCAAGGTCAGCATCAGCCGGTAGCCCACGGCCGTGTCGAACTTCGCCACCACCACCGCGCCGCGCGTGGGCACGACCTCGGTCACCGCGTTCTTGACCTCCACGTTGTCGCCCAGGTCCTGCGTGCGCACGGCCAGGCGGTTCTCGCGATAGGGGCTGACGTTGGCGACCACCGCATTGCCGGCCCAGTCGGTGGCCAGGCCGGGCCGCGATTCGATGCCCACGCCCGAAGCCTTGGGCACCTGCACCAGCGCGATCGTGTCGCCCAGCGGTTGCGACAGCGTCACGCCGCCGCCGTGCGCCAGCAACCCGCCAGCCATGCCGACGCTGGTCTGCCGGTAGCCCGAGCCCTGCGAATGGCTGAAGTCGAAACGCCCCACGGGCGACATGTAGCTGGCACTGGCGCCGCCGGTGGAGCCCTGGTCCCCGGCATGGCTGGCCGACACGCTGTAGCTCAGGCGCGAATCCTCGAGCACGGTGCCGGAGATGCTGGCCTGCTGGCTGGTGCGACCGTTGCGCTCGTGCATCACCGAGTAGTGGGCGTTGGCGCCGGAGGCGCCCAACGGAATGCTCAGCGTGAACATGATCTGGTTGGTCGGCGCCCGGTTGTAGAGGTTGCTGCTGCGGTTGTAGTAGATGCCGTAGCCGAACTGCTTGTAGCTGCCCGAGTAGCCGATCTGCACCAGGCTGTCCTTGGCGCCGGTGCCCCAGTAGCTCTGCTGGCGCGCCGACGCAGTCACCGCGCCCCAGTCGCCGAGCGACTGGGAAAGCTCCAGCCGCAGCTCGTTGCGACGGTTGTGGAGGCGTTCCCGGGGATCGAGCCCCTGCATGTCCGCGGCTTCCTGGAAGGTGCGGTAGCCGCTGGTGGAATAGCGGTAGCCGGCCACGCGCACGGTGGTCCCCGCGTCGAAGGCCTTCGAGTACAGGAAGCGCACCGACTGGCCGTTGTAGGTTCGATCGATCAGCAGCGGCTGCGACACCACGGCGCGCGCGGCCGAGAGGTCGGCGGAGATGGCGCCGAGCGCTTGCATGTTCTTGCCCACGCCGGCCATCACCGACTGGTAACGCCCCGAGGCGATGAGCCCGCCATAGACGCTGTAGTCGTTGCTCAGGCCGTGCGCCACCGTGCCCTGCACGAAGGCCGGCTCGGCCCGCGATCGCCGCGGCCAGGCCCAGGGCGCAAGGCCGCCATACCCCCAGCCGTAGGAGGACTGGATGAACTCGTCGCCAGGCGCGCGGCGGTACTTGCCGATCGTGGCCGAATAGCGCCAGGTTCCTTCGCGCAACAGCGTCGGCACGGCCGAGAACGCCTGGATGAACTTGGTTTCGCGTCCGTCGGCCTCGGTGACGATCACTTCCAGGTCGCCGCTCGCCGCCGTGGGATAGAGATCGTCGATCACGAAGGCACCAGGTGCCACGAAGGTGCTGTAGATGGCGTAGCCGTTCTGCCGCACGGTCACGCGCGCATTGGTCCGCGCAATGCCGCGGATGGTGGGCGCATAGCCCTGCTGGCTGTCGGGCAGCATCGACTCGTCAGTGGCGATCTGCACGCCACGGAACGGCACGCTGTCGAACAGGTTGCCGGGGGTGTTGCCGTCGCCGATCACCACCTGGGACTTGAGCGAGACCAGGTCGCGCTGCGCATAGGTGTTGACCGCCTGCCAGCGGCCTCGCCCATCGGAACCGCGGCTGTAGGTCGAGAAGTGGCGAAAGCGCCAGTCGCCGTGGTTGAAGCCGGCACGAATGCCCGCGAACAGGCTGTCGCGCCGGGGCTCCCGGTAGCGCTCGCCGAACGGGTTGCCGTCGAACGCGCTGCGCGGCACCGCGAAGGGGTCGGGCCCGCGGGGGGCGTTGTCGCCGCCATGGCGCGCGAAGTTGACCTGGTAGTCGAGCATCCCGGCCGTGATGCCCTTGTCCCACCTGTCGGAATCCACGGCACCGCGCGCCGAGCGCTTCATCGCCGCCTGCGGGATGCTGACCGCGAGGCGCAGCTTGTCGGGGTCGTAACTGGAGGACGCATCGGGAATGGCCGCAGCCAGATCCACGCAGGCGTCGTCCGCCAGCGCCGCCAGCGTTGGAAACACCGCCACGTTGAGACCCCACCCGTCGAGCATGCCGCGCGTGAGGCAAGGCTGGGCGTCGCTCTTGCCGTCCTTGGCATCGAAGCGGATCACGGCCTGGCCCGCGCTTCGCTTGTTGACCGACACGTCGACGGTGTACGAACCGGGCAGCACGCGATTGCCGAAGGCGAACAGCGACAGGTTGGCACTCTGCTGGTCACCGCCGACGCCGAGAAAGCCCTCGTTGAAGCTCGAGGCGGCGAATTGCTGCGCGACGACCGGCGCACCGAGGGCGCCGAGCACGGCGGCGCACAGGCTGAGGCGGAACGGCACGCCTGCGCGCGCCTGCGGGGGGTACGTACGTCGCATCGGCTTAACGCGGCGCGCCGCTGCGGGTGGCGGAAACGGAAGGAGCTTCGGGAATGGGTGCCGGCTCGGCCTTCAAGGCCACGGGTTCGGCACCCTCGGGCACCTTGACGAATTCCTCGGGTGTTTCGCTGCCGTAGTCGCTGACGGTCGTGAAATTGATCTGGATGGCCTGCGGGACCTTGAGGGTCTTGAACGGAAAGCTCAACTCGCCGAACGGCGGGACCATACCCGCATCGAGCTCTTCCTGGTCCTTCCCGTCCGGCCCCTGCCCCTTGTTGACCGTCAGTTTCAGCAGGGTGATGTGATAGGCGCTCGCATTGCCGACCTTGAGCACGGCGCCCTGGCCTTGCGGCCCCGCGCTCACCGACCATTTGAGCAGGGTGCGCGACTCCGAAGCACTGCCCGGCAGGCCCGCGGGCCGGTAGAACAGCTTGAGCCGGTTGCGGATCGCGACCTGCAGCACATTGTCCTGGTTCGACAGCTGGGGAATCTCCTTGACGTTGAGCCAGAACACGGACTCGCGATCGGCCGGCAGGTCACCGGCGACGCGCATCACGCGCAGAAGGTTCTCCTTGCCCGGATCGAGCCGCGACAGCGGCGGCGTGACGATCAACGGGGTCTTGTTCTTGCCCTCGCCAGCATCGACCCAGGCCTGGATCACGTAGGGCGATGTGCCGTAATTCTTCATCGGCAGGGAGGTTTCACGGTCCTTCTCGCGCAGGATCACGCGCGTGCCGGAAAGCATCACGCTGGCGCTCGCCAGGCACTGGAATCCAAGCATCACCAGAATGCCGAAGACCCACCGAATTCGTTTGTTGCTGTACATATGTATTCCTCGGTGCGAACCGCATCCATGACGCGCGCACACGCGCACTCCGACGCGCCGATGGCGACGCCTCAAAGGAAAAAAATCGATCAACTGGAGACGAACGCAAGAACTGCGCGGCCTTGCGCCGCCGATGCGCGCCTCAGAACGACGCGAGATCGCGAAGACCTCGCGCCGTCATGCTCAATTAGTTGTAGGCAACCGTGAATTGCGCCGAGCCGTTGGCCGAGCCGGGCGTGAGCGCAGGGCCGTTCGGAGTAGCGGGCGTCACCGGCAGGGTCGAAACGTAGCGTGCAAAGAACTTCAGGTCGTTGTCGCCTTCAGCAATGATGTAATCGCGCGAGGCTTGGCCCAGCGGAATCTTCACCTTGCCCCAGTCGCTGATTTCGATAGCGACACCCTTGGCCGTCGGGTCGCCAGTGCCGTTCACGCGATCGATCGCCAGCAGTTCCGCGTTGAGCGTGTCTGCCGTGCCCTGGAAGGTCACCTTGGCCTTGGTGGCGGTCGCGGGGCAGTCCCGCAGACCAAGCTCGAAGTTCTTGTAGTCGAAGCCCGAACCAACCGTCGGGAAAGCACCCTTGTTCGGCCTGCCCAGGTCCACCGTCTGATTGACGCTGTTGGGGGCGATGCCGCAGATGCTGTCGGTGACTTCACCCACGAAATTGACCTTTCCATCCTGGGCCAGGGCAGCTTGCGACATGGCGCCGACGGCGGCGATCACTGCGATCTTGATAAATGAGTTCTTAAGCATTGGTTTCCTTGGTAAAAGTAATGTGAATTGCAAGTCCGACATCAATCGGACCAACGCAATGGTAGTTACCAAAAACAAATAAACGCTACTCTCGATTCAATATTCAATGCAATTGTGATTAAATCTCTTTAAGGTTTCTTACGAACGCGATGTGTCTAATTGAACAATGAAAAATTCATTTTCAATAAGATAATAATAAATAAACAATTGGGGTTCGAAGAGGGCTTGAGCCTCCGATCGACCGAGCCGCCCGAAGCAGCGAGCACCGGGGTGCGGCCGCATCACGCCGCGACTGGCCTTTTGATGCGCAAGGGTGAAGGTGGGGATGCCGCAAAAAATACGCGGCTGAAGCTGCGCTCCGGTCGACCCGGCACGCGCGACGTGCATCCGTCGATGCCATCGACATGTCGCGGCTCGACATGCCCTGATTCGGGACGGTGAAATGCGCGCGACGCCTCGGTCAGCGCGCGACGGCCGCACGACCGCACCGCGCTCACGGGGGTGCGCCGGCCGTCCTGCTTACTTGTAGGAAAGCGTCAGCGTGACCATGCCGTCGGCCTGACCGGGGATGATGTCCTTGGCCGTCTGGTAGTAGCGTGCCTTGAACGGCATGTCGATCGTGCCAGCCGCGGAATTGCCGATCGCGACGGGCTCGCCGAATTTCACCGGCGTGTTGGTCTTGCCGTCGAGTATCTGGATACCCACGCCGACGGCGACCTTGTCGGCATCGGAAGAAAGCTGGAGCACGCCAGGCTTGTTCGATGGATCCGCCGATCCCTCGAGGATCAGAGACACCGCATTGCCCTGCTGCTTCTCCGACACATCGCAAGCCACGCCGATATTGAACGTCTTCTCCGCCGCCGTGCTGCTCACCCCCGAGAAGCGATTCATGCGCACTTCGCCCAACGAGACCGTCTGGTTCTTCGTCGCCGTGGTGATCTGGCAGGTGGGCGCGAGGATTTGCACCGAGTTGATGTCCGCGGTGAACCACTGCTGGGCAGGGTTGCCCACCATGTGAAAGCGGGCGTAGGCGCCGGGCGTGATCGCGCCATTTCCCACGACGGGCGCCGTCTTGACCAGCTCGATCACCACCGCTCGCCAGTCGATATAGACGGGCGAGAAGTTATTGCCATGTTGTTCATGGCGACTGCCCAATTGATTGACCTTGCCCGGCGTGATTCGCACCCTGTAGCCGATGCCATCGATATTGGTCGAATAGGTGGTCGGTGACATCCCCTCGACCTGCGTTCCCATCAGGGGACTGAGGATGGCATAGACGCCGGTGCCGGAAGAGGAGCCCTGACAGATCCAGAAGGGGCCGCCACCGAAACCGAGGTTGCCGCTGCTCGCAATGACACTACCGATGCCAGCCGTCCGCGGCACGATGATCGTGCTGGGCGCATTGAATATACGGGCGCCTTTGTTCATCTTCGCGCTGTATGCACACTCCGCGAACGCACTGCCCGAAGCGATGCTCGCCCCCACCAGAATTCCCGACACCAGAAAGCATCGATGCAGCGCGCTCATCGGCAGATCTCCTTCATTTCGTGGATGGGCGCCGCAACGTCCTGAGCGGGTACGCGATAGCTGACCTGGCATTGCGCGCCGGCACGGTCGCCCCAGATGACTTTCAAGGTGCCCGTTTCACCCGCGCCGGTCACATAGGCCTGGCCCTCGGGTCCGACCACGCCCACTTCCTGGCCCGCCTCGTTGTCGATGCGCGCGCCGAAGGGGAGCGGCCGTCCTTGCGGATTGGTCAGCGTCAACATCAGCCGATAGCCGACCGAGGTCTCGTACGGCGCCAGCACCACGGCGCCGCGCGTCGGCACGACCTCGCGCGCGGCATGCTTGACTTCGACCTTGTCGTCCAGGTCCTGCGTCAGCAATGCAAGGCGGTTGTTTCTATAGGGCGTGAGGTTGGGCACGACGGCATGGCCCGTGGCGTCGGTGCTCACGCCGGACTGCGACTCGATGCCCACGCCCGAGGCCTTGGGAACGCGCACGAGCGCGATGGTTTCGCCCAGCGGCTGCGACAAGGTCACGCCTTCGCCATGCGCCACCAGGCCGCCCGCCACGCTGATGTTGGTCTGGCCATAGCCCTGGCCCTGGCTGCGGCTCAGGTTCACCTGCCCGCTGCGTCCCTTGTAGGTCAGGTTCGCGCTGCCATTCGATCCGTCCTCGTTGGAGCGGTCCACCGTCAGGCCGTAGGTCAGGCGGAAGTCGTCCCATGCGCTGCCGGAAACCCCCGCCTGATGGGTGACACGGCCCTGGTTGTTGCGCGAGACGGCGTAGCTCGCATTGACGTTCGATCCGAGCGGAATCGACAGCGTCAGCATGACCTGGCGATTGGCCGGTCCCCGGAGATTGGAAACCTGGCTGTAGAAGATGTTGTAGCCCACCCGCCCGTAACTGCCGGAATAGCCGACCTGCACCAGCTTGTCCTTGCGGTCGCTGCCCCAGTAGCTCTGCTGCCGCGCTGACGCGTAGAGCGAGCCCCACTCGCCCAATGGCTGCGCCAGGTCCAGCCGCACCTCGCTGCGCCGATTGAAGAAGGGCAACTGATTCTCCGCCGCATAGCGCATCTCGACTGATTCGGAAAAGGTCCGGAAGCCGCTCGTCGAGTAACGGTAGCCGGCCATGCGGAAGGTGGTGCCCGTGTCATCGATCGTCTTGGAATACAGGGCCCGCAGCGACTGGCCGCTGAGCGTCTTGTCGCCCTGCTCCTCGGTTCGGGCATGCGTGAGGTCCAGCGACACCGCGCCGAAGCCATACATGTTCTTGCCCATGCCCATCATCCCGGCCTGATAGCCGCGCGACAGCGTGGCGCCGCCATAGACGGAAAAATCCTTCGGCAAGCCTCGCGCCAACGTGCCCTGGACGAAATAGGGACGCTCGGCATTGCCTCTGTAGCGCTCGTCACCGCTGCGGAACTGGCCCGCGGTGGCGCTGTAGCGCCACGTGCCTTCGCGCAGCAGCGTGGGCACCGCGGCGAAGGCCTGGATGTAGCGCGTCTCGCGGCCGTCGGCCTCGGTGATCGTCACCTCCAGGTCGCCACCCGATGAAGTCGGGTACAGGTCGTCCAGCGCGAAAGGTCCGGGCGCGACGTAGGTGTTGTAGATGATGTAGCCGTTTTGCCGTACCGTGACGCGCGCATTGGTCTGCGCCACGCCCCGGATGGTGGGCGCATAGCCTTGCAGGCTGTCCGGCAGCATGGCGGTGTCCGAGGCCACCTGCACGCCCCGGAACTGGAAGCCGTCGAACAGTTCGGCCGATGTGAAGCCATCGCCGATCAGCAGTTGGCCGCCGATCGAAGGAAGATCGCGCTGCGCGTACGTCTGGACGGCCTGCCAGCGCCCTTTGGCATCGAAGCCGCGGTCGTAGTTGGAGCGGTGGCGAAAACGCCAATCGCCGAGGTTGAACCCTCCCAGCACCGAGGCATAGAACGTGTTGCGCTCGACCTTCTCGCCGCCGAAGGCGCCGGTCGAGGTCGGCCCTCGATAGGAGAGGCTGTTCGATCCATGGCTGCGCGACACGCTGAGCTGATAGTCCAGCATGGCGGCACTGATGCCATGGTCCCATTTCGACGGCTCGACCGCGCCCCGGGCCGAACGCTTCAGGGCCGCCTGGGGAATGCTCAGCAGCAGCCGCTGCTGGCCTGCGTCGTAGGTGGCCGTGGCCTCCGGCACCGCGGCATTCAGGTCGACGCAGCTTTCGGGCGGCAGCGTCGACAGGCTGGAGAAAACCTCCACGTTCACGCCCGAACTGCGCAGCAGGTCCACCGTCAGGCAGGGAACGGCATCGCGCTTTCCTTCCACCGTATCGAAGCGGACCTCCACCTTGCTCAGCGGGGCACCATTGCGGATGATTTCGACCATGTAGACGCCGGGCATCACCTGGTTGCCGAACGAGAACATCGAAAGATCGGCGTTCGCCTGGTCGCCGTTGATGGTCAGGAATTTCTCGTTGAAGATGCTTTCCTTCGGCTTCTGCGCATGGCTGGCGTGTGCCACGAGCGCGAGCGCAATGGCCGAAAGCGCGTGCTTTCGAACATTTCGAGGGTGGGCGGAGGCACTCACGACATTCATCTCCGTGACGTCATGGCCGCTTGTCGGTCGCCGCGGCTTGAGGCTGGAGTTCCACGGGCTCGTTCGCCGCGGGAACGCGGACGCTTTCCTGAGGGGTCTGCCCGCCGAAGTCGTTGATCGTGGTGAACTTCACGGAAACAGCCTGTGGCTCCGTGATGCTGTTCAGCGGATAGATGCGCTCCTCCATCGGCGGCAACATGTCGGGATTGATCTCCTGCTGATTTCCATTGACATGGAGATAGGTGAAGGTGACGTGATAGGGCGTCGGGTTGACGATCTTCAATGCGGCGCCCTTGCCGTCCTGCCCCGCCACGATGGCCCACTTCAACCGGTTCCGGGCGGCCGCCGGATCGCTATCCCGCAGGGCCGTGGGCCGATAGAACAGCTTGATGCGCGTGCGCACCGCGATCTGCAGCACGTTGTCTTCCTGCGCCTTCTCGGGAATCTCTTTCACGTTGAGCCAGAACGCCGATTCGCGGTCGGCGGGAAGATCCTTGGATGTGCGCAGTACGCGCAGAATGTTTTCCACGCCGGGGTCCAGCCGCGAAAGAGGCGGCGTGACCAGGAAAGGTGTCTTGTTCCTGCCTTCGCCGGCATCGATCCAGGCTTGCACGACATACGGCGAACCGCTTTCGTTCTTCATCGAGATCGATGCTTCGCGGTCTTTCTCGTTGAGGATGACGCGGGTACCACCGAGCATGACGGCGGCATCGGCCGGCGCGATATGTGCACCCAGCAAGCCGACCACCATCAACGTGACACCTGCCGAGCGCAGCGCGTTTTTGAAAAGCATGGAGTTCCCCGATGCGCGGCTCAGGCGGAGCGTGACGCGCCTCATGTGCGCGGCGAGCCGGTCCGGCGCCAAGAAGAAGAAGAAAGAAGAAGAGGGAGAAAAAATGGCCCGTGAATGGACGGGCCGTATCCGTTTGAAATACCCCATCCGACTGTGGCCGGACGGGTTGCCGGATTTACTTGTAGGCGATCGTGAAGTTCGCGACGGCGTTGCCCGAACCGCTCGTGACCTTGTCCTTCTTGGTCGTCACGTAGCCGGCCTTGAAGCGCAACGAGAAGTCGCCCTTGCCCAGCTGGTAGTTGGCGGACGCCGCGTTGTTCGCGATCCGGGTGCCGGCGGAATCGAGCACTTCGATGCCGACGCCGCCTGCCGCGTTGACTTCGCCCAGGCCAACGGCCAGAAGCGCGGAGTCATCGGCATGGGGCGGTGCGCTGAACGTCACAGTGGCGCCGGTGGCCGTTTCGCCGCAGTTCATCAGCTTGATCACGAACGGCACCGGCGTGGACTTGGTGCCGTCCGCGGCGGCCATGTGAGCGCTGGAGATGGTGCCCAGTTCCACGTTCTGGTTCTGGCTCTCGCCAGCGATGGAGCAAGGCGCGTCGATGATCTTCCCGTTGAAGTTGACGTTGCCATCGATCGCGAAAGCGCTCTGGGCGGCGACACCCAACGCGGCGACAGCGACGATCTTTGCGATCGTGAATTGATTCATTTGTATTTCCTAGGAAATTAGATTAATAAATTAAGAGACCAGTGCCGAGATGGCGGAGCGAAGTCTATTCAGGAAAAACAAGTCAAAAATTGAACTTTGACAATTGTTCAATATTGCAACTAAGGTGTGACTCGCACCTCGGACTCCGATCGATCGCCACTCGATGTCACGATGCGCACCAGCCGGAACCCCTGCGCATAGACGCTTGCCAATTGCGCGCCGTTCTCGGGTTGCAGTTTCAGCTTGACGCGCAATCGATAGATGTGCGTATCGAGCGTCTTGGAATCGATGCCGAGTTCCCGACCCCATATGGCCTTTTCGAGCATGGTTCGGGTGACCAGTTTTCCGACATTGCGAAACAGGTACAGCGCCAGATCGAACTCTCGACGCGACAACTTGACCGGCTGGCCGTACAGGCAGAGATGGCGGGCCGGAAGGTCGATGGCATAGACACCCACGCGCAGCACATCGCTGGGGAGTTCGAGATGCGGATAGGCACGCCGGGCCAGCGCCTGGATGCGCGCCGCGAACACGGAGCGATGCGCGGGCCTCGGCAGTACATCGTCGGCGCCGGCCGCATACAAGGTAGCGATCACGTCTTCGCGAAGTTCCGTGCTCAACAGCAGAACGGGCGGCAAGACGCCAGCTCGCGCTCGTATCCGCTCGATCAGCAGGCAGGCTTTCTCGGCGGAGAAACGGTGCAGGTCGAGGACGAACAGGCCGGCATTTCCGGTGTCGTCCTTTTCGACGGAATGAACGTCGAGCGCCATGGTGCGAATCGAATAGCCGAGGTCCACGAGCAACCTGGCGAGCACCTCGGCCTGCACTGGGTCGTCACCGAGTAGCGCGATCTGCAACGGCTGCTCGGCACAGCGCTCTTCTTCGGAGTCCATCTCGATGCGGTGCGTCGAAACACTCCATTTGTCGCTCTCGGGCACGTCGGCCGTGCGCGACATCGCGCGCGCATGGCTGCCGTGAAAACCACGAGAGATGGAACCCTGCCAAAACATACTGTCTCCTGCATCTGCAATACACGAACACCGTCACCCCGAGCGCATTTCCGACGGTGGATTCAGCGCCACCAGGCGGTAACCGACGCCATAGATCGTCAACAAGCGCACCCCCTTCTCCGGCCCCAGCGAAAGCTTTCTCCGCACGCGGGTCACGTGCACGTCGAGCACCCGTGAACCGGGGCTGGCGGGCCGGTCGAAAAGCTGCGCCTCGATCTCCGCGCGGCCGATGACCTTGCCGAGGTTCTGAAACAGGATCAGCGCCACCTCGAACTCGCGCGGCTGCAGGCGGACCTCCACGCCATCGACCAGCACCACGCGCGCCTGCCGCTTGAAATGGAAGCTGCCCCAGATCAGGTCTTCCTCGACCGGCTGCGCGTTGGCGCCGTTCCTGCGCGAATGCAGCAGGCGCAGGCGCATGGCCAGTTCCGCGCCGTCCACCGGTGCCGTGGCGAACTCGATCCGTTCGCCGTTGATCGATTCGTCGTCGAAGGTGGACGCGAGCTCCAGCGCATCGCGCGAGACGACCACGAGGATCGGCAGCTTCACCATGCTGCGCAGATTCACCCATCGTCGCGGGCTCCACGCCTTGTCGGCACAGGCGATCAGCGCGTCGTAGCGGCGGCCCGAGGACAGCGAGTCCCACAGGGTCTGCACCGAATCGAAGGCCGCCGAGGCGAAGCCCTGCGAATCGAGGGCATCGCGCAACGCGCCGCGGTTGCGGTCGTCGCCGAAGACGAGGGCCAGCGAGGAGATGGATCCCGGGTTCGAGATCCCGGCATGGGTCGTCGGGCTCATGGCGCGAACCCTCCGGACGACCGCGCCGCCGATTCGAAGCCCGGGACCACCTCGGCCACGAAGCGCTGGACGCTTTCGCGGACCACGTCGAGCTCCATGTCCGGCTCGCGCGCCGCGCGCAGTACCACGCCTTCGACGAAACATTGCAATGCAAACACCCGGCCGCGAATCTCCGCCTCGGGCAAGAAACGTTGGACCTCCCGCAAGTGGACCTGCAACAGCGCGACAAGCGCCTGGCGTTCCTGAACCACGGCCTGCATGCTGGCGCCGGCCACGCGCGCCCGGCGCGCTCCCTCCGCGACCGCTTCCAGCATGAAGGCGGCGTTCGCCGCACCCGTGGCTCGCCAGCAGCGCATCCGGTCGCACACGAAGTCCGCCACCGTCTCGGGGGTGAGCGCCGTCAGGCTGCCAAGCCCCAGCCCCTGCAGGCGCTCGAGCAAGGCCAGCACGATGTCGTCCTTGGTCGCGAAGTGCCGACGAATCTCGTCAGGACTCGCTTCGGCCGCATCGCAGATGCAGACCATCGACACGGCCCGGATGCCGCGCTGCGCGAAGCATGTGGCCGCCACCGAAAGAATGCGGTTGCGCGCTGGCTCTTCATCGCGTGCGCCGACTGCTTGCTTCATCCCTGTTTCCTGTATCACTTGAATCCTTTCGACGGATGCCGAACAGACAGAATCTGTTGCATTGAAGAGAGTGAATATTCATTTTTTCTTAGGTTAACCTACTCCCTCCTTTCAGAGAACCCAGTCCACCGGATTCCTAGGGGAAAGCAACAACATTCACGCAAAAATACGGAACTAGTTCTCGATACATGGGGGCTGTTGCCACCAAGTTGTCGACAACGCCCCTCTTGGTGAAAGATCGAACAGCGCCACACAGCGAGGGCCGCGGCGCCCTACCGCCGGCTCCCGTCATCACTCAAAACATGAATGAATGTTTATACTTTCAGTACGTTCATGAACGTCGTCACCAGCCCCCCATGCCACCCCACCCACGAGGAATTCCCGAGTGAATAGCACTACCAAGCGCTCGTCCCCCAAGAGCGAACTGCGGGCGGAGTCGCAGCGGCAACGGATCCTGAAGGCCGCGACGGAATGCTTCATCCAGGACGGGCTGCATGCGGGCACCATCGCCCGCATCAGCGAAGCGGCGCAGATGAGCCCGGGGCTGATCTATCGCTACTTCTCGAGCAAGGAAGAGATCGTTCTCGCGCTCATGCACCGGCAGATCAGCACCGGCAATGGCGCGGGACTGCTGGGACTGCCGCCGAAGGTCGTGACGACGCGCATCTGCGAATACCTGCGCCGCTGGCTGGCCGGCGACCCCGACGTGCCGAGCGCCACGCTGATCCTCGAGATGAGCGCCGAGAGCACGCGCAACGAAGCGATCTCGCGACAGATCCTGAAGGTGGACGGAGAAGCCAAGACGTCGCTGACGGCCTGGCTCGGCGATCTGCTCGCCAAGTCCGGCGCGGCGCTGAGCGAGCACGAGATCGCGATTCGCGTCCTCACGCTCGAATGCTTCGTCGAGGGCCTGTTGATTCGCGCGGTCCGCGAGCCGACCCTCGACATGGAACTCGTCGAGAAGAGCATGGACAACCTCATGGCCACCCTGGTGCCCTTGCCGGCCGGCAACGCAACTTGATGGCAGTTGAGCCGCGGACGGTGCTCCTCCACCCGGCAGTGCCTGTGATAGAGTGCCTCCAGCGCGTCTGCCGCGCTCGCCTTTGGGGACGACTCCAAAACGCGATCACCGTTCGGGGACGACCCTGCGCTTCTGCCGAAGTTCAACCATGGTCACTCCCCGCAACCCGCCGCCTTCGGGCGCTGCCCCCAAGCCCTCCGTTCCACCCTCGACCTGGCTGCTGCTGATCGCCGCCTGGGGCGTCGTCGGCGCGTTCACCGTCTTCGGTGCCGAATGGCTCGGCCCCTCGATGACGCCCGTCACGGCGGGTGTCGCCTTCGCGGCGCTGTTCGTCACGATCCTGGCCGCGTCCTTCGGCGTGGTGAAGGAGGCCGACCATCTCGCGCATGCGCTCGGAGAGCCCTACGGCACCCTGATCCTGACGCTGTCGATCGTGCTGATCGAGGTGGTGCTGATCGCCTCGGTGCTGCTGGGCCCGGGCGACTTCCCCACCATCGGCCGCGACTCGATCTTCGCCGTCATGATGATCATCATGAACCTCGTGATGGGCCTGTGCCTGATCGCGGGCTACCGCCGCAACGGCCATCAGGCCTACAACGCGCAAGGCACGGCTTCGTACCTGGCGATGGTGGTGCTGCTCGCCAGCATCGCACTGGTGCTGCCGAAGTACCTGAGCGGCGCGGGCGAGTTCACGACCTTCCAGGCCCTCGGCATCACGGCGGTGACGGCCGTGGTCTACGCAGTCTTCCTCGGCATGCAGATGCGAAGCCACCGCAAGCTCTACATGGAGCCCGCGCCAGCCGTCGCTGCCGAGCCGCCGCCCCGCCATGCCGTCGGCCTGCTGCCCCAGCCCGCGCGGACGGACACGCGCTTCCTCCTGCTGCGCTCGGCGCTGCTGATCGCGCTGATCCTGCCGATCGTGCTGCTCGCCCACCATCTCGCGGTGGTCACCGACTACGGCATCGCGGCGGCCGGCGCGCCCACCGCCCTGGGCGGCGTCCTGATCGCGATCATCGTGTTCACGCCCGAGTCCATCACGGCCGTGAAGGCCGCGATGAATAACGAGATGCAGCGCGCCATCAACCTGTGCCTGGGCGCCTTCGTCTCCACCGTGGGACTGACGGTGCCGGCCGTGCTCGTCATCGGCCTCGTGACCGGCAAGCAGGTGATCATGGGGATCTCGAACGCGGAGACGGTGCTCTACATCGCCACCGTGGCGCTGAGCATGCTCACCTTCAACGGCCAGAAGACCTCGGCGGTTCAGGGCTGGATGCACCTCGCGCTGTTCGCGATCTTAGGGCTGCTCCTCTTCAGTCCCTGAGCCGAGATACCCGCTCAGTAGCTCCGGTTCGGCACGCCCGACATCGACAGCGCCCATTGCGCGATCCGGTCCTTGCGTTCGAAGGCCACGCCCGGGTGCTTGTTCGCATAGGCCAGGAACTCGCCCAGCGCCTTCACGCGCGCGGGCGTGCCGCCGATGCGGTCGTGGGTGGAGATCGACATCATCCGCCGGCGGCCGGCCGCCTCGGCATAGAGCTGGTCGAACTCGTCCTTGAGCTCCTGGCCGAAGGCCGCGGCCGTGAGCGGCCCCTCCGCACCGAAGCGGGCGATGTCGTTCATGCGCAGCGTGTAGGGCACGACCGCGAAGGGCTTGCCGTTGACCTGCGTCGTCATCGGCTCGTCGGCCGAGAGGTCGTCGATGTGGTACGTGAAGCCCAGTTCCTGCAGGATGCCGAGCGTGCGCGGCGTGCCGCGCAGCCAGAACGCGTTGTAGCCCGCAGGACGGGTGCCGGTGGCCTTGACCAGCGCATCGATGTTGGCCTGGTAGGAGGCGCGCTCCTGTTCGGGTGAGATGTCCCAGTGCGGGGTCCAGGTCTGGCCATGCGCGGCGGCTTCGTGGCCGCGCTGCACGATCTCGCGCGCGAGCTGCGGGTTGCGCTCCACGGCCTGGCCGGTCATGTGCGAAGTCACCTTCACGCCATGCCGGTCCCACAGGTCGAGCAGCCGCGGGATGCCTTCCCGCACGCCGTATTCGAACCAGGTGCGCGCCGGCAGGTCCGGGTACTTCGCATCCATCGGCGGAAACGGCGAACCGTTGTCGTGCTCGCTCTGCGCGCCCGACTCGAACTGCATCGACACCGAGATCACGAGCCGCGCGCCGTTCGGCCAGTAGCGGCCGGTACCGGACGTGGCTGCGGCCTTCGGCCGCGCCTGGGCCCGCGCTTCGCCGGCCGCGAGGCCGGACAGCGCGGCGGCCGCCACCGTGCCCGCGCCGCCGCGCAGGATGTTGCGGCGCTCGAGGCTGCCGATGGAGGGGTTGGCGTTTATCTGGAGGATCCCTTTCATGAATGGTGGGGGTTCGACGGCGGATTCCACTGCTGCTTCCAGTAGTTCGCCTTGGGGTGTTCGCGCAGGAACACGCAGCACTGCACCCATTGGCCGGGCGACAGTGCCTCGACCGCGCGGGACAGCACCGTGAACGCGGTGTCGGCCATCCGCTGGCTCACCTCGCTCGCGCGCGGATTCGTGAGCACCAGCGTGGCGACCAGTTGCTGCGCGCCGGGCTCGTCGCCGCAGAGCTCGGCGACGATGGGTTGCACGCGCGACTTCAGATCGCCGAGCGCGGCCGATCCACTGTCGGCGAGCGCGCGGTGCAGCGTGCGCAGGGTCTGCGGCCAATCGATGGCTGCGAGCAGAGAGGGCGACGCCTCGACGACGATGTGGGGCATGGCGCGCGACCTCAATCCAGCTTGATGCCGGCCTCGCGGATCAACTGCTGCCAGCGGATGCGCTCGCTGGCCATCATCCGCGCGAAGGCCTGCGGCGAGCTGTCGACCGTGATCGATCCCAGCTCCGCGAGCTTGTCGCGCGTGTTCTTCTGCGCCAGTGCGCGGCGCATGTGGTCGACCAGCCAGGCCTGCCGTTCGCTCGGCGTGGCCGCGGGTGCGACGAAGCCGTACCAGCCGCCGATCTGCGCATCGACGCCGCTCTCCTTGAGCGTCGGGACCTCGGGCAGCGCGGGGATGCGCGCGGGGCTGGTCACGGCGAGCGCCTTGAGCCGGCCCGACACGATGTGCTGCAGCACCGCCGGCGTGGCCTCGAACAGCAGTTGCACCGTGCCGCCCATGAGATCGTTGAGCGCCGGCGCCGAGCCGCGGTACGGCACGTGCAGGATCGACACCTGCGCCTCGCGCTTGAAGAGTTCGGCCGCCAGGTGCTGCGGCGTGCCGTTGCCCGCCGAGGCGTAGGAGTAGCGGCCCGGCGCTTTGCGCAGCACCTCGAGCGCCGCGCGCAGGTTCGGCGCGGGGAACGAGGGATGCGCCACCATCACCAGCGGCACCGACGCGGCCCAGGCCAGAGGCGCGAAGTCCTTGGCCGGGTCGTAGTTGAGCTTGGGATGGAGCGCGGCATTCGCCGCCATCGGGCCGAGCGCCGCGAGCAGCAGCGTGTGGCCATCCGCCTCGCCGCGCGCCACGGCTTCGGTGCCGATGTTGCCGCCCGCGCCGCCGCGGTTGTCCACCAACACCGTGGCACCGCTCTCCGTCTGCAGCGCATGCGCCATCAGGCGCGAGATCGCGTCGGTGGTGGCGCCAGCCGGGTACGGGCAGACGATGCGGATCGGCTTGGCGGGAAAGGCCTGTGCGTGCGATGCGCCGGCCAGGCCAGGGACGGCCAGGGCCGCGCTGGCCTGAAGGAAATTTCGTCGCTTCATGAATCGGTGCTTTCGGATGTCTCTTGTCTGGTGAAGCAGTTTCGGAGCACGCGCGGGCCGCGGCAAATCGCATTTTTCGGCGTACCCCATCGGATAATCCGATCGCCATGAACGCACGCCCCAGCAGCCGCGCCGCACGCGCACGCGATCCCCTCGAACTCGTTTCGCTGCGGCAGCTGCGCTACTTCAGCGCCGCGATGCGCGCGCCCAGCTTCAACGAGGCGGCGCGCGAATGCTCGATCTCGCAGCCCGCGTTGTCGGAACAGATCGCGCTGCTCGAGCAGGTGCTGGGCGTTCCGCTCTTCGACCGCACCGGCGGCCGAGCGGTCCCCACACTGTCGGGGCACGAGCTCGAACGCCGCATCGCAGGCGGCCTGCTCGAGCTGCAGTCGGCCCTGCGCGAGGTGCCCGAGCGGGCCGACACCATCTCGGGCCTGGTGCGCGTGGGACTCGTGCAGTCCTACGGCGCCTGCTGGGTGGTGCCGGTGATGCGCGCGGCGCAGGCGCGCTGGCCCGCGCTGTCCGTGGCGCTGCGGCGGCGCACCGCGCATGCGCTCGAGGAAGGCGTGCTGCGCGGCGACTTCGAGTTCGCGGTGAGCTTCGATCCGCATCCCCATGCCGACCTCGAGATCGCGCAGTGCTTCGTCGAGCGGGCCGTCGCCGTCGGCGCCCTGCCGCGGCGCTCGCGGCGGCTCACGCTGGCGCAGCTCGCGCCCTGCAGGCTCGCGCTGCTGCCGAGCGAATACATGATGCGCCGCGAGCTCGACGCGGCCTTTGCCGCGCAGGGCCTCAAGCCGCGGGTGCGGCTCGAATCGGATGTATTCGAAGACCTGGTGGCCGCCGCGCGCGTGAGCGGCATGGTCGCGATCCTCAACGCCGCGGCCGCATCGAGCCTGGCGGTGCACGACGCGGTGCCGGTCGACTGCGTCGAACTGCAGCGCAAGGCCTGCCTCGTGCGTTCGCGCACGCGCCATCACACGAACGCGTCGCGCCATCTCTGGGATGCGCTGGTCGCGGGCGCGCCGGACCTGCCATCGGGCTGGACCGCGCCCGACAAGGCACGGCGCTAGATGCTGCGCAGGTTCACGCGCCGCGACAGGGCCTCGGCGCTCTCGCGCCGCTCGCTGTAGCGATCGACCAGATGGCCGGCGCAGTCGCGCGTCAGCAGCGTGAACTTGACCAGTTCCTCCATGACGTCGACCACGCGTTCGTAATACGGCGAGGGCTTCATGCGCCCGGCTTCGTCGAACTCGAGATAGGCCTTGGCGACCGAGGACTGGTTCGGGATGGTGATCATGCGCATCCAGCGCCCGAGCACGCGCAGCTGGTTCACCGCATTGAAGGACTGCGAGCCGCCCGAGACCTCCATGACGGCCAGCGTCTTGCCCTGGGTCGGCCGCACGGAGCCGACCGACAGCGGGATCCAGTCGAGCTGCGCCTTCATGATGCCGGTCATCGCGCCATGGCGTTCCGGCGAGCACCAGACCATGCCTTCGGACCATTGCGCGAGCGCGCGCAGCTCCTGCACCTTCGGATGGTCCTCGGGTTCGCTGTCGGGCAGCGGCAGGCCGCGCGGATCGAAGACGCGGGTCTGCGCGCCCAGCGCGCGCAGCAGCCGCTCGGCCTCTTCGGTCAGCAGGCGGCTGTACGAACGCTCGCGGACCGAGCCATAGAGCAGCAGGATGCGCGGCGCGTGCGTCGAACGCTCGACGGGCCACAGGTGCCGTGGGTCCGGCAGCCGGAAGGCCTCCGCATCCAGGTTCGGCAGGTCAGGGCTTGACGACACGCTGGCCTTTCGCATCGATGACGGGCTCGCCGTCTTCCTTCGAGAACGCGCCGCGCTGGGCGTGCGGCAGCAGGTCGAGCACGGCCTCCGACGGCCGGCACAGGCGCGTGCCCAACGGCGTGACGACGATCGGGCGGTTGATGAGGATCGGGTGCGCGCGCATGAAGCCGATCAGCTCCGCGTCGCTCCACTTCGCATCGGCAAGCCCGAGCTCGTCGTGGGGCGTGCCCTTCTGGCGCAGCAGGTCGCGCACGCCGATGCCCATGTCGGCGACCAATTGCTCGAGCGTTGCGCGGCTCGGCGGATGCTTGAGGTACTCGATGACGGTCGGCTCCTCGCCGCTGTTGCGGATCAGCGCGAGCACGTTGCGCGAGGTGCCGCAGTCGGGGTTGTGATAGATCGTGATGTCGCTCATGGAAGGAGAGGATGTCGCTGGTGGGAAAGCAGATCAGCCGAAGCTCAGGCGCAGTGCGAGCGCGGCGAGGGTCAGGGCGAGCACGGGCACCGTCATGACGACACCCACCTTGAAGTAGCAGCCCCAGCCGATGGTGGTGCCCTTCTTCGCGAGCACGTGCAGCCACAGCAAGGTGGCGAGGCTGCCGATCGGCGTGATCTTCGGGCCCAGGTCGCAGCCGATCACGTTGGCGTAGACCATCGCTTCCTTCACCACGCCGGTGGCGCCCGAGGCATCGATGGAGAGCGCGCCGACCAGCACGGTCGGCATGTTGTTCATGACGGAAGACAGCGCGGCCGCCAGGAAGCCCGTGCCCAGGGCCGCGCCCCAGATGCCGCCCTGCGCGAAGACGTCGAGCAGCGACGCGATCCGCTCGGTCAGGCCGCCATTGCGCAGGCCATAGACCACCAGATACATGCCCAGCGAGAACACGACGATCTGCCATGGCGCGCCGCGCAGCACCTTGCGCGTGGCGATGACCTCGCCACGCGCGGCCACGGCCAGCAGCAGCAGCGCGCCAACGGCCGCGACGGCGCTGACCGGCACGCCCAGCGGCTCGAGGCCGAAGAAGCCGACGAGCAGCAGCGCCAGCACGACCCAGCCCGCGCGGAAGGTGGCCGGGTCGCGAATGGCATCGGCCGGGCGCTTCAAGCGGCTGGCGTCGTAGCGCGCGGGAATGTCGCGACGGAAATAAAGCAGCAAGGCCAGCAGGCTGGCCGCCACCGCCGCGAGGTTGACCGGCACCATCACCGCCGCATAGGCGTTGAAGCCGATCCCGAAGAAGTCGGCCGAGACGATGTTGACGAGGTTCGAGACGATCAGCGGCAGGCTCGCGGTGTCGGCGATGAAGCCGGCCGCCATCACGAAGGCCAGCGTGGTGGCCGGCGTGAAGCCCAGCGCCACCAGCATGGCCATCACGATCGGCGTGAGGATCAGTGCGGCGCCGTCGTTGGCGAACAGCGCCGAGACGGCCGCGCCGAGCAGCACGATGAAGGCGAACAGCCGGCCGCCGCTGCCGCCACCCCAGCGCGCGACGTGCAGCGCGGCCCATTCGAAGAAGCCGGCCTCGTCGAGCAGCAGGCTGATGACGATCACGGCGATGAAGGTGGCGGTGGCGTTCCAGACGATCTGCCAGACGCGCACGACGTCGTCCAGATGCACCACGCCGAGCGCCAGGGCCACCAGCGCGCCCAATGCGGCGCTCCATCCGATGCCGAGGCCGCGCGGCTGCCAGATCACGAGCACCAGGGTCGCGAGGAAGATGAGAACGGCCGTGAGCATGAAGATGGCGCCGACCGTCAGCAACCGCAGGACGCGCCTGGCGCATCGACCGCGCAGGGCTGCCCCTGGCAGCAGTTCTCGCTCAGATAGGCCAGCAGACCGTTCATCTGGTCGAACGACGCACGGTAGATCAGATGGCGCCCCTGCCGCTCCTGCGACACCAGGCCCGCGCGGCCCAGCTCCTTGAGATGGAACGACAGGCCCGTGGCCGGAACGCCCAGCGCTTCGGTCAGCGCGCCAGGCGTCATGCCCTGCGGGCCGGCCACGACCAGCGCGCGAAACACACGCAGGCGCACGCTCTGCGCGAGGGCCATGAGGGAACGGATGACGGCTTCTTCTTCCATATTTCAATCATCGTTGAAATATTGAATCGTGGCAACCGACTTCCCGCGCGACCCGCCCCGGCGCTTGAAACCCCGGCGATTGCCCTTATGATTAGCACTCGCTGTGGTTGAGTGCTAACAAGCCTCGCCTCCAGTCGACGGGCAACCGGTCCTGCGGGATGGGCGCCCACAAAAACCACCACCCAGTTTCTTATCCAGGAGATGCAATGAAACTTCGTCCTTTGGCCGATCGCGTGATCGTCAAGCGTGTTGACAGCGAAACCAAGACTGCCTCGGGCATCGTCATCCCCGACGCCGCCGCCGAAAAGCCCGATCAGGGTGAAGTCCTGGCCGTGGGCCCGGGCAAGCGCAACGACAAGGGCGAACTGGCCGCACTGACCGTCAAGGTCGGCGACCGCGTCCTGTTCGGCAAGTACAGCGGCCAGACCGTCAAGGTCGGCGGCGACGAACTGCTGGTCATGAAGGAAGACGACCTGTTCGCGGTCGTCGAGAAGTAATCCACCCATCCCCTATTCGGAGTAATACAACATGGCAGCAAAAGACGTCGTCTTCGGCGGAGAAGCCCGCGCACGCATGGTCGAGGGTGTGAACATCCTGGCCAACGCGGTCAAGGTCACCCTGGGCCCCAAGGGCCGCAACGTGGTGCTCGAACGTTCGTTCGGCGCCCCCACCGTGACCAAGGACGGTGTGTCGGTCGCGAAGGAAATCGAACTCAAGGACAAGCTCCAGAACATGGGCGCCCAGCTCGTGAAGGAAGTGGCTTCCAAGACTTCGGACAACGCCGGTGACGGCACCACCACCGCGACCGTGCTGGCACAAGCCATCGTTCGCGAAGGCTTCAAGTACGTGGCCGCCGGCATCAACCCGATGGACCTGAAGCGCGGCATCGACAAGGCCGTGTCGGCCCTGGTCGAAGAGCTGAAGAAGGCTTCGAAGCCCACCACCACCTCGAAGGAAATCGCGCAAGTCGGCTCGATCTCGGCCAACAGCGACGAAACCATCGGCAAGCTCATCGCCGACGCGATGGACAAGGTCGGCAAGGAAGGCGTGATCACCGTCGAAGACGGCAAGTCGCTCGAGAGCGAACTGGACGTCGTCGAAGGCATGCAATTCGACCGCGGCTACCTGTCGCCCTACTTCATCAACAACCCCGAGAAGCAATCGGCGCTGCTCGACAACCCCTTCGTGCTGCTGTTCGACAAGAAGATCAGCAACATCCGTGACCTGCTCCCCACGCTGGAACAAGTCGCCAAGGCCGGTCGTCCGCTGCTGATCATTGCCGAAGAAGTCGAGGGCGAAGCCCTGGCGACGCTGGTCGTGAACACGATCCGCGGCATCCTGAAGGTCGTGGCCGTCAAGGCGCCTGGCTTCGGCGACCGCCGCAAGGCCATGCTCGAAGACATCGCCATCCTGACGGGCGGCAAGGTCATCGCCGAAGAAGTCGGCCTGACCCTCGAGAAGGTGACGCTGGCCGACCTGGGCCCGGCCCAGCGCCTCG
>Ga0102589_1001261_pt1 | contig 36348 bp, 31 predicted proteins | sample AraplaMF_Col_mLB_FD_76858 | JGI IMG/M metagenome (GOLD analysis project Ga0102589, IMG submission 76858) | Arabidopsis root microbial communities from the University of North Carolina, USA - plate scrape MF_Col_mLB | ecosystem: Host-associated > Plants > Roots > Endosphere | place: USA...
GCCCAGGGCGCCGGTCAAGGAACGGCTTGTCGGCGGTGCGCCCGGCGTCATGAACTGGCTTCCTTGCGCGACGGCCGCAACCCATGTCTGGACAAAAGTCGGACCAAACGTGGACGAGTCACCGAAAGAGTTGGTCCGTATGAAGTTGAGGAAGTTGCCCGTGGTTTGCCGCCCCAGGCGCAAAGTGCCAAAGCCGCCGCTCAGACCGACATAGCTGTTGCGCGCAAATAGCGGGTCACCTGTGGCGCGACCGGATTCCCCGGTATCCACTCGCAGGAACATACCCAGGACGAACTCGGCCTTCAAGCCTCCGCCCAGATCCTCAATGCCTTGAAGCGTAAGTTGTGATGTCGTCAAGCCGCCGCTGTCGACCCGCGTCGATCGCGGACTTCCGCTGAGTTGGCGACTGCCCGCGTAAGAGTCCAGCACGCCTGTCACCGTGACGTTGCTTTGTGCCTGGGCAATCTGCGTTCCCAACAGCACGGTCGCCGTGGCGGCGAAAAGAAAAATTGTTTTCATATTGTCTCGCTCCATTTTTTTCGGGTAAGTTGATCCACCGGTCGTCAAAGCCAGCTTTGGCCGTCCGTAGGAATGTGGGGGGAAAGGAAAGGACGCTGCGCTGCGCGGCGCAGGCCGGAAACTCAGGGGGGACGCTTCAAATCAAGGCGAAACATGGCCGGAGATTCGTGAAGGGTGAAGACCGCGATTTAATGAATCGGGGTCGCAAGCACTCCGCGGATACCGCTGCTAATGAAGCGCACGATCAAAGGCTCCGCTTCGGGGGCGCAGGGCGCGAACTCGCCGCGAGACAGGCCTTCGATACGCCTGTCGTTGACGTGATGCAGCAAAGAGCCCAGCGCAAACTGGTAGCAGCATGCTGCTGCGCCTCGTGTAGCACCTGGCATGGCGGCGGTAAACGCGTCAATGAAGGCATGAGCCAGCGGATCAAACATGTCCCGGATCAGGGCCTCGTCCTCCTTGAGCTGCTCGTTCATGCCGCGCTGGATGAGCCGCATGAAATTTCGCCCCTCGGGTTGCCGGGCCACTTGCAACACAGGCAGCACGAATGCCTTGACGACTTCTTCCAGCAATTGCTCGCCCGGCGTGGCTTTCTGCGCCTGGACGAGGGAGTCGAGCCGCTGCTGGATATACCCCGCCCGCTGGCGAAAAATCTCGTGATAGAGGTCCATCTTTGGACCGTAGTAGTAACCTACCAGCGCGAATTGCACGCCGGCTTCATCGGCAATCTCGCGAATCGACACGCCATGAAAACCACGCTCTGCGAACAGGCGTTCAGCGGCCAACAAGATGTTGCGTTTGCGATCTGGCGCCAGCTGGCCGGCGTCGGCTGAGTCTTCGCTGGGACTGCGGGTGGGGCGATTGTTTGCACGGGGCTTGCTCATGTTGGCTCGATCCAGAGATTTGGTAGGGTGAAATATACATCTGTATAAATTACTTATACACTCGTATAAACCCTAGCAATCTAGCGGACAGACATCGGATCTTGCGGTGTCAACATCGAGAACATTCAATGTCGCCGTGCAGCACTGGCAATACGCGCCCACGGCGACAAGTTATCGACCACCCAGTACCTGTTCACGCTCTCACAGCAGTATGGTCAGGTATGGGGCGGACTGGGTGTGCTGCCTTCGAACAAGAAAGAGCACGGGCCGGCGGACGTGAACTGGTCGGGCGGATCTGCGGGCGCTCTGGCCATTACACCCTTGGACGCTAGTGCTGACGAAGCCTCGCAGCGGGACTTGAAGACAGCGGAGATGTTGAGGCGCTCAGTGCGACGGCACAGCACCGATTTGCTGTAACAAGCCAAGCATATCGGGCTGGCCGCGTTCTTCGACGAACTTGCTGTTCGAGAGACGGTAGATGTTCATGGCCTGCACCGCGATTTTCTTTCCTGTAGGCGGAACGCCGAAGAACGTTCCTTGATGTGTGCCGCGCATCATGAACCGGGCGGCCACTTTGTCACCCTCGGCCACCATTTCTTCCAGGGTCCACTGGATGTCGGGGAAGCCCCCACGCATCATTCCAATGATTGCGAGATAACCGGCCGGGCCTCGCATTGGCTCCGGATTTCCCGGCACATGAAAGATCGCATTCGGCGAGATGAGTTCTTCAGCCAATGTCTCGCTGGCGGTGTTGATGAACTCAACAAACCGCTGCATGGTGAGTTTGTTCGCTTCTGATGTCACGGTAACGCTCCTTTATCGATGCGATGGGTGGTTCAAACTCATAAGCGCTTGCGCTGTGAACGTAATGTATACCGCAAGGTCTGCGGCATACCTGGTTCACCTGAGTAAATTCCTTGACGTTTCGTCAACGTGGCCGGCGGATGCGTTTCCCTTTGCCTCCTGCGAGCGCGGCACCTCGGCGCAGACCATTCCCACCGGATCCTCCATCAAGGCGGGAGCTCAGGCTACTGAACTGCGCTAGCAGCCACTCCGCGAGCTCAAACTCCACACCTTCCAGCTCAGTGGCCCCCTGCCATATCAGCCCATACTGGCTGCCATCAGGATCGAAGCCGGCAGGGGCCGCCAGGCTTCCCCGTTCCACATCGTCAACGACGAGTACCAGCGGACTCAGGGCGACACCCAGGCCCGCAGCCGCGGCTTCGACGATCAGCGAGTGATGGTCGTAGTAGCGAATCTCCGTGGGCCGGCGCGCCGACGGATGGGCCTTCAGCCATTTCGCCCATGCGTCGGGCCGGGTCTTTGACCCGAGCGCCAGATAGTCGCCGCGTTCAAACTTTGGCACCCATTCCGGCCTCATCACCGGCCCGACCCTTTCGGCGAAAAGGGTCCGAACATTCCACGCCTCGGGCACGGCGAAATCCAGCCGTCGAATCGCGAGATCGACCTGGTTCTTGCGGAAGTCCACAAGCCCTCCACCCACGCTGAGGTGCAGGGCAATGCCCGGATGCGCCGTTTGAAAAGCGCCCAAGCGTGGAATGAGCCACCGCGCGGCAACCGAAGGCTCGCAGGAGAGCACCAGGGCGGTCTTCCCGGCACGGGTGGCACGCAGGCTTTGCACCGTGGCGCCCAGCTCGCTGAAAAACCTGCCAAGGGTGAGGTTGAGTGTCTCGCCGGCCGGTGTGAGCCGCAGGCCCCGCCCGTTCTTTTCAAACAAGCTGACCCCGATGTCATTGGCGAGTTTGGTAATGCGGCGGCTGACAGCGCCGTGCGTGAGTGCCAGCGAGTCCGCCGCCAGCCGGACCGAGCCCAGCCGCGCTGTGGCTTCGAACGCCCGCAGGTCGTCGAGGGAGGGGATGTCTGAACGATCCATTGGTGACAATATATCACCGGTATTCCTCAGAAACTATCGCTTTTCATAGTTTGAGGAGGTTTTGATAATTGATGCATGCGCACCAATCATCAGCCCAGCGACTCCAGTCAACTTAGCATAGCGATCCTCGCAGACGACCTGACCAGCGCGGCCGATGGCGCGGCGCCTTTTGTCGCCCGCGGCCTGACGGCGGCGATCGGACGGGGCCAGCTTCCGCGCCAGGCAGCCGGGGTGGTTGCCGTCGACAGCGCTTCGCGGTCCGCGACCTCATCGCAAGCATTCGAGCGGGTCGCCCGACTGACCGACCGGCTCGCCGGCCGGGACCTGCTCTACAAAACGGTGGACTCCACGCTGCGCGGCCATATCACGGAGGAACTTGAGGCATGCTTTGCGGCGAGCGGCCGCAAATCCATGGTGTTTGCACCGGCCTTCCCCCAGGCCGGGCGTACGACGGTGGGCGGCATCCAGCTCGTTGACGGCATACCGGTCTCGCAGAGTTCGTACGGCCAGGACCCCGTGCATCCCGCGCGGCATTCCGCGCTGGCCGACCTGGTCCCGAAGCGCATCACCCATGTCACGCTGCTCGATGCGCTAACGCAGGAAGAACTCGACGCGCAGATTGCTTCCATCGAGGAGCCGGAGTCGGTCCTGTGGGTTGGCTCTCCCGGGATGGCTGCGGCGCTGGCGCGGCGTTTTGCGCCGGCGAAGAGCCCGGTGCCATTGATCGATGCCATCGGCAACGATGTTCTGGTCGTCATCGGGAGTGCGAACCTGCGCAGCCACCTACAGGCCGACCAACTCCAGCAGGTCGATGGCGTCAAGCTGCTGCGCGGACCCAGGACGCGCGAGCAGGACCCGGGCGCGCTGCTGCGCCGTATTGCGCAAGATGCGGCAGGGCAGCTTCAAGACCCACGCTTCGGCGCGTTGATCGCTACCGGCGGCGACACGATGGAAGCCATCCTGGACCTTCTCAAGGTCCGTGAGTTTGAGATCCTGCAAGAGCTGGATCCCGGATTCCCGCTGGGCCGCGCCAGGCTTGGCGATGGGCGCTCGCTCCTGCTGGCCATGAAGGCCGGCGGTTTCGGCGGCGATGACGCCCTGCAGCACGCTGTCGCGCGAATACGTGGAGCAACCCCAACCTTATGAACGGATTCACTGTGAAAAATATTTCCCCCCCGCTTGCCCTGACCATGGGCGACGCATCCGGCATTGGGCCGGAGATCGTGGCGAAGGTATTGGCGAAGGGCGGCGAACGCGTCGTCGTGTTCGGCAGCCATGTCGTGATGCATGACGCCGTGCGCCGGCTCGGGCTGGACATTGAGGTGCGGCGCATCGAAGCGCCCGATGCGGCCCGGTTCCAGCCGCGGGTCATTGAAGTCATCGAGGCCACCCGCATCACCGAGCCGCCGCCGGTCGGGCAGGTCAGCGCGATCTCCGGGCAGGCCGCCTTCGATGCCATCGTTGCAGCCATCGCGGCGGCGAAGTCCGGCGAAGTGAGCGGTGTCGTCACGGCGCCGATCAACAAGGAGGCGATGGCCAGCGCGGGAATTCGCTACCCCGGCCATACGGAAATCCTGGCCGACTACGGCGGCGCCAAGCGCGTGGCGATGATGCTTGCGAATGACGACATCCGCACGGTGCTTGTCACGATTCACACGTCGCTGCGCAAAGCGATAGAACAAGGCGATTTCGACGCGCAGATGTCCGCCATCCGGCTTGCCCACGAAGGTGGGAAGGCTCTCGGCTTTGCGGCCCCGCGCGTCGCCGTGGCGGGTCTTAACCCGCATGCGGGTGAAGGTGGCCTCTTCGGGGACGAGGAGATCAGGATCATCCGGCCCGCCATCGACGCGGCCCGAGCCGAGGGCATCGATGCCACCGGCCCCTATCCGGGCGATACGGTCTTCATGCAGGCGCGCCAGGGCCGATTCGACGTTGTCGTGGCCCAGTACCACGACCAGGGGCTGATCCCCGTGAAGTACCTCGGGCTGGAAAAGGGCGTGAACATCACGCTGGGCCTGCCCTTCGTGCGCACCAGCCCGGATCACGGCACGGCATTCGACATCGCGGGCAAGGGTGTCGCGGACCACGCAAGCCTGGAAACGGCGCTTGCCTATGCAAAGCGCCTCGTCGCCGCGCAAACCAAGACGAACTAATTCAAAAAGTCAAAAGTCAAAAGTCAAAAGTCAAAAAGGAAGCACCATCATGGGCCTACGTTTCATCTTCATGCTTACGCGCAACGACCGCACTGTTCCGGATGCGTCACAGCAACTTCAGACCGCGCTCAGCCTCGGCGTGCGGCACATGGGGTTCAAGGACATCGGCTTGCCGATTGAGCAGCTCAAGGGTCTCAACGCGGCCATCAAGGCAGGCGGGGCAACGTCCTATCTGGAAGTCGTGTCGCTGGACCGCGAAAGCGAAATTGTGTCGGCAAAGGCGGCCGCCGAAATCGGTGTTGACGTGCTTCTGGGTGGCACGCGCGTCGATGACGTGCTGCCCATCATCAAGGGCACCGGCATCCAGTACTTCCCGTTCGCCGGCCGGATCACCGGCCACCCCAGCGTGCTGGAAGGCAGCATCGAGGAAATTGTTGAAAGTGCCAAGGCGATCACCGCGAAAGACGGCGTGCATGGCCTGGACCTGCTGGCATACCGTTCGGCGGAGAACGTGCCCGAGTTGATGAAGGCCGTTTGCGCGGCGGTCTCCAAACCTGTCTTCATGGCGGGTTCGATCGACACCCCTGAACGAATTGCCGTCATCCAGAATGCCGGCGCAGCGGGTTTTACGATAGGCACCGCGGCTTTGGACGGCAAATACCCGGCCAGCGGGAAGGACGTGCCAAGCCAGCTCAGCGCCATCATTCGCGACGTCGCTGCCCTGAACAAACACCTTTCGCCGATTCGAAAGAAGAACCTGTCAACCGCGTCAGCCGGCCAGGTCGAGGGCCTGGCCAACCAGCTGCAATTCAGGGTTGCCAGGTTCGAGGGAAGCTCTCCCTGGTCATTTCGGCAGCACGACGATGAACTGTTCTTTGTTCATCGGGGACGCCTGCTCATGAGGTTTCGCGACCGCGAGGAGATTGTGGAGCCGGGCGAGTTCATCGTCGTACCGCATGGCGTCGAGCACTGTGCGGTGGCTCTGGACGGGGAAGCGTCTGAAGTGTTGCTGGCAACCACGACTTCTTAGCTTGGTTCCTGCCAGGCGCTGGTAGCGCTCCCGGGTCCTGGCAAGCATCCGCGGTATCGGACCGCGGCTTTATGCAGTTAAATACATGTTTCGCCGTTCTGAATACAAGGCAGACATGAATTACCGCCAGATCGAATGCTTTCGCGCCGTCATGCACACAGGCTCGATGACCCTAGCCGCTGCGCAGCTGCACACGTCGCAGCCGAACGTGAGCCGGGCCATCGCGCTGCTTCAGCGCGAGACGCAACTGAATCTGTTCGAGCGTGTCGGGCAGCGCGTGGTCCCCACGCCTGAAGCGCAAGCGCTGCTCAAAGAGGTAGACCGTGTTTACGTGGGGCTGCAGTCCATCGGCGCGGCAGCGGACCGCATCCGCACGCTGGGGGTCGAAGGCTTGCGAATCGCCGTATCACCCAGCATCAGCATCAGTCCGGTGCCGCGCATCCTGGAAGTCTTTCGTGGGCTGCGCCCGCGCGTGCCAGTCGTGGTTCACACGGCCGACTCCGCGACCATCTGCAAGTGGGTGTCGTCCGGCTATTACGAGCTCGGCCTGGTCGGCTACGTCGCGCTGCCGCAAGAGGTCGACACCGAGCTCGTGTATTCGGAGCGTGCCGTGTGCATTGTGCCGCGGGGGCACCGGCTGGGACGCAAGCGCAAGGTCGGTCCTTCGGATCTGGCCGGCGAGTCGTTCATATCGTTTGCCTCCCCGGACGTGATGCGCGCGGCCATCGACAAGGTCTTCAACCCCGAGGTGCGCAGGCTGGAGATCGAAACTTCGCTGGGGACGGCGGCCTGCGCGATGGTGGCGCGGGGCCTGGGCGTCAGCATCGTGGAGCCGGCGATGCTGAGCGAGCTTGCGCTCACGGGCGTGCATGCGCTGGAGTTCGAGCCGGCAATCCACTCCAATTGCCACGTGGTGCTCGCCCCCCAGCAGCCGGCACAGGCGCTGGTCGCGGACTTCCTCGAGGCCGTGCGCATTGTGGTGGGCGGCCCGGAAAACGCCGCCCGCAAGAAGGTCAGCCGATCGCCTGGGTGACCAGGGCCCAGCCGCCCTGGGCGGGTCCTCGCCCCGGTACGCGGCCACGGACCATGATGGTCCCACCGCCGGCGCGCTGCAGCCCCAGGCTCTCCAGCCATGGCGACAAGCCGCTCATGGCGTACACGTCGACGCGCACGAAGCCCTCGGTGTGACGGCAGCAATCGGAGATCAACACGCGTGCGGCATCGAAATCCGGCGCTGACACCGGCCCGACGAGATGCCCGCGGCCAAAACGGCGAAGCACGGCGAAGCCGGCGGCCTGGCCGCCGCGCTCCAGAACAACCGTCCTTTCCTGGGCGAACAAGCTTCGAAGCAGCTCGCCGCGCGGCATGCCCGCACCACGGGCGTCCATCGCGATCAGGGATTCAACGTCGGCATCCTCCAGTGGCCGCAGGCGGTCCCCCTCACGCCCCGCCAGCGCGGGCAGGGCCGCAACAAGCGCACCCTGGTGCTGGTCGATTTCGCCTGTGGGGACAAATCCCAGGCGTTCATAGAGGCCGCGCCCCGCCGATGTCGCGTGCAGCAGCACGTTGCGTGGGGATAGCTGATCGAGCAGGGCCTCCATCATGCGGTTGCCGATGCGCTGGCCCTGAAGCTCGGGCGCGACGATCACCAGGCCGATCGTGGCGTAGTTCCCAAACCGCCAGGACAGTGCGGTGCCCAGTACTTTCCCATCGCGTTCGGCGACCACGCCTTGCCCCAGCGACAACGCAAACCGCCAGTCCTCGATCCGATGCGACCAATTGAAGGCGGTGGATAAGGCGTGCGCGGCCGGCAGGTCGCCTGTCTCGAACGGGCGCAGGCGGGCGGCTTCGGAGTGCTTGACCGTGATGGTGGTGGGGGCTGTAGAGGTGGATGTCATGCGGCCGAGTATCGGTATGCAGGCCCATGCAGTCCAATAAAAAGTCAGGTGATATTCATTCCGATTTGATATGCAGGCCACACATTCGTCGGATTGCTACCGGGGTTACCCGCATCCTTTTGGCCTACTCACCCAATACATATCAACATTGTATGAATATCTCAAAAACTTATATTTGACCGTATGAATGGGCATTCCGATACTCCGGGCATCAAGTCATTCCGATCACTCTCATCAACCCGATGCCCCAACCATGACCACAGAATTGCCCGAGCCCTTGGCCCCAGTGCATGTGGGTTTGATTGTTGAACGCCTCAAAGCCGCGGGCCGTCTCGATCGCCTGTTCATAGACGGCGAGTGGGTGCTGCCCGCGGGGCGATCCCGGGCCAGCGTCATCGATCCCTCGACCGAAGAGCCCGTCGCGCGCATCGCCTTGGGCAACGCGCAGGACGTTGACGTGGCGGTGGCCGCCGCCCGCGGCGCCTTTGCCACCTGGTCCGTCAGTTCCGCCGAAAGCCGGGCCTTGCTGCTCGGCCGCATCCACGCCTTGATCCTTGAACGGGCAGAACTGTTCGCCCAGGCGATCTCGCTGGAGATGGGCGCCGCCATCAGCTTTGCGCGCAGCACGCAGGTTCCGGTCGCGGCGGAACACATTCGCGTGGCCCGGGACAACCTGGCCAGCTATCCCTTCCTCTCCCACCGGGGGGACCTTGCCATCCTGCGCGAAGCCATCGGCGTGTGCGGCCTGATCACGCCCTGGAATTGGCCGCTGTATCAGATAACGGCCAAGGTCGGCCCCGCCCTGGCGGCCGGATGCACCGTCGTCCTCAAGCCCAGCGAGCTGTCGCCCCTGAGCGCCCTGCTGTTTGCCGAGGTGGTGCATGACGCCGGCATCCCGCCGGGCGTGTTCAACCTGGTAAGCGGCAATGGGCCGGAGGTCGGCGCTGCGCTGTCGTCGCATCCGGACGTGGACATGATCTCCATCACCGGTTCAACCCGGGCCGGCGTCCTGGTGGCCCAGGCGGCCGCGCCGACGGTGAAACGCGTGGCCCAGGAACTCGGCGGCAAATCGCCCAACGTAATCCTGCCGGACGCCGACCTGTCGCGTGCCGTCCCGGCGGGCGTGGCGGCCGCCTTTCGCAACGTCGGCCAGTCCTGCAGCGCACCGACCCGCATGATCGTGCCGCGCGAGCGTCTCCAGGAGGTTGAGCGGATCGCGCTCGAAGCGACATCGAGTTTCATCGTGGGCGATCCGCGCTCGCCGCAGACCACGCACGGCCCGGTGGCCAACCGCGCCCAGTTCAATCGGGTGCAGGAAATGATCGCGGCCGGCATCGCCGAAGGCGCGCGCCTTCTTTGCGGTGGCCCCGGCCGGCCTGAGGGCCTGGAGCGTGGCTTTTACTGCCGCCCGACCATCTTCTCTTCGGTGCATTCGCAGATGCAGATCGCGCAGGAAGAAATCTTCGGGCCGGTGCTTGTGATCATCGCCTGCGACAGCGTGGATGAGGCGGTGGAGATCGCCAACGACACGGTCTACGGACTGGGCGCCCACGTGCAGGGCCGGGACCTCGCCGCGGCGCGCGCGGTGGCGGCACGCATCCGATCCGGGCAGGTGCACATCAACTACCCGGCCTGGAGCCCCCATGCCCCCTTCGGCGGCTACAAGCGCTCGGGCAACGGCCGCGAATACGGCATCGAAGGCCTGGAGGAATACCTGGAGACCAAGGCGATCCTGGGGTTTCAGGACGCCTCGATGCCCAGTACGACAGTGAAACCATCGCGCAATGCGCAGGAGCAATCATGACAGTGGCCTTAATGCTGCACCGTGCCAACGGCGCGCCTGTTTCAACCTCTTTCCGCCGGGCGGCGTTCGGCAAGGACGATCCCTTTGCGCGAAATCGCGAAATCGCCTGGGAAGGACCCGACGCGATGGCCGTGGGCCGGACCAGCTTCATTGGTGAGCTCGACGTCGCAAGTTATCCCCACATCGAAACCATCGTCGTGTCGGAAGGCGAACTGACATTGACGGCGGCCGGAGCGGCCCCGCTGGTGCTCGGTCCCCAAGGCGGTGCCGTCATCGGATGCGGCACCGCGCTTCGCATCCACGCCGCATCCCGCGTGCAGTTTTCGTTTTGCGCGGCCGCTTGCGGCAAACCGGCGAAACACAGCCTTGTCCCCCTGCGCGCCGACGCAGACTTCAAGCCGTCCGCAACACTGCCGCCGGAGGCGCTGCTGGGCCCGGCCCCGGAATGCCGCAGCGACAACGTCTTTACCGAGGAAAGCGTGGAGTACCGCGCGGGTACCTGGGATTCAACCCCCTACCACCGGATCGTCCGCCCGCATCGCCAGAACGAGTTCATGCACCTCGTGGCCGGCAGCGTGCGATTCGCAGCGCCCGATGGCAGCGTGTTGTCGGCAGACACCGGCGATGCGATTTTTGTGCCGAAAGGCGTCTCGGTCGGATGGGAAAGCAGTGATCGCGTGGCGAAGTTCTTTGTGGTCCAGGCCGTCCAGGCGTGAACGGGCGAGCAGTGTCCATCATGAGCCCTCCACTGAACCTTATCAACACCTCGGCCAAGCCGCCGGCCTACGCTGACGCTGTCGTGATCGGCGGCGGCATCATCGGCGTCTTCACGGCTTATTACCTGGCCCAGCGCGGGCTCTCCGTTGTCGTGGTCGAAAAAGGACGAATTGGCGCTGAACAGTCGAGCCGCAATTGGGGCTGGTGCCGGCAGCTCAATCGCGACGAACGCGAGCTGCCTATGGCCAGCAAGGCCCTTGAACTCTGGGAGCAGTTTGCTGCCGACACCGGGGAAGACACAGGCTTCAATCGTTGCGGCTTGCTCTATCTCAGCGACGACGAAGCGCAGATTGCGCAATGGGAGCGTTGGCACGAATTCGGCAAGGCAGCCGGCGTGCCCACCCAGGTGCTAAGCGGTCGTGACGCAACCGAGCGCGGGCGGGCGACCGGCCGCGCATGGAAGGGCGGCGTCTTCTCGCCCACCGATGGGACTGCCGATCCTTCCAAGGCAGCGCCGGCCGTGGCTTCGGCTCTCATGAAGCTCGGTGGTACGGTTCTGCAGCACTGCGCTGCGCGCGGAATCGAGCTTGCGGGTGGTCGCGTCAGCGGTGTGGTGACTGAAGCCGGCACCATCAAGACCCGTACCGCAGTGCTGGCAGGCGGTGCCTGGGCGTCGTCGTTTTGCCGCCAGCTTGGCATCAGCTTTCCGCTGGCTACCCTTCGGCAGTCCATCCTTCGCGTGGCGTCGCAGGCGCAGCAGTTGCCCCGCGCACTGACGACGTCGCGCGTATCCGTCACCCGCCGCAGTGACGGCAGTTACGGCTTGGCTATCAGCGGGCGCGGGCGCGTAGACCCGACGCCGCAATTTTTGCGCTTTGCCCTGAAATTCGTTCCCATGTTCGCCAAGCGTTGGCGCAACGTGGCCCCCGGCGGCCTGGAAGGCCTGCGCAGCGGGCACGAAACACTCAAGAAGTGGCGCCTGGACGAACCCACTCCGATGGAGCGCATGCGCATCCTGAACCCCCGGCCCGATGCCGCAACCATCCGCAAGACATACGAGCGTGCCGCCGAGTTGCTGCCCGCGCTGCGTGATGCCCGCATCGTCAACGCCTGGGCAGGCTACGTGGATTGCACGTACGACGGCGTGCCTGCCATTGGGGAAGTGCCGGAGGTGCCGGGATTCGTGCTGGCTGCGGGCTTTTCCGGCCATGGCTTCGGCATCGGCCCCGGTGCGGGCTACCTGGTCGCCGACCTGATCACGGGCGCGCGGCCCTTCATCGACCCCACCTCGCTCAGCCCTCAGCGCTTCCGCCAGTCGGCCTGGGGCAAGGTCGCAGAGTTCTAGGCCATTTTTACAACGTACAGAGATTCGAACTTTCAATCCCTTTCTCTCAACCCGCAACCCTAACCCCCAACCCTCAATTGGAGACAACCATGGACAAGCACAGCAGCGAACACAAAGGTGCAGGAACGATCAAGACCGGCACAGTCGATAAAACCCCGGCAGACGGCCTGACTCGCCGCGACGCCCTATTTGCCGGGGCAGCCTCCTTTGCCTTCGGTTCCCTGGGACTGGCGGCGGGTGCCCACGCCGCGCCGTCCGCGAAGCCGACCGGCCAGGCCATTCTCGGCTTCTCGCAGGAGGTGACCGTCCTGCATCCGCTGATGGCCGCCAGCGAGGTAGACCAGGGCGTCTGGTGGAACCTCTTCAGTCCGCTGTGGATGCTCGACGCGGAGGGGAAGTTCGTTCCGGTGCTGGCAAAGGCGGTTCCTACCGTGGAGAACGGTGGCATCTCCGCCGACGGCCTGACCTGGCGCGTCGAGCTGCGGCGCGACGTGAAGTGGCATGACGGCAAGCCGCTGACGTCGGAGGATATCCGGTACACGATAAACCTGGTGAAGAACCCGGGCTTCCGCGCCGCCAACCGCAGCGGCTTCAATCTCATCACGTCAGTGGGCGTCGACGGTGACCATGTAGTCACCTGGACGCTGAAGGAGCCGTACTCGCCGCTGACTTCCATGCTGAGCTGGGCCTTTATCGTCCCCGAGCACGTCCTGTCGAAGAACCCGGACCCGAACTCGCCGCAGTTCGCCGCCGCGCCCATCGGCACAGGGCCGTTCCGCTTCGTCAGCCGCAAGACCGGCGACCACGTGCTCCTCGAAGCCAACCCCAACTACTTCGGCAAGGGCCCGTCCCTGAACCGGCTCATCTTCAAGTACGTACCGGACCTGAACGCGATGTATACGCAGTTCAAGACCGGGGAGATCGACTACATTGGCCTGCAGGGCATCCCTGCCAACTTTTACAAGGAAGCAACTGCGCTGGCCGGCCGCCGCATCCAGCTTGCGGCCCGCCCAGGAGTGGAGAACCTGACGCTCAACCTTGCGCATCCGGTTCTCTCAGACAAGGCGGTTCGCAAGGCGCTGAACATCGCGATCGACCGGCAGTCGATTTGCAACCTCGTGTATTACGGCGTACCCAAGCCGGCGAACAACTTCCTGGCCCCAACGCATTGGGCGGCCCATCCCAATCTGCCAAAACCCGAGTACGACCTGAAGAAAGCCGCCGCGATGCTGGACCAGGCGGGGTGGGTGAAGGGGCCGGACGGCATTCGCGTCAAGAACGGCGTGCGGCTGTCCTTCAGCAATTCGACGACCACCGGCAACCAGTTGCGCGCGCAGACGCAGCAGCTCATTGCCGATGATTTCAAGAAGATCGGCGTCGAAATGCTGATCAAGAACCTTGTGGCGGCGGTGCTCTGGGCCGATTTCTGGAGGAATTCCGAATTCGACAGCCTCATGACCTCGGTGACCTACACCATTGCTTCGGACCCGGACGTCACCAACCGCTTCGGCTCCGGCAGCATTCCGAAGGAGACCGGATCGGGCGCGAACGTGGGCCGGTACAAGAACGTCGGCGTGGATACGCTGCTCGCCCGGGCCCGCCAGGAATACAACATTGCCAAGCGCAAGGAAATCTACGCCAAGATCCAGGAATTGATCAACGAAGACGTGCCGATCCTGCCGCTCTTCTGCGAGGTGAACATCGAGGGGACGAAGGCCGGACTGGACGGCTACGTGAACAACGTGAACGTGCGGGCCAACAGCTGGAACACGGCCAACTGGCGCTGGACGGCTTGACGCATCATGGGGTCCTACCTCTTACGCCGTTTGCTGCAGTCGCTGCTGTTGCTTGCGCTGGTCTCCATGATCGCCTTCGCGATCCTGCATCTCGCGCCGGGGGGACCGCTGTCGCAATTCCTCGCCACCGGCAACATGGGGCAGGAAGATGTCGACCGGCTGATGCAGCAGTACGGGCTGAACCGCCCCTTGCCGATCCAGTATCTGGAATGGGCTGGAAACCTCGCCACCGGTGACTGGGGCCACTCCTACCGGGACCAGCTGCCGGTGTTGACAAAGATCGGCATGCACGTCGGGCCCACGCTGGAACTCATGGTGACCTCGACTTTGCTGGCGATGTTCATCGGCGGCCTGATCGGCATCCTGGGTGCGGTGCGCCGCCATTCGTTTTTCGATCACCTGGCAACTGTAGGGGCGATGGTCGCCTTGTCCATCCCCACGTTCTGGTTCGGGCTGGCAATCATCTATGTGTTCTCGGTGAACCTCGGCTGGCTGCCGGCGGGCAACCGCGAAAACATCGGTGACGGCTCCTTCCTTGACCGGCTGAGGCACCTGGTGCTTCCCTGCATCGTGCTGGCGCTCGTCTCCACCGCGGTGTGGAGCCGCTACATGCGATCTTCGATGCTTGACGTGGTGAACCAGGACTACATCCGTACCGCCAGGTCCAAAGGCGTGCCGGCCATGCGGATACTGTTTCATCATGCGCTGCGCAACGCCTTGCTGCCCATGATCACGATCACGGGCTTGCACGTATCGACGTTGTTGAGCGGCGCGCTGGTGACGGAAACCGTCTTCACCTGGCCGGGCATGGGCCGGCTCTTTCTCGACAGCGTCAGCAATCGCGACTATCCCGTGGTGATGGGAATGCTGATGTTCACGGCTTGCATGGTTCTCCTGGGCAGCCTGATCGCGGACCTTCTCTACTCTGTCGCGGATCCGCGCATCAAAGGAGCATCGAAATGAGCATCGCCCACACCGCTTCGCTGGCTCCGCCACGCCGCGCGCTCGCCGGGCGCTTCCCGGCGCTGAGCCGCTTCCTGCGCCACAGGCCGGCCCTTCTGGGCCTGGGCATCGTATTGATCATGACGCTCGCCAGCTTCGTAGGTCCCTGGCTGATCCCGTTCAATGCCACCGATACCGATATCCGGGCACGGCTGACGGAGCCGTTTGTAGGGTCGCATGTGCTGGGAACCGACCCGCTGGGCCGCGACATTCTGGCCCGCCTGATGTATGCCGGCCGCATCTCCCTGTCAGTCGGCTTCGCGGCCACCGCGCTGTCGGTGGTGGTGGGCGTGCTGGTCGGCCTGGTGGCGGGCTTTTACCGCGGTGCGATTGGCGCTGCGCTGATGCGGTTCGTGGATGCCATGCTTTGCTTCCCGACCATCTTCCTGCTGCTGGCGGTCGCGGCCCTGATCGAGCCTTCGGTCGCCTCCATCGTGGTGCTGATCGCCCTGGCGAGCTGGATGGAGGTGGCGCGCGTGGTGGAGGGGCAGATCCGGTCGCTGCGCGAACGCGATTTCGCGCTGGCCGCCGAATCGCTGGGCGCGAGCGACAGCCGCATCATGTTCCGTGAACTTTTGCCCAATGCCGTCGCGCCCATCGTCGTCGCTGCGACGCTGAACATCGCCCACGCCATCCTGGCCGAGTCGTACATCAGCTTCCTGGGCTTCGGCATCCAGCCGCCGACGCCGAGCTGGGGAAACATGCTGGAGAACGCGCAGAGCTACCTGACCAACGCGCCCTGGCTCGCCATCGTGCCGGGGCTGGCCATCACGCTGACGGTCACGAGCTTCAATTTCATCGGGGACGGCCTGCGCGATGCGCTGGACGCCAAACTGGATCGTTGAGGTGATGAACATGAATCTTTACGAACCCATTCACACCCCTGCTGTCCAGGCCGGCGCGCAGGCGGAGAACGTCCTGGACGTACGCGAGCTGAACGTCGCCTTCCGCACGGCAGCCGGAACGGTGCATGCCGTGCGCGACGTCAGCTTCTCGGTACGCCGCGGCGAGACACTGGCGCTGGTAGGGGAAACCAGTTCCGGCAAGAGCGTGACCTGCCTGGGCCTGCTCGGCCTCACGCCGCCCGCGCCGTACTGCAGCATCACGGGTTCCGCGCGCCTGGTGGCTCGCGATGGCAACGCGTATGAGCTGGTCGGAACGCCCGAGCGCGTGATGCGGCGGGTGCGGGGAGGCGTCGCCTCGGTGATCTTCCAGGAGCCGATGACGTCGCTGAATCCGGTGCACACCGTCGGTGCGCAGATCTGCGAGAGCTTGCGAATACACCTCGGGATGAGCGCGCGTGCCGCCACGGACCGCGCCGCCGAACTCTTGAACCAGGTCGGCATCTCCGACCCGAAACGCCGCCTGACGAACTACCCGCACGAGCTCTCCGGCGGCATGCGGCAGCGCGTGATGATCGCGATGGCGATTGCGTGTGAGCCTTCGCTGCTGATCGCCGACGAGCCGACCACCGCGCTCGACGTCACCATCCAGGCGCAGATCCTTGAGTTGCTGGAAAAACTGCAGTCCGAGACCCGAATGGCCATGATCTACATCACGCACAACCTCGGCACCGTCGCCGAGATTGCCGACCGTGTGATGGTGATGTATGCGGGCCGGATCGTCGAGCAGGCCGATGTTGTGGAGCTGTTCACGCAGCCGCGGCATCCCTACAGCCGCGGCCTGATCCACTCGGTTCCGCGGCTGCATTCGAACCGCGCCCGCAAGACCCCGCTGTTCGCGATCCCGGGCAATGTGCCCGATCCAGCCGCGCACCCGCCCGGCTGTACTTTCGGGCCGCGCTGCGGCCATTTCGAGCCGGGCCGCTGCGATGCCGCGGTGCCGGTCCTGGAAAACGCACAGCCGGGCCATCTGGTGCGATGTGTCCGTTGGCCGGAAATTGAAGGAGCCGTGTGATGCAGCAAAAAACCCTTACTCCACTGACTCCCCTTACTCCTCCCTTGTTGCAAGTCGAGGGATTGCGCAAGTGGTACCCGCTGGGTGGCGGCTGGCTCGGCAAGCCGGCGCAGAACGTCAAGGCGGTCGACGGCGTCAGTTTCGAGATTCGCCGGGGCGAGGTCCTGAGCCTGGTGGGCGAAAGCGGCTCGGGCAAAAGCACGGTCGGCCGCGCCATCCTGAACCTGGACCCGCCTACCGCTGGGGAGGTGCACTTCGACGGGGAACCCCTGGTGGGCCTCACGCGGCGCCAGATGCGGCCGCTGCGGCGCGCGATGCAGATGGTGTTCCAGGACCCGTACTCGTCCCTGAACCCGAAACACACAGTCGAGGAACTGCTCTCGGCGCCGCTGGAAATCCACATGCCCGAGCTGACCTTGCAGGAGCGTCGGGACCGCATCGATGCCGTGCTGAAGACGGTCGGGCTGAACCCGGCGCACCGTTCGCGCTATCCGCACGAGTTCTCGGGCGGTCAGCGCCAACGGGTCGGCATTGCCCGTGCGCTCATGACCGATCCGCAACTGCTGGTGGCCGACGAACCGGTGTCTTCCCTCGACGTGTCCGTGCAGGCCCAGGTGATCAACCTGCTGCTCGAGCTCAAGCAGAGGCTTGGCCTCACGATGCTGTTCATCAGCCACGACCTCGCAGTGGTGGGCCATATTTCGGACCGCATCGCCGTGATGTACCTGGGCCGCCTCGTGGAGATCGCCGACGCCGAATCGTTGCTGAAAAACCCGCGGCACCCTTACACGCGCGCCCTGATGGCCGCCGTGCCGAATCTTGATCCGCGGCAACGGCGCCCGCGCGAATTGCTCAAGGGCGACATTCCCAGCCCGCTGGCGCCCCCCTCGGGCTGCGCGTTCCGTACGCGCTGCCCACATGCCCAGTCGGCGTGCGCCAATGCCGTGCCCGAACTGCGGCTCGTTGAGCGCAATCACGCGAAGGCCTGCATCCGGGATGACATCTAAGGAATCAATGAACAAGTTTGCGGAAGCGGCCGGCGAAAACCCCTGGATTTCGTTACGCCGCAGTGCATTCGTTGTCCGTTGTGCGTACCCATCCGAATCGTAGTCCCAGAGAGTGTGTGATGAATTTTGATAGCGACAATCAATCTGGCGTTTCGCCGAGGATTCTTGAATCCCTTGTGAGTGCCTGCTCCGGTAGCGCCTCTTCGTACGGAACCGACGATTGGACCCGGCGCGCGGAGAGTGCGCTCGGCCAGGTATTCGGCCGGGACGTTCGAGCCTTTTTTGTCGCGACGGGTACCGCGGCAAATTGTCTGGCTCTCTCCGCTGTGGCGAACCCTTGGGACGCAATTCTTTGCCATCGCCAGGCTCATATCGCGATAGACGAGCTCAGCGCTCCGGAATTCTTTACCGGAGGGGCGCGTTTGCTACCCCTGGACACCGATAGCGGGAAGATCACCGCCAAAGACCTGCACGCCAGTCTCGACACAATGCCCGCCCAGCGACCCCACAACGTGAGGGTGTCGGCGCTCAGTGTCAGCCAGGCGACTGAAAACGGACTCGTCTACAGCCAGGCAGAGCTGGCGCAGCTCGCAGATGCTGCACATCAGCGAGGCATCCACGTTCACATGGATGGCGCGCGATTCGCCAATGCGGTTGCAACCCTGGCGTGCGAGCCGGCTGATATCACGTGGAAGGCGGGTATCGATGTACTTTCCCTGGGGGCATCCAAGAATGGTGCGCTCGCGGCGGAGGCGGTGATTGTTTTCAATGACGCATTGGCGAGAGACTTCGAGTTGCGCCGTAAGCGGGCCGGCCAGCTGGTCTCGAAAGGGCGCCTCTTTGGCGCGCAGTTTGTTTCGTGGCTCCAGGACGATCACTGGATCGAGATGGCGAGAAACGCAAACCAGACGGCTCAATACCTCTGGGCAACCCTCAAAACCCATAACGAAATCAAGCCGACATGGCCTGTGGAAGCGAACGAAGTGTTCGTGGTCATGAAGCGGGATCTCCTGGCCGGACTCAAGGCTGGTGGCGTTGGCTGCAGCGGCTGGTACCGCCGCAGCGTACCCCAGTCAATCAACATGTCCGATGACGAACTTCCGGTTCGTTTCGTTACCTCGTGGTCAACGACGCACTCGGAAGTTGATGTGCTTGCCGAGCTGCTTCATCAGCTCGCCTGACAGCGGCCGAGAAGTCAGCACCTTAGAAAGCAGTTTCATGTCCCCACCCATTCTTCGCATACACAGCGACGACAAGCTGCCCGAACGAGCCGACGCTGTGGTGATCGGCGGCGGCATTGTCGGCGTTTCCTCAGCGTATTTCCTGGCCAGGCGCGGCCTTTCGGTCGCGCTTCTCGAAAAAGGCTACGTCGGCGGGGAGCAGTCCAGCCGCAACTGGGGCTGGTGCCGCCAGCAGAACCGCGACGCGCGCGACCTGCCGCTCGCAACGCTGGCGCTGCGCCTCTGGGAGGAACTCTCGCGCGACATCGGGCGGGACCTTGGTTTTCGCCGCTGCGGCCTGTACTACGCCACCGACAAGCCGCAGCAACTCTCCACCTGGGAGGCGTGGGGCCAGCAGGTCGGACGGCCTGGCGGCGTCCGCACCCGCATGCTCGACGCGGCGGAGGCTGCGAGCGTCATGAAAGGCAGCGGCACCCGCCAGTGGCTGGGAGGCGTGCATTCGATGGACGACGGAACGGCGGAGCCCGCCCTTGCCGCTCCGGGCATTGCCGAAGGCGCACGGGCGCTTGGCGCTACCGTCCACCAGGATTGCGCGGCCCGCGGCCTGGACATCGCCAACGGCGCGGTGACTGGCGTGATCACGGAGCGCGGCCTGGTCAAGACCAGTGCCGTCGTGTGTTCCGGCGGCGCCTGGGCGTCCGCCTTCTGCCGCCGGCACGGCATCTCCTTCCCGCAGGCGAGCGTGCGCGCGAGCGTCCTGCGCACCCGTCCCATCGAGGGCCTGCCGGCGGCGCTTTCCGCCCCGGAGTGCTCGCTGACGCGCCGCCTGGGAGGCGGCTACAACCTGGCGATCAGCGGCAAGGCGAAGCTCGAAATCACGCCGCAGGGACTGCGCTACGCACGCGAATTCATGCCGATGTTCATGAAGCGCATCAAGGCCGTGGAGTTCGGCATTGGCCGTTCCTTCTTCCGTGGCCCTGAAGCGCTGGGCAACTGGCGTTTCGACGAGGTGTCGCCGTTCGAGCAGATCCGCGTCCTCGATCCCGCGCCGGACCCGCGGGCGATCCGCAACCTGCTCGGCTGCTTCCAGAACCTCTACCCCGCGTTGAAGGACGTGGCAGTGGACCAGGCCTGGGCTTCGTACATCGACAGCACGCCGGACGGCGTGCCGGTCATTTCGCCGGTCGATGCCATCAAGGGCTTCGTACTCGCAGCCGGGTTCAGCGGCCATGGTTTCGGCACCGGCCCAGCCGCGGGGCTGCTGGCCGCGAGCCTGGTCACAGGCGAGCAGCCACCTGTCGATCCGACGTCCTTCCGCTTCTCGCGCTTTACCGACGGCTCGAAGGTCACCGTCGGTGCCTTCTGACGACTCCCGGCGCGGCCTGACTCTCCTGATTTTCATTCAAAAGGACTCTTTCTCATGAGCAATCTCACCTTCTTCAAATACGACGACCTCGGCACCGCACGCGATGGCGGTCCGCTTCCGGAGCGCGTCATCGAAGGCAACGCCAAATTCAAGAATTGGGACGTGGACCAGTCTCCCGACGAAAAAGTGCGCGCCGGCGTCTGGGAGACGACGCCGGGCACCTACCGGTCCATCAAGGGCGGCACCTGGGAGTTCTGTTCCATCCTGTCGGGCGTGTCCGAAATCACGGAAGACGGAAAGCCGCCGGTGAAGGTACGGGCCGGCGACGCGTTCGTGATGAAGCCCGACTTCACCGGTGTGTGGCGCTGCATTGAAACCACCCGCAAGATCTGGGTCGTCTACCGGTAAGCGGCATGTCTTTCCTGTACAAGGCAGACCCCGTGCGCGGGGCGGAATGGGCACGCCTGTTCGCCACCAAGGCGTCCGACATTCCGTTTCATATCTGGCCCGACATCGGGCAGGCGGACCGCGTGCGCTATCTTGCCGCGTGGGTGCCGCCGCCGGACATCGCGCGGCAGTTTCCCAAGCTGGAGCTTTTCTTCTCCACGGGCGCGGGGATCGACCAGTTCGACCTTGCCGCGCTGCCGCCGGAACTGCCGGTGGTGCGCATGGCGGAGCCCGGTGTCGTCGCGGGCATGGTGGAGTACGCCACGATGGCGGTGCTCGCGCTTCACCGCGACCTGCCGGCCTACATCCGGCAGCAGCGCGAGGGCCTTTGGGCCGCGCACCGCGTCTATCCCGCATCAAAGCGGCGTGTGAGCGTCCTCGGCCTGGGCGTGCTCGGATGCGCTGTGCTGGGCCAGCTGCGCACACTCGGCTTCCAGCTCGCCGGCTGGAGCCGGACGCGCCGCCAGCTTGACGGCGTAGCCTGCTACGCGGGCCAGGAGGAACTGCCTGCGATGCTGGCCGCCACCGACATCCTGTTGTGCCTGCTGCCGCTTACCCAGGAGACGCGCGGCATTCTCGACTCGACCCTGTTTCAGCATCTGCCGCGCGGCGCGTCGCTGGTGCATGTCGGCCGCGGGGCGCACCTTGACCACCCCGCGCTGCTCGATGCGCTGGAGACGGGCTGGCTGTCGGGCGCGGTTGTTGATGTCACCGATCCTGAGCCGCTGCCGGCGGGCCACCCCTTCTGGTCACACCCGAAGATCCTGCTCACGCCGCACATCGCGAGCATGACGCAGCCGGAGACGGCCGTGGAGCAGGTGCTGGCCAATATCCGCCGGCACGAGGCGGGCGAGCCCTTGATCGGACTGGTTGACCGTTCGCGGGGGTACTGAAAACCATGACCAACGATATCGAAGACTTGCTGCCGGCCCTGGTCGCGCTGCGGCGTGACCTGCACGCGCACCCCGAGCTGGCGTTCGAAGAGCGCCGCACTGCCGGCGTGGTCGCCGCCGCGCTGCGCGGTTGCGGCCTGGAAGTGCACGAGGGAATCGGCGGGACCGGCGTGGTGGGCGTTCTGCGCAAGGGCGATTCGACACGCATGGTGGGCTTGCGCGCAGACATGGATGCGCTTCCCATGCGGGAGGGCACCGGGCGCCCTTACGTCAGCCGCCACCCCGGCGTTCACCACGGCTGCGGCCACGACGGCCACACGGCCATGCTGCTGGGAGCCGCCCAGCAGTTGGCGCGGGCCGGTAGCTTCGATGGCGGCATTGCCTTTATCTTCCAGCCCGCCGAAGAGGGGCGAGCTGGCGCACGCGAGATGGTGAGGCAAGGTTTGTTCGACCGCTTTCCGTGCGGATCCGTGTTCGCCCTGCACAACTGGCCCGACCTGCCCGCAGGCACGGTAGCCACAAGGCCGGGGCCCATCATGGCCGCGGCGGATCGCTTCGACATCGTCGTGCGTGGCCAGGGCGGCCACGCGGCGCAGCCGCATCGGACACCCGATGTCGTGCTTGCCGCAAGCCAGCTCGTTGCACAGATGCACACCATCGTGTCGCGGCGAATTCCTCCTACGCAGAACGCCGTCTTGTCGGTGACGCGTATCAGCGGGGGCCAATCCCACAACGTCCTGCCGGCGGCCGTGGAGCTGACCGGCACCGTGCGCAGTTTCGACTCCACCGTGCAGGACACGATCGAGCAGGCGGTTCGCGACGTCGCGGCGGGTGTCGCGCGCGCAAGCGGTACCGCGATAGAGGTCGAGTACACGCGCTACTACCCGGCAACGATCAACAGCCCTGAGCAGGCGCAACTCGCACTGGAGGCAGCGCGCAGCGTCGGCCTGGAGGCTCAGGTGGCGGAGACGCCGGCTTTCACGTCTGAAGACTTTGCATTCATGCTCCAGCAGCGGCCCGGGGCCTACCTGTGGCTCGGCCAGCGGGGCGCGAACCATGCCGCCCCGCTGCACCACCCCGCGTACGACTTCAACGACGACGTGCTGGCCTGCGGCGTGCGTTGGTTCACAGCCGTCGCGCAAATGGCCCTGCGCTGAACGGGACCTACTTCAAGCAACGAGACCTACGATGCTCTATTTATCCACTCGCGGCCACCCCGACCGCAAACACTTTTGTGAAATCCTGCTGGAGGGCCTGGCGCCCGACGGAGGTTTGTACCTGCCGGAGCAATACCCACAGGTCACACCTGAGCAACTGTCCAGGTGGCGCGGCCTGCCGTATGCGGACCTTGCCTTTGAAGTCCTTTCGCTCTACATCGACGACATCCCGGCCGGGGACCTGCGCGCAATCTGCCGCAAGACCTACACCGAAGAGGTCTTCGGAACAAAGGAGATCGTTCCGCTCAAGCAGCTGGAGGAGGGCGTGTACCTGCAAGCCCTTTCCAATGGCCCAACGCTGGCCTTCAAAGACATGGCCATGCAATTGCTGGGAAACCTGTTTGAGTATGAGCTGGGCCGACGCGGCGAGGAGCTCAACATTCTGGGCGCTACCAGCGGTGACACCGGTAGCGCCGCTGAATACGCAATGAAGGGCAAGAAGGGCGTGCGGGTTTTCATGACCTCGCCGCATGGCCGCATGAGCCCCTTCCAGCAGGCACAGATGTTCAGCCTGCAGGACGCCAACATCCACAACCTCGCCATCGAGGGCGTGTTCGACGACTGCCAGGACATCGTCAAGGCCGTGTCCAACGACCTGGCCTTCAAGCGCAAATACAAGATCGGCACCGTCAACTCGATCAACTGGGCGCGCCTCATGGCGCAGGTGGTCTACTACTTCGCGGGGTATTTCCAGGCTACGAGCCCTCACCCTAACCCTCTCCCGGAGGCAGAGGGGACAAAGCGAGTCAGCTTCGCCGTGCCGTCGGGCAACTTCGGCAACATCTGCGCTGGCCATGTGGCGCGCATGATGGGCCTGCCCATCGACAAGCTCGTGCTCGCCACCAACGAGAACGACGTGCTGGACGAGTTCTTCCGAACCGGCAACTACCGCGTGCGTGGCGGCGCCGACACCTACGAGACTTCCAGCCCGTCGATGGACATTTCCAAGGCCAGCAACTTCGAGCGCTTTGTTTTCGACCTGCTGGGCCGTGATGCGGAAACGGTCAAGCGCCTGTTCGGCGAAGCGCTTGCGAAGAACGGCCGCTTCGACCTGCGTGCGGACCCGGCCTTCGCACAGGCCCGTGCGCGCTACGGCTTCCTCAGCGGCAAGAGCACACACGCCGACCGCCTGGCGACGATACGCGACACGCACCGGCGCTTTGGCGTGACCATAGACACCCACACGGCCGATGGCCTGAAAGTAGCGCGCCACTTCGTGCAGCCCGGTGTGCCGATGGTCGTGCTGGAGACGGCGCTGCCGATCAAGTTCGCGGCAACCATTGTTGAAGCCTTGGGTCACGAGCCCGACCGGCCCGCGCGATTCCGGGGTATCGAAGACTTGCCCAAGCGCATGAGGGTTCTCCCGGCCGACGCGGTGCAGGTCAAGGCCTTCGTCGCCGAACACCTTTCCTGATCGAAGCATGGCTGTCTTCACCGAAGTGCCTTACGACGAGGCTGCCGCCTTCCTGCGGCGGGTGGGTCTCGGCAATCTGCGGGCCATGGCGGTCTGCAGTGGCGGCATAGAGAACACCAACTACTTCGTGGACACGGATCGCGGCGAGTACGTGTTGACGCTGTTCGAGCGCCTGGCGTGGGAACAACTGCCGTTCTACCTTCACCTGATGCAGCACCTGGCCGGGCGCGGCCTTCCGGTGCCCAAACCGGCGCCGGACGCGGAAGGCCGCATCCTGCACCGTCTCAAAGGCAAGCCGGCGACAGTGGTGGGAAGGTTGCGAGGAAGGTGTGAACTGTCGCCCGATGCCCGGCACTGCGGCGCAGTGGGCGACATGCTGGCGCGAATGCACCTGGCCGGCAAAGACTATGCACCCCACCAGCCCAACCTGCGCGGCCTGCCGTGGTGGACTGAAACCGTGCCGGCTCTGCTGCCATACGTGAGGAAGGACCAGTGCAAGCTGCTGCTGGACGAACTGGACTTCCAGACGAAGGTCGCCGCCTCCCCCGGCTACGCAGCACTGCCACGCGGCCCGGTACATGCCGACCTGTTTCGCGACAACGTGATGTTCGAGGGCGGCTGCCTGAGCGGTGTCCTCGATTTTTACTTTGCGGGTTGCGACACCTTCCTGTTCGACATTGGGGTTTGTCTCAACGACTGGTGCGTGGATCTGGGGAACGGACGCATCGACGCCGTGCGCAGGGCTGCATTCCTGAACGCTTACCAGTCGGTGCGCCCGTTCGTGGCTGAAGAACAGCGTCTGTTGCCGGCCCTTGAGCGGGCCGCGGCTTTGCGCTTCTGGATATCACGGCTCTGGGACTGCCACATACCCCGCGAAGCCGCCGTCCTGAAGGTTCATGACCCCAGCCACTTCGAGCGTGTTCTGCGCCAGCGCGTAAGCGATGCCGCCGGCGCGGGAATTTTCTATCTTCCAGAAAGGACTTTGGGTCAACCTCGGCCCTGACCACCCATCATGAGAACCACCACTGATTTCTACGCTTCCTTGAGAGACGAACTCGAGGATATACAGGTCACAGGCCTGCTCAAGCACGAACGCCCGATCCAGTCCCCGCAAGGAAGCCGGATCGCAACCGCCGACCGGCGGGAAGTGATCAACCTTTGCGCGAACAACTATCTGGGCCTGTCATCTCACCCCGAGGTCGTAGCGGCCGCACACGCCGCGCTCGCTGCGCGCGGATTCGGCCTGAGTTCCGTCCGCTTTATCTGCGGAACCCAGGACGCCCACAAGACGCTCGAAGCGCGGCTCTCGCAGTTTGTCGGCACGGAAGACACCATCCTGTACGGATCGGCATTTGATGCCAATGGCGGGCTGTTCGAGACATTGCTCGGGCCCGACGATGCGGTGATCAGCGACGAACTCAATCACGCATCCATCATCGATGGCATTCGTTTGTGCAAGGCCAGGCGTTATCGCTACCGGCATAACGACCTCATGCATTTGCGCGAACAACTGAAATCGGCGGATGAAGCGGGAGCCCGGTACAAGCTGGTGTTCACCGACGGGGTTTTCTCGATGGACGGGACCATCGCCCGCCTCGACGAGATCCGGGCCGTCTGCGACGAGTTCGGAGCATTGCTGGGCGTTGACGACTCGCACGCCACCGGCTTTCTCGGCAAGCGCGGGCGCGGCACCCACGAATACCGGGGTGTCTTCGGCAAGGTCGACATCATCACGGGCACCCTCGGCAAGGCGCTTGGCGGTGCATCCGGGGGGTTCACGAGCGCCCGAGCGGAAGTCGTTCAATTGCTGCGCCAGCGCTCGCGGCCCTATCTGTTCTCGAACAGCCTGGCGCCGGTGATTGTCGGTGCGACCTTGAAGGTGCTCGACCTGCTGGAAGCCGGCACGGAGCTGCGCGACAGCCTGGAGGACAACACGCGGCACTTCCGCACAGGACTCGCGGCACGCGGTTTCGAGCTCAAACCCGGCGAACACCCGATCATCCCGGTAATGCTCCATGACGCGGAGCTGTCCCAAAAATTAGCACGTCGGCTGCTGGAGTTGGGGGTTTACGTGACCGGATTCTTCTACCCGGTCGTTCCCAAAGGCCAAGCCCGCATCCGCGTCCAGATCAGTGCACAGCACACCCGTGGCCAGCTTGACGCTGCGTTGAGCGCCTTCGCACAGGCCGGTAAAGAGCTGGGAGTGCTCGCATGACTGGATCACCTCGCATTCTCGTCATCGGCGCCAACGGCCAGTTGGGCACAGAGCTCTCGGCCGCTCTGGCGGAGCGTTACGGCGCGGACAACGTTGTGGGCAGCGACCGTCTGGAAGTGGGCCGACACGCCGATCTGCGGTATGAGATGCTGGATGCCACGGACGGCGGCCAACTCAAGCAGGTGGTTGAGAAGCATCGCATTACTCAGATCTACCATCTGGCGGCAGCCTTGTCGGCGACGGGCGAGACCGCCCCGGAGTGGGCGTGGAAACTCAACATGGGCAGCCTGTTGAACGTCCTGGAGGTTGCGCGGCAACACAAGCTGGACAAGGTGTTCTGGCCGAGCTCTATCGCTGCCTTCGGTCCGACGACACCCGCCGATGCCACGCCTCAACGGACGGTCATGGAGCCCAGTACGGTCTACGGCATTTCGAAGCTGGCCGGCGAGGGCTGGTGCCGCTGGTACTTCGAGAACCATGGCGTGGATGTTCGCGGCCTGCGTTATCCGGGACTCATTTCCTACAAGGCGAGCCCCGGCGGTGGAACAACCGACTATGCGATCGACATTTTCCACGCGGCTCTCAAAGGGGAACGCTACACCTGCTTCCTGGCCGAGGATGAGCCCCTGCCCATGCTCTACATGGACGATGCGGTGCGCGGGACCCTGGAGTTGATGGAAGCCCCCAGTTCGGCTATCACCGAACGCGGCAGCTACAACCTCGCCGGTGTGAGCTTCACGCCCCGCGAGATCGCGCAGGAAATACGAAGGCACCTGCCGGACTTCGAGATCGTGTACCAGCCCGATTTCCGTCAGGCGATCGCCAGCGGGTGGCCCGATTCGATCGACGACAGCTGCGCGCGGCGCGATTGGGGTTGGGCTCCGAGATACGACCTTGCGGCGACCGTGCGCGACATGCTGGAGAACTTGTCCGGCAGGGTGAAGCCGCGCTCCACCGTGGTTGCGTGATGCCGGCGGCATTGGCTTTATTGAGAAAGGATCAACTATGAACACACAACACTACATCGCGGGCCGCTGGCAGCCTGCCCAGGACGAGCGCTGCTTCGAGGTCCGCAATCCGGCCGACGACAGCCTGGTTGCGCGAGTGAGCGAAGGCGGCGGCGCCGATGCCCGGCTGGCCGTGGACGCCGCCGCTTTGGCGCTGCCGGCCTGGAAGGCGCGCCCGCCGCGTGAGCGCTGCCTGATTCTCAAGAAATGGCAGGCGCTGATCGAACGTGACGTGGAGCCGCTCGCCCAATTGATTTCGCGCGAACAGGGCAAGCCGCTGGCCGAGGCGCGCGGCGAGATCGCCTATAGCGCCGGCTACGTGGAATGGTTTGCCGAGGAGGGCGTGCGCGCCAACGGCGAAGTGATCGCCGCGCCCGTCACCTCCAAGCGCTTCATCGTGCTGAAGGAAGCCGTCGGCGTCGTGGCGGTGGTCACGCCGTGGAACTTTCCCGCCGCGATGATCGCGCGCAAGATCGCGCCCGCGCTGGCCGCCGGCTGCACGGTGCTGGCCAAGCCGGCCGAGGACACGCCGCTCACGGCGCTGGCCCTGGTCAAGCTGGCCGAGGAAGCCGGCGTGCCGCCGGGTGTGCTCAATATCGTATCGGCTTCGCGCGAACGTACCCCGCAGGTCGTGGGCGAGTGGCTTGCCGACCCGCGGGTGCGAAAAATCAGCTTCACGGGCAGCACCCCGGTGGGCAAGCTGCTGGCGCGCGATTCCGCCGCGACGCTGAAGAAGCTGTCGCTGGAACTGGGCGGAAACGCGCCTTTCATCGTGTTCGAGGATGCGGACCTGGACGCCGCCGTCGAAGGACTGATGGCGGCCAAGTTTCGCAACGGCGGGCAGACCTGCGTGAGCCCGAACCGCGTCTACGTCCACGCCGCCGTGCACGATCGTTTCGTCGACAAGTTGGCCGCGCGTGTGGGCGCCCTGAAGGTTGGGCCGGCGGACTGGCCAGCGGCCGAGATCGGCCCGATGATCAACGCCCGTGCGGTGGACAAGATCGAGCGCCACGTGAACGATGCCGTAGCAAAGGGTGCCAAGGTCGTCGTGGGCGGCCGACGGGTGCGCAATGAAACGGCGCACGGCCCGAATTACTACGCGCCCACGGTGCTCATCAACGCCACGCGCGCGATGGAGCTATCGTGCGAGGAAACCTTTGGCCCGGTGGTGCCGGTCTTTCGCTTCGCGGATGAAGCGGAGGTGATGGAGCAGGCCAACGACACGCCCTACGGCCTGGCCGGTTACTTCTATTCCAACGACGTCAAACGCATCTGGCGCGTGGCTTCGGCCTTGGAGACCGGAATGGTTGGCATCAACGAAGGCGCCATCGCCGCGCAGGCCGCGCCCTTTGGTGGCGTGAAGGAGTCGGGGTACGGCCGTGAAGGCTCGCATTGGGGCCTTGACGAGTATTTGCACACCAAGTACCTGTGCCAGGGCGGGCTGGGGTGAGGCAAAACGCGCAAGCCTAGAAATCAGCCACCTTGCCCCAGGCCGACGCGTTGAACCGGGCCGGGTCGAAAGGCTTGGGATCGAAGATCGGTGTGGCCCCGGACACGATGTCGGCGATCAGGTGGCCCGCGCCGGGGCCTATGCCGAAACCGTGGCCCGAAAAACCCGCGGCCAGGATCAGCCCGGGCACCTGCGGCAGTTCACCGATACCGGGCACGCCGTCGGGCGTGCTGTCGATATAGCCCGCCCAGGTGTTGGCGATGCGGGCTTCACGCAGCGCGGGCAACAGCTTGACGGCACGGCGGTGGGTTTCGCGGACGCCCGCGGCGTCGGGCCTGGGGTTGAGGATGCGGGCCCGTTCCATGGGCGTGATGTCGTCCAGCTTCCAGCGCGCGCGGGTTTCGTGGCCCCAGCGCATGCCTTCCAGGCCGCCGGGGAACACATTGCGCCAGCGCTTGGCGAACATGGGGATGAACTGCGGCGCGAAACGCAGCAGCTGCGGTGTGGGGTCGGCGCGCCCTCGGCCGCTGATGGCCAGCACGTAATGGCCGTCGGGGCGCCGGGTGACGGCGACGTTGGGGCCGGCCAGCGCGGCCGGCAGTTGCTGCGCCAGCGGTGACACACGCACGATGGACTGGCGTATCGTGGCCAGCGGAAACCGCACGTCAAGCTGGTTGCAGAAGGACGATGCCCACGCACCGCCCGCGAGAACGGCGGCGCGGGTCTTGATGGTCCCGGCTTCGGTGACGACGCCGCTGAGGCGGCCGCCTTCCATCTCGATGCCGCGCGCGGCGCAGTTCTGGTGGACCGTGCCGCCCAGCTTGATGAGTGCGGCCGCAACAGCCGGCGCCGCCTTGGCCGGGTCGGCCGTGCCGTCGCTGGGCGAGAAGACGCCGCCCTTCCACGCGCGGCCGGTGGCCCGCCCGCGTTCGGAGGCTTCGCTGCCGCTGAGCATGTGAGTGGTCACACCGGCGGTAATCGCGAACTCGCGCCACTTGGCCCAACCCGCGATCTGGGCTTCGTCATCGCTGAGGTAGAGCAGGCCGCAGCGCTTGAAGCCCGTGTCTTCGCCGCTGTCGGCGGCAAACTGGTCCCAGAGCTCCAGGCTGCGGGTGGCCATGGGTAGCTCGCGCGCGTCGCGGTTCTGCTGGCGGCACCAGCCCCAGTTGCGGCTCGATTGCTCGGCGCCTATGCGGCCTTTTTCGATCAGGGCGACCGAAAGCCCGCGTTTGGCCAGGTAGTAGGCGGTAAACACACCGATGATGCCGCCGCCGATCACGACGACGTCGGCGCTGGCCGGCGGGGTGGTCGAAGTCTCCAGGAGGCGCAGGGGTTGCGGCAGGGTAGGTGGCATTGTCGTTGCCGCGCCCTGGGCGCGTTGCATGGTCAGCGGTGGGTTCATGCTGCCATGGTAGGTGCTGGCGGGCAACCGGTGCTGCCGGATTGCGGCCTTCTTGCAACGAACAATGCTGTTCTCGGTGGATGGGAAGGAGATTCTGCTCCAGGGCCGGCGCGCCGTGCTGCAGCCCTGCAAAGCCCGGCCGGCCCGGCCGGCTGCCTGTGCCGCGCGGCGCCCTGAATACCGGGGTTTCTGTGCGGCGGCCGTGTGAAAACAGGATTTTGTGCAGGCCCTTCGTGTTGTACTTGTACATGCAGGAATACAGAACGACCAGAGAGAGACCACCCGTGAAAACACTGTTGCTCAAGAAAGAAGAAGTCCGCGGTTTGATCCGCATGAAGGAAGTCATAGTGACGGTGGAGGAAGCCTACAAGGCCTTCAACAGCGGCCAGGTGATACAACCCCCCTACATCGGCATCGACCTGCCTTCACACCGCGGGGAGATTGACTTCAAGCTGGGCTACAACCAGGGCAACGAGATGATCTCCATGAAGGCGTCCTCGGGCGGATTTACCGGCAACCCGGAGCAATACGGGGTGCCCAACGGCATGGGGACCGTGCTGCTGTTCGACGGCATGAGCGGCGCCCTGGTCTGCGTGATGGACGGCAGCCTGCTCACAGGCCTCAGGACCGGCGCGTGCGGCGCCGTGTCGGTCAAGGCGCTCGCAAGAAAGAACGCGAGCAGGATCACCTCGATAGGCACCGGCAACCAGGCCAGGATGCAGATACGCGCCATCAGGGAGGTGATGAAGATCGAAGAAATCCATGCCTGGGACCACCATCCCGAGACACTGGCCAGGTACAAGGCGGACATTGAGAGCGAGTTCGGCATCCCGGTGCTCACGGCCAACTCCAAGAAGGAGGCTGTCGAGAACGCCGATATCCTGATCACCACCACCCGCGGGAAAGGCTCGCTGGTGGAGGCCCCGTGGATTAAGCCCGGCACCCACATCGTCGCGATCGGTGCGGATGCGCCGGGCAAGCAGGAACTGGATCCGCAGATTTTCCGGGAAGCGAAAGTCGTCGTCGACTCCATCGCGCAATGCGTCGAAAAAGGCGAAATACAGCACCCCATCAACGCGAAGATCCTGGCCCAGGGCGACATCCACGCAGAGATCGGCGAGATCCTGCTGGGCAGGAAGCCGGGGCGGGAGAATGACGAGGAAGTCACCATCTTCGACGCCACCGGCATGGCCATTCAGGACAACACGACGGCGGCGAAGATTTACCGCAATGCCATCGAGAACAAGGTCGGCGCCTTCTTCGATTTCCTCGAATAAGGTTTCACCGGAACCACAAAAAAAAGCCGCTCAGCGGCTTTTTTTATGGCTCCAAATGCTTGCTCCGGGCATTTGCTCCGAGTGCTTGCTCGAACCGCGCTTATTCAGCGTCTTTGTAGATTTCGGCCAGGTCGGACAGGTTCCAGTTTCCGCCGCTCAAGACCGCGCAGACCTTCTCATCGGGCCTGACCTTGACAGCGCCGGCCAGCAATGCCCCGATGCCGATGGAGGCAGCGGGTTCGGCGATCAGCTTGGCATCCTTGGCCAGCACACGCATGCCCGCGATGATGTGCTCGTCTTCCACGAGGACGATCTCGTCCACGTACTTTTCAATGATGGGAAACGGGTTCTGGCCCGGAACGCTGATGCGCACCCCGTCCGCGATGGTGTTCTTTAGCGGAAGCGAGGTGCGTTGCTTGTTGATCCGGCTTTGGTAGTACTTGGGCGTCAAGGCGGGTTCCGCGCCTATGACGCGCACCGACGGCTTGGTTTCCTTGATGGCGGTGGCGATTCCCGACAGCAGGCCGCCGCCGCCCAGGGGAACGATGACGGTGTCCACATCCTCCAGGTCCTCCAGGATCTCGCAGCCTATGGTTCCCTGGCCGGCCATGACCAGCGGGTCCTCAAAGCCGTGAATCGCCGTGTACTGGTTCTCTTCGGCGATCTCGCACACCCTTTTCCAGCGGGCGGCCGTGTCGCCGTCGAAAAGAATGACCTCCGCTCCCAGGGCCTGGGTGTTCTCGATCTTGATCCTGGGCGTGGTCACCGGAACGACGATGATCGCCTTGACGCCCAGCATCCTGGCGGCATAGGCGATGCCCTGGGCATGGTTGCCCGAAGAAGTCGCAATGAGGCCGTTGGCGATCGCCTCTCTTGGCAGCGACAGTGCCTTGTTCAGGGCGCCTCGAATCTTGAAGGCGCCCGTGATCTGCAGGGTTTCAGGCTTGAGATAAAGCTGGCAGCCAACGGCTGGCTCGATCTTCTCTGCCCGCAACAACGGCGTATGCCGGATGTGCGGCTTCAGCCGTTCCCGGGCTTCCCGGATGTCCTGGAGGGTCGGGTAGTTGCGCATCTTGCTTTTCACTTTCGAATATTGTTTTCAGCCGGGCTGGCCCTGCCAGCCGAGGATGGACTTGGTCTCCAGGTACTCCTGCAGCCCCTCGACCCCGTACTCGCGCCCATTGCCCGAGTGCTTGTAGCCGCCGAAGGGGGCATGCGGGTTCCAGGGCGGGTTGTTGATGTGCACCTGGCCGGAACGAATCCTGGCCGCGACCGCCCGCGCCGCGGCCAGGTCCCGGCCCTGCACGTGGGCGCCCAGGCCGTAGACGGTGTCGTTGGCGATATCCACGGCTTCGTCCACGCTGTCATACGGAATGATGGCCAGCACCGGCCCGAAGATCTCTTCCTGTGCGATACGCATGCGCGTATGCACGTCGGAAAAAATAGTCGGGCGCGCGTAAAAGCCGCGTTCCAGGCCCTGCGGCCGGCCGGGGCCGCCGCAGACAAGCCGCGCGCCTTCGGTAATTCCCGCGTCAATCATTTCCTGCACGCGGTTGAACTGCGCGCGGTTGGCCACCGGGCCGTGCGTGGTCTGCGGTGAACGCGGGTCGCCCACCACCAGGGTGGCGGCCGCCTCGCAGGCGATGCGCTCGACCTCCGCCAGGCGCTCGCGCGGCACGATCATGCGCGTCGGGGCGCTGCAGGACTGGCCCACGTTGCGAAAGCCCGCCGCCACGCCGGCCGCAACCGCACGCGTGAAATCCGCATCCGGCAGGATAAGGTTGGGCGATTTGCCGCCCAGCTCCTGGGCCACGCGCTTGACGGTGGGTGCGGCCGCCTGCGCCACCAGGATGCCGGCCCGGTTCGAGCCGGTGATCGAGATCATGTCCACGTCGGGGTGGGCCGACAGCGCGGCGCCCACCTCCAGCCCGCTGCCGTTCACGAGGTTGAACACACCCGCGGGGATGCCGGCGTCGTGCAGCACCTGGGCAAAGAGCAGGGCGCTCAGCGGCGACAGCTCGCTGGGCTTGAGCACCACGGTGCATCCCGCCGCCAGGGCGGGCCCGACCTTGGCGGTGATCTGGTACAGCGGCCAGTTCCAGGGCGTGATCAGCGCGCAGACGCCGATGGCCTCGCGCATGATGGCCACGCCCTCGCGATGGATGAGGAAGGGATAGCTGCCCGCGAGGTCGCGCGCCACGCGGATGTGTTCCGCTGCCATGGGCACCTGCGCGCCGCGCGCCGTGCCGATGGCGGCGCCCATTTCGAGCGAGATCGCCTGGGCGAACAATTCCGCCCGCTCAAGGATCAGCCTGTGCACGCGGTCCAGAAGTGCGGCCCGATCCTGGGGGGAACTGACAGACCAGCCGGCGAAGGCGCGCCGCGCCGCGATCACTGCCTCGTCCACGTCCTGCGCGTTGCCCCGGGCGATCTCCGCGATGGTCTCCTCCGTGGAGGGGTCGACGACGGCGGCCCGGCCATGGCCCAGGGGCAGCACCCATTCACCGTCTATGAAAAGGCGGTCCAGGTGGCCGGCACTTGCAAGCTGCTCAACGAGGCGCATTCCCTCGTCGATGGCGTCGTTTTTCCCCATGATTGCCTCTCAAAAGAATTGAAGTCATGGTACTGCCGGGGCCTGAAACAGGTGTGCCGTTTCGCTGTGGGCATTCGGCATGAATGGTGCGCAAGTGGCGTACAACCGCAGCATCTGCGGTGGGGATTCGATGGGGTGTGCTGCGTGACCTCAATACCCCCGCCCCCGGTCAACCACATCCCTCAGCGCTTCCCCACGCTGAGCCCGCCGGATGTTCTCCAGCAGGATCGGCGCCGCGCTCTCGGGCTGCGTCATGCTCGCCACATGCGGCGTCACGAAAACCCTTGGATGCGCCCAGAATGGATGATCAGCCGGCAAGGGCTCGGGATCGGTCACGTCGAGGATGGCGCGGGAGAGCTGGCCTGAATCCAGGGCTTCAATGAGATCGGCATCCACCAGATGCGGCCCACGGCCCACATTGACCAGGGCCGCGCCTTTGGGCAGCGCCGCAAACAGCTCGTGATTCAAAATGCCTTTTGTCGCCGGGGTCAGCGGCAGCAGGCAGATCAGCACATCACAGCCCGCCAGAAAGGGCTGCAGCTGGTCGGCGCCGGCAAAGGTTTCCACGCCTTCCAGTGTGCGCGGCGAGCGGTTCCAGCCGCGCAGCCTGAAGCCAAACGTCGCCAGCCGCTCCAGCACCGCGCAGCCCAGGCTGCCCAGGCCCATGACGCCCACGGTGCGGGCCGAGGCGGGTGGCACTTCGAGCGGGTCCCACGCGCGTGCGGCCTTGTGCGCCACGTAGTCAAAAAAGTCGCGGTGCAGGGCCAGCACGGCCAGGCTCACGTATTCGACCATGCCGTTGATGATGCCGGGCTCGACCATGCGCACCAGCGGAATGTGGGCGGGCACGGCGGACAGGTCCACGTGGTCTATGCCGGCGCCCGAGGAGAACAGGACTTTCAGCTTGGGCAGCTCGGCGAGGAAGCCCGCGGGCGCTTGCCAGGCGATCAGGTATTCGACCTTCTGGAGGTCACCGGCGTCGGGCCAGATGCGGAAGTCCAGGTCGGGTGCGTGCCGGGCGAAGTAGCTGGCCCAGGCTGCGGCGCGTGCGGCGTCGGATCGGTAGAGGATGCTCATGGGTTTACCAGCCTCCCACCCAGCCGGTGAAGAGGCCTTCAGGAAGGGTGTCTTCGTCGGCACCGCGCAGGAAATCGAAGTCACAACCCTGGTGGGCCTGTTCAATGTGCTCGTCGTACAGCTTGCGGTAGCCGCGCTGGTGGGTGCGCGGCGGCGGCTGCCATTCCTTGCGGCGGCGCTCCAGCTCTTCGGGGGCTACGCAGAGTTCCAGCCGACGCGCGGCAACGTCAAGCTCGATGATGTCGCCGTCGCGCACCAGGGCCAGCGGCCCGCCCACAGCGGCTTCGGGCGAGACATGCAGCACGGCGGCGCCGTAGCCGGTGCCGCTCATGCGCGCGTCGGAGATACGCAGCATGTCGCGCACACCGCGCTCCATGAGCTTGCGCGGGATGGGCAGCATGCCCCATTCGGGCATGGCCGCGCCCACGGGGCCGGCGTTGCGCAAAACCAGCACGCTGTTCTCGTCAATGCCCAGGGCGGGGTCGTCAATGCGATCGGCAATGGTCTGCACATCTTCGAACACCACGGCGCGGCCACGGTGGCGCAGCAGTTTCGGGTCGGCGGCGCAGGTCTTCATCACCGCGCCGTCGGGTGCGAGGTTGCCTTTGACGACGACCAGCGGCTCGCCGGGCTTCACGGGCTTGTCCAGCGGGCGTATCACCTCGGTGTCGGTGACCTCGGCGGCCGCGATGATGTCGCCGATCGTGCGGCCATCGACGGTGCGCGCATCCAGGTGCAGCAGCGGCGCCAGGGTCTTGAGCAGGGCGGGCACGCCGCCGGCCGCCATGAGGCGCTCGGTCAGATGCTCGCCGGCCGGCTGCACGTTGGAGATCAGCGGCACGC
>Ga0102589_1001262_pt1 | contig 36346 bp, 38 predicted proteins | sample AraplaMF_Col_mLB_FD_76858 | JGI IMG/M metagenome (GOLD analysis project Ga0102589, IMG submission 76858) | Arabidopsis root microbial communities from the University of North Carolina, USA - plate scrape MF_Col_mLB | ecosystem: Host-associated > Plants > Roots > Endosphere | place: USA...
CGCTCTTTGCGAACCGGGCGCATCCGTACACCAAGGGGCTGTTCGCGGCACGGCCGGTGATCGGGACGCCCAAGGGGCAGCGGCTGGCGACGATCCGGGGCAGCGTGCCTGAGCTGGTGGACCTGCCCGCGGGCTGTCCGTTCGCGGGGCGCTGCAGCTACACGGTCGATGCCTGCCAGTCGACACGGCCGCCCGCGGTGATGCTGCCTGACGACCATGCGGTGCGATGCATCCGGCTTGGAGAGATTGCAGAGATCGAAGCGGAGGCCGTGGCATGAGCACGACCACCACCAACAACACACCGCTGCTGCAGGTCACCGACCTCGTGCGCCACTACGCGCTGCCGCGCGAGAAGCTGCTGGGCCCGCCGCCCACGGTCAAGGCGCTCAATGGCGTGAGCTTCGAGGTGCAGGCCGGGCGCAGCGTAGGGATCGTCGGGGAATCGGGTTCGGGCAAGTCGACCATCGCACGCCTCGTGATGGCGCTCGACAAGCCCACCTCGGGCAGCGTGAAGCTCGACGGGCGCGAGCTGCATGCCCTCTCAAGAGATGAACTGCGCACCGCGCGGCGCGACTTCCAGATGGTCTTCCAGGACCCCTACGGCTCCCTCGACCCGCGCCAGACGGTCGCGCGCATCGTGGCCGAACCTCTGGAAGCACTGGCCCAGGTCTCGAAGAAGGAGCAACGCGAGCGCGCCGCCGAATCCCTCGCGGCCGTGGGCCTGCGCCCCACCGACCTCGACAAGTACCCGCACGAGTTCTCGGGCGGTCAGCGCCAGCGCATCGCGATCGCGCGGGCGCTGATCACCCGCCCCAAGCTCATCGTCGCCGACGAGCCCGTGAGCGCATTGGACGTCTCCGTGCAGGCCCAGGTGCTCAACCTTATGCAGGACCTGCAGCAGCAGTTCGGCATCAGCTACCTGCTCATCAGCCACGACCTCGCCGTCGTCAACCACCTGTGCGACGAAGTGTGCGTGGTCTTCAAGGGGCAGATCGTCGAGCGCGGAACGCCGCAGGCGCTGTTCGCCAACGCGCAGCACCCCTACACGCGCACGCTGCTCGGCGCGGTGCTGCAGGCACCGGGGCACTGAGCGCGCCCGTCATGCAACCAGGGCATAAGCATCTGGTTGCGCACCGGGCCTTTCCTCGCGGATGATGCGGCGCGCCCGGAGGGCGCATGCCCCCGCCACCGCTCAAAGGACCGCCCGCCCATGCTTCACAGACGCACCCTCCTCGCCACCGGCGCCGCCGCGCTCGCGCCCCTCGTGCTGCCGGCCGGCGCCCTCGCGCAGGCACGCCGCAAGGACACGCTGGTGCTCGGCCTCACGCTCGAACCCACGGGCCTCGATCCCACGGCCAAGGCCGGCGCCGAGATCGCCGAGGTGGTGCTCTACAACGTCTTCGAGACGCTGACCAAGATCAACTCCGACGGCAGCGTCACGCCGCTGCTGGCCGAGAGCTGGGAAGTCTCGCCCGACCTGCGCACCTACACCTTCAAGCTCAGGCGCGGCGTCAAGTTCCAGAACGGCGAGGCCTTCGACGCCAACACGGTCAAGTTCTCGTTCGACCGCGCCTCGGCCGCCAACAGCACCAACAAGGACAAGCGCTTCTTCGCCAACTTCACGACCCAGGCGCTCGACGCGAACACGGTGGTGCTGATCGCCAAGGAGATCGAGCCCGACCTGCTGTTCCAGCTCGGCCAGGCCTCGGCGATCGTGGTCGAGCCCAAGTCGGCCGAGGGCAATGCCACCAAGCCCGTGGGCACCGGCCCCTACCGGCTCGAGAACTGGGCCAAGGGCTCGTCGATCGTGCTCGCGAAGTGGGACGGCTACCGCCATGCCGACGCGGTGCAGATCCGCCGCGCGAGCTTCCGTTTCGTCTCGGAGCCGGCCGCGCAGACCACCGCGCTGCTGTCGAACGACATCGACCTGTTCCCGCATGCCTCGGTCTCGCGCAGCCTCTCGCAGTTCCAGAACGACAAGCGCTTCCAGATCCTCTTCAACGCCTCGCGCGGCAAGTCCATCCTCGCGATCAACAACCGCCGCAAGCCGCTCGACGACGTGCGCGTGCGCCGCGCGATCGCGGCCGCGATCGACCGCAAGGCGGTGATCGACGCGGCCGTCGACGGCCGCGGCATCCCGATCGGCAGCCACTATGTGCCGACCGCGCCCGGCTACGTCGACACCACCGGCATCAACCCCTACGACCCCGCGAAGGCCAAGCGCCTGCTGGCCGAGGCCGGCGTGAAGCTGCCGCTGCAGCTCGACCTGGTGCTGCCGCCCCCGCCCTATGCGCGCCAGGGCGGCGAGCTGATCGCCGCGCAGCTCGCGCAGGTCGGCATCGTCGCGAAGATCCAGAACGTGGAGTGGGCGCAATGGATCAGCGGCACCTACGGCAACAAGAACTACGACCTGTCGGTGATCCTGCATGTCGAGCCCTTCGACCTCGTGAACTACACGCGCCCCGACTACTACTGGGGCTACCAGTCGGCGAAGTTCAACGAGGTGTTCGAGAAGTCGCGCAACGCGCCGCGCGAGGCCGACCGGCTGCGCCTGCTGGGCGAGGCGCAGCGCATCCTGGCCGAGGACTCGGCCAACGTGTTCCTCTATCAGCCCCAGCTCATCACCATCGCCGCGCGCGGGCTGCGCGGCCTGTGGAAGGACGCGCCGATCTTCGCCAACGACATCGCCGCGATGTCCTGGGCGTGAGTGGCCGCTGACCTTTCGCGGCGCCCCGCATCCGGGAACCTCCCGAGGAAAAAGCGCCGCACCGCGGCATCGGCGGCGAGCGCGCTGCGCGAGAATGCTTTTGGCTGCACGGCGTGGCATCTTTCCTGCTGCGCCGAGGGTCTCTTGCGGCGCCGCGCCTTGATTCGGGGCGCGCCGTCCCCTCACCCTTGCGAGGCAGCCCTTTGCCTTTCCAGACGTTTTTCCGGAGATCACCACGTATGTTGAACCGTCGCACCCTCCTCACCACCGCTGGCGCCACCGTGGCCCTGGCCACACCGCTGGCCGGCCTGGCCCAGGGACGGAAGGACGCCATCGTGATCGGCATGGCGCTCGAGCCGCCGGGCCTCGATCCGACCGCGGGCGCCGCGGCCGCGATCGCCGAGGTGGTGCAGTACAACATCCTCGAGACGCTGACCAAGATCAACGCCGACGGCAGCGTCACGCCGCTGTTGGCCGAGAGCTGGGAAGTCTCGCCCGACCTCAAGACCTACACCTTCAAGCTGCGCCGCGGCGTGAAGTTCCAGAACGGCGAGCCCTTCAACGCGGCCACGGTCAAGTTCTCGTTCGACCGCGCGGGTTCGGAAAAGAGCACGAACAAGGACAAGCGCACCTTCGCCAACCTCAGCACGCAGGCGACCGACGACTACACGGTGGTCGTGATCAACAAGGAGATCGACCCCGACCTGCCCTTCGTGCTGGGCCAGGCCACCGCGGTGATCGTCGAGCCCAAGAGCGCCGACGGCAACGCCACCAAGCCCGTGGGCACCGGCCCGTACAAGCTCGACAACTGGGTCAAGGGCTCCTCGATCACGCTGAGCAAGTGGGACGGCTTCCGCAACCCCGGCAACGCGAAGATCAACAAGGCGACCTTCCGCTTCATCTCCGACACCGCGGCCCAGGCCGCGGCCATGCTCTCGGGCGACATCGACATGTTCCCGCGCATCGGCACGCGCGTGGTGCCGCAGTTCAAGGCCAACCCGCAGTTCCAGACCATCCTGGCCGGCTCGCGCGCCAAGACCATCCTCGCGATCAACAACCGCAAGAAGCCACTCGACGACGTGCGCGTGCGCCGCGCGATCCTCGCGGCCATCGACCGCAAGGCCGTCATCGAGGGCGCGGCCGACGGCTTCGGCGTGCCGATCGGCAGCCACTACGTGCCCGGCGCGGCCGGCTATGTCGACACCACCGGCATCAACCCCTTCGACATCGAGAAGGCCAAGAAGCTGCTGGCCGAGGCCGGCGTGAAGACCCCGCTCGAGCTCAAGCTGACCCTGCCCCCGCCGCCGTACGCGCGCCAGGGCGGCGAGGTGATCGTGGCCCAGCTCGCCAAGATCGGCATCGTGGCGAAGGTGCAGAACGTCGAGTGGGCGCAATGGCTCAGCGGCACCTACGGCAACAAGGACTACGACCTGTCGATCGTCTCGCACGTCGAGCCCTTCGACCTCGGCAACTACGCCAAGTCGGACTACTACTGGGGCTACCAGTCGAAGGCCTTCGACACGCTGTTCGACAAGATCAAGACCACCGCCAACACCGCCGAGCGCAACAAGCTGCTGGGCGACGCGCAGAAGATGCTGGCCACCGACGCGGCCAACGGCTTCCTCTACCAGCCGCAGTTCCCGACCGTGGCGAAGAAGAACGTCAAGGGCATCTGGAAGGAAAACCCGATCTTCGTGAACGACCTGTCGGCCCTGTCCTGGGGTTGAACACAAGCCTCCTTCGCACAGCCATCTGAACACGAGAGACGCCGCACAACGCCGCGTCCCTCGTGCACAGGATGCCGGGTACTCCCCGCAGCGAAATCAAGGAGGAGGCCGAAGGCCGGGGGACATTCGCGGAGGGGAGTACCCGGCGTCCTGTGCACGCGCCCGCGACGCCTCAAAAACTAGGCCAGCTGCACAGCCAGCATCTCCCGCGCCCGAGCAACGAATTCCGTCTCCCCCCGCCGCCCCGGCAGGAACTGGAAAGCCACGCGCGGCAACGCCGGCAACCCATGCGGCGCCGCAAGCCGCGCCACCCCTTCGCCGATCGCCGACTCGTTGAGGCAGGCCACCCCGAGCCCCGCCGCCAATGCCGACTGCAGCCCCGCCACGCCCGAAGCCACATGCGCGAGCACGTAGGGCACATGCCGGCGCCGCAGCAACGCCACCGTGAACTGATGCAGCGAGCAGGTGTCGGGCAGCACCAGCAGCCGCACCGGCTCGCCGCGCCCCACCCGCATGCCGGCCGCGCCCAGCCAGGCCAGTGACTCGCGCCGCAGCACCGCCGGGCTGCCCGGCGGCGGTGTCGACACGCCCGCGATGTGCATCGCCAGCGCCACGTCGAAATCGCCGCGCGCATAGGCCGCGCGCAGTTCGTCGCTCTTGAGGATGCTCACGTGCAGCCGCACGCGCGGATGGCCCTGCGCGAGCCGCGCCAGCAATTGCGTGAGGTCGCCCGGACGGAAGTAGTCGGTGACCGCGAGCCGCAGCTCGCCCGCCAGCGTCTCGCCATGCAGATCGCGGAAGGCCTCGTCGCTCAATGCCAGGATGCGCCGCGCATGGACCAGCAGTCGCGCGCCGGCCTCGGTCGGCGACACCCCGGCCTTGCTGCGCGTGAGCAGCGACTGGCCCGCGCGCTCCTCGAGCTTGCGCATCTGCTCGCTGACCGAGGACTGCGAGAGGAAGACCCGCGGCGCCGCGGCCGTGAGGCTGCCCGCGTCGACCACCGCCACCAGCGTGCGCAGCTGTTCCAGATCGAATCCCTGCATGGCTCATCCATCCGATATTCCGATGACGGTCATCATATCTTCCCGCTTTTCCGATGACGAGGCGCTGCCCACAATCACCCCATCGACCACCCAAACCTTCCAAGGAGTCCGCCATGCCCCACATCGTCGTCCACCTCTCCGGCCAACCCGATGCCGACCTCACGCGCCAGACCGTCGACGCCGTCGCCGAGCTCACCCAGAGCGTGCTCGGCAAGCAGCTGCCGGTGATCGCCATCACCGTGCAGTACATCGCCGCCGAGACCTGGTTCATCGGCGGCCAGTCGCTGGCCGCGCTCGGGAAGTCGGCCTTCCACCTCGACATCAGCATCACCGACGAGACCAACACCAAGGCCGAGAAGGCGCGCTACCTGCGCGAGGTCCATGCGGCCATGGCCAGGCTGCGGCCCAATCTGCACGAGGTCTCGTACATCCACGTGATCGACGCGCGCGGCGCAGCCTACGGCTACGGCGGCAAGACCCAGGAGTACCGGCATCAACAGGCCGGTGTCTGAGGCGGCGCGTTGAAGCCGCCGCGGGGGCATGGCACGATGCGCCATGCCTTCCGCCAGCCCCCCGTCGAACACCGCCCGCCACGCCGACAGCCTCGGCAATCCCCTCACGCTCGACGACGCCGCCAGCCTGCCGCTGGTCGACGATTTCGTCATGGGCTTCATCTCGAGCGAGGCCCGCGCCGTCAACCTGCTCGCCGCCACCGAGCACGACGCGAGCCCCATCGTGCAGGCCTACGGCGCCACGCTGCACCTGTTCGCCGAATCGCGCGAGGCCGTGGCCAATGCGCGTCCCTTCCTCGACAAGGCACGCCAGCAGGCCGCGCGCGCCACGCCGCGCGAGCAGCGCTACATCGCCGCCATCGAGGCCTGGGCCGACGGCGACATCGCGCGCGCCATCGCGCTGCATGCCGAGCAGGCGCGCGAGCATCCGCGCGACCTGGTGTCGCTCAAGCTCGGCCAGTACCACTGCTTCAACACCGGCGACTGCCCCGGCATGCTGCGTCTCGCGCTCGCGGTGCTGCCGCATGCGGCCGAGGTGCCCTACGTGCACGGCATGGCGGCCTTCGGCTACGAGCAGTGCCACCTGATGCGCGAGGCCGAGGCCAGCGCGCGCCATGCGATCGCCCTGTGCCGCAAGGAGCCATGGGCCCACCATGCGCTCGCGCACGTGATGCTCACCGAAGGCCGGCTCGCCGAGGGCCTGGCCTTCATGGAGAGCGTGAGCGACACCTGGGTCGGCCTCAACTCCTTCATGGTCACGCACAACTGGTGGCACGTGGCGCTGTTCCTCATCGACCTGGGCCGCGGCGACGAGGCGCTCGCGGTCTACGACCGCCATGCCTGGGGCGTGGTCAAGGAATACTCGCAGGACCAGATCGGCGCCGTCTCGCTGCTCGCGCGGCTCGAGCTCGCGGGCGTCGAGGTCGGCGATCGCTGGGACGACGTGGCCAAGCACCTGCTGCAACGCCAGGCCGACCACGTGCTGCCCTTTCTCGACCTGCAGTACCTCTATGGCCTGGCGCGCGCGGGCCGGCCCGAGGCCGACACGCTGCTGGCCAACATCGAGGCCTTCGCGCCGCATGCACCGGCCTCGACGCGCGCAGCCTGGCAGCGTGTGTGCGTGCCGGCCGCGCACGGCCTGCGCGCCCATGCGCGCGGCGACCTGGCCGCGGCGATCGACGGCCTCGGCATCGCGCTGCCGCGCATGATCGAGATCGGCGGCAGCCATGCGCAGCGCGACCTGTTCGAGCAGGTCTACCTCGACGCGCTGGTGCGCAGCGGCACCGAGGCCACGCTGACCGGCGCGCAGGGCATCCTGCAGCAGCAGCTCAACGGCCAGCCCGAATCGCTGCGGCTGCGCCGGCAGGCGGCCGAGGTCTATCGCCGACTGGGCCTGCCGGAGATCGCCGCGCGCTCGTGAGTCCGAGGCTAGGGACTCAGTCCTTGTTCTTGAGGTGCCGCGTCTGGTCGTAGGTCGGCTGCGGCGGCAGGTCGGCCAGGTGCCGCGTGTCGGCCCACTCGACGATCTCGATCGCCTCGGGCGCCGCGGGGTCGGCGATGCGGATGCGATTGAAGCCCGCGTTGGGAATCTCGCTGCGGCGCGGGCCGCTGAGGCTCAGGCCGTGCGCGGTGCGCCACACCATGTCGAGCACGCCGCCGTGCGTGACCACGATCAGGTGCTGCCCGCGGTGCGCGCCGGCGATGGTGCCGAGCGCCGCGACGATGCGCGCATGGAACTCGCGCGCCGTCTCGCCCTCGGGCATGGCGTGGTCCTCGCGGAACTCCAGCCACTCCTCCCAGGCGCGCGGATGCAGGGCCTGGATCTCGTCGGAACGCATGCCTTCGGCGATGCCGAAGAACTGCTCGCGCAGCGAGGCCGTGGTGACGATCGGCAGCGAGAGCTGCGAGGCGCCCGGCGCCGCCGTCTGCTGGGCCCGCAGCAGGTCGCTGCTGATCACGTGCTGCACCGCGGTTTCCTGCGCCAGCCGCAGCCCGATGCGGCGCGCCTGCTCGTGGCCCATGTCGTTGAGCGGCACGTCGGCGTGGCCCTGGAAGCGCAGCTCGCGGTTCCAGGCGGTCTCGCCGTGGCGGATGAGGATGATGTCGGTGGTGGTGTCGGGTTTGGGCGTGGGCATCGGCCCCCATTGTCCCACCACCGGCCGCCGTGGCGGCTTCGGCTTCAGGCGAAGGCCGTCGGCAGCGCGCCCAGCCGCAGTGCCGGCGAAGGCGTGAGCAGCGAGAGCACCCACGCGATCGTGAAGCCGCCGACGATGGCGCAGACCACCACCACCGCGGTGTAGGGCAGCGCGCGATCGGCCGGGCACTTCATCAGCACCGGCAGGCCGAGGTAGATCAGGTAGATGCCGTAGAGCCCGCACAGCGCGCCCAGCGCCGACAGCGAGGGCAGCAGGCTGAAGACGCCGCCGACCAGCGAGGCGGTGGAGGCATAGACCGCGAGCTTGAGCGCGGCGACCGGGCTCTGCACGCCGTCGAAGGTGGGCGCGAGCGCATCGACGATGAGCCCGACCACGAACACCACCACGAGCGACAGCACGTAGCCCACCACCATGTTGACCAGCCCCGCGAGCACCGGCACGCGGAAGCTCACACCGAAGGCGCCCATGCCGATCACCGACAGGCCGATGAAGCCGGCCACGGCCGGGATCAGCGCAAGGATCATCAGGTAGTTCTTGTAGAGCGAGGCGGTGTCCTCGGGCTCGGCATCGATCACCGGCCAGGTGGCCTTGGGCTGGAGCAGGATGTCCTGCACGCGTTGAACCAGGTTCATGGAAGTCGAAGGGAAAGGAGAAGGGGTGGCGGCGCGAGTATGTCGAGCCGCGGCGCGCCTGGCTGCTGGCCAGGAAGCCTATGCCGATGCGCCGGGATCGCCTCCTCGCGCAGAATCCCGGCATGCCTGCCACCCTCGTACTTCTTCCCGGCCTCGCGTGCGATGCGCGCCTGTGGGACGCCCAGCTCCCCGCCCTCCCTTCGTCGCTCTCGCCGCGCGTGAGCGACGTCCAGCTGCGCCACGCCACCATCGAGGGCATGGCCGCGGCCGTGCTGGCCGAGAACCCCGGCCCGCTGGTGCTGTGCGGCGCCTCGATGGGCGGCATGGTCGCGATGGAGGCCGCGCGCCAGGCGCCCGGCCGCATCGCGGGCCTGGCCCTGCTCGGCACCAGCGCACGGCCCGAGACGCCCGACATGCGCGCGCTGCGCGAAGGCGCGATCGAGTACTTCGCGCGCGGCGAGCTGCGCGAGGTGATCGAGCCCAACGTGTTCTTCGCCTTCCATCCGGCCCAGGCCGCCGACCCGGTGCTGGTGCAACGCTACCTCGACATGGTGCTGGGCGCCGGCGCCGAGCAGCTCACGCGCCAGAACCGCGCCGTGATGGCCCGGCCCGATGCGCGCACGCACCTCGCGTCGCTGCGCGCGCCGGTGCTGCTGATGTGCGGCGACGACGACCGCCTCGCGCCGCCCGAATGCACCCGCGAGCTCGCGGCGCTGCTGCCGCAGGCCGAGCTGGTGTGGGTGCCGCAGTGCGGCCACATGCTGACGATCGAGAAGCCGGCGCTGGTCAACGACGCGCTCAACGGCTGGCTCGCGAAGCTGTTCGCGGCCTGAGTGCCGGGGTCAGTGCAGTTGGCCGCCGGTCTCGGCGATGTCGCACTCGACCTCGAGCGCGGTGCGCACCGCGATGCGCAGCGCCTCGACCAGGGTCGCGAGCGCCATGCTCGGCGCGCCCGGAAAGTTCGCCGCCTGCTCGGGCAGGTAGGGGATGTGGATGAAGCCCCCGCGTGCGCTTTGCACGCCTGGCTGCGCGCGCCGCGCGAGCTGGTGCATCAGGCCGTAGAAGATGTGGTTGCACACGAAGGTGCCGGCCGTGTTCGACACCGAGGCCGGCACGCCCGCGGCGCGCAGGTCGCGCACCATGGCCTTGATCGGCAGCGTCGAGAAATAGGCCGCGGGGCCCTCGACCACCACCGGCACATCGACCGGCTGTCGTCCCGCGTTGTCGGCGATGCGGCCGTCGTCGACGTTGATCGCCACGCGCTCGGGCGTGACCTCGGCGCGGCCGCCGGCCTGGCCGATGCACAGGACCAATTGCGGCTTCAGCTCGTCCATGGCCGCGGCGAGCGAATCGATGGCCGCGCCGAAGACGCAGGGCATCTGGCGCGCATGTACCACCGCGCCGGCATGCGTCCAGCCATCGAGCGCGCGCACCGCTTCCCATGAGGGATTGATGGCTTCGCCGCCGAAGGGCTCGAAGCCGGTCAGCAGCACGGACGGTGGCGCGGAGGGTCGGGGCGTCTTCGGCGAGGTCATGGGACCGACGTTACCGCAAGAGCCCGTGGGCGTCGCTACTTCCTGGGCGCGAGGTCGAGCGGATTGGCGGGCAGGTCATTGCGCGCGGGCTTGGGCTTCTGCTCGGTCTTGCATTCGGCGTCCCGGAACGGGCCCGACAGCCGTTCCCAATCGGAATTGATGATGTGCTGGAAGCACACGACCTTGCCGTTGTCCTTGTGCTTGAACAGATAGAACCCGCCGGTGGGTTGGGACAGCGCCGGACCGCAGCTCAGGGCCGTGCCGAGAGCGAATGCGAAGGCTGCGATGAATTTCATGGTCGGTTCTCCCGGGAAATCACAGAGCGGGCGGCGAGGCCAGGCTCCTGGCCACCTCGATGACCAGGTTGCGGGACTGCGCAACGATCTTGTCACGGTGGGTCTCGAATTCCGGATCGGTGACGCCCCTGGGAATCTTCATGGTCGGCGTGTGAATGTGGCCTGCAGGGATGTCGAGCCGGAAGACGTCGCGCAGCAAGGTGTTGCGATACGCGCTGGCGTTGGACAGGTAGTTGCCGCCACCGCCCTGCAGCGCGCAGTTCAGCTCTTGCGGATTCGGCTTCGTTCCCTCGGGCGGAAAAAGAGCGTCGAGGGTGCACTCGATGACATCGTATTCGTCGTTCCGGGCCACTTTCCAGTCGCCCGTGGCCGCATCGATCATTCTCTGGAACGGCAGGCTTGCGACGGTGAACTGCGACGGCGCATCCTTCGACCATGGCGTGGGCGAATAGCCCAACCAGCGTTCCGGCGGGTTGATCTCGCAATCCTGGTTCGAGGGAAAGCCGGTGCACGGAGGCCTCAGGTTGTCGTTGCCGACGGCGGAGAAGTGATAGCGCCCGTTGTAGTGCTCCAGGTCGAAGCTGTTGCGCCCCTGGCTCATGGTGATCGACGCATCGACGCGTTTGTCGCCGGGTTTGAACCAGGGCCCCAGCGTGTCTTCCTGCATGCCGGCGAGGAACGGACCGTAGTTGACGGGCAGGATGAAGGTGCGGATCACCGCGGTCGTCCCGTCGGCCAGCGCCACGGTATGGCCATCGAGCGAGAGGATGGTGGCGCCCGACGGATTGCCTCTGGGCAGTTCGAAATCGCCGGACTCGATCCTGTCATCCGAGCTCGGGGCGCCGAGCGAGAACGGATCGAAGCCGCTCACCAGGATCCGCTTGTAGCCCTTGCCTTCGGGGAAATCGATCGACAGCTGCCCGCGCGAGGCACGCTCGAACTCGTTCTCCAGCGCAGCGCGCTGCGCGTCCGTCAACGCGAACTCGGGCTTCCACTGGCGCAGCGCGAGCGTCATCGTCAGGCGTGCCCAATAGAGCATGCGGTCGTCGCTCTTCGCCAGCGTGCCCTGGACCGACCGGCCCTGCACGCGGTCGAGCGCCGCCTGCCAGAGCTTTTTCCCCTCGGCATGCAGCAGCGCCACCGCCTCGTCGTAGCTCGAGGCGCCGGCCAGGCCGTCGCTGCAGAGCCTGGCGGCGAAGTCGGGGCCGAAGCGATCGAATCCGCTGGCCTGCAGCAGTTGCTGCGAATAGCTCGATGCATCGCTGGCGGCGATCTTGTTGGGCAGGCGCCGCTCCTCGTAGGAGGCCTCCACGGCGCTGTCCATCGCGCACTTGGCGCGCACGGCCGGCGGTGGCGGCGCGGGCGGCGGCGGTGCCGGTGGTGCCGGCGGGACGGGCGGCTGCGTGCCACCGGCGGCGGCGATCGCCGCCAGCACGGCCGGGTCGACGCCGCCGCCCCCACCTCCGCCACCGCAGCCGGCGACCGCCAGCGCGCAAATCCCCAGGGCGGCACCGATCCTGGCGCGCCTTGCCTTCGCTTTTTTCATTCGACCTCTCCCTGATCCAGTACCTGACAGCAACGAAAACAAAACATGAACCCGTTGGCACGGCTCCTGCAGCATTCGATCCGGGACCGAAGCTGCCGCCGGGGGCGGGTTGCACCGCTTACGTGTGCGACGAGTTGATGAAAACATGATCGATTGATCGAGTCGAACGAGTTTTTGTTAAACAACCCGATAACAAAAGTTCAACGATGCTCGGTCCAGGGAGAAGCAGAAGATGAACACCCGTTTCCTCGAAACGCTGGTCATGCTCGACCGGCTCAAGAGCTTCCGAGAGACGGCGCAGATGCTCTGCGCCACCCAGGCCGCGGTCTCCAAGCGCATCGAGGCGCTGGAGGAAGAGCTCGGCGTGCAGCTGGTCGACCGTTCGCAGCGCTCGCTGCGGCTCACGCGCATCGGCGAGCAGGTGGTGGCGCAGGCCGAGCAGATCCTCGCGCTCGAGAAACAGCTCAAGCGCTCGGTGCAGCCCGATGCGCCGCCCTCGGGGCGCGTGCGCATCGGCGTGATCGAGACCGTGGTCCACACCTGGCTCACGCCGCTGATCCACCTGCTGAGCGCGCGGCTGCCCGCGGTCGAGCCGGACATCACGGTCGACACGGCGCACAACCTGCGCGAGCAGTTCCGGCAGCGCAAGTTCGACCTGCTGATCCAGAACGACGACGTCTCCGAGCTCGCGCGCAGCGGCGAATCGGTGGTGCTGGCGCTGTGCAGTTTCCCGATGCGCTGGGTGGCGCGTCCGACCCTGCTGCCGCATGCGCGCACCCTGCGGCTCGAGGACCTCGAGCGGGTGCCGCTTCTGAGCTTCTCGCGCACCTCGGGCCCGCGCGCGCATGTGAAGGCGCTGTTCGCGGGGCGCGCCGCGGAGCCGCGCGTGTGCAGCTTTCCGTCGGTGCAGTCGATCATCCAGCTGACCAAGGGTGGCTTCGGCGTGGCCGCGATCCCGCCGGTGTTCGTGCGCCAGGAACTGACGGCCGGCGAGCTCGAGGTGCGCGACGGCCCCGCGCTGCCGCCGATGGCGATCAGCCTCGCGCATGCCGAGGGCACGGCGCCCGCGGTGCAGGCGGTGGCGCGGCTCACGCGCACCGTGGTGGCCGACTATTGCGAGGAGATCGGGCCGCGCTGGGTGAATGCGCTGGCCTGCGAGGAAGCGCTGTCCGCCTGAACGGCGAACGCCGCGCGCGGCTGCTTCAGTCCGCGCGCACCGCGATGCCTTCGGACAGCAGCCGCTCGCGGATGCGGCGCGCGAAGGCCAGCGCATGCGCGCCATCGCCGTGCAGGCAGACGGTCTGCGCATTGACCGGCACGATGCTGCCGTCGATGGCCTTGACCTGGCGCTCGCGCACGAAGGCCAGGGTCTGGGCGATGGCCTGCGCGTCGTCCTCGATCAGCGCGCCGGGCTGGCTGCGCGGCACCAGGCTGCAGTCGGGCATGTAGCCGCGGTCGGCGAACACCTCCTCCACCGGCACGAGGCCGGCGCGGCGCGCGGCGTCGATCATGCCGCTGCCCGCGAGGCCGAAGAACTTCAGCGAGGGATCGAAGCGGCGCACGGCCTCGCACAGCGCGTCGGCGAGCTCGGGCTCCTTCACCGCCTGGTTGTAGAGCTGGCCGTGCGCCTTCACGTGCGCGAGCCGGCCGCCCTCGGCCTTGACGATGGCCGCGAGCGCGCCGACCTGGTAGAGCACGTTGGAGACGATCTCGTCGGGCGGCAGGTGCATGGTGCTGCGGCCGAAGTTCTCGCGGTCGGGAAAGCTGGGATGCGCGCCGATGGCCACGCCCCGCGCGACGGCCCAGCGCACGCACTGGTGCATGGTCTTCGCGTCGCCCGCATGCCAGCCGCAGGCGATGTTGGCCGAGCTCACGAGTCCGAGCAGCGCTTCGTCGCTGCCGGCGCCTTCGCCGAGGTCCGCGTTGAGGTCGATGTGCATGGGGAGGACTCCTGGAGCGATGCGGCGGATGGAAAGGCCGCAGTCTATGCCGGGGTCGGCCAGCCCGCCGCCGCGAGGCCTTGCGCCACCTGCGCGACGTAGCGCTGCTGCGCGGCCCAGGCCTCGAGCGCGCCGGCGGCATCGACCGGCACCAGCCGCAGGCTGCCGTTGAGCGGCGCCTGCGCGAGCTTCCAGAGATCGGCGCGGATCACCACGCCGATGCGCGGATAGCCGCCGGTGGTCTGGGCGTCGCCCATCAGGATGATCGGCTGGCCCGAGGGCGGCACCTGGATCGTGCCGGGGATCACGCCCGAGGACAGCATGTCGGTGGCGCGCTTGCGCCGGAGCTCGGTGCCGCTCGCGCTCGCGAGCCGGCTGCCCATGCGGTTGCTCTGCGGCGTGATGCGCCAGCGCTCGCGCCAGAGCTGGTCGCGCGAGGCGACGGTGAACTGTTCGAACTCGGGGCCGGGCAGCACGCGCAAAGCGATGACACCGTCGGCCGCGGCATCGGGCTCCCACTCGGGACCGCGCACCCCGAAGGCACGTCGCGCGCGCTGCGCCTCGGTCAGCGCCGACGCGCCCAGCGGCAGGCGGTCGCCCTTGCGCAGCGCACGGCCCTCGTGGCCGCCGAAGCCGGCCTTGAGGTCGGTGCTACGCGAGCCGAGCACGGGCGTCACGTCGATGCCGCCCGCCACCGCGAGCCAGCTGCGCAGGCCGGCCTTGCCGCCGCCCGCATGGATGCTGCTCGCATTGGCGCTAGCAAGCCGCAGCGTCTGGCCGGCCGCGACCGGCACGCTCCAGCACGGCCACAGCGGCTGGCCGTCGAGCGTGGCGCCGAAGTCGTCGCCCACCAGCGCGATGCGCGTGTCGGTCTCGAAGCGCAGCACACTGCCGCCCAGCGTCAGCTCGAGCCCGGCCGCGCCGGTGGCGTTGCCCACCAGCCGGTTGGCGAGCGACAGCGCCAGCGTGTCGAGCGCGCCGCCCGGGCAGATGCCGAGCTGGCGATGGCCGTGGCGCCCGAGGTCCTGCACCGACGCCAGCGGGCCCGGCTTCTCGATCAGCAGCGTCATGGCCGCAGGCTTTCGACGACGAAGCGCACGCGGTCGCCGGGCCGCAGCAGGGTCGGCGAGTCGGCCAGCGGATCGAAGAGCGCGACCTCGGTGTGCCCGATCAGTTGCCAGCCGCCCGGCGAGCGCAGCGGATAGATGCCGGTCTGCTCGCCGCCGATGCCGACCGAGCCCGCGGGCACCGCCGTGCGCGGTACGTCGCGGCGCGGCGTCGCGAGCGCGGCGGGCAGTCCGCCGAGAAAGGCGAAGCCCGGCAGGAAGCCCAGCAGGTAGACCACGTACTCGGCCGCGGCATGGCGACGCACCACCTCGGCGGTCGACAGGCCGGTGTGGGCCGCCACGTCCGCGAGGTCGGGACCGTGCTCGCCGCCGTAGGCCACGGGAATCTCGATGTCGCGGCCCTCGATGCCACCGCTCTCGAGCCGCGGCCAGGCCTCGAGCACGCGCGCGCTCAGCGTCTCGAGATCGACCGCGGTCGGATCGAAGGTCAAGGTGAGGTTGTTCATGCCCGGCAGCGCTTCGCCGACGCCGCTCCAGCGGCCGGCATCGCGCGCCAGGGCCCAGATCTTCTGTTGCTGCGCGAGCGTGGCGGGACCGGGCAGGTCGCACAGCAGCGCCGCGTCGCCCAGCAGGTGCAAACGAGGCGCCAGCGCGCCGCTCATCGGCGGCGCCTACTCTCTGCCGAGGCTTCGGACCTTGGCCGCGAGCTGCTGTTCGACGTTGGGCGAGACGAACTTGTGCACCTCGCCGCCGAGCATCGCGATCTCGCGCACGAAGGTGCTGGAAATGAACTGGTACTTGTCGCTGGGCGTGAGGAACACGGTCTCGACATCGGGCATCAGCGAGCGGTTCATGCCCGCGAGCTGGAACTCGTAGTCGAAGTCGGTGACGGCGCGCAGGCCGCGCACCATGGCCTTGCCGCCGCGCGCCACGACGAAGTCGCGCAGCAGGCCCGAGAAGCTCTCGACCGAGACCTGGTCGCTGTAGGGCTTGACGGCTTCGCGCGCCATCTCGATGCGTTCCTGCAGCGTGAAGAGCGCCTTCTTGTGGTGACCGGCCGCCACGGCGACGATCACCTTCGAGAACAGTTGGGTCGCACGCCGCACCACGTCCTCGTGCCCGAGGGTGATGGGGTCGAAAGTGCCGGGATAAACCGCGATCACGTTGCTGGCCATGGTTGCTACCTCCTCATGCAGCCGATGCGGCTTGGGTCGGCGGATTATGCAGTGCCGTGTGCGGCGTGCATCAAAAGGTGGGCATGCACCGCGCCGGCCTTCAAATGGCGGAACACGACGAGGCCGAGCGCGGCCGCTTCCTCGTCGCTCCAGCGACGCGGTGCCTCGAGGTAGATGGCGCCGCCCGCGCGCACGGCGCGCGCGGCGGCGCGCAGCGCGGGTTCGTAGAGCGTGGTGCTGTCGAAGGGCGGGTCGAGGAAGACCACGTCGAGGCTCGCGGCCGGCGCGCGCTCGAGCGCGGTGACGCCGTTGCCGCGCTCCACGCGCACCGCCTCGGCGGCGAGCTTGGTCTTGGCGGCCTGGATCTGCGCGGCCAGCGCGGCGTCCTGCTCGCACAGCAGCACGCCGGCCGCGCCGCGCGACGCGGCCTCCAGGCCGAGCGCGCCGGTGCCCGCGAAGGCATCGATGCACTGCCAGCCCGGCAGCTCGCCGCCACCGGCACCGGCCAGGCTCGCGAGCCAGTTGAACAGCGTCTCGCGCACGCGGTCGGGCGTGGGGCGCAGGCCGGGCTTGTCGGCGACGGCGAGGCGGGTGCGTTTCCACTGGCCGCCGATGATGCGCACCTCGTGCGCGCGCGCCGGACGCGCGGAGGAAGAAGTCGTTGGGGTGCGCGAGGGCGCGGCGGCAGGCTTGCGGGGCATGCGGCGAGCTTAACGCGCCGGCCCTGCCCCATTGCGTCGCGGTTCAGAAGCCCGCGATCGCGCGCCGCGCGAGCAGCGCCGCCAGCACCAGCATCGTGCCGCCGATCAGCGCATCGAGCATCTGCCAGGCACGCGGCCGCGCGAACACCGGCGCCAGCAGCCGCGCGCCATAGCCGAGGGCCGAGAACCACAGCGCGCTCGCGAGCGCCGAGCCGGCCACGAACCATCCCTTGAGCGAGCCCGCGTACTGCGCGCCGGTGCTGCCCACGAGCAGCACGGTGTCGAGGTAGACGTGAGGGTTCAGCAGCGTGAAACCCGCGGCCTGGGCCAGCACCGCGGTGCGCGAGAGCGAACCGCCCTGCGTGACGGTGCGCAGCGCGCCGGCCGCGCGCGAGCGCCACAGCGCGCGCAGCCCGTAGCCGGCGAGGAACAGCGCGCCGAAGCCGGCGAGCGCGGTGGCCAGCATCGGCCGGCCCTGGAGCGCCTGCGCCATGCCGGCCACGCCGGCCGAGATCAGCACCGCGTCGCTCACGGCGCAGAACAGCACGACCGCGCTCACGTGTTCGCGGCGCAGGCCCTGGCGCAGCACGTAGGCGTTCTGGGCGCCGATGGCGACGATGAGCACCAGGCTCATGAAGAGCCCGTTGAGGAAGGCGGTGGTGACGAGTTCGGCAGACATGGTGCGAGCTTGCCGCCGCGCGCGAATTAACTCAAACTAAACTTCCTTAAGCCAATTCAGTTTTTCTTCATTCGCATGCTCGACTACGCCGCCCTCCATGCCCTGGCCACCGTGGTGCGCGAAGGCAGCTTCGAGCGCGCGGCGCGCGCGCTCAACGTCACGCCCTCGGCGGTGTCGCAGCGCGTGAAGCTGCTCGAGGAACGCATCGGCGGCGCGCTGCTGGTGCGCGGCCAGCCCTGCGTGGCGACCGAGGCCGGGCTGCAGCTGTGCCGGCATGTCGAGCGCGTGGGCATGCTCGAGCACGAGCTGCGCGATGCGCTGCCGGTGCTGGGCGCCGGCGAAGCCGGCGAGCGGGTCACGGTGCGGGTGGCGGTCAATGCCGACAGCCTCGCGACCTGGTTCGTCGGCGCGGCCGCCGCCTTCTCGCAGCAGCACGGCGCGCTGCTCGACCTCACGGTCGACGACCAGGACCACACGGCCGAGCGCCTGCGCAGCGGCGCGGTGCTGGCGGCGGTCACCGCGCTGGCCCAACCGGTGGCCGGCTGCAACAGCGAGGCGCTGGGCACGATGCACTACGTGGCCGCCGCCAGCCCGGCCTTCGTGCAGTCGCATTTCGCCAAGGGCGTGGGCGCGCGCACGCTGGCGCAGGCGCCGAGCCTGGTGTTCGACCGCAAGGACGCGCTGCAGGCGCGCTGGGTACGGCGCATCTGCCATCGCGAGGTCGAGACGCCGCGCCACTGGCTGCCCTCGCCGCAGGCCTTCGTCGAGGCCGCGCGCGCGGGCATGGGCTGGGGCATGCATCCGCTGAGCATGGTGGCGCAGGCCTTGCGCGACGGCTCGCTGGTGGAGCTGGTGCCCAGTTCGCGGCTGCCGGTGCCGCTGTACTGGCAGCAGGCGCGCGCGGCGCCGCGGCTGCTCGCGCGGCTCGGCGATTGCGTGCGCACCGCCTCGCGCACGGGGCCGCACGCGCTGGCCTGAAGCGGCCTACTTGCTGCCCTGCGGCTTGGCCTGCGGGTCGCTGCCCACCACCACCGTCACCATGCGATCGGGCTGCAGCTTGCGCGCGAACGCGGCCTTGATGTCGGCGGCGGTCACAGCATTCATGCGCGCGGTCCAGGTGTCGAGGTAATCGAGCGGCAGGTCGTTCCAGGCGATGTTGGCGACGTTGCCGATCAGCTTGCGGTTGCTGTCGAGCAGCAGCGGAAAGCCGCCGATCAGGTTGTCCTTCGCGGCCTTGAGCTCGTTCTGCGTGGGTCCTTCGGCGACGAACTTCGCGAGCACCTCGCGCGCCACCTTCACCGCCTCGGCCGCCTGGTCGGGCCGGGTCTGGAAGCCGACGCGGAACGCGCCCGCGTCGAGCCCCGGCGCGAAGCCGCTGTAGACGCTGTAGGTCAGGCCGCGCTTCTCGCGCACCTCGTCGGTCAGGCGCGACACAAAGCCGCCGCCACCGAGGATGTAGTTGCCGAGGTTGAGCGCGAAGTGGTCGGGGTCCTGGCGCGGATAGCCGGGCTGGCCGATGTAGACATGGGTCTGCGCCGACTCGAAGGGAATGCGCACCTCCTTCGACTCGGCCAGCGCCGGCACCGGCGCGATCGCGGGCAGCGGCGTGCAGGCCTCGGGGCCGGGCAGCCGCGACAGCATCACGTTGGCGATGCCCTCGGCCTGCGCGCGCGTCACCGCGCCCACGATGCTGAGCTTGGCGCGGCACGGCACGATCAGTTGCTGGTAGCGCTGGCGCATGGCCGCGGTGTCGATGCGCGCGAGCGTGGCCTCGGTGGTCTGCTGGCCATAGGGATGGCCGCCGTAGACCGCGCTCGAGAAGGCGCGCGCCGCCACCGTCGCGGGCTTGGTGTTGCCCTCGCGGATGGACGCCGAGAGGCGCTCGCGTTCGCGCTGCCAGATGTCGTCGGGGAAGGTGGGTTCGCCGATCACGCGCGCGGCCAGCGCCACCGCCTTGTCGAGCAGCTTGGGATCGGCGAGGCTGCGCAGCGTGTAGCTGGTGCGGTCGTTGCTGGCGCTGACGTCGAACTCTGCCCCCAGATCGGCCCAGGCCTCGCCCAGCGCGTTCTGGTCGAGCGCGGGCTCGCCGTTGCGGCCGGCGCGCACGCCCTTCTCGACCATGGTCGAGCTCACGCTCGCGAGGCCGGCCTGGTCGGCGGGATCGCGCCGGCTGCCGGCGTCGAAGTCGACCTCGACGTCGACGATCGGCAGCGCCTGCGAGGACACGAGGTAGATCTTGGCGCCGTTGGCGAGCGTCCAGTGTTCGATCGGCAGCGCGGCCTGCGCGGCCAGGGCGGCGAAGCCGAGCGCGGCCAGCACGCCGGTGCGCAGCAGGCGGCCGGCGGCGGCCGGTTTGGAACGGGAGAGGGACATGGGGATCGGACCTTCGAGCGATGCAGCGGCGTTCAACGCAGTTCTCCCGCGGGAGCGGCGAAGCCGCGGGCACGGGGCCGCGCATCGGGCGGCAGCGGGACCAGCGTGGCGACAGTGAGCTGGTCGTCGCCGAAGTATTTGGCGGCCACCGCCTGCACCTGCGCGGCGGTCACGGCCTGCAGCTTCGCGATCATGCGCGGGTCGGCATCGAGCGGCAGGCCCTGCACCCAGTTGCTGCCGAGTTCGCGCGCCTGCGCCATCACCGAATCGCGCTTGTAGGTCTCGCTCGCCACCCACTGCGTCTTGACGCGCGCGAGTTCGGCCTCGCCCACGCCTTCCCTGGCGATGCGCGCGACCTGCGCGCGCAGCGCGGCCTCGACCTGCGCGGCAGTCTTGCCGGCCGCGGGCACGCCCGCCAGGCCGAACAGCTGCGGGCCGCGCCCGATCAGCCCCGAATAGGCACCGGCCGAATCGGCCACGCGCTCCGGTCCCTGCGTGAGCGCGCGGTCGAGCCGCGAGCCGGTGTAGCCGTCGAGCACGGCCGACAGCACCTCGAGCGCCCAGGCGTCGCTCTCGGCATCGATGCTCTCGAGCTGCGGGATGCGGAAGGCCAGCGAGACGTAGGCCTGCTCGGCCGGCGCCTTGAATTCGATGCGGCGGATGCCGCGCTGCGGCGGCTCGATGCGCGGCTTGCGCACCGGCACCGCGCGCGCGGGGATGCCGCCGTAGTACTTCTCGGCCAGCGCGCGCACCTTGTCGACGTCGACATCGCCGGCGATCACGATCGCGGCATTGGCGGGCACGTACCAGCGGCGGTGGAACTCGCGCACGTCCTCGGGCGTCATCGCATCGAGGTCGCTCATCCAGCCCACCACCGGCCGGTGGTAGGGCGAGGCGATGAAGACGGCCGCGCTCTGCTGTTCGCCGAGCAGGGCGCGCGGCTGGTCCTCGGTGCGCATGCGTCGCTCTTCCTTGACCACCTCGATCTCGCGCTTGAACTCGTCGTCGGGCCACTGGTTGTTGGCGAAGCGGTCGGACTCGAGCTTCATCACCTGCTCGAGGCTGCCGACCGGGATCTGCTGGTAGTAGCCGGTGTAGTCGCGCGTGGTGAAGGCGTTCTCCTGCCCGCCCAGCGCCGCCACGCGGCGCGAGAACTCGCCGGGCTTGATCGACTTCGTGCCCTTGAACATCATGTGCTCGAGCGCATGGGCCACGCCCGAGGTGCCGTCGACCTCGTCGAGCGAGCCCACGCGCACCCAGACCATCTGCACCGCGGTCGGCGAACGCCGGTCGGGCTGCACGATCAGGGTCATGCCGTTGGAGAGGGTGAACTGCCGGGGACCGGGGGCCGAAGCGGTGGAGACGGTGGAGGGGGTGGCCGGGGGCGATGGCTGTTGCGCCTGCGCGGGCAAGCCCCAGGGCGCCGCGAACGCCAGGGCCAGCACCGCACCAGACGCAGCGCGGCGTGGCGAGGGGTGTTTCATAGAATGGCTCCGATTCTAAAAAGCGCCCGATGTTCAGTTTCTTCAAGAAAAAACCACCCGCGGAAACGCCCGAAGCACCGGCCCCGCAGGCGCCAGCGACCCCGCCGGCCGAACCTGCCCCCGCCGCGGAGAGCGCGCCCTCGCGCTCGGTGTTCTCGCCCTCGAGCTGGTTCGGGGGGAAACCGGCGGCGAAGGAAGCGCCGCCTCCCGCACCGGTTCCACCGCCCGCGGCGACGCCGGCACCGGTGGCCGCGCCCGCCGTACCCGTCGTGCCCGCCGTGCCCCCGGTCGAGCCGATCGTCCAACCCGCGGCGCCGGCGCCGGTCGTACCGCCACCCGCCGCACCCGCGCCCGTTCCACCGCCGCCGCCCGCCATCGACCTCCCGATCCTCGCGCCGGCCCCCGCGCCGGTGCCGGCACCGGTGCTCGAGATCGCCCCTCCGCCCGCAGCCGAGCGCCGGGGCTGGCTCGACAAGCTCAAGACCGGCCTGCGCAAGACCGGCACCGGCATCCAGGCGGTGTTCGTCAATGCGCAGATCGACGACGCGCTCTACGAAGAGCTCGAATCCGCGCTGCTGATGGCCGATGCCGGCGTGAAGGCGACCGAATACCTGCTCGACGACCTGCGCCGCCGCGTCAAGAGCCAGATGGCCACCGACGCGTCGCAGGTCAAGCGCCTGCTGGCCGAGGCCATCGCCGACCTGCTGCGCCCGCTCGAGAAGCCGCTGGAGATCGGCCGCCACACGCCCACCGTGATCATGGTCGCGGGCGTGAACGGCGCGGGCAAGACCACCTCCATCGGCAAGCTCACCAAGCACCTGGCCAACGAGGGCGCCTCGGTGCTGCTGGCCGCGGCCGACACCTTCCGTGCCGCGGCGCGCGAGCAGCTGCTGGTCTGGGCCGACCGCAACACGGTGGAGATCGTGAGCCAGGAAGGCGGCGACCCTTCGGCCGTGAGCTTCGACGCGGTCAACGCCGGCAAGGCGCGCGGCAAGGACGTGGTGCTGGTCGACACCGCGGGCCGGCTGCCGACGCAGCTGCACCTGATGGACGAGCTCAGGAAGATCAAGCGCGTGGTCACCAAGGCCGACGCCACCGCGCCGCACGAGGTGCTGCTGGTGATCGACGGCAACACCGGCCAGAACGCGCTGGCGCAGGTCAAGGCCTTCGACGAGACGCTGGGCCTGACCGGGCTGGTCGTGACCAAGCTCGACGGCACGGCCAAGGGCGGCGTGCTGTGCGCGATCGCGCGCGAGCGGCCGATCCCGGTCTATTTCATCGGCGTGGGCGAGAAGCTCGAGGACCTCGAGACCTTCGATGCGCGCGAGTTCGCGCAGGCCTTGCTGGGCAACTGAGCGGGCCTGCTCCTCAGCGGGCGCGCACTGCCTCGCTCATCGCCTCGAGCAGCCGGTCGGCCACCACCGGCTTGAACAGCACCGGCACGCGCGACTCGCGCACGCGCAGCAGCCGGTCGGGCGAGGTCTCGCCGGTGATCAGCAGCAGCGGCGTGGCACGCTCGCCCAAGCGGCTCAGGCGCAGGCCCACGTCGAGGCCGTCGACGCCGTCGGCCAGCCGGTAGTCGCACAGCAGCAGCTCGAAGGGACGGCCCTCGCCGCGCGCTCGCGCCAGCGCCCGCGCGGCCGCGGCCTCGTCGTCCACGGCCAGGGCCTCGACCGCGTGCGAGCGCAGCAGGCCGGTCATGGCTTCGCGGATTTCCTGCTCGTCGTCGAGCAGCAACACGCGCGCGGGCAGCCGCGCCGCGCTGCGGCGGCGCCGTTCCTCGGCATCGGCCGCCGCGGCCTGCGGCGGAAACGGCCCGGCCAGCGCGCTCGCCTGCGCATTCGCGGCCTGCACCACCAGCCGGAAGTGCGTGCCGCGGCCCAGGCGCGAATGCATCTGCACCGGATGGCCGAGCAGGCGCGAGAGCCGCTGCACGATCGACAGCCCGATGCCCAGCCCGCGCGAGCGGTCGCGGCCGGGGTTGTCGACCTGGTAGAACTCCTCGAAGATCCGGCCCGACTGCTCGGGCGCGATGCCCACGCCGGTGTCGCGCACCTCGATCCAGACCGTGTCGCCGCGGTCGCGCGCGATCACCGTCACCCCGCCGCTGCGGGTGTACTTGAGCGCGTTGTCCATCAGGTTCGACAGCATGCGGTGCAGCAGTTGCGGATCGCTGCGCACCCACAGGCCGCTGGCGCGCACGCGCAGCTGCAGCGACTTCTGCTCGGCGCGCGCCGAGAAGGTGTGGTTGAGCGGCAGGAACAGCGCATCGAGCTGCACCGCCTGCACCTCGGGCACGACCACGCCGGCATCGAGCCGCGAGACGTCGAGCATGGTGTCGAGCGAGGCGCCGAGCGCATTGACCGCGCGCATCAGCCGCTCGGCATTGCGGCCCTCGGGGCGGTTGCGCAGTTCGTTCTCGAGCGCCGCGCCGAACAGCGCGATGGCATGCAGCGGCTGGCGCAGGTCGTGGCTGGCGGTGCCGAGGAAGCGGGTCTTCTCCTGGCTGGCGCGCTCGGTGGCCGCGATCTGCTCGCCCAGGCGCGCGGCCAGCGCCTCGTTCTCGAAGCGCAGCATCAGCGAATCGGTGAGCAGCCGGTGCTGCCGGATGCCCGCGTGCAGGGTCAGCATCAGGTAGGCCGCGCCGGCCGCGGCCAGGAACAGGTGCAGGCCGTCGCCCTGCCAGGCCAGCGCGGTGATCATGCCCAGCGACATCGGCAGCGTGTAGCCGAACAGCGCGGGCTTCAGCGGCCACAGCGACTGCGAGGCGCGCGCGCAGCTGCCGACGATGACCGCCATCAGCAGCGAGGTCATCGGCAGGTTGCCGGCCGGTACGACCAGCCAGGGCACGACGGCCGTGACCATGCTGACCAGCGTGACCAGGCGCGAAATCTTGCGCGCCCAGTACGGGCTCTCGAGCGCCGGCCGCGCCGGATACCAGCGCGGCGTGAAGAAGACGTAGACGTCGGCCAGCACCATGCCGGCCATCCAGAACAGGAGCCGCGGATCGTGCAGCTGCGCATAGAGGATGGCGCCGAACACCGCCACGAAGCACAGGTGGGTCAGCGTCGAGGCGCTGTAGGTGTCGTAGACCGAGGCGACGTGTTCGCGCAGCACGCGCTGGCCGAGAACGACGTCGGCGGCCGGGTCGTTCAGCACCGCGCGCCGTTCAATGCAGGGTGCTGATCAACTGGGCCCGCGAGCGCATGCCGAACAGCAGCAGGATGGTCGACACGTGGTTCTTCACCGTGCCTTCGCTCAGGTTGGCGAGCTGGGCGATCTCCTTGTTCGCCTTGCCCTCGAGCACCCACTGCAGCACCTGCATCTGGCGCGGCGTGAGCTCCTGCCAGGCGCTGGCATGGGCGAACTCCGCATAGCCCGTGAGCGCCTTCGGCACGGCCGGCGGCGGCGACTGGGCGGCATCGGCGTCGAGCAGGCCGCAGGCGCGGATGAAGCTCACCACTTCCTTGAGGTCGGCCGACTTGGGCAGGAAGGCGCTCGCGCCCAGCGCCAGCACGCCCTGCGCCAGGGTGCTGTTGCCGGTGCCCGAGAGCACCACGATGCGGGCCTCGGGATAGCGCAGGCGGAACTCGGCCAGGCCGCTCAGGCCATGGGTGTCGGGCAGCGCGAGGTCGAGCAGCACCAGGCCGATGGCGTCCTGGTGCGCCTCGTAGAGCTTGAGCGCGTCGGCGACGTTGCCGGCCTCGTAGACCTCGATCGCGGCGCCCGAGGAAGTCGCCTGGGCCTGGACCAGCGCGCAGACGCCGAGCCGCAGCAGGTCGTGGTCGTCGACCACCAGGATCGCGGTGCGGCCGCGCGGCGCGATGCCGGCCTGCGCTGCCGAGGACGGGGGAGTGGAGGAGGAAGAGGGATCGAGCGGAGCCACGCGCCGCATCTTAGCGGTGCACCCAGGGCGCGACAGTGCCGGAAGTCATGGCGATCCCCGCGATGGCCGCTCGGTGTAATGCTATTGTTTATATAGCACTTGCCAGCGAAGCCGGCGCGGGGCACCATCGGCGGATTCCATCGCGGGCCGCAACGAACGGTCCGCACGAGCCACGGAGACACGCCATGCCGCACACCGCCACCGCCCACGCGCCCGGGGCCGCCAGCGACCGCAAGGTCGACCGCCTGCTGGCCCACTACGAGCAGAGCCACCGGCACCCGACCAACGAGCTGATCCACTTCGTGGCGATCCCCGCGATCATGGTCAGCCTGGTCGGACTGATCTTCGCGATCCACCCCTGGGCCGCCTACGCCTTCCTGCTGGCCAGCCTCGTCTATTACCTGACGCTGCGCTCGCCGGTCTTTCTGCTCGCGATGGGCATCCAGACCGCCATCCTGCTGGCGCTGGTCCACGCCATGGGCAGCCTTGTGCTGCCGATTTCCGCCGCCATCTTCGTGGTGGCGTGGATCTTCCAGTTCGTCGGCCACAAGATCGAAGGACGGAAACCTTCGTTCTTCGAAGACATCCAATACCTCTGGGTCGGGCCGCTGTTCGTGGGGTCCAAGCTGCTGCTGAAGCTCGGCATTCGCTGGTAAGTACTCGCTTACACGGTCTCGCCGGCTGGAAGTCGGACAAGACCACGGTCCTTCGGGGCCGCCGGCCGACAGTCCTTGCCTATCGGCCCGATAGAGACTTTAGGGGAACCCTTGCCTTAGCACTCCCTCAAACCGAGTGCTAATATGGCCAATACGAAGGAGTTTCCCCTGATGACAACCCTGTCTGGAGCCTCTGCCAACCAGCTCGCCGTCGCCAATCCCTGGTCGATGGTGCCCCCGCTGGGTAACCTGGATGCTTACATTTCGGCCGCCAACCGACTGCCGCTGCTCACCCTCGAGGAAGAGCAGGGCTTCGCCCGCCGTTTGCGCGACCACAACGACCTCGAAGCCGCCGGTGCGCTGATCCTCTCGCACCTGCGCCTCGTGGTGTCCATCTCCCGCCAGTACCTGGGCTACGGGCTGCCGCACGGCGACCTGATCCAGGAAGGCAACGTCGGCCTGATGAAGGCCGTGAAGCGTTTCGACCCCGACCAGGGCGTGCGGCTGGTGAGCTACGCCATGCACTGGATCAAGGCCGAGATCCACGAGTACATCCTGAAGAACTGGCGCATGGTCAAGGTCGCGACGACCAAGGCGCAGCGCAAGCTGTTCTTCAACCTGCGCTCGATGAAGCAGGGCTTCAAGGCCGACTCGGCCGCGGCCGACACCGGCACGCACCGCGAAACGCTGAGCGCCGACGAGGTGACGCAGATGGCCGCGCGCCTGAACGTGAAGCCCGAGGAAGTGCTCGAGATGGAAACCCGGCTGTCGGGCGGCGACGTGCTGCTCGACCCGAGCCCGAACGACGACGGCGAGGAAGCCTTCGGCCCGATCGCCTACCTGGCCGACGCGACGCAGGAACCGACCGCGCTGCTCGAATCGCAGCAGCGCGACCGCCTGTCGAGCGACGGCATCGCGACCGCGCTCGAGGCCCTCGACGCGCGCAGCCGCCGCATCGTGGAAGAGCGCTGGCTCAAGGTCAACGACGACGGCTCGGGCGGCATGACCTTGCACGACCTGGCCGCGGTCTATGGCGTGAGCGCCGAGCGCATTCGCCAGATCGAAGTGGCAGCGATGAAGAAGATGAAGAAGGCGCTGGCCGATTACGCGTGATCGGCTTCTTTCGCCCCTTCGAACGAGCCCGGCCCCGCGCCGGGCTTTTTCTTGGGGCCTTCGTTCAGCCCGGGGTCTTGGCGAGCGTGCGCAGCGCGCGCCTGGCGATGTAGCGCGTCTCGGGCGTGTTCGATTCCTCGACCCAGCGCGCGCACACGCCGTCGACCCACTCCGCCTGCGTCTTGCTCGCGTCGTTGAGCCAGTTGGCGACCGAGTTCTGCACGTAGCGGCTGCCGTCGGCGCGCAGCGGCTCGAGCAGCGGCAGCGCGCGCCAGGGCTCGGCCTTCAGTGCCTCGATCTGGGCACACCACACGCCGCGCGGGCGCGTGAGTTCGCTCGCGAAGCGGCGGATGTTCGGATCGTCGTCGCGCACCCACGGCTGCAGCAACGCGAGCGCCTCGTCGAGCGAACCGACGACCGCGTCGCGCACCGCCATCCAGGCGATCTCGCGCACGCCGAAATGCGGATCGGCCGCGAAGCGCCGCACCGCCTCGAGCTGGCCGGCCAGCGGCAATTGCGACAGCGTGACCCACTGCGCCGCCCAGCAGCGCGCGACGTCGCTGGCATGCGTGGCAAGCCGGTGCGCAACGGCGTCGCGTTCGTCGTGCAGCGCCGCGAGGTCGTACAGCGCCCGCGCGATGTGGCCGTGCCGCTGCATCGGCTTGAAGGCACTCAGCATCGCCAGCGTGTCGACCAGCCGTTCGCTCGCCGCGTCGAGGCCGATGTGGCCCGCCACGCTGCGTGCCAGCTGCGGCAGTTCGAGCGCGAGGAATTCGTTGAGGTTGACGGTCTCGATCAGCCCGTCGTTGAGCGCGCGCAGCACCTCGGGCGGGATCAGCGCGATGCGGAACGCGCCCTTGCGCGCCTTCAGGTGCTCGACCGCTTCGATCGCTGCGGCGAGGCTCGCGACCTCCGTGCCGGACGCCATCGGCTCAGGCCGCCAGCAGGGTCTTGATGTCGGCCACCATCGGCGGCACGCCGGCGCCGTAGCGTGCGTACAGCCGCAGCCGGCCCTGCGGGTCGTAGACGAAGCTCGCGGCCGAGTGGTCCATCGAGTAGCTGGTGGGCGTCTTGCCGTCGACCTTCTTGTAGTAGACCTTGAAGTCCTTGGTCGTGGCGGCCAGTTCGTCGGCCGTGGGGATCAGCGCGACGAAGCTGGGGTCGAAGGCGCCCATGTAGGCCTTCATCACCTCGGGCGTGTCGCGCGCCGGATCGACCGTGACGAACACCACCTGCAGCTTGTCGCCGTCGGCGCCGAGTTGCTGCTTGACCTGCGCCATCTCGGTCATGGTGGTCGGGCAGACGTCGGGGCACTGCGCGTAGCCGAAGAACAGCACGACCACCTTGCCCTTGAAGTCGGCCATGGTGCGCAGCTTGCCGTCGGCGTCCTTGAGCGAGAAGTCGCGCGCGTAGTCGGCGCCCGTGATGTCGACCGCATTGAAGCTCTGCTTGGTCTCGTTGCAGCCCGCGAGGCCCAGCCCCACGGTGGCCGTCACGGCGGTCCAGCCCGCGCCGGCGGCGATCAACTTCAGGGCATTGCGCTTGTTCATGAGTCAGCGGAGGTAATGGTCGACGAGCAAGGCCGCGAACAGCACGCTCAGGTGGATCAGCGAGAACCGGAAGGTCTTGCGCGCCAGGGCGTCGGAGTAGTTGCGCCACAGCGCGAAGGCGTAGCCGGTGAAGCCCACGCTCACGACCACCGCCACCGCGAGGTAGAGCCAGCCGCTCATGCCGTAGATGAAGGGCATCAGGCAGCCCGCGAACAGGATGAAGGTGTAGAGCAGCACCTGCAGCCGCGTGAACTCGTTGCCGTGCGTGACCGGCAGCATCGGCAGCCCGGCCTTGCGGTAGTCCTCGACGCGGTAGAGCGCGAGCGCCCAGAAGTGCGGCGGGGTCCACAGGAAGATGATGAGGAACAGGATCAGCGCCTCGGGTCCCACCTCGCCCGTCATCGCGGCCCAGCCCAGCACCGGCGGCATCGCGCCCGAAGCGCCGCCGATCACGATGTTCTGCGGCGTCAGCGGCTTGAGGATCACGGTGTAAATCACCGCGTAGCCGACGAAGGTGGCGAAGGTCAGCCACATGGTGAGCGGATTGACGGTGAACCACAGCAGCACCGAGCCGGCGATGCACAGCGCCGCCGAGAACAGCAGCGCCTGGCGGTCGCTGAGCTCGCCGCGCGCGGTCGGGCGCCAGGCGGTGCGCTTCATCTTGGCGTCGATGCCCTTCTCGACCAGGCAGTTGAAGGCGGCCGCCGCGCCCGCCACCAGCCAGATGCCGATGCAGGCCAGCACGGCGCGCTGCACGTCGAGCCACGAGGGCGCGCCGGGCACGGCCAGCACCATGCCGATCAGCGCGCAGAAGACGATCAGCTGCACCACGCGCGGCTTGGTGAGCGCGTAGAACTGGCGCAGCACGCTCGCGCCATGCGCCTGCTGCAGGGGAATCGGGGTGCTCATCGGGGGACCTCCGCGCCGCGCAAGGGGGCGCCAGCTGGAACGGCGGGGTTCGCGCGCGACAGGCGGGCGCCGGCCGGCTGCTCGCGCCGGCTTTCGCACAGCGCCCAGACCAGCACCACCGCCAGCGCCGCGGCGCCGCCCGTGTGCAGCACGGCCGCCGCGAGCGGCCAGCCGAGCAGCACGTTGCCCAGGCCGGTGGCCAGCTGCAGCAGCGCGAGGCCGGCGAGCCAGCCGGCCTGCGGCCGCAGGCTGTCGATGCGGCGCATGCGCCAGGCCAGCAGGCCGAGCGCGACGAACACGAGATACGCCAGCAGCCGGTGCGCGTAATGGATGGCGGTGAGCGCCGCGAAATCGAGCGGCACGCCCTCGCCGGTCACGCCGAGGTGGCGCCAGATCTCGAAGCCCTGCGCGAAATTCATCGGCGGCCACCAGCTGTCCTGGCAGGTCGGGAACTGCGTGCAGGCCAGCACCGCGTAGTTGGTGCTGACCCAGCCGCCGAGCGCGATCTGCAGCACCAGCAGCACCGAGGTCGCGATCAGCCCGTTGCGCAGCGCCGGCGACACCGGCGTGGGCAGGCGCTGCGCGGCCACCTGGCGGTAGCGCACGGCCTGGATGCACAACAGCGCGAGCAGCACCACGGCACCCAGCAGGTGCAGCGTGACGATGGCGGGAAAGAGCTTCCAGGTGACGGTGAGCGCGCCGAAGGCCCCCTGCAAGCAGACCCAGACCAGCGTGACCGCGGGCCACCAGGCGCTGAGCGCGGCATGGTCGCCCCCTTGCCGCGCCGACGAAAGCGCCGCCCTCGCCTGCCTGCGCTGCCGCGCGCGCACCACCCAGGTCGCGATCGCGAGCACCGTGATCAGCGCGCCGACGCCGGTGGCGAGATAGCGGTGGACCATCTCGACCCAGGCCTTGCTGTGCGTCACCGGGCCGGTGGGCTGCGCGGCCTGCGCCATCGCGATCTCGTGGCGCGCGCCGACCGGGCTCGCATTGCCGTAGCAGCCAGGCCAGTCGGGGCAACCCAGGCCCGAATCGGTGAGGCGCGTGAAGGCGCCGAACAGCGTAAGGTCGAAGGTCAGGAACAGGGTGAGCACGGTCAGCGCATGCAGCCGCCGCGCCGGGCCGGCCCCCGCATTGCGCCGCCACACCCAGACCAGCGGCCCGAGCGCGATCAGCGCGCCGGCCGCCAGCAGCCAGGCGATCGGCGTGAGGTCGTAGAGCGAGCTGGAGTCCATCTTGATTGAAAGCGTCGTGCGTCTTCGTCGTCGTGCGTCGCGCTCAGCGGCCCGGCTCGTCCCACGAGGCGGAGGCGCGCAGCAGGCGGTCGAGGTCGCGCTTGGCGCGGCCCGCGCCCTTGGCATCCATGCGCGCGGGGAAGCGCATCATGAAGTTGCCCATCGGGTCGACCACGAACAGGTGCTCGGCCAGCGTGTGGCCGGTTTCGGGCGTGAACCATTTGGCGAGCTGCTCGGGCGGCAGGCGCAGCACGGTGGCGCCGCGCAGGCCGTTCTCGAGGCGCTCGGGCACGGGCGCGGCATCGCTGACCAGCCAGACGCGGTCGAGTCGGTCCTTCTCGCGGCCCAGCACCTCGCGCAGCTGTCGCTGCAGGTAGAGCTGCTGCTCGCACAGCGCGTCGCAGGCGGCATTGCCCACGGCCACCAGCAGCCACTGGCCCTTGAGCGTCTGCAGGCTGACCGGCGCGCCCGCGCGGTCGGCGGCGGTCAGCGCGGGCATCTCGTGCTGCGGGTCGATCAGCTGGCCGTAGACGCTGCGGCCCTCGGGCCGGATCACGTAGTAGGTGAAGTACGAGGCGATCACGGGCGCCGCGCACATCAGCATCACGGCGATCATCTTCCAGCGCCCGACGACCGTGCGGCGGCCCTCCGCGCCGTCGAGCGCCTGGGTCGGCGACGGCATCGAGTGCACGGTCAGCCCCAGCGGCTCGTCAGCGGACTGCATCGCGGCGTGCGCGGCGCGAGCGCCGGAGGGGGGCAATGAATTGGAACCAGACATAGAGGATCACCACGAGGGCCGACAGGCCGAACCACTGGAATGCATAGCCATAGTGTTTCTCCAGGCCCAGCGCGGGCGCCGGCCAATCGCGCTGCAGGCCCTCGGAAGCAGGCCCGGTCTGCTGCAGCGACACGTCGGTGCGCAGCGGCAGTTGCGTTTCGGCACGGAAGCCTTCGAGGTCGAGATTCTGCCGGATGGGCGAAGACCCCTCGCCAGCCGGTGCCGAGGCCGGCGCGGCGGGCTTGCCGAGCTCGAGCAGGTGGCCCGGCGGCGGCTCGATCAGGCCGGTGACGTCGACGAGGCCGGCCGGCGTCTGGACCGCGCCCAGCTGCGTGCGGTCGTTGAAATTGCGCTGGACCCAGCCGCGCTGCACCATCACCGTCTGGTTGCTGCCCTCGAGCGCGAGCGGCGTCAGCACGTAGAAGCCGGGCACGCCGTGCATCTGGCGGTTGTCGAGGTACACCGACTGCGCCGCGAGCCACAGCCCGCGCAGGTGCACGGGGCGGTGCAGCATCTCGGCGGGCCGCTCGAGCGCGAGGAAATCGGCCTGCTCGAGCGGCGGCTTGAGCTTCTGGGCCTCGATCTCGGCCTGCAGCGCCTCCTTCTGCGCCGCGCGCGAGAGCTGCCAGCGGCCCAGCGAGATGGTCGACGAGACGGTGACCAGCGCGGCGATGGTCATCAGCCAGAAGCGGGCCCAGGTCCAGCCGCGGTCGCTGCGCTGGCGGGAGGAGGCGGTGTCCGGCGCGCGGCCGGGAGGCGGGGTCAGGGGGTCGGGAGTCACTGGAGCGCGGGTGGCAGGCGGCCGATAATGCGGGTCATGAAATACTTCGTTGCCCTGTTGTTCGTGGGCATCTTCGCGAGCCTGGCTTTCGCGCTCTTCTACATGTTGAAGGACGGTCGCAACGGGCGCGCCAAGAGCGGCGGCATGGCGCGCGCGCTCACCTTTCGGATCGGCCTCTCGGTCCTTTTGTTCCTCTGCATGCTGCTGGCCTGGAAACTGGGCTACATCCAGCCCACCGGGCTCCCTCTCGGCAAGTAGGTGGTGCTCGTTCCACGAGAACCATGAAAAAGGCGCCTGACGGCGCCTTTTTTCTGGAATGCCGCGAGGTGCTTCGCTCAAAGCCAGTAGACCAGCATGTAGAGGCCCAGCCACACCACGTCGACGAAGTGCCAGTACCAGGCGGCGCCCTCGAAGCCGAAGTGGCGTTCGGGCGTGAAGTGGCCCTTCTGCAGGCGCAGCGTGATGAACAGCAGCATCAGCATGCCGATGAACACGTGCAGGCCGTGGAAGCCGGTCAGCATGAAGAAGGTCGAGCCGTAGGTGCCCGAGCTGAGCTTGAGGTTCAGTTCGGTGTACAGGTGGTAGTACTCGTAGCCCTGCACGCCCAGGAAGATCACGCCGAGCAGCACGGTGAGCCACATGAAGCGGATGGTCTGCGCGCGATGGCCGGCACGCAGCGCGTGGTGGGCGATGGTCAGGGTCACGCCCGAGCTCAGCAGCAGCGCGGTGTTGATCGTGGGCAGCCAGAACGGGCCGACGGTCTGGAACGGCTCGACGATGCCGGCCGGCGAACCGGTCACGCCGGCCGCGACGCTGGGCCACACGGCCTTGAAGTCGGGCCACAGCAGGGCGTTGTCCAGGCTGCCGAGGTTCGGCAGTGCATGGGTGCGGGCCCACCACAGCGCGGTGAAGAAGGCGCCGAAGAACATCACCTCGGAGAAGATGAACCAGCTCATGCTCCAGCGGTACGAGAGGTCGATCTTGTGGCCGTACTGGCCGCTCTCGCTCTCGCCGATGGCGGCGCGGAACCACACGAACAGCGTGCCGAGCCAGATCAGCATGCCCAGCAGCAGCGACCACGCACCCCACTGGTGGCCGTTGATCCACTGCCCCGCGCCGAGGATCACGAAGAACAGGCCGATGGCGGACACGACCGGGTAGGCCGAGGGTCCTGGCACGAAGTAGTAAGGCGTGGTGCCGTGGGTGGTTGAACTCATATCAGCTCCTGGCTTTCTTTCTTCTCTCGATTCGATGGGTTCTGGGTAGCGTGGGTTCGTTCGCTCGGGGCTCAGGGCGCGACCACGAAGCGCACCACCAGCACGAGGCCGACGATGAACGCGATCACCATGACGAAGGCGACCGCGATGATGTGCAGCGGGTTCAGCTTGGCCAGGTCGTCCTGGTAGGCGCTCTTCTTGCGAATGCCGAAGAACGACCAGGCCACGGCCTTGAGGGTCGCGAGCAGCGAGCCCTTGCGCTGGGTGGCTGGAGTGGGCGGCGAATCGACCATCACGAACGCGGCTCGGCGGCGGTGGTGGGCGCGACGGCGACCGGCGCCGCGGGCGTCTTGCCGCCGACCTCGAAGAAGGTGTACGACAAGGTGATCGTCTTCACGTCCTTCGAGATCTTGGGATCGATCACGAAGGCGACCGGCCACTGCTTCTTCTCGCCCGCGTCGAGCGTGTACTGGTTGAAGCAGAAGCACTCGAGCTTGTTGAAATAGGGCGCGGCCTGCTGCGGCGCGTAGCTCGGGATGGCCTGCGCGGCCATGCGGCGGTTCTGCACGTTCTGGAACTCGTACATCACCGTGTTGAGCTCGCCCGGGTGCACTTCCATCGTGCGCTCGGCGGGCTTGAAGTCCCAGAGGCCGCCGCGCACGTTGGAGTCGAACTCGACCTTGATGGTGCGGGTCATGTCGACCTGCGTGTTGTCGGGCACGCGCACGTTCTTGCCGCCGCTCGCGCCGCCGGGCACCTCGAGCTCGGAGAGCGCGAGGATGTTGATGCCGGTCATCTCGCAGATGGCGCGGTACAGCGGCACCAGCGCATAGCCGAAGGCGAACATGCCGCAGGCGACCACGGCCAGCTTGCCGACCATCTGGACATTGGCGCGCCGGATGCGTTGACCGAGGCTCATGTGCGTGTGCTCCCGTGCCTGGAAATTGATGGAGGCGTCAGCGGCCGCTGAACCAGACCATGCGCACCACGAAGCCGATGAAGAAGATCAGCGCGATGGAGGCCAGCGTGAGCCCCATGCGGCGGTTGTTTCTTCTCTGTTCGGGCGTCATCGCGTGGCGGTCTCGATCGTCGGGGATGCGTGGGGCGATGCGGCGCTCAGCCGATCACCTTGGTGGCGGTCGCGTCGAGCTTGGGCGGCGTCTCGAAGGTGTGGAACGGCGCCGGCGACGGCACTTCCCACTCGAGGCCTTCGGCGGCTTCCCACGGCTTCTGCGGAGCCTTCTCGCCCTTGCCGAGCATGGTCGGCAGCACGACGAAGAAGAAGAAGTACACCTGGGCCAGGCCGAAGGCGAAGGCGCCGACCGATGCCACCGCGTTGAAGTCGGCGAACTGCATCGGGTAGTCGGCATAGCGGCGCGGCATGCCCGCCAGGCCCAGGAAGTGCATCGGGAAGAAGGTGATGTTGAACGAGATCAGCGACCACCAGAAGTGGATCTTGCCGCGCGTTTCGTTGTACATCACGCCGGTCCACTTGGGCGCCCAGTAGTAGTAGCCCGCGAACATGGCGTACAGCGAGCCGGCCACCAGCACGTAGTGGAAGTGGGCCACCACGTAGTAGGTGTCCTGCAGCTGGATGTCGATCGGCGCGATCGCGAGGATCAGGCCGGTGAAGCCGCCCATCGTGAACACGAAGATGAAGCCCACCGCGAACAGCATCGGCGTCTCGAAGGTCATCGAGCCCTGCCACATGGTCGCGATCCAGTTGAAGATCTTCACGGCCGTCGGCACCGCGATCAGCATGGTCGCGTACATGAAGAACAGCTGGCCCGTGACCGGCATGCCGGTCGTGAACATGTGGTGCGCCCAGACGATGAACGACAGGATCGCGATCGACGAGGTGGCGTACACCATCGAGGCGTAGCCGAACAGCTTCTTGCGCGCGAAGGCCGGCACGATCTGGCTGATGATGCCGAAGGCCGGCAAGATCATGATGTAGACCTCGGGGTGGCCGAAGAACCAGAAGATGTGCTGGTACATCACCGGGTCGCCGCCGCCGGCGGGGTTGAAGAAGCTGGTGCCGAAGTGGCGGTCGGTCAGCGTCATGGTGATGGCGCCGGCCAGCACGGGCATCACGGCGATCAGCAGGTAGGCGGTGATCAGCCAGGTCCAGCAGAACATCGGCATCTTCATCAGCGTCATGCCGGGAGCGCGCATGTTCAGGATGGTCACGATGATGTTGATCGAGCCCATGATGGACGAGGCGCCCAGGATGTGCATCGCGAAAATACCGGCGTCCATGGACGGGCCCATCTGCAGCGTGAGCGGCGCGTAAAGCGTCCAGCCCGCGGCGGGCGCGCCGCCGGGCATGAAGAAGGAGCCGGCCAGCATGATGCCGGCGGGGATCATCAGCCAGAAGCTGAAGTTGTTCATGCGGGCGAAAGCCATGTCGGCCGCGCCGATCTGCAGCGGAATCATCCAGTTCGCGAAGCCCACGAAGGCCGGCATGATGGCGCCGAACACCATGATCAGGCCGTGCATGGTAGTGAGCTGGTTGAACAATTCGGGGTTGACCAGTTGCAGGCCGGGCTGGAACAGCTCGGCGCGGATCAGCAAGGCCAGCACGCCGCCGAACATCAACATGAAGAAACTGAACAGCAGGTAGAGCGTTCCGATGTCTTTATGGTTGG
>Ga0102589_1001263_pt1 | contig 36344 bp, 32 predicted proteins | sample AraplaMF_Col_mLB_FD_76858 | JGI IMG/M metagenome (GOLD analysis project Ga0102589, IMG submission 76858) | Arabidopsis root microbial communities from the University of North Carolina, USA - plate scrape MF_Col_mLB | ecosystem: Host-associated > Plants > Roots > Endosphere | place: USA...
GCTTCACCGAGATGTCCGACGCCGGGTTCACGTTCTTCAGGTCGTGGATCAGCTGTGCCAGATCCTCGATCGAGTAGATGTCGTGGTGCGGCGGCGGCGAGATCAGGCCCACGCCCGGCACCGAGTAACGCAGCTTGCCGATGTAGTCGGACACCTTGTGGCCCGGCAGCTGGCCGCCTTCGCCCGGCTTGGCGCCCTGCGCCATCTTGATCTGGATCTGGTCGGCCGATGCTAGGTATTCGGCGGTCACGCCGAAACGGCCCGATGCCACCTGCTTGATCTTCGAGCGCAGCGAATCGCCGGCCTGGAGTTCCAGGTCTTTCTCGATCACGTGGTCGCCCAGGATGCTCTTGAGCGAGTCGCCCTGCTTGATGGGAATGCCGCGCAGTTCGTTGCGGTAGCGCTTCTCGTCCTCGCCGCCTTCGCCGGTGTTCGACTTGCCGCCGATGCGGTTCATCGCCACGGCCAGCGTGGCGTGGGCTTCGGTCGAGATCGAGCCGAGCGACATGGCGCCCGTGGCAAAACGCTTGACGATTTCCTTGGCCGGCTCCACTTCTTCCAGCGGAATCGCGCGGGCCGGGTCGACCTTGAACTCGAACAGGCCGCGCAGCGTCATGTGACGGCGGCTCTGGTCGTTGATGATGTTCGCGTATTCCTTGTAAGTCTGGTACTGCCCGCGGCCATCGTCGGCACGCACGGAGTGCTGCAGCTTGGCGATGGAATCCGGCGTCCACATGTGTTCTTCACCGCGGATCCGGAACGCGTATTCGCCGCCGGCGTCGAGCATGTTGCTCAGCACCGGGTTGCTGCCGAACGCGTCGGTGTGCAGGCGCAGCGCCTCTTCGGCCACCTCGAAGATGCCGATGCCCTCGACGTTCGACGGCGTGCCGTGGAAGTACTTCTGCACCAGTTCGCGCGACAGGCCGATGGCTTCGAAGATCTGGGCGCCCGTGTACGACATGTACGTGGAGATGCCCATCTTCGACATCACCTTGAACAGGCCCTTGCCAATTGCCTTGACAAAGTTCTTGACCGCCTTTTCCGGCGACAGGTCGCCCGACAGGCCCGAGGCCATGTCGGCCAGCGTTTCCATGGCCAGGTACGGGTGCACGGCCTCGGCGCCGTAGCCGGCCAGCAGCGCGAAGTGATGCACTTCACGGGCCGAGCCGGTTTCGACCACCAGGCCGGCCGACGTGCGCAAGCCCTTTTCCACCAGATGATGGTGGATGGCCGACGTGGCCAGCAGCGCCGGAATGGCAACCTGGGTGTCGTCGACGCGGCGGTCCGACACGATCAGGATGTTGTAGCCCGAACGCACGGCGTCCACGGCTTCGGCGCACAGCGATGCCAGGCGGGCTTCGATGCCTTCCTTGCCCCACGCCACCGGGTAGCAGATGTTCAGTTCGTACGAACGGAACTTGCCGCCGGTGTAGTGCTCGATGTTGCGGATCTTGGCGATGTCCTTGAAGTCCAGCACGGGCTGGGACACTTCGAGGCGCATCGGCGGGTTGATGTTGTTCAGTTCCAGCAGGTTCGGCTTCGGACCGATGAACGACACCAGCGACATGACCATGTTCTCGCGGATCGGGTCGATCGGCGGGTTGGTCACCTGCGCGAACAGCTGGCGGAAGTAGTGGTACAGCGTCTTGTTCTTCGACGACAGCACGGCCAGGGGCGAGTCGTTTCCCATCGAGCCCGTGGCTTCCTCGCCGGCCAGCGCCATCGGCGCCATCAGGAACTTGACGTCTTCCTGCGTGTAGCCGAACGCCTGCTGGCGGTCGAGCAGCGGCGACACCGGCTTCTTCTCGGCGGCCACGTCTTCCGGCTTGGCTTCCAGCTCGTCGAGCTTGATGCGCACGGCGTCGATCCAGCTCTTGTACGGCTTGGCGTTGGCCAGGTTGTCCTTGAGTTCCTTGTCGTCGATGATGCGGCCCTGCTCCATGTCGATCAGGAACATCTTGCCCGGCTGCAGGCGCCACTTGTTGACGATGCGCGACTCGGGGAACGGCAGCACGCCGGCTTCCGACGCCAGCACGACGAAGTCGTCCTCGGTCACGTAGAAGCGGGCCGGACGCAGGCCGTTACGGTCCAGCGTGGCACCGATCTGGCGGCCGTCGGTGAAGCAGATGGCGGCGGGGCCGTCCCACGGCTCCATCATCGCGGCGTGGTATTCGTAGAAGGCGCGACGGTTGTCGTCCATCAGCGTGTGCTGTTCCCAGGCTTCCGGGATCATCATCATCATCGCGTGGACGAGCGGGTAGCCGGCCATCGTCAGCAGTTCGAGGCAGTTGTCGAACGATGCCGTATCGGACTGGCCCGGGTAGATCAGCGGCCACAGCTTGGGCAGGTCGTCGCCCAGCACCGGCGACGAGATCGCGCCGGTACGCGCGTTGATCCAGTTGACGTTGCCCTTGACCGTGTTGATTTCGCCGTTGTGGGCGACCATGCGGTACGGGTGGGCCAGTTCCCAGGCCGGGAAGGTGTTGGTCGAGAAGCGCTGGTGCACCAGGGCCAGTGCCGACACGGCGCGCTGGTCCTGCAGGTCCAGGTAGTACTCGCCGACCTGGTTGGCCAGCAGCAGGCCCTTGTACACCACGGTACGGGCCGACATCGACGGCACGAAGTATTCCTTGCCGTGCTTGAGCTTGAGCGCCTGGATGGCGTGGCTGGCGGTCTTGCGGATGACGTAGAGCTTACGTTCCAGCGCGTCCGTGGTCATGATATCGCGACCGCGACCGATGAAGATCTGGCGGATCACCGGTTCGGTCTTGCGCACCGTCGGCGACATCGGCATGCGGGCGTCGACCGGCACGTCGCGCCAACCCAGCACGACCTGGCCTTCCAGGCGGACCGTGCGTTCCAGTTCCTGCTCGCAGGCCAGGCGCGAAGCGTGCTCCTTCGGCAGGAAGATCATGCCGACGCCGTATTCGCCGGCGGGCGGCAGGCTCACGCCCTGCGCGGCCATTTCCTCGCGGTAGAACTGGTCCGGAATCTGGATCAGGATACCGGCACCGTCGCCCATCAGCGCGTCCGCGCCGACGGCACCCCGGTGGTCCAGGTTCTCCAGGATCTTCAGGCCCTGGGAAATGATTTCGTGGGACTTCTTGCCCTTGATGTGCGCGACCATGCCGACGCCGCAGGCGTCATGCTCGTTGGTCGGGTCATACATGCCTTGCGCCTGCGGACGCAGGTCGAGGGCGGAGGAAGACTCGCTGATTTGCTCGCTGGTCTGCGCTTGGGCCGAAAGGTTCTTCATTTGGTCCACGGGCTGAATTCCGGTGAAGGCTGCGCGAACTGCTGGACTACCGGAACGGGGACCGCGCGCTTTCTTTAAATCCACCCAAACCGGTGGACCGGCGGGAAGGGAAATGGGGACGAAGCTGTCTGCGGGCCGCAGCGGCGTACACGAGCGTGACGCGCCGCACAATGACTGTGGGTGGAGCAACTATATGGGAATCCTGAAAAGCTCGCAAAAATTTTAAATAGGGTCAGAACACATTTAATATCGCACCGTTTCGGTGATCCAATTAACTGGGGACATATTAATTTTGCGCGGCTGGCGTCACCTCCCCCGGCGCGGGACGCACCTTTTTGGGGCGTCCTTTCGGGAGGGGCTGGACACGTCGGGTTGCGCCACGCTCGAGTTGCGCCAGGAATACCTCGTCGCCGAGAGGCCAACCGCTGTGAGCGTGGCTGCGGAGGGTCTCCAGCGTGCGGCCGGAAAGCCCCTCGGCAGTCAGCATGCGGTAGTTCGACTGGCGCTCGAACGGAGTATTGCCAAGTTCCCAGTAGGCGGAGTGATCGCTCACAAATGGGCTGGCCTCGATGCCGGCGTGATGACGATAGCTGCTCCAGCGGTCGGCTTCAGGCGTCGATACTTCCCCCGCGCGCATAGCATTGCCTTCGACGTACAGCATGGCTGGCAGAATCCACGGTGTCGGGTCGAATACCGCCGAGCGGAAGCGTCCTTCCCACAGCGTGCCGGTACGATTGGCGACGCGATTGAAGTAGCGCGCATAGCGGCGGCCGACCGCCTGCATGGTCAGGCTCAACGAGTCCGGGCCCTTGGGCGTGGCCACGAGGTGGACATGATTGGGCCGCAGCGCGTAGGCGTGGACCGCCAGGTCATGCTCGCGCGCGGCCATGCGCAGGCAGTCGAGGTAGTGCAGGTAGTCGTCCGGGCCGAGAAAGACGTCCTGGCGATTGTTGCCACGTTGCAACACCAGGGCGGGAAGTCCGGCGGGGGAAAAACGGGGAAGTCGGGCCATGGCAGGTCATGCGAGCGTCGATGCCCACATGATAGCCTGATCCGTCCCCACTTTATCTGAAGAGCCGGCGCCCTTCCGCGCGTCTCGGTCAGTTGCCCTCGCTGACCGCGAAGATGCGCCGGTGCTCGCGGATCGCATAGCGGTCCGTCATGCCGGCGATGTAGTGGGCGATCAGCCGTGGCTGATCGGCGCCATGGCCGGCCTGGTACTGCGGCGGCAGCAGGCGCGGATCGGACATGAAGGCTCCGAACAGGTCGCCGACAATGCGCTGGGCCTTGGCCGACATCCGCATTACCAGGTAATGCCGGTACAGGTGCCGGAACAGGAAGCGCTTCAATGTCGCCGCTTCCTCATGGAGTTGTGGACTGAAGCCCACCAGCGGGCCGGCGGCGCGCACGGCGTCGATATTACGCGGGTTGGCGGCGGCGATATTGCGGCTGGTGGTCTCGATCAGGTCGACGATCAGCGTGTTGATCATGCGCCGGACGGTCTCATTGATGGCACGCCGGCCATTCACGTCCGGGAAGGCATCGGCAACCTCGGCGCGATGGCGCGCCCACATCGGGACTTCGTCCAGCTGCTCCAGCGTCAGCAGGCCGGAGCGCAGGCCATCGTCGATATCGTGGTTGTTGTAGGCGATCTCGTCGGCCAGGTTGGCGAGCTGTGCCTCCAGCGACGGCTGCGTGCCCTCCAGGAAGCGCCGGCCCAGCTCGCCCAGCGCCGCGGCATTGACGCGCGAGCAATGCTTCAGGATGCCCTCGCGGGTCTCGAAGGTGAGGTTCAGGCCATTGAAGCCGCCGTAGCGCTCCTCCAGCTCATCCACCACAAGCAGGCTCTGCAGGTTGTGCTCGAAGCCGCCATGATTCTTCATGCAGGCGTTGAGCGCATCCTGCCCGGCATGGCCGAAGGGCGTGTGGCCGAGGTCGTGCGCCAGCGAGATGGCCTCGACCAGGTCTTCGTTGAGGCGCAGGTTGCGCGCGATCGAACGGGCGATCTGCGCCACCTCCAGGCTGTGCGTCAGCCGGGTGCGGAACAGGTCCCCCTCATGGTTGACGAAGACCTGGGTCTTGTACTCGAGCCGCCGGAACGCGGTGCTGTGGATGACCCGGTCGCGGTCGCGCTGGAATTCGCTGCGCGACTGCGAAGCGGGTTCGGCGTGCACCCGCCCGCGCGTCTGCGCGGAGCGGGCGGCGTACGGGGCGAGGTGGCTTTCAAAGTCGGTCATGCGGCAATCCATTGGCTGGAGGTTTGGGGGCCTGGGTTGCGAGGCATAACCGGTCAATCACGCGACCGTGGCCTCGGTGGGAGGTTTAAGCACCGCGTGCTGCAGCGTGGCACGCAGGTCGGCGTCCGGCACCGTGGTGATGAACGCCTCGCCGAGCTTCTTCAGCAGGATGAACTTGATGCTGCCGGCCTCGGCCTTCTTGTCGACCTTCATCAGTTCGATATACCGGTCGGTGCCCAGTTCCGGCGCCACCACCGGCAGGTTGGCTGCCTGGGTCAGCTGGCGGATGCGGGCGCGCGTCTCGGTATCGATAAAACCCAGCCGCAGCGACAGGTCCGCGGCCATCACCATGCCGCAGCCCACCGCTTCGCCGTGCAGCCAGGCGCCGTAACCCATGCCGGCCTCAATCGCGTGACCGAAAGTGTGGCCGAAGTTGAGGATGGCGCGCAGGCCGCCTTCGCGCTCGTCCTGCGCCACCACGCCGGCCTTGATTTCGCACGAACGCTGCACCGCCACCGCCATCAACTCAGGATCGCAGTCGTTCAGCGCCTTAATATTGCGCTCGATCCAGGCAAAGTATTCGGCGTCGGCGATGGCGCCGTGCTTGATCACCTCGGCCATGCCGGCGGCCAGTTCACGCGGGGGCAGCGTGCGCAGCGTGTCGATATCGGCGATCACCGCGTTGGGCTGGTGGAACGCGCCGATCATGTTCTTGCCGAGCGGATGGTTGATGCCGGTCTTGCCGCCCACCGACGAATCCACCTGCGACAGCAACGTGGTCGGCACCTGGATGAATGGCACGCCGCGCATGTAGCAGGCGGCGGCAAACCCGGTCATGTCGCCCACCACCCCGCCGCCCAGCGCGACCAGCGTGGTCTTGCGGTCGGCGCCGGCCTGCAGCAGCGCGTCGAAAATCAGGTTCAGCGTTTCCCACTGCTTGAAGGCCTCGCCATCGGGCAGCGTGACCGTGCGTACGGTCTTGCCGAGCGATTTCAGGCAGGCCTCGACGCGCGCAGCGTACAGCGGCCCCACGGTTTCGTTGGTGACGATGACGGCGTGCTGGCCGCGCACGTGCGGGCGCAGCAGCTCGGCATTGTCGAGCAGGCCGGTACCAATATGGATGGGGTAGCTGCGCGCTCCCAGGTCGACTTCAAGCGTGATCATGGATGGGTGGGGTCCTGCGGTGCCGGTTGCGCGGGATCGATCGCAAAGCCGGCCATTTCGAGTTGCATCAGCACCATATTAGCAAGCTGCGCCACCGAAGGCTTGCCGGTTTCAATAATGAAATCCGCCACCTCGCGGTAAAGCGGGTCGCGCTGGGCGTACAGCGCCTCTAGCTTGCCCTTGGGGTCTTCGGTCTGCAGCAGCGGGCGGTTCCGGTCGTGCCGGGTACGCAGCCACAGGTCGTGGGGGCTTGCGCGCAGGTAGACCACGGTGCCGCGGGATTTCAGCACCTCGCGGTTTTCGGCGCGCAGCACCGCGCCGCCGCCGGTGGCCAGCACGATGCCCTGGCGCCCGGCCAGTTCGCGGATCATCGCGGCCTCGCGGTCGCGGAAACCGGCTTCGCCCTCGACCTCGAAGATCACCGGGATGCGCACGCCGCAGTGGGCCTCGATCTCGTGATCGGAATCGAAAAACGGATAATGCAGGCGCCGCGCCACCGTGCGGCCCACGGTGGTCTTGCCGGCGCCCATCAGGCCGACGAAAAAGAGATTGGGTCGATCGGATTCCGGTCGGTCGGATTCCTGTCGATCGGGGTGCGGGCGCGGTGCCGACCCTGTCGCAGAGGCTGTCACGGGACTGTCGTTCGGGAGCGCGGCGCCTGGGCCACCCTCCCCGGTTAGGAACTGCATCATCTTCTTATGTTGTGGTGCGCACGGCAAGTGCCGGCATGCAGCATCAGCCACATCCACGCATGTCTTGCCGCGCATGCCGGGCTCCTCCTGGCCTGGCCGGCCACCGGTCCAGTCCGGCGGCAACAAAAAAGGCCGCATCTGTCGATGCGGCCTGCCAGTCTACTGTATCCGGCGTCGGACCCCCGGCGCGGTCACCGCAGCGACACGCTTTCGTTAAGGATCCGCGGCGTGAGGAACACCAGCAGTTCGGTCCGGTTGCGGACCTTGGCGTTGTTCTTGAACAGGTAGCCGAGCACCGGGATATCGCCCAGCAGCGGCACCTTGTCGGTGTCGTTGGACTCCGTCTGCGTGTAGATGCCGCCGATCACCACGGTGCCGCCGTTTTCCACCAGCACCTGCGTCTGCACATGCTTGGTGTCGATGGCAAAGCCCGAAGTGGTCTGGATGCCGACGCTGTCCTTGTTGACGTCCACGTCCAGCAGCACATTGCCTTCAGGCGTGATCTGCGGCGTCACCTCCAGCTTCAGGTTGGCCTTGCGGAACTGCACCGAGGTGGCGCCGCTTGAGGTGGCGGCCTGGTACGGCAGCTCGGTGCCCTGCTCGATCAGCGCCTTGATGTTGTTGGCCGTGACCACGCGCGGGCTGGAGATGATCTTGCCCTTGCCGTCCGCCTCGAGCGCCGACAGCTCCAGCGCCAGGAAGCGGGTGGCCGCGCTGTTGAACAGGCTGACCGCGATGTTGGCCGGGTTGGTGCCGTTGATCGAGGCGGCCGGCAGACTCAGGAACGGGCCGTTGTCCGAGGTTGCGCCCGGCAGCACGTTGTTATAGGTGTTGCCGACTCTCGCGTTGTTGTACTGCCCGGCAAAGCCCAGCTTCACGCCGAGATTGCGGCTGAAGGAATCGGTCGCCTCGACGATGCGCGCCTCGATGATGACCTGGCGCACCGGGATGTCGATCTTGCCGATAAAGCTCTGCACCTCTTCCAGCTTGCTGGCGATATCCGACACGAACAGCTGGTTGGTGCGCGCATCGGCGGTCAGCGAGCCGCGCTTGGACAGCATGCGCGCACTCGCGCCCGCGCCACCCGCCACGCCGGCCGGGGCCGCTGCGCCGCCGCCGGCACTCATGCCCAGCAGCATCCGGCGCACGTCTTCAGCGCGCTGGTAGTTGAGCTGGAATACCTGGCTGCGGATCGGCTCGAGGTCATTGATCTGCTGCTGCGACTCGAGCTCGAGCTTTTCCTTGGTCTGGAGTTCCGCCTTGGGCGCCACCCACAGCACATTGCCGTTGCGGCGCGAGGCCAGTCCCTTGGCATCCATCACGATCTGCAGGGCCTGGTCCCACGGCACATCCTTCAGCCGCAGCGTGATATTGCCCTGCACGCTTTCGCTGGTGATGATGTTCAGGTTGGTGAAGTCCGCGAACACCTGCAGCAGTGAACGGATGTCGATGTTCTGGAAGTTCAGCGACAGGCGCTCGCCACGGTAGCCCGGGCCGCTGATCAGCTTGGTCGGGTCTTCCTTGACTGGCCTCACCTCGACCACGAACTGCGTGTCGGTCTGGTAGGAACTGTATTCCCAGTGGCCGCGCGGCTCGATGCTCAGGCGCGCGTTGCCATTGGTGTCGGAGGCAACCAGGCTCTGCACCGGCGAGCCGAAGTCGCTGACATCAAAGCGCCGCCGCAGGTGCTCAGGCAGCGTGGTGCCGAGGAAATCGACCACCACGTTCTTGCCCTGCTGCGCGATATTGATGCCCGAATCGCGCGAGGACAGGTCCACCACGACGCGTCCGGCGCCGTCCGCACCGCGCCGGAAGTCGATATGGCGCACCGACGGCCGCGCCGCCGCGGCCGCAGGCGTCATCGCCGCCGGCGCGAACGTGGGCGCGGCGTTCTTGACCGCGGGCGCCACATTGTCCAGCGCGACCACGAAGACATTGCCGCGCTGGTCGGTGCGATAGGTTGCGTTGCGCGTGAGCTCGAGGATCACGCGGGTGCGGTTGCCGATCTGCACCACGTTGGCGGCCTTGACCAGCTTGCCGTTGTAGTCATACTGCGCGCGCCCGTTGGCGATGCCGGTATCGGCAAAATCGATCGCCAGCCGTGCCGGGTTCTGCGTGGTGAAATCCATCGGCTTCTGCGCCGGTGGCCGTTCGAGTTCGATCGTGAACACGGTCTGCTCGCCGACCGTACTGACGTCGACCGCCTTGATCCGGTTGCTTTGTGCCAGTGCTGCCGGCGCGGCAATCAGCAGCAACAGCGCCAGCATTGCGCTTGCGGCGCCCGCGAGCGCACGATACCAGCGCGCGGGGGTCATGCCGACACCTCCAGCTTGAGGCTGGTCATTTTCTCTTTCCACTCGGATACCCCCTCCCGGACTAATTCGCGCAACACGATCTCCTGATCGGTGATGCGGACCACCCGGCCGTAACTCTGGCCGAGATACTGACCCACCTTCACGTGGTGGATCTTGTTATCGACGCGTACGATGCCGAAGGTCTCCCCCTGCTTTTTCAGCATCCCGAGCATCTTGAAATTCTCGAGGGGGTAGTCTTCCAGCGGCTGGCGCGGCCGCCCGGCTTCGGGCGAATCCGGCAGCGTCTTGTTCAGTTCGCCGATCTTGGCCTGGGCGAAGGGCTCCGGAGCATTGGCCGCGGCGTATTCGCGCGCCACGTAGGGCCTGGCTTCGGGCAACGGCTCGGGCGGCTTGGCGCGGGCGTTGCGCGTGGCATCCATCCACTGGCGCAGCGCGTCTTCGTCGCTGGCGCCGCAGGCGCCCAGCAGGCCCACGGCAAGCGCCGCAGCCGCCATCACGCGTGGCGATGCCTGCAGGCCTGACCATGCCGAGCCGCGAGCACGATGGGTGCGATGAGTGCGGCTCATTTGGCACCTCCCGTCTTGGCGGCGGCGGCAGCCGCGGCGGCCTTGCGTTGCGCGGCCTGCTCGTCCGGATCGAGCGCACGGTACGCCATTGCGACGGCCTCCATGGAGAGGCCGCCCTCCTTGGTATGGGCAAGCTGCAGGCTTTGCATCGACACGATCCGCGACAGCGCGGCCACGTCGGCGTTGAATTGCGCCACCTCGTGGTACCGGCCGGTCACGCGCAGGTTCACCGGGATCTCGGCGAAGTAAGGCTTGAGCACCGCCGCCTGCGGCTTGAACAGCTCGAACTGGAGGCCGCGCGCCACGCCGGCATGGTTGACGTCGGCCAGCAGCGCATCCATCTCGGTCTTGTTGGGCAGTTGCCGCTCCAGCAGGGCGACGCGCTGCTCGACCTGCTTCTTCTGTTCGCGCAATGCGTCGAGGTTGGCCACCTGCGCCACCTTGGACTGGTACGCCTGCTTCAGGTTTTCCTGTTCCAGCCGCTGGCGGTCGAGCTCGTCGAACTTGCCGCTCCAGTAGAACTGCCAGCCCAGCAGCAGCACCAGCGCCGCCGCCATCACGGCAAACAGCACGCGCGGCGCGGCCGGCCACGTTTCCGGCTCGTTGAGGTTGAGCCCGCGGAACTGGCTCGTCAGGTCGGCCAGGTTGATTTCACTATTGAGCGCCATGGTCAGGCTGCCTTTCCGGATGCGGCTGCTGGTGCGGGAGCTGAAGCGGGTGCGGTGGCGGGGTTGCCCGGCGTAGCCTGCTTGCCATTGGCGCCCGGCGGCGTCTGCGGCGCACGGTACGCGAAGCGCATCGAGAAATCGAACAGCCGGCGCTGCTCGCGCAGGTTGTTGGTCATCGTGACCGCCTTGGACTCGACCAGCTCGGCCTTGTCCAGCCACGGCACGCCGCCAAGGTTGCGCAGCAGTTCGGAAATGCGCTCGTTGGACTGCGCCACGCCGGCGATGGTGAAGGCCTCGCCCGCCTGCTTCAGGCTGGTGAGGTAGACGCCTTCCGGCACCTGGCGCACCAGTTCTTCCAGCAGCTGGACCGGGCGGTTGCGCTCGGTCTGCAGGCTTTCCACCGCCTTCTGGCGCTGCAGCAGCGCGTCGATATCCTTCTTGAGGTTATTGACTTCGCGGATCTGGCCATCGAGCCTGGCGTTCTCCGCGCTCAGCACCTGGTTCAGCGCGACCACGGAGTCGATGCGCCCGTCGATATAGAGCCCGCCCAGCAGCAGCACCGCGGCACCGGCCGCGGCAGCGCCGCCCAGCATGGAATACACCTTCTTGCGCCGCGCCGCCTTGCGGGCTTCATGGTAAGGCAGCAGGTTGACCGAAGGCAGCGTGTTCGTGGACATTCGAATGCCTCCGGTGCGTTATTGCAGGCCGCGCAGGGCCAGGCCGGCACTGACGATATACGCCGGCAGGTCGCGCTGCAGGTAGCGCTCGTTGACCTTGGCGTGGGTCGCCATGTTGGCGAACGGATTCGCCAGCGTGGTCGTGATCTTGGTCTGCTGCTGGATCGCCGCCTGCACGCCCAGCAGCGAGGCATGGCCGCCGGACAGCAGGATCTCGTCGACGCGTCCCAGGCTGGAGCTGGCGATGAAGTTGCCGATGGCGGCCTGGACTTCCAGCGCCAGCGCATCGAGTGACGGCTTGAGCAGCTGCGCGCGCCACGCTTCGGGCAGCGTGTTCTTGCGCTTCTTGATCTCGGCCTTGAGCGCGTCGAGCGTGAACATGCGCGCCGCGCTCTGCGTGAGCTGGTCGCCGTAGCTGTTCAGCGGCTGTTCGTAGAGTTCTTTCCAGCCCTGGTAGAAGATCGCCTTGGAGCGGCTGCCGCCGAGGTGGACCACCGCCACCACGGGCAGCGCGCGCGCGTCCGCCTCGGACATCTCCTGGGGCACGCCCAGCATCTGCACGATCGAGCGCTGCACCGCGTACTCTTCGACGTCCATCACCTGCGGCTTGAGGCCGGCCATTTCGGCAGCGGTCACACGCTCCTGCACGCGGTCGCTGTTGGCCGCGGTGACGCGCACGCCGATGCCGCCCTCGGTCTCGCTGGGGCCGATCACGGCGAAGTCGAAGTTGACCGCCTGCGATGGCGGATAGAGCCGGTGTGCCTCGGACTCGACCTGCGAATACAGTTCGTCCTCGGACAGGTTGTCCGGCAGGCTGACCGTCTGCGATTCGGTCAGCATGGACGGCACGCCCAGCACCACCTCTTTCGAGCGGATGCCGGCCTTGCCGAGCGCACGCTTGAGCGCGATCCCGACGGCTTCAATGTTGATGACGTTGCCATCGGCAACGGCATTGCGGTCCAGCAGTTCGCTGGCGCACTTTTCCAGCCGATAGTCGTGCTTGCCGCCACCGACGGACAACTCGACTACCTTGATACTGGACGACCCGATATCCACGCCGACCGTAGTCCGGCGCAGAAGCCCCGACAAAATGCCCCGTCGCAAGGTGACCCCCCTGACTTTGAACTCGCCCACGGCATGTACGCTCTAATCGGGCGAGCCTTGTTTCTTGACCGAAACACTTGCTCTTATATGTTGGCCGATTCTCACAAAAACCGGCATCGGTGGCAACGTGCCGGTCTGACCACGATTCTTTTTTCAGAAGGCTCTCGCCAATCCGTTGCCAAAACCCCACGGTCGTCGGGTTCCCTTCCTCCTGAGCTTGCTGCATGCAACTTCGCCCTGCTTGCCGCCTTCCGCTGTCTTACATCTTGTAACAGCGCGGTAGCGGCGCGCGGGGCACTGCGCGCGCGGAGCGCCCGATGCCGGAAGATATAATGCCCGGCACCCCTGACTAGGTATTTTCCTTATGGCCACAGCACAACAGAAGCCGACCCATCCTGCCCGCCGCCCGATCTGGGCGCGCTTCATGTTCTGGGCGGTGGGGCTGGTTGTTGCCGGTGCCGTCATGATCGCGCTGCTGCTTGGCTATGCGCTGCTGGTGGCCGCGCCCAACCTGCCCTCGCTGGACACCATCACCGACTACCGGCCCAAGATCCCCTTGCGGATCTACACGGCGGACAATGTGCTGATCGGCGAGTTCGGCGAAGAGCGCCGCAACTTCGTGCCGATCGCCGAGATCCCCGATGTGATGAAAAAGGCCGTCCTGGCGATCGAGGACGACCGCTTCTACGAACACGGCGGCGTCGACTTCGTCGGCGTGATGCGCGCGGGGCTGGCCAACTTGCGCGGGGGACTGTCGCAAGGTGCGTCGACCATCACCATGCAGGTGGCGCGCAACTTCTTCCTGTCGAGCGAGAAGACCTATACCCGCAAGATCTACGAGATGCTGCTGGCGTACAAGATCGAGGCCAACCTGAACAAGGACCAGATCCTCGAGCTGTACATGAACCAGATCTACCTGGGCCAGCGCGCGTACGGCTTCGACAGCGCCGCGCGCGTGTACTTCGGCAAGTCGGTGCGCGACGTAACGCCGGCCGAAGCCGCGATGCTGGCCGGCCTGCCCAAGGCGCCGTCGGCGTACAACCCGGTAGTCAACCCGCGCCGCGCCAAGGTGCGCCAGGAATACATCCTGCAGCGCATGCGCGACCTGCGCTACATCACGCCCGAGCAATATGACGCAGCGGTGCGCGAGGAACTGAAGGTGCGCACCGAGGGCAACGAGTTCTCGACCCACGCCGAGTATGTCGCCGAAATCGTGCGCCAGCTGATGTATGCGCAATACCGTGAAGAAACCTATACGCGCGGGCTGACGGTCTACACCACGCTGACCAAGCCCGACCAGGATGCGGCGTACGAATCCGTGCGCACCGGCATCATGAACTACGAGCGCAAGCACGGCTACCGCGGCCCCGAGGCCTTTATCGACCTGCCTTCCGATCCGGCCGAGCGCGAGCAGGCGATCGACGATGCGCTGGTCGAGCACCCGGGCAGCGGCGACCTGCGCTCGGCCGTGGTCACCAGCGTGTCGTCGAAGCAGGTCAGGGCCACGCTGCTGTCGGGCGAGGTGGCGACCATCGAAGGCTCGGCGCTGCGCTTTATCTCGCCATCGATGTCGGCAAACGCGCAGCCCAAGATGAAGATGCGCCCCGGCGCGATCATCCGCGTGACGCAGGATGACAAGGGCAACTGGTCGGTCACGCAGCTGCCGGAAGTGGCAGCCGCGTTCGTGTCGCTGAACCCGCAGGACGGCGAGATCCGCTCGATGGTGGGCGGCTTCGACTTCAACCGCAACAAGTTCAACCACGTGACGCAGGCCTGGCGCCAGCCGGGTTCGAGCTTCAAGCCGTTCATCTATTCGGCGGCGTTGGAGAAAGGGTTCTCGCCGGCCACGGTGATCAACGACGCGCCGCTCACGATCGGTCCCGATACTGGCGGCCAGGTGTGGGAGCCGAAGAACTACGACGGCCGCTTCGAAGGGCCGATGACCATGCGCCGCGCGTTGGCCAAGTCGAAGAACCTGGTTTCGGTGCGGATCCTGCGCGCGATCGGCACGCAGTATGCGCAGGACTACATCACCCGCTTCGGCTTCGAGGCCGACAAGCATCCCGCCTATCTGCCGATGGCGCTGGGCTCCGGCGCCGTGACCCCGCTGCAGATGGCGGGCGCGTATTCGGTGTTCGCCAACGGCGGCTACCGCGTCAACCCTTACCTGATCCAGAAGGTGGTGGACGCGCGCGGCAACGTGATCTCCGAAACGCATCCGCAACGCGCCGGCACCGATGCTGTGCGCGTGCTCGACGCACGCACCGCGTTTATCGCCGACACCATGCTGCGCGACGTGGTCCGCTACGGCACCGCCAACAGCGCCAAGCAGCGCCTGGGCCGCAACGACCTGGCCGGCAAGACCGGTACCACCAACGATGCGGTCGATGCCTGGTTCGCCGGCTACACGCCCAACCTGGTGGCGATCGCCTGGATGGGCTACGACCAGCCCAAGAGCCTGGGCGTGCGCGAGACCGGTGGCGGGCTGGCGCTGCCGATCTGGGTCGGCTACATGAGCAAGGCGCTCAAGGGCGTGCCCGAGTCGCCGGAGCGGCCGGCGCCCGAAGGCGTGCTGATGGTGGGTGGCGACTGGACCTTCGAGGAGAACGCGGGCGGTGCCGGCGTGGCCTCGGTCGGCCTGGGCGATCCGTGGCCGGGCAAGCCGGACGAATCCACGACGACACCGTCGCCGGATACCGAGCAGGAGAAGAAGAAGATCCTGGAAATGTTCGGCGGCGCCTGACGGGCCGCCAGCCTCCGCCAGAAAGCAGAAAAGCCGGCCCATGGCCGGCTTTTTCTTTGCACAACGCGTGCTGTGCTTCAGCCCAGCCTGAGCGCGGTGCCGGCCTGTTCGCTCACATAGCCCGACAGCGCCGCGTACAGCTCGCCGCCGTTGCGCGTGTCGACCCAGCGCTCGCCTTCGCGGCGGAAGTGGAAGCCGCCGGAGCGCGCCGCCACCCACAGTTCCTGCATCGGCGCCTGGCTGTTGATGATGATCTTGGAGCCGTTCTCGAACTCCAGCTCCATCACGTTGCCGGTGCGGCTGATTTCCACATCGGCATCGGCCGCGTCGGCGGCCGCTTCGACCGCGGCTTCGATGCGGTCCAGCTCCTGCGTGGCCAGGGCCAGGAACTCGCTTTCGCTCAAGGGGGGCATGCTAAACTCCGAGACCGCCGTTGCCGCCGCTGCCCGGATCGGGCGTACGTGGCGCGAACGGCTTTTTTGTTGAGAATTCATGTAGCGCAGAGCTTGGACGACCCGGCCGGATATGCGTCATTGGCGTCATTGCGCCGGAATCCGCCAACGCCATGCCAACAGCCTAAAGGACGACCGATGGGACGACCGATGCTGCGTCGTGTTGCGATTGTATCGGCGTTTGCCGCCACCCTTGCGATGCCCCTGCTGGCCGGATGCGGCATCCGCGGGCCGCTGACCATGCCCAAGGTACCGCCCGAGCCGACCGCGCCCACCGTGGCCGATCCCGGACTGGGCCGCACCGATGTGGTGCCGCTTCTGGCGCCCGCTCCGGGCCCGGCCAGCCAGCCGGCATCGTCGCCCGCCGCCCCCACTACCCGATAACCATGACCGCTTTTTTCCATCGCCAGGACGGTGCGCTTGCCGTCGAGCAGGTGCCGCTGGCGCAGATCGCCGCTGAATTCGGCACGCCCACCTACGTCTATTCGCGCGCGGCGCTGACCGCCGCGTACCAGGCCTATGCAGCCGCCTGCCAGGGCCGCAAGGCGCAGGTCCAGTACGCCATGAAGGCCAACTCCAACCTGGCGGTGCTGCAGGTGTTCGCCAGGCTGGGCGCGGGCTTCGACATCGTTTCGGGCGGCGAACTCAGGCGCGTGCTGGCCGCCGGCGGCGACGCGCGCAAGGTTGTGTTCTCGGGCGTGGGCAAGAGCGCGGCGGAGATGGAACTGGCGCTGGCGCACGACGTGCGCTGCTTCAATGTCGAGTCGATCCCCGAGCTGGACCGCCTGAACGAGGTTGCCGGCCGGGTCGGCAAGCGCGCGCGCGTGTCGCTGCGCATCAACCCGGATGTCGACGCCAGGACCCATCCGTATATTTCCACCGGCCTGAAGGGCAACAAGTTCGGCATCGCCTTCGAGGACGTGCTGCCGACCTACCGCGCCGCGGCTGCGCTGCCACACCTGGAAGTGACCGGCATCGACTGCCATATCGGCTCGCAGATCACCGAGGTCGAGCCCTACCTGGAAGCGCTGGACAAGGTGCTGGACGTGGTCGAGGCACTTGAGCGCGAGGGCATCAACCTCGAGCACATCGACGTGGGCGGCGGCCTGGGCATCACCTATACCGACGAGACGCCGCCCGACATCACCGGCTTTGCCACCACGCTGCTGGAACGCGTGGCCGCGCGTGGCCACGGCCACCGCGAGGTGCTGTTCGAACCGGGCCGTTCGCTGGTGGGCAATGCCGGCGTGCTGCTGACGCAGGTGGAATTCCTCAAGCCCGGCGCAGCCAAGAATTTCTGCATCGTCGATGCGGCCATGAACGACCTGGCCCGACCGGCGATGTACGAGGCTTACCACCGCATCGAGCCGGTCGCGCTGCGCGACGCTGCGCCGGTGACTTACGACATCGTCGGCCCGGTGTGCGAGTCGGGCGACTGGCTCGGCCGCGACCGCGCGCTGGCGGTGCAGCCGGGCGACCTGCTGGCGGTGATGTCCGCTGGCGCGTACGGCTTTACCATGAGCTCGAACTACAACACCCGCCCGCGCGCCGCCGAAGTGATGGTGGACGGCGCCCGCGTGCACCTGGTGCGCGAGCGCGAACTGGTCGAAGACCTGTTCCGCGACGAGCGCCTGCTGCAGGACTGATCGCCACCGCGCAGCCGGCTACGCGGCCGGCTACGCGGCCGGTTGCGGCGCTGCGGCGCTGCGGCGCATCAGGCAGCCCTGCCCTTGCGCGCCCACCACCAGACCCGCATCCCCAGCAGCACGAACACCACCGCGGCATAGATCGAGACTTCGCCGAAGTCGTTCTTGCCCGCCTTATGCCACCAGTAGTGCAGGATCGCCAGCACGGCGGTTGCATAGACCAGCTTGTGCAGCGCCTGCCAGCGCTTGCCGCCCAGGCGGCGCACCATGCCGTTGGTCGACGTCAGCGCCAGCGGCACCATCAGCACGAAGGCCGTGAACCCCACCGTGATAAAGGGACGCTTGTACACGTCCTTGATCATGTAGGCTAGGTCAAAGCCGCGATCCACGCCGATCCACAGCAGAAAGTGCTGCAAGCCGTAGAAGAACGCGAACAAACCCAGCATGCGGCGCAGCCTGATCAGCCAGTTCCAGCCGGTCAGCCGGCGCAGCGGCGTGATCGCCAGCGTCAGGCACAGCATCACCAGTGTCCAGGTGCCGGTGGAGCGGGTGACGAATTCCAGCGGGTTGGCGCCGTATTGCCCGGTTGCGCCCAGGTAAAGCAGCCGGATGAACGGCAGCAGCGCCAGCAGCCACAAGGCGATCTTGATGGCGCGCACGCGCTGCGGCGACAGGGCAGCCAGGCCGGCCGGCTGCTTGCGCGCCACACCGCCTGCGGCAGTCGCGGCGTTGGTAGTGGAAGCCATGCGTTCACCCACCATCAGAAGTTCTTCTTCAGGTCCATGCCCTGGTACAGCGATGCCACCTGCTGGCCGTAGCCGTTGAACGGCAGCGTCTTGCGCTTGGGCGCGAAGAGCGCGCCGAAACCGCCGCCGCGCTCTTCGCCGATGCGGCGCTCGGTCGCCTGGCTCCAGCGCGGATGGTCGACGTCGGGGTTCACGTTGGAATAAAAACCGTATTCCTGCGGCGCCGCCAGGTTCCAGCTCGTGGGTGGCTGCTTGTCGACAAAGCGGATCCTGACGATCGACTTGGCGCTCTTGAAGCCGTATTTCCACGGCAGCACCACGCGTACCGGCGCGCCGTTCTGGTTGGGCAATACCTCGCCGTACAGGCCGAAGGTCAGCAGCGCCAGCGGGTGCAGCGCCTCGTCCATGCGCAGGCCTTCGCTGTAGGGCCAGTCGAGCACGCTGCTGCTGATGCCGGGCATCTGCTTCTTGTCGGCGAGCGTGATGAATTGCACATATTTCGCCCCGGGTTGCGGCTCGACGCGCCTGATCAGCTCGGCCAGCGGATAGCCGATCCACGGGATCACCATCGACCATCCTTCGACGCAGCGCAGGCGGTAGACGCGTTCCTCCATCGCCGCGATTTTCATCAGCTCATCGAGATCGTAGACCTTGGGCTTCTTCACCAGCCCTTCCACGGACACCTGCCATGGGCGCGGGCGCAGCGTGCCGGCGTTGCGCGCCGGGTCGGACTTGTCGGTGCCGAACTCGTAGAAGTTGTTGTAGGTGGTCACATCCTCGTAAGGCGTACGCTTCTCGGTCACGACGTAGGCATTGTTGGGCGTGGCCGCCAGCTTCGGGCCGTGCTGTCCCTGCGCCCAGGCGTTGCGGGCAAACCATGGCGCCAGCGTGGCGCCGGAGACGCCTGCAGCGGCCAGCGCCAGCATGCGGCGACGCGCCTCGAAGACATGGCGGGGGGTGATCTCGCCGGCGGCGATATCGCCGCCGCGCAGCCATTTGGGGGAAGGAATCAACATGGTTTTCCTCGTTGCCTTGCGCTTGCAGGATTGGACTCAGGGCTTGGTCGTGGCGTGCGGGCCAATCCTGACAAAATTTTTCGGTGCGGCGCAGGGGCGGCGCATGTGCGGCGTAGGCGCCACGCCGGCGGCTACCCGCCCTGGTATTGCTGGTAGACCGCCTGCGCCAGCGTCAGCAGCCGGGCGCGCTCCAGTGGCCCGGCCAGCGCAAAGCCGAGGTCGCGGTCGATCCAGTAGAACGCCATCGGCGCCGGCCCTGTAGCCGGCCTCGCAGGCGGCCGCAGGGTGCCTTCGCGCGGCATGCGCTCGACGCGGAAGCCGGTGTCGGGCGTGCCCTGCGCCATGCGCCGCAACTGCAGCGACAGGCGCGTGCCGTCGTCCGCTTCGTACATCAGAATGGCGGACGGGCCGCCTTCGGCCACGCCCAGCCGCCCGCCGATCAGGTGGAAGCCCTGTGCGCGCAGGTCGGGCACTTGCAGCGCCATGCCGAGGCGCTTGGACAACCACGCGATCAGGTGTGCCTCGTCGCTGGCGGCGACCTCCACCGGGTGGCGCATTTCCGGCGCGTAGACCACGTGCGTGGCAAGCGCCTCGCGAGCAAAGCGCTCGCCGGGTGCCATCGCCACGGTGGTGCTACCCATCCGATCGTGGGCCATCCAGCCGAGCACGCCCCCGAGCGCCAGCAATGCCATCGACGCGCAGCCCGCGGCCAGCGTGATGGTCCAGCGCGGCGCGCGCCGGCGCACGGCCTGGCGCGGCTCGCCGTGAAGGGCGGGCGGCAGCGCGGCCAGCGGCACTGGTTCGTTCAATACGGGATCCAGCATGCCGTGCAGCGCATCGGCCTGGCGACGCCACGCAGCGACCTGCGCCGCTGCATCCGGGTGCTGCGCCAGGTACGCTTCCACCGCGGCGCGGCGCGCGCCGGACAGCTGGCCGTCGGCGTAGGCATGGAGATCGGCTTCGTGGATCGCGGACATCATTTCACCCGCTGCAGTGAGCTGGCGGCAGCCATTGGCTGGGCGGAGGCAGCGCCGTCGAGCAGTCGCCGCATCTGCTCGCGTGCACGTGCCAGCCGCGACATTACCGTGCCTTGCGGGATGTCGAGCACGCGCGCCGCCTCGGCATAGGTCAGTTGCTCCAGGCTGACCAGCAGCAGCACCGAACGCTGGGCTTCGGGCAACTGCGCCAGCGCCTGAAGCAGGTCGCGGCGCAGGCCAGGGTCCGCCACAGGCGCGCTGACCTCGGGCAGGGTATCGGTGGCCACCACCAGGTCCTTGCGCCGCAAGCTGTTGAGGCGCAGCCGGTGCATCAGGGTCAGCAGCCACGGCAACAGTCCGTCGGCGCCGTCGCCCCACCAGGCGCCGGGACGCAGGCGGAAGCGCCAGCGGTAGCGCAGCGCGCGCTCGAGCGTGTCCTGCACCAGGTCGTCGGCCTGCGCCGCGTCGCCGGTGAGGCCGCGCGCATGGCGCCGCAGCCGCGGCGCCAGCGCTACGAGCTGGCCTTCAAAGCCTTCCATGCCGTGGCTTGCTTCAGGGCGTCCAGGACATCAGCCCGTCAGGGCTTGGCGACGTGCCAGACGTTGTTGAGATTGTCGCCGGTCTTGTCGCCAGGCTTGGCGTCCTTGGCAAAGCGGTACAGCGGCATGCCGCGGTAGGCCCACTGCTTGGCGCCGTCATCACGCGTGATGACGGAGTACTGGCCCGACGCGCTGGAGCCCGGCGCGGCCATCAGCGGCGGCCAGTTGGTGGCACAGGGGCCGTTGCAGGCGCTCTTGCCGCTGTTGGCGGTGTCGCGGTCGAAGGTGTACAGCGTCAAGCCCTGCGGATCGGTCAGCACGCCACTGGTCACCTTCACCGTGGGCGGCATGTTGCCGGCGCTGCTGCCGCCCATGCCCATGCCGGAACATCCGGCGAGCAGGACTGCCGCGCAGCCGAGCGCCAGCGCGGCGGGACGAACGAGGGATGCTGCAGAGGTAAGACGCACACGTGCCATGATCTTGTTCTCCATGCTAACCGGTGCCGCCAGCCGGCACCGCTCCTCCAGTAAACACCGGATGGGATGCCTTTATTCCGTCACGTTGCAAAAATGTCGAAAAAAAACCTGCCCGGAGGCAGGTCTTTTTGCATTGCACCATGGTGCGTCTCGCGTGGCGCTCAAAGTTCGCCGTAGCTATGCAGGCCGGACAGGAACATGTTGACGCCAAGGAAAGCAAAGGTCGTCACCAGCAAGCCGACCAGCGCCCACCACGCAGCCACCGTCCCGCGCAGACCCTTCATCAGGCGCATGTGCAGCCACGCCGCGTAGTTTAGCCACACGATCAGCGCCCAGGTCTCCTTCGGATCCCAGCTCCAGTAGCCGCCCCAGGCTTCGGCCGCCCACAGCGCGCCGAGGATGGTGGCGATGGTGAAGAAGGCAAACCCGACCGCGATGGCCTTGTACATCACGTCATCGAGCAATTCCAGCGACGGCAGCCGCTCGGCAAGGATGCCGCGCTGCTTGAGCAGGTACGCGACCGACACCATCGCCGCCAGCGCAAAGGTGCCGTAGCCGATAAAGTTGGCCGGCACGTGGATCTTCATCCACCAGCTCTGCAGCGCCGGCACCAGCGGCTGGATTTCCTGAGCGTTGCGGGTGACCGTGTACCACAGCAGGAAGCCCACCGCTGCCGACACAACCAGCATCACGAACGGGCCCAGCGCGCGCGTGCCGTAGCGGCCTTCGTAATACAGGTAGAACAGCGAAGTGATCAGCGTGAACAGCACGAACACTTCATACAGGTTCGAGATGGGGATATGGCCGATGTCGGTGCCGATCAGGTACGACTCGTACCAGCGCACCAGCATGCCGGTGAAGCCCAGCACGATCGCACCCCAGCACAGCTTGCTGCCGATGCTGTAGCCGGTGTCCGAGCGCGTTGCCAGCCCGACCCAATAGAACAGCGTGGACAGGAACACCAGCGCGCTCATCCACAGGATGGCCGACTGGCTCGACAAGAAGTACTTGAGGAAGAAGGCCTGGTCCGCGCGCGCGAGCTGGCCCTGGTAGAGCTGGATCGCGAACAGCGACAGCACCGTCAGTCCCAGCATCAGCGGACGTACCGCCTTCCAGTGCCAGCCGAGCAGTGCAAAGGTAGGCACCGCGCTGATCAGCACGGCCTTGTCGTAGCCATCCATCCACTGCCCGTATTGCGATAGCGCAATGCCCGCGCCGACGGCCAGCGCCAGCGCGAACAGCCAGTCCACCCACGTCAGCCGGCGCAGGAAGGAAGGTTCGAGATAGGCCTCATCGCCGGCGCCCCCGTGGGCGGGCGTGGCTTGCGTGGCGCCACGCATGGTTTGGTCGCCCGGATTCACGTTTGAAGACATAGCGTACCTGCTCGTTTAATGGCTGCCGCCTTGATGAGGCGCTTCAGCGGGGGTTCCGCCGGCGGCACGGCCGACGTCGTCGCGCAGTGCCGTGAATTCCTTTTCGAAGTCCATCGTGCGGCGCTGGGTCGACATCGCCATCAGTACATGGCTGCTGGACGGCGTGGCCATTCCCTCGGCGGGCTTGTCCTTGATCCAGACCCAGACGCGGCGCTCGCGGATATAGAACATCGCGAACACGCCCAGCGTCAGCAGCAGACAACCAAGATACACGATGTTCTTGCCCGGCGCACGGGTCATCTGGAACACGCTGGCCTTGATTTCCTTGAACTCGTCGAGTTGCAAGAATACCGGCGCGCCGTAGAAAAAACTGTCCGACAGCGCACTGATCGCCTGCTGAAGGAAGGTGCCGCTTTGTGCGCTGTTGGGCACCACCGGCAGGTTGTCCTGGGCGCGTGCCAGCTGCCACAGCTCCCACATCGAGCCATTCAGGATCTTCAGCAGCACGTCGGCGGCCTTCTGCTGGTCGGCCTGTGGCACCGACTTTTCCAGGAATGCCGCGATCGCGGTGAAGCCGCCCGGCGGCGAGTCCGGCGTCGGTCGCGTGGCGCCGGCAAACAGGTCGAGCGCGCGCAGCGCGCTTTCGGCAAGCTGGCGGCGCAGGTCGGCCTTGTCATCTCCCGGCATCGAGGCCAATGCAAAGCGGCGCGCGGCCTCGCCGCGCAGCGCGCGGTCCTGCAACGCGGCGCGCAGGCGCATCCAGTCGGCAACGCTGCCCTGGTCGTCAGCGGGAATGCGCAGGTAGCGGAATTGCTCGCTCGGCGATTCGCGCATGCCGGCCAGGAATACCGACTGCCCGTCCATCTGCACGGGCACCATGTAGTTGTTGTACTCGCGCGCCTGCCCGGTGCGATCGCGCAGCTTGTACTGCACCGAGGGGCCGACGTTGCGCAGCGTCTTGGCGCGGTCGGCGCTGGCCGCGGCACCCAGGTGCTTCTCCAGCGTCTCGTTCAGCGATTTGCGCGCGACGCCGCGCGCATCGGGCTTGCCCGAGGCGTCAGTGACATTCTCGATATTCATCAGCCGGAAGTCGCTGAACTCCACCGTCACGCCTTCACTGTCCGCGCTGGTGCCGGTGCCCTTCAGCGGCGCATTGCCGCCCACGGCACCGTCGATGGCGAAGGTGCCACGTGCAGCGCCCTGCATCGGATAGCCGACGAACTTCAGGCGCGAGCCGCCATCCTCGAAGCTGGACTGGTAAATGGCGATGCCGTTGACGATCAGCGGCTCGTTTACCTTGATGGTGGCCTCGGTCTGCTTGCCGGTGACGCGGTCGGTGACGATCACGTCGGAGGCGAACAGCTTGGGCATGCCGGTCTCGTAGAAATCGATCGAGAACTTCTTGAGCGTCAGCGCGAACGGCAGGTCCTGCACCAGCGCGCCGTCGGCGACGTTCAGGATGGCCGTGGACACGGTCTGCCCCTCGGGCACATACGCATTGCCGCGAAAGCCAGGGTTGGTCGCCGGCAGGCGGTGCTGCGGCGGTATCTCGCTGATCACCGCGTTGCCGCTGATCGGGGTCTTGCCGCCCAGCCACATCTGCGCGCGGATCAGCATGTCGCCATCGAGCAGGCCGCCGATGCAGATCACCACGATGGCGGTATGCGCCAGGATATAGCCGACCTTGTTGGCGGCCCCCGCCTTGCCCGCCAGCAGCGTGGCGCCCTCATGGTCGACGGCCTTGACGCGGTAGCCGCGGTTGCGCAGCAGCGCCGACAGCCTGCCGACCGCCTCGGTGCGCGTGCGAGCGCCCTCGAATTCGCCGCGATGGTGGAAGGCGCGCAGGCTGCGCTCGCGCACATGGTCCTTCCATGAGCGCATGTCCCCGATCATCTTGGGCGTGTTGCGCACCAGGCAGAGCGTGGTGGACACCACCAGGAAGGCCAGGATCAGCAGGAACCACCACGAGCCGTAGACCTTCTGCAGCGACAGCGTATGGAACACATCGGCCCAGAACGGACCGAACTGGTTGACGTAGTTCGGATACGGCTCGTTCTGCTTGAGCACGGTGCCGATCACGCTGGCGATGGAGATCACGGTCAGCAGCGCGATCGCGAAGCGCATCGAGGACAACAATTCGACCGCGTCGCGCAACACGCGGTGAGAGGTCTTCAGGTGCAGCCCTGAAGTGGAAGCGGTCGACATGTGCAGTGAAACCTAAGACAACGTGCTGCTTTGAAATGAAAAAGGGTGGACTTGCTGGAACGAGCAGGCCACCCTTTTCGATTTTGACTGGCGCGTTCGGTTGCATGCCACGCGGGCTGCATGCCGAAGCGCCGGCGCCCGGCGGCGCCAGCGTACTGCGCTAACGTCGTTACCGGACGCCGGCGACGTAGTCCGCCACCGCCTTGATCTCGGCATCCGACATCTTGGCGGCGATGGTCGTCATGACCGAATTGTTCTTGCGGGTGCCCTGGCGGAACGCCACCAGCTGTGCCTCGGTGTATTCCGACCATTGTCCGCCAATACGCGGATACTGGGCCGGGATGCCGGCGCCGGTGGGGCCATGGCAGGCGGCGCAGGCCGGCACGCCCTTGGCGGCGATACCGCCACGGTAGATCTTCTGGCCTTCCTCGATCGTGTTCTTGTTCTTGGCGGTGGCCGGCTTGATCGGCTGCTTGGCCAGGTAGGCGCCAATGTTGCGCATTTCCTCGTCAGTCAGCACCGATGCCATCGGCACCATGATCGCGTTGTTGCGCGCCTTGGACTTGAAGTCGGCCAGTTGCTTGTGGACGTATTCCGGATGCTGGGCGGCCAGCTTGGGGTTGGCGGCGGCCGCGCTGTTGCCGGCTGCGCCGTGGCAGCTCAGGCAGGCGGGCACATTGCGATCGGGTGCGCCTTGCGTGTACAGCGTCTCACCCTTGGCCGGGTCGGCCTTTGCGGCGGCCTGCTCTGCGGCAGATGCCAGTCCGGAAAGGGCGGCTGCAGGAACGGCCAGTGCCAGGACACCCAGAATCTTCGCAATGCGGTTCATTCGCACACCTTCTCTGAATTGTTTTTGGATACCGTAATGCGTGCCGGCCGGCACTCTGCCGGCGGTGAGGACGCGCCGGAACAAAGGCCTGACATCGTGGCGACCCGCGCGGATGACCGATCCGCTGCGGTTTGCCTGGCGGCAGACTCCCGCCAGCCCTTGCTCCACCGCTGCGGCACCTGAGGTGCAACACATATGCGAAACAAGGCCGTGCCCACGATAGGACGACACAACGAGGCTTCCCGTCCGGACAACGGCAGCCGAGCCACGCGGCAAAGGATGTCGCGCGTCACCCGGTCAGGAGACCGTAAACCGGCGTATTGTACAATAAGTTATGTGCCGGATTGATGCCTTGCGCCCTGCTGTGCCGTGTTGAAACGGGCTTGCGCTGCGCCAAATCAAACCCGGCAAGCGGCCCGGCCGCACCCCTCCCCACCCTGGCGGTAACCCGGCCACGGCCAGCGCCAATTGCGCCGCCGCGGCGCCCCGCCCTACCGCTATCGCGTATGTCCCTTCTCCACCAGGCCCGCTTCTTCATTACCGTCAACCACCTGCGGGACCTGCCCGCCACGGCCGTTCCCGAGGTCGCGTTCGCCGGCCGCTCCAACGCCGGCAAGTCCACCGCCATCAACATCCTGTGCAACCAGAAGCGGCTGGCGTTTTCCTCGCGCACGCCCGGACGCACGCAGCACATCAACTATTTCACGGTGGCCCCGGTCAAGGCGCCGGAACCGCAGGCGTTCCTGGTCGACCTCCCCGGCTATGGTTATGCAGAGGTGTCGGGCTCGGCCAAGTACCACTGGCAGGGCCTGCTCAGCGACTACGTGCAGACGCGGCCGCAGCTGTCGGGCCTGATCCTGATGATGGATGCGCGCCGGCCGTTCACCGATCTCGATTGCCAGATGGTCGAGTGGTTCCTGCCCACCGGCAAGCCGATCCACGTGCTGCTGACCAAGGCCGACAAGCTCACCAACAGCGAGAACGCCAAGGCACTGCGCGAGACGCGCAAGATGCTGCAGGGCTATGCGGAGCAGCTTGAAACGCCGGTGCCCCTGACGGCACAGCTGTTTTCGAGCCTCAAGCGTCGCGGCATCGAAGAAGCGCAGGGTGTGATCGCCGGGTGGCTCAACCTGCCGGAAGCGCAGAAGAACGCGGCGCAAGACGTTGTCACGGCACCGACGGCGGCTGAACCTCCCGCTTCGGAAGGTCCTGCGGCATAACGCCGCAGCGTAGCCAGCACGCAAAAAAAACCCCGCTGCAAGCAACGGGGGCGAACTTTCCCGCCGCTGGGGCGGGTACCCGCTCAGGGAGGAGTAGCGGGGGACACCCGCGCCACGCAAGGCGCAACGCATAGTGTCCGCGAGTATGATGGCGGGCACGCACAAAAGTTTAGTTTTTCTTCAGCCGGCAACTTTGCGCCGCGCGCGCAGTGCTCGCCGGCTGGCAAATAGGACACTTCTGTCCCGTCTCCAGCACAAGAAGCCTGCCATGTCGACCTTCCCCGAGTACCGCCCGCGGCGTATGCGCCGCGACGATTTCTCCCGCCGCATGATGCGCGAGCATCGCCTGTCGCCGGACAACCTGATCTACCCCGTGTTCATCCTTGACGGCCAGAACCAGCGCCAGTCCGTGGCCTCGATGCCGGGCGTCGAGCGGGTTTCCGTGGACCTGCTGATGCCGGTGGCCGAAGACTGCGTCAAGCTTGGCATCCCGGTGCTCGCGCTGTTCCCGGTGATCGACCCGTCGCTGAAAACGCCGGACGGCATCGAGGCCATCAATCCCGAAGGCCTGGTGCCGCGCGCGGTTCGAGCGCTGAAGGACCGCTTCCCCGAACTCGGCGTGCTGTGCGACGTTGCGCTCGACCCCTACACCAGCCACGGCCAGGACGGCGTGCTGGATGAGAACGGCTACGTCATCAACGACACCACCGTCGAGATCCTGGTGCGCCAGGCGCTGGCCCAGGCCGACGCGGGCGTCGACATCGTGGCCCCGTCCGACATGATGGACGGCCGCATCGGCGCGGTGCGTACGGCGCTGGAAGACAACGGCCACATCCACACCCGCATCATGGCCTATTCGGCCAAGTACGCATCGGCCTTCTATGGCCCCTTCCGCGACGCAGTCGGCTCTGCGGCCAACCTGGGCAAGGGCAACAAGATGACCTACCAGATGGACCCGTCCAACACCGACGAGGCCCTGCGCGAAGTGGCGCAGGACATCCTCGAAGGCGCCGACATGGTGATGGTCAAGCCCGGGATGCCGTACCTCGACATCGTGCGCCGCGTGAAGGACGAGTTCCGCTTCCCCACCTACGCTTATCAGGTCAGCGGCGAGTACGCGATGCTGAAAGCCGCCGCGCAGAACGGCTGGCTCGACCACGACAAGGTCATGATGGAATCGCTGCTGGCCTTCCGCCGCGCTGGCGCCGACGGCATCCTGACCTATTTCGCACGCGACGCCGCGCGCCTGCTGGCCGCCTGACCTGTATCGCCCTATCGGGAACCAAGCGCCTATGGAACTGCTCGGCTTCTCGGCCAGCCAGGTACACCCGCTCGCCTCGCTCGCAGAGGCGGGCAGCTTCCTCAGCGGCAATGCCGCCGCGCTGTTCGTGTGGGCGGACTTTTCTACCGAGGAAGTCACCGCCGCCCCTGATGCGTGGCGCGAAAATGTGCGCCAGCTCGCCGGCGCCGCGATCCTCGACCTGCACCTGGCCGACGCCACCAATGCCGCGCATCCGTCGTATTTCGACACGACCAATGCATACGACATGGTGATCTTCCGCAAGCTGACCTTCGAGACCAGCCGTGCGATCGCCGAGGCCGAACCGCAGGAGCCAGCGCCGGCCGGCGCGCCCAAGACGTCGGGCGATGGAACCGCCCGCGCACGGCGTTATCCACCCGGCTTCCTGCCCGCGCTGGCCAGGATCGATACGCAGCCGGTTACGTTCTTCGTCTTCGATACGCTGCTGGTCACGGTACGCAATGGCCCGTCGCGCACCGTCGACCAGGTGCGCCAGCGCCTGCTCGAGCTTTGCCAGGCACCGCGCCCGCAGACGGCACCCGCGCGCGGCAATGGCCAACCGTTGCTGCACGGCGTGCGTCCGCCGAACCGGCCCGAGGACCTGATGCTGCGCCTGCTCAATGCGATGGTGGACCGCTACCTCGAGCTGCGCGCCCCGCTGACACGCCAGCTCGACCGCTGGCAGCGCGCGCTGCTGAACTCGCGCCGCAGTTTTTCCAGTTGGGAAGGGCTGCTCGACGCGCGCATCCAGCTACGCAAGCTGGAACACCTGAGCGAGGAGCAGCGCGATGCGCTGCAGGAATTCCGCGACAGCTTGCTGGACAACCGTTACAGCAGCGACCAGCACGGCACCCCGGTAGCCATCCCTGGGCGCGACGAAGTGTTGCTGGTGCGCATCAACGACGTGATGGAACACATCCAGCGCGTGCTTGCGCATGCGCGCCGGCTGGAGGATTCAATCGAGTCGGCGGTGCAGATCCACTTCTCGGCCGTGGCCCACCGCACCAACCGCACCATGCGCATGCTGACGCTGATCACGGCGCTGTTCATGCCGCTGACGCTGATCACCGGCATCTTTGGCATGAACTTCGAGCGCATGCCGTGGCTGCAGGCACCAGACGGATTCTGGTGGTCCATCGGCCTGATGGGGGCGGTGGTGGTGGTGCTGGGCGCGCTGTGGGCAGTGGCGCGGCAGCTGGAGCGCTAGCGCAGGCGCAAGTACGCCTCTCAGGTGCTGGTGCGCTTGCCGAAGGCCCGCTCCAGGCTCTCCAGGAAACGGTTGGCCGACTGGTAGCCGATCACCCGCACCGGCCGCTCGCGCCCATCCGGCCCGAACAGGATGATCCCTGGCGGCCCGAACAGCCCGAAGCGCTTGAGCAGCGCCTTGTCGTCGGCATTGTTGGCGGTCACGTCCGCCTGCAGCAGCACGATTTCGGACAACCGCGCGCGCACACGCGGGTCGACGAAGGTCATGCGCTCCATTTCCTTGCAGCTGACGCACCAGTCGGCATAGAAATCGAGCAGCACCGGCTTGCCCGCGGCGGCGGCCTGTGCCACGCGGGCATCCAGTTCGGCAACGCTGCGCACGCGCTCGAAGCGCACTGCCTGGGCGGCGCTCGCGCCTTCCGCACCACTGCGGCCCGCGCTCAGATGCGACAGCGGCTGCAGCGGATCGCGCCCGCCCGACGCCACGCCGATCAGCACGATGGCCGCGGCGATCGCGAACAATACGCCAAGCCCCTTGCCCACGCGCGCCAGGTTGCGCGGATCGGCCCCGAGCCCGTCAAACGCGCCGAGGAACACGGCGGCCATCAGCAGCAACGCCGCCAGTAGCAGCATCGTCGTCCATGCCGGCAGCACCGGCCCGAGCATCCACAACGCCACACCCAGCAGCAGGAAGCCGAAGAAGCGCTTGGTCACCTCCATCCAGCGGCCGGCGCGCGGCAGCAGGTTGCCCGCGCCCACGCCCACCAGCACCAGTGGCACGCCCATGCCGATCGCCATCGCAAACAGCGCCGCGCCGCCGATGACCGCGTCGCGGGTCTGCGCGATATAGGCCAGCGCCCCCGCCAGCGGCGCGGTCACGCACGGGCCGACGATCAGCGCCGAGATCGCGCCCATCGCTGCCGCACCAGCCACCTGGCCGCCCTGGCGGCGGTTGGACGACTCCGTCAGCCGCGTCTGCCAGCGCCGCGGCAGCTGCAGCTCGTACAGGCCGAACATCGACAGTGCCAGCGCCACCATCAGCGCGGCGAACAAGCCGAGCACCCATGGCGTCTGCAGCGCGGCCGACAGGCCTTCGCCCAGCAGCCCGGCAGCTACCCCGACGGCGGTGTACACCACCGCCATGCCCAGCACATAGGCCAGCGACACCACCAGCGCACGGCTGCGCGTGACATGCTCGCCGACGACGATCGACGACAGGATCGGCACCATCGGCAGCACGCACGGCGTGAAGGTCAGCAGCAGGCCCAGGCCGAAGAAAAGCGCCGCGATCAGGCCCACGTTGCGGCTCGCCAGCGCGCCGGCGATGCGGTCGCTGTCATCGGCACGCAGCGACGCAGCGGGAGCCGGCTGGGCCGGCAGTGGGGCCGCAGCGGGCGCATCGGAGCGCCCGCGCTTGCCGAACAGGTCGGCCAGGCCAGTGCTACCGACCTTGTAGACGCTTTCCATCGGTGGATAGCACAGGCCCTTGTCGGCGCAGCCCTGCGAAGTGACCGTCAGCGTCCACTTGCCGTCAGCCGGCGCTGCCGCCACCGGCACGCGGATGGTCACGCTGCCTCGATACGTCTCCATCTCCTTGCCGAAGGTATCGTCGAACTTGACCTTGCCTGGCGGGAAGTCCGGCGTGCCGAGCTTCACGGCGGCAGGCTCCGTCGCAAAGGCGAATCGCTCCCGGTACATGTAGTAGCCGGGCGCGACATCGAAACGCACCTCCACGGTGCTGACGTCGATCTGGCGCGCAGCGAAGCGGAAGGCTTGCTCCGGCGGCAGGAAGTCGTCTTCCGTCGCTGCCTGCGCCGCACCAGCCAGGCAAAACCAGGCCAGTACCGCCAGCAGGACTGCGGCAATATGCCGCGCCTGGACCAGCCCGCGTGCCCGCTCCGGAAGTGCCAAACCGATGTTCATGAAGCTGTTTCCTGTCTGTCCTGAGCAATCGATCCTGCCGTACCCGCTGCTGCGCGGCAGTCCCATTGGCCCTTATTCCGCCGGGCGCACGCCGGTATTGGTCTCGGTGCCGACCCACGCCAGGTAAGGCGCAAAACCCGCTGTCACCGGCACTGCGATAATCTCCGGCACGTCATAGGGGTGATGTTGCCGGATCACCGCCTCGAGTGCAGCGTAACGCGCGCGCGTCGTTTTGATCAGCAGCGGCCATTCCCGCGCCTGCTCCAGCACGTCTTGCCACCAGTACTCGGATTCCACCGGGGCCAGGCGGTTCACGCAGGCCGCCGCGCGCGCCTCCAGCACGGCCCGGGACAGCCGCGCCGCGGTCTCGTCATCCGGGGTATTGGTGATCACCACGAGCACCTCGGCGGGGTCGGGTGACTTGCTGGCATCGGGCATCGGCACTCTCCTGGAACGGCTGGCAATGGCGGCTGGCGCCCAAAACAAAAGAGCCAGGCGGATGCCTGGCTCGATTGTAAGCGGTGTGCCCGGAACCGTCGCATGACGGCAGCGGACAGGAAATGCACTTATTCCGCGGCTTCTTCAGCCGGGGCTTCGGTGATCTCCGGACGATCCACCAGTTCGACCAGCGCCATCGGCGCGTTGTCGCCCTGACGGAAGCCGAACTTCAGGATGCGGGTGTAGCCGCCCGGACGGGTGGCGTAGCGCGGGCCCAGTTCGGTGAACAGCTTGGTGACCATGTCGCGGTCGCGCAGGCGGGCGAAAGCCAGGCGGCGATTGGCAACGGTGTCCTTCTTGGCCAGCGTGATCAGCGGCTCGACGACCTTGCGCAGTTCCTTGGCCTTGGGCACGGTGGTCTTGATCAGCTCGTGCTGGAACAGCGAGTTGGACATGTTGCGCAGCATCGCGAGGCGGTGCGACGAGGTGCGGTTCAGTTTCCGCAGACCATGACGGTGACGCATGATGATTCCTTTCAGTTAAGTGTTTGACCAGCTCTTCTATCGTCCGATACGGCTGGACGCGGGCCGGTAGTCATACGGGCCCCGGCCGAAGCCAGGGCGGTTACCGCGGTGCAGGGGGCTAAGCCCCTGCGCCACAATTACTTTTCCAGACCTGCGGGCGGCCAGTTCTCGAGCTTCATGCCGAGGGTCAGGCCACGCGAGGCGAGGACTTCCTTGATCTCGTTGAGCGACTTGCGACCCAGGTTCGGGGTCTTCAGCAGCTCGTTCTCGGTACGCTGGATCAGGTCGCCGATGTAGTAGATGTTCTCGGCCTTCAGGCAGTTGGCCGAACGCACCGTCAGCTCCAGGTCGTCGACCGGGCGCAGCAGGATCGGATCGATCTGCGGCGTGCGGCTCGAAGCCGCCTCGGCTGCCGACTCGGTGCCTTCCAGCGCGGCGAACACGGACAGCTGGTCGACCAGGATGCGGGCCGACTGGCGGATCGCTTCCTCGGGCGAGATCACGCCGTCGGTTTCGATGTTCATCACCAGCTTGTCCAGGTCGGTACGCTGCTCGACGCGAGCGGACTCAACGGCGTACGACACGCGGCGCACCGGCGAGAACGAGGCGTCCAGCACGATGCGGCCGATGACCTTGCCCGACTCGTCGCCAAACTTGCGCACGTTGCCCGGCACATAGCCACGGCCCTGCTCGACCTTGATCTGCATGTCCAGCTTGCCGCCGGCCGACAGATGGGCGATCACGTGGTTCGGGTTGATGATCTCGACGTCGTGCGGCAGCTCGATATCGGCAGCCGTGACAACGCCTTCGCCATCCTTGCGCAGCGACACCGTGACTTCATCACGGTTGTGCAGCTTGAACACCACGCCCTTCAGGTTGAGCAGCAGGTTGACGACGTCTTCCTGCACGCCGTCGATGGTGGAATACTCGTGGACCACCCCAGCGATCGTGACTTCGGTCGGGGCATAGCCGACCATCGACGACAGCAGCACGCGACGCAGGGCGTTACCGAGCGTATGGCCGTAGCCGCGCTCGAACGGCTCCATCACGACTTTGGCGTGATGGTCGCCCAGAGGCTCGACGGCGATGATTTTTGGCTTGAGGAGTGCTGTTTGCATTAGGTTGTCCTTTTCAATACCCTCGGCTCGTTACACCGATAAGGCTGACGTTTGGAACCTGAAAATTCCCATCGCAACGATGGGCGAAGCCCGACCGCGCGTAGCGCGCGTCGGGCTGAAAGAGAAGCTTTGCGGAGAACGCAAGCGCTGCGCCATCTGCTCGCGGATTAACGCGAGTACAGTTCGACGATCAGGCTTTCGTTGATGTCACCGGAAATATCGGCGCGATCCGGAACTTGCTTGAAGGTGCCTTCGAACTTCTTGGAATCAACGGCAACCCAGGTCGGGAAGCCCGACTGCTCGGCCAGCGACAGCGCTTCGGCGATACGGACTTGCTTCTTCGACTGCTCGCGGATGGTAATGATGTCGCCCGACTTGATCTGGGCCGACGGCACGTTCAGGGTCTGGCCGTTCACCAGGATCGCCTTGTGCGAAACCAGCTGGCGCGCTTCAGCGCGGGTCGAGCCGAAGCCCATGCGGTACACCACGTTGTCCAGGCGCGATTCCAGCAGTTGCAGCAGGTTTTCGCCGGTGTTGCCCTTGCGGCGGTCGGCTTCTGCGAAGTAGCGGCGGAACTGGCGCTCGAGCACGCCGTAGATGCGCTTGACCTTCTGCTTTTCACGCAGCTGGTTGCCGTAATCGGAGGTGCGGGCACCCGAGGTGCGGCCGTGCTGGCCCGGCTTGCTGTCCAGCTTGCACTTGTCGGCGAGCGAGCGACGCGAGCTCTTCAGGAACAGGTCGGTGCCTTCACGGCGGGAAAGTTTGGCCTTCGGGCCGGTATAACGTGCCACGTTGTCTTCCTTTGGTCTATCACGGCGCCTTCTTGACGCGCCGCGAGTCCGTCAACGCAGTGCCTCCCAGAACACTGGGAAGACCGTGACGGACGGTGGGCTTATGAAGCGCGTCCTGGCCGGATGTGGCCGGGTGCGACGCTGAAAGCAATTACAGTACATCGACCACCGGATGTGCTTTATGCGACATCCCGTCGATGCAAAACGAAAACCTGCCGCATCAAATGCAGCAGGTCAACGCGCGATACTACCATATCCGAAACCGGCAGGTAAACCCGCCGGCCCGGACAACGCCAGCGCTTAGATGCGGCGGCGCTTCGGCGGACGGCAGCCGTTATGCGGAATCGGCGTGACGTCTTCGATGATCGCGATCTTGATGCCCAGCGCGTTCAGCGCGCGGACAGCCGACTCACGGCCAGGGCCGGGGCCCTTGATGCGCACTTCCAGGTTCTTGATGCCCTGGTCTTGCGCCACGCGGCCGGCGTTTTCGGCAGCAACCTGGGCAGCGAACGGGGTCGACTTACGCGAACCCTTGAAGCCCTGGCCACCGGCGGTCGCCCACGACAGAGCATTGCCCTGACGGTCGGTGATCGTGATGATGGTGTTGTTGAACGAGGCGTGGACGTGCGCAATGCCGTCGGCAACGTTCTTCTTGACCTTCTTACGCGCGCGAGCGGCGTTATTCGGACCTTTTGCCATTAGTTTCTTCCTCTGCCTTCGGCTTTACTTCTTCAGAGCCACGCCGGCCTTGCGCGGACCCTTGCGGGTACGGGCGTTGGTACGGGTACGCTGACCGCGCATGGGCAGGCCCTTGCGGTGACGCATGCCACGATAGCAACCAAGGTCCATCAGACGCTTGATGTTCATCGTGGTTTCACGACGCAGGTCACCCTCGACCGTGACCTTGCCCACTTCGTCACGAAGCTTTTCCAGGTCGGCGTCGGTCAGATCCTTGACCTTCTTGTCAAACGGTACACCGGTGGCCTCGCAAATCTTGCGGGCGCGCGAGCGGCCGACACCATAAATAGCCGTCAGGCCGATTTCGGTGTGCTTGTGGTTCGGGATGTTAACCCCTGCGATACGTGCCATTCGTCAATCCTCTTTCCGATTAGCCTTGGCGTTGCTTGTGGCGGGGATCCGACGAGCAGATCACGCGCACGACACCGTTGCGCTTGATGATTTTGCAGTTGCGGCAAATGCGCTTAACAGAAGCCAGCACTTTCATGATTTTCCTCTTCCTTCAATTCCAGTTCGCTTCACTTCGTCCGGAAGACGATACGTGCGCGAGACAGATCATATGGAGTCAGCTCAACCGTCACCTTGTCACCCGGAAGAATCCGGATGTAGTTCATTCGCATCTTGCCGGAGATATGGCCTAGTACTACGTGGCCGTTCTCCAACTTGATGCGGAACGTCGCGTTGGGGAGATTTTCCAGGACCTCCCCGTGCATCTGGATGACGTCGTCTTTTGCCATACCTGGTGCCCGCCCCGACCCCAGCTTTCGTTAGCGCAAGGTCAGGTTACCCTTGAAATTCGCCTTCTTCAGCAGCGACTCGTACTGCTGCGACATGACATAGGACTGTACCTGTGCCATGAAGTCCATCGTGACGACCACGATGATCAGCAGCGAGGTTCCGCCGAAATAGAACGGAACGTTCCAGCGCAGCACCAGGAATTCCGGCAACAGGCAGACCAGTGTGATGTAAATCGCACCAGCCAGCGTCAGGCGCACCAGGATCTTGTCGATATAGCGCGTCGTTTGCTCGCCCGGACGGATGCCCGGAATGAAGGCTCCACTTTTCTTCAGGTTGTCTGCCACTTCCCGGCTGTTATAGACCAGAGCCGTATAGAAGAAGCAGAAAAATACAATCGCAGTCGCATACAGCAGGATGTAGACCGGCTGGCCCGGCGACAGCGTGGCAGCCAGGTCCTTGATGAACCGGCCAACCGCACCCGTCGAGTCAGACGTGAACCAGCCTGCAATCGTCGCCGGGAACAGGATGATCGACGATGCAAAGATCGGCGGAATCACCCCTGCCATGTTCAGCTTCAGCGGCAGGTGCGACGACTGACCGCCGTACACCTTGTTGCCGACCTGACGCTTGGCATAGTTCACCAGGATCTTACGCTGGCAACGATCGA
>Ga0102589_1001264_pt1 | contig 36332 bp, 32 predicted proteins | sample AraplaMF_Col_mLB_FD_76858 | JGI IMG/M metagenome (GOLD analysis project Ga0102589, IMG submission 76858) | Arabidopsis root microbial communities from the University of North Carolina, USA - plate scrape MF_Col_mLB | ecosystem: Host-associated > Plants > Roots > Endosphere | place: USA...
TGATGCTTTTTTATGTTTATAACTGTGCATTCATTCATTTTGCTTTCCATTTTTGTCAACCTGCTTTCTTTCCTCATACCACAACATTATACAACAATTTTGTGCTGTCGTGTTTCTTAATTTCATATATTGTACGTTGTTAAAATAACGTTTTCAAATGATTCGTGTAGTAATTTTTCTCATTTTCGATCTGCCCTAAAAAAGGGTAACCCTTTCAATATAAAAATTCCTATTCACAATTGCAAATAGAAAGTAAAATTTCCGCTAAAAACCAATGCTAATTCACATATAACACAGTTTGCACTGCTCCCTGATTTAGCGCATACCACCAACAATCTACTTGCTCTACTGGAGTTTTTATTGATAGGTTTTGTAGTTGCTTAAACACCCTTACTTTGCTTGGAATATCGAACTCCTGCTGATGCTTAAATGTCAGTATTTTTTATTCTCAAAATTATCTCCATTATTGTCCTTGTCGCCCATTATTTTTACCCATATGATGAGGTAATTAGCAATTTTAAGAATTAAAAAAGGGACGTGATGTTTTGACTAAAGAAGTTAATCCAACAGATCCAACAACAATACCAAAATTTGTGGATGAACTGCCAAAACCAGTGACCGCTAAAGCAAAATACTATAAGGGGCAACAAAGGAAAGATTACTATGAACTTAAAATGATGCAGGCAGAGCATTGTTTCCACAAAGATTTCCCAAAATCAATTATATGGGGCTATAACGGGCTTTATCCCGGACCAACTATTGAAGCTAAAAAAGACAAGAGCATTTATGTTCGTTATAAAAACCAATTGCCCTTAAAGCACTTTTTACCAGTCGATTTTTCACTTCATGCGGCAAACGATTCGCAGGAAGTAAGAACTGTTACACATTTACATGGCGCAAATGTCGATTGGGAGAGTGATGGACATCCCGAGGCATGGTATACAAGAGATTATGCGCAAACAGGCCCAAAGTTCAATAAAGAAATACACGAATACACTAATCATCAACCTGGCACAACAATGTGGTATCATGATCATGCAATGGCGCTAACTCGTTTAAATGTGTATGCGGGATTAGCGGGTTTTTATTTACTTCGGGATACACTAGAAGAACGTTCTAACTTACCTTGTGGGGACTATGAGTATCCCATCTTAATTCAAGATAAATCGTTTAATGAAGATGGCTCTCTATTCTATCCTGATGAACCACCCTTCCCAGTTCCTGTACATCCATCTATTACACCTGGATTCGTTGGTAATACCATCGTCGTAAATGGGAAGGTTTGGCCTTATTTAAATGTCGAACCTCGTAAATATAGATTTCGTTTTCTCAATGGCTCCAATAGAAGAGGTTATCTCATTAGCCTTTCAAATGGAGATCCTATGATACAAATCGGAACAGATGGAGGTTTTTTAACAGCCCCTCATGACATTCAATCTGTTGAGTTATTGCCGGCAGAACGAACAGATGTCATTGTTGATTTTTCAAAATGCGAAGGTCAAGAAATAACATTAATCAATTCTGATGAGGATTTTATTGATGAACATACAAGCGTCATCATGCAGTTTAAAGTGTGTCTTCCTCTAATGTGTGAGGATACTAGTGAAATTCCAGAAAGACTTGCTGTATCAATGGATTTACATGTACACGATGCTCATATCGAAAGACATTTACCATTAACTGCTACAACAGATGATTTTGGTCGACCAATGTTATTATTAAATAATCGTATGTATCATGACCCTACTACTGAAAAGCCTGCACTTGATAGTATAGAAATATGGAATTTTATTAACGCCACACCGTTTGATCACCCTATTCATCTCCATTTAATTCAATTTAAAATACTAGAACGACGTCCTTTCGATATGGAGCTATATCAAAATGAAGGCAAACTTGTATTTATAGGTCCACCTGAAGAACCGCATGATTATGAGCAAGGTTGGAAGGATACTGTAAAAGCGGAAGCAGGGAAGATGACAAAAATTATTATGCATTGGAAAGATCATGTGGGCCACTATATGTGGCATTGTCATTTCCTAGAGCATGAAGATCATGACATGATGAGACCAATACTCGTTATGAAGGATGTTCACCCTGTGCAACAGCCACATGCTGAAATCCCGCATGAAATAGAGCATTCACCAGAACAAAGTCATAACGACTCTCCTTTTGTTACAGGTAATAATGAACACACTGTACCGCTCCTTAATACCATTCAAAACATTACTCCGACAGAAGAGATAGTAGAAAACTCTTACGCCTCTTTACAAACAACCTATTTAGAAGACGAAATAGAATTTAATCCGCAAACTATTCCTCTCTTAACTAATACTCAAAACATTACTCACTCTACTGAATCAGCTTATTTAGAAGACAATGTGGAATATAATCAGCTATCTACACCACTCTTGAACACTACTCAACCAAAAGTAGTGCGCTCAGAGCATAGAGCAACTGATATTGAAAATATTCCACAACCAATTTTCCCGTCTACTGAGTTTCAACCTCGACAAAGAATATCACCTAGGCGTCAGAGAAGATGGTACTAATATCACAAATATAAAATCACCTATCAATTATGCCTCAGTATAATTGATAGGTAGTTTCAAACTGTCGACAAATGGCACCGAGAAGTTTGCCTCAATGTCTTTTGTCATTTTTCCTATCTTTTTTACTTATAAGCAACTCGATTTTCAGACATTCTTTACTATATTTTTTGCCAACTTTGTGTAAAATGAATTATTTTGCTTCCTCGCCCTTTTAAAATCGTAAAATCCTCTTTGTGGCAAATGCCATCACTACCATGGCAATACTAATCATTAAAATAGGAACGTATACTTTAACACTAAATGCTTCAAATAATAGGCCATACAATATTTGCCCAATTGGTGCCATGCATTGTGAAACGGCAATGATAATAGCCATGACCTTCCCTAAGTTTTCATTTGGCGTTTCTTTTTGTACAAGTGTAATAACATATATTGAAATAACGGTAAGAATCATAGCTATAATTAATGCGCTACCAACAAATAAAGTATAAGACGGATAGTAACCTAAATTAAGCACGAAAGGCGTAACCCCTAAAGCCATTGGAACGATCAATAATGCAGTGATAAATACCCAAAAATACAAATTATTTATACCCATTTTTTTCGCCATATACCCCATTGATAAGGCTCCTAAAATTGTGGCAAAATCGATTAACCCCATCCCTACTCCATACAATGTATCACTACTTTGCATTGTAACACGGAGAATAATCGGAACCCCCACGACAAACAACGGTGTTAATAATAAATTTAATAATGCCGCTAAAATCATACATTTAAAGATAAAAGTTTGCTTCACTACATAGCTAAAGCCCTCTTTCAAATCTTTGACAAGCGTCGGAATAATATGTTCGCTCTGCTCTCTTTTCATAAAGGGTATATGAATGAACATCTCTAATATGGCCGAAAAGAAAAAGAACACACCACTCACTATGACAAGGACTTTTAAGCCAATCAAACCGTAGAGTATTCCTCCTAATACAGGTGCAGCTACATTAGACAATGATTGAATACCATTAACAATTCCATTTGCTTGCTCAAGCTTTTCCTCTTCTACAAGTACCGGAATACTGGCCATCACTGCAGGTGCATACATAGCACTAACAAAGGAAAGCAGTACCATCACCACACCAATAAGCAAAACGGAACTATTACCAATTGCTAACATTGCAAAGAAAGAAAACACAATTATGCTACTTGTAAAATCGAAAATCACCATTAAATTTCGTCGATTGAACCTGTCAGCAATCGCTCCCCCAAGCGGTGCAAGTAAAATTGGGACACTCGATATCGCAAATAGTACTGCAAAAAGATCTGCACGACCTGTAATATCTAGTACATAAAGTGATAGGGCGAACCTTAACAGCGCAGATCCTAAAATAGAAATGATTTGCCCAATCACCATCAGGTAAAAATCTTTTGAAAAGCCTTTTCGTTTAATCTGTGATTCCATTCATTAGACCCCTTTCTTTTAGAACTATTAAAGTAACTATCATTCACGCCTATCTTGAACCAATTAGAAGACAGAAGGCTCTGATTTCCGCTACGGGCTACCCGCTTTGTCGCTGACGCTTCGCTTTCGCGCAGAAAACATTTGTCGCTGACGCTTCGCTTTAGCGCAGAGCAAGGCTTCCTGCGGGCGAGCGTCGAGTAGCCCTACACTACAACCAGTTAAAACGGAAAAAATTAGCAAAATAACTTAGAGCCATATGCTGTCTCGAAGTTAATACCTCCAAATATTCATCTCCTTTTATTTGGACTTTATTGACAACTGAAACAATGTTGCATAACTTTGCTGCATAAAATGCAATTCCTTCAATAAATGATTTAAATCCATATGTAGCACCTCTCAATTTAGTCACCATGTTTACCAAATAATACATAACTACTTTCATAATGCCAACATGGTGACTATTATGTTTTTTCGTAATTAGCATGAGACACTACATTAAATAGACCGACTGTCGGTTTATAATATTGTATGCTAATTCTTCCAAAAAAGGAACTTATTTTGAACTCCCACAAAAAATTTATAAATCGATCATACTTTATCCCTATCGCAATCCGCAATCATCATCTCTAGTTCATTTCATATTCAGTTCATAAAGACGTGCTATAGTAAATACATAAAAGATTCTTATTTTATTGTTGAAGAAAATGAAGGGAGATTTTTACGTTGCAAGAGATAGCAAAAGATACTACCAAAACGAAGGATTGGCGACGCTTTGTTCACTTAGTCAAGCAGGCTGAGCCACCGATATGGCTTTTAATTATTTCACTAATTATGAGTTTAGCGACTACAGGCGTTGGCTTTATCGTTCCGTTATTCACAAAAAAATTAGTCGATGGCTTTTCATTAGACTCACTTGATTATTGGCAAATTATTTTGTTAGGCATTGCTTTTATCGCCCAAGCTATCGCGAGTGGACTTTCCATCTATTATTTAAATCGTGTCGGACATCATGTTGTCGCGAAATTACGAGATCAGCTTTGGAGAAAGCTTCTACATTTACCTATCCCTTATTATGATGAGAACGATACAGGTGAAACATTAAGTCGTGTTACGAATGACACCGCTGTTGTTAAGGAGCTCATTACAGAGCACCTCGCAAACTGTTTATCTGGTGTTATTTCCATTATTGGATCCATCATCATTCTATTAATCTTAGATTGGAAAATGACCTTAGTGATGCTGATTGCTGTTCCGCTTGCTATGGTTATTTTAATGCTTCTAGGTAGACGTATGTTTGTCATTTCAAAAGGAATGCAAGATGAGACAGCAAAATTTACGTCCGTACTCAATCAAGTTTTACCTGAAACACGATTAGTAAAAGCTTCAAATGCCGAAAATATTGAATATGAGCGTGGCAAGAAAGGAATCACAAACCTCTTTACGTTTGGCTTAAAAGAAGCTAAAATCCATGCACTTATATCACCATTAATTTCGTTTGTATTAATGTCAGTCCTTGTAGCCATTATTGGTTATGGTGGTGTACGAGTTTCTTCAGGAGAGCTTACAGCTGGCGACATGGTAGCATTTATTTTATATTTAATCCAAATTATTATGCCAATGACCCAATTAACGATGTTCTTTACACAGCTTCAAAAAGCAATGGGTGCTACAGAGCGAATCAGTGCTTTACTTGAGCATGAAGAAGAAAATATTTTTGAAGGAAAAACATTAGAAAAAGTAAATCAGCCGATTTATGTAAAAAACGTTGACTTTGCTTATGGAGAAGAACTGATTTTATCGGATATTAATTTTACTATTGAACCTGGTAAAGTTACGGCTATCGTAGGACCTAGTGGTGGAGGAAAAACAACAACATTTTCTCTGTTAGAAAGATATTATCAACCTACTAACGGAAGTATTACACTCGGGGAAACCCCTATCAACACGTACTCCCTACATTCTTGGAGAAGTCAAATCGGCTATGTTGCTCAGGAAAGCGCACTGCTGTCTGGTACGATTCGCGAAAATATTTGCTACGGTATTGACAGAGAGGTGCAGGATGAAGAACTTGAAAGAGTTGCCAAAATGGCCTATGCCGATCAATTTATTAATGAACTACCAGAACAATTCGATACAGAAGTTGGAGAACGTGGCATTAAGCTTTCTGGCGGTCAACGACAACGAATTTCTATCGCTAGAGCACTTTTACGCGACCCTCAAATATTAATGTTGGATGAAGCAACATCTAGTCTAGATAGTAAATCAGAAATCTATGTTCAAAAAGCATTGGATAATTTAATGCAAGGTAGAACTACGCTTGTCATTGCACACCGCCTTTCAACAGTAGTAGATGCAGACCAAATCCTTTTTGTAGAGAAAGGACATATTACAGGCAGTGGCACACATGAGTCTTTATTTGAGACGCATGATATGTACCGAGAGTTTGCCAAACAACAATTACGTATTAAAGAGGAATAACGAAGGGATTTGTTAGCATGACAAAACTATTAGTTGTAGATGATGATGCGCATATTCGAGAATTAATTAAAGTATTTTTACAAAATGAAGGTTTAGAAGTAATTGAGGCTACGGACGGTGTGGATGCACTGTCCAAATTGGATTCTGATAAGGTGGATATGATTATTATGGATATTATGATGCCAAAGATGAATGGCTGGGAATTATGCGAAGAAATACGTTCATTTAATGATAATCTACCAATCTTAATGTTAACCGCAAAGGGAGAAACTTCACAAAAGGTAAAAGGTTTTCATCTTGGAGCAGATGATTATCTTGTTAAACCATTTGAGCCAGCAGAGCTAATCGTTCGTGTGAAATCAATACTTAAAAGATACCAAATTTCTCTATCTCAACTTGTGGTGGCTGGCAATATTAAGTTAAATCGTAATACACATGAGGTTTTATATAACGGTAATTCTTTAACACTTCGTTTAAAGGAATTTGAACTTTTATTTACATTAGCAAGCTATGCTGGAAAAACTTTTTCCCGTGAACAGCTAATCGAAGAAATTTGGGGATACGACTATGAAGGTGATGAACGTACAGTCGATGTTCACATTAAAAGACTTCGTCAACGTTTCCCTCAAGATGCAAGTGGATTTGTTATTCGTACAATTCGCGGCCTAGGCTATCGATTGGAACTTGTTTCATGAGGAGATTAAAAAATAGTTTAAAGCTTTTTTTAATTTTAATGCTCCTTCTTAGTATTAGCATCGTATTTGCTTTTATTTCCTACCACATAACGTCCTGGCTTTATGATTGGTTAGGCAAGCATCCACAAGGTTTCTGGCTTCAATTATGGACCGTAGTCGGTGTTTTTGTTCTCTTTGCTTGCACTGTTATCATCACCTTTTTAATTGGACTAAAAAAGCAACGAAACTATTGGAATACGATTGTAGATGCATTAAGTCGGATTGCTAAAGGCGATTTTACTGTCAAGTTAGATCTTAAAGCTGATGACGAAGATCAATTTGGTCAATTAATACATGGGATCAACCATATGGCGGTTGAATTAGGTGAAATGGAAAGAATGCGCCAAGAATTTATCTCGAATGTATCGCATGAAATTCAGTCACCTCTAACTTCTATTAATGGCTTTGCTAAAGCATTGAAAAACATAGACCTCCCAGAGGATAAGCGACAGCGTTATTTAGCAATTATTGAGATGGAAAGTAATCGACTATCAAAAATAAGTGACAATTTACTAAAGCTAACGTCTTTAGAATCACAACATCATCCCTTCGAGCCAAGGCATTATCGACTCGATAAACAATTACGCAACGTCGTATTAACACTTGAGCCAAATTGGCTAGCTAAGAACATCGATATGGATCTTCAACTAGAAAACATTTCGGTCATGGCGGATGAGGACTTAATGAATCAAGTATGGATGAATTTACTAAGTAACAGCATTAAATTCTCACCTGCTGCTGGCATTATTTCAATATCTATGACGAAGCAACTAGATACGATCACGATAGCTATTTATGATAACGGTATTGGTTTAACGACGGAACAACAAAATCATATATTCGAACGTTTTTATAAAGCAGACCAATCGAGGACAGCTGAGAACGGCGGAAGTGGCTTAGGACTATCTATTGTCAAGAAAATCGTCGATATGCATAACGGCACAATTACAGTTGAAAGCAAGCTTGCTGAATTTACTACGTTTTTTGTAACACTGCCTCTAGAAATCAATATGACTCGTGCAAACGAATAAATGATTCTTTCTTCGAATGCCCGAGTCTATTAGGTAGATGAACTAGTAAGCTACTTTTCTAAAATATTGATAAACTTTTTCAAGTTTTTTGCTTTGTCTCCCCTTCTTACTTTCCATATTGCCAAATTCAAAAAACTTCACTTTTTTAATGCCAACAAAATTAAATAACGCTCTTTTCATTAAGATTTTATGCGCATTATTCAGCCATAAGAGTGGATATTTTGTTGGCCCTTTCATTGTCGAAATACACACCACTGATTTTCCCTTTAAAAGCCCCTCAGGAAATAGCCCCTTTTTATCTTTATAAGCAAAGTTAGCTGCAAACAATTGATCAATATACCCTAAAAGCATTGCTGGTGGTCTTCCCCACCATATCGGATAAACAAAAACGATTTTATCAGCCCACTTAATTTGTTCACGATATTTCTCAAGTTTTGGATCACGAAACATATCACGACGGCGTTTATGTTCATGAAATTCTAGTAAAGGATTAAATTGCTCCTCATATAAATCTATTACTTGAATCTCATGAACGGAAGGATTGGCATTACAGCCCTTAATAACCTCCTGCAAAAAAGCATAATTCAAACTTTTATGATTGGGATATGTATAAATAATTAATGTATTCATCATGCATCCTCCATTACTTATCATTTGATAACCAAATAGTAAACTACCTTATTTTAGTTGTCAAATGATAATTGTTTTAAGATAAGTTTTTTGTTATCTTGTCAGTAAGAGGTGAACTCATTTGGACAAAAAACAATTATTTAATCAGTTCGTCGCTTTTACAACAGCGGTACACCAAGTAACGCACGAACTAACACAAAACGTTAAAATCGATAATATTACACCTGTACAATATAAAATTTTAGAATATATAAAAGTAAGTCAACCAGTTACACCTACTGAAATTAGTGATTGTCATCATATGTCCTTACCTAATACAAGCCGTGAATTACGAAAATTACAGGAAAGAAAGTTTATTAAAAAAATTAGCGATACTGAAGATCGAAGAAAGCACTATGTTTGCCTGACAGATGATGGAGAAAAAATAATGGGAGAAGCATTCGCTTGTATAGAAGAGCGCTTTCAACAGCTTATCCAACATGCTTCTAATGAAGATTTAGAGGACATTCATCATGCATTAAGCGTTCTCGATGAAAAGGTCTTTAATCCAAAATGATAAAAAGAACCTGCAATGCTTTTCTCTATAAGACAAGCATTGCAGGTTTTTTTATTATTTATTATATTGACATAGAAAGCGTTCCACCCCAGGGTATTTCTCCCCAAGGCTAGTTATGACAAAACCATAGCGACGATAAAAATCTACAGCCTCATAATCCGTTTCAGCAACAATTGATGAGTACTTACTTGCTATATAATTAATCATCTTATTACCAATGCCTTTACCTCTTTGATCAGTTAATACAGCGATATGTTTAATCTCACACTTTGATAAATTGAATTGTTCTATACCAATACAACCAATTATTTCACCTTCGGATTCAAAGCCATATAAAGTCCTATTCGATAAAAGGATATATTTTTCATACTCTTATTGGACTTTTTTATCCGAAGTTGCAAATGAAAGTAGTTTTCTAATAGTTGGAGTAATAGTGTTTGCTTGAACTATATTCATATATTATCTCCTTTACAGTTGGTAGCAGGAATGACAACAGCATGACAAGCATTTTCATAAAACTCGATTGGACCTGCTCCTCCGATAATTGCATATTCATACCCAATATCATGCATATCTTTTAAACAATGATGGAGAAGGGAATATCCTATCCCCTTCACTCGATCAAATTTCGCTACACCCATTGGGCCAAAATAACATTTTTTATTTTGATAAATGTCATATCCAGCAAATCCAACAAGATCTCCCTGATCATCAAAAGCTACATATATGGAAGGTGTAGTATTTAAAAATGCACTTTTAATCGTTTCTGACCATTCTTGTGAAAAATGACTTTCGACAAAATGAATGAGCTTGTTCATTTCATCACAATTAACTCTGCGAATATTGCTAGAAATCACATTTGGGAAACTGTAATTGTGAAGATGAGTAACCATATCCCGCGAAGAAGTACCAAGCCTTAAAATCATCTTCGTATCTTCTTCTGAAACGAATTCCTCAAGCATTTTCGTCTTTATTAATGCTTTAAGTAAGTGACCTTCATTTAAATAAACCTGGTTATAGTTTTGCATATAGCATACTGCTTGCTCCAATACTGTTATAACATCACTTGTTATTGGAACATTAAATAAATTATGGCTTGAAACTTGCTTACCTGAATTTAGACCATGTTCATTAACCAAGTTTCTTAAAGAAGCTTCATCGATCGTACATTTTAATACTAATTCACCAAGTGCCCCCTCTTTTTCTTTGAAACAAGCAAGCAAGAAATGAATTGGTAGTAACAGATTATGTTTTGAAGTGGAAGCTTCTTTTTCCGCATTCTGAAAGATCCTTAACATTCGTTTTGTTAATTTTAAATTAGTTGAGTTCAAATGCCTGTCCTCCTTTCATTAACTTTAAACTTCTCAATTTTTAAGCACGTAATAAATAATCTTTATGTAATTGAAATATTAGGGCTTTATCATATCATTAATCACGTTTTCTATGATAATTAAAACTGAAACTATTAATTTGCTTTTCACCAAAAATTAGGAATGGCATTTTGCTAAACGTATGTCTTGCATAGGTTGATTGGAGTGGAGACGGGACGCCCCTAGGAAGCTTTGCTCTGTGCGAAAGCGAAGCGTTAGGAACAACAAAACGCCCAATCGGAGAACGAAACTCTTGTTTTGCTGGAGGAACATACTTAATTTCATTAACTAGTTTTCAGCACTAAAAAGGAGTTGCCTATGTTCGGGACTACTCCTTTTTAGTGCTGAAAAATAAAATGGCAGAAAAACCATTGAGAATGTTATGGCGCTATAGGGGGGAATTTCCGTTACACGCTACTCGCTTTCCTGCCGGTAAACATTAAGCCACTTCCCTAATTTGTGCCACCAATTTGCTTTCGCATAGACCTGTTGTTGCTGATAATTTAACCATGCCAAAAGATACACGTTATAGTACTTAGTCATATAAATGATTTCTTATAGATTAATTCACATCGGAATTTAGGGATGACATTTTGCTAAACGTATGTCTTGCATAAAAGCTGATTGGAGTGGAGGCTGGGCGACTCCTTGGGGATTAGCGTCACAGATGAGACCCTGGAGCGAGCATCGCGAGTGAAGCGGCTCATCGGACGCCCCCAGGAAGCTCTGCTCTGTGCGAAAGCGAAGCGACAGCAACAAAGCGCCCAGCCGGAACGGAAATCAACCACACGTAATGGTAATAAGCCTATTTAGTGCTACTTCCCTTATTTTCGCTATTTAGAAAACGTTAATGCCTATGCATCGTCACTCATCCGCACTTTATTTAATAATATAAAGATGTATAGAAGGAGGAGACTCAAGTGGAAGTAGCAGTGTTAGACAAGAAGTGGATAGAAGAACATTTTGAAACACTTCCATTATGGCAACAGTCAGCATATACCGACTTCGCTGCCATGGTTGCAAATGAAGCAAATACGTTCCCCTGTATTCCAGCTAGAAAAGGGTTTTTATCGAACGAGCTTCGCTATAGCTTTATCGGAGATCCCCGAGAGGAGCAATCGATTAAGACGTTAGCTCTATGCTTAAAAGAATACAATAAACACTGTCAAACATTCGGCAACTATACAACACATACCATTTTCTTCGAAACGCCTAATGATATGCATAAATTCGGCGTTGCGGATTATAATAATTTATTTTGGTCAGTTTTAAACAATTTAACTAAACTCGATGATATTGATTGGCCAAAGGAAATTCCAACCGATCCATCACATAATGAATGGGAATTTTGTTTTAACGGTGAGCCTTATTTTGTGTCTTGTGCAACGCCCGCACATAAATTAAGAAAGAGTCGTCATTTTTCTACTTTATTAATGGCATTCCAGCCACGCTGGATATTTGAAGAAATGAACGACTCTACTGCATTTGGTCGAAAATTAAAGAAACTTATTCGCCTACGCATTAACGAATATGATGATATTCCTGCTCATACTGATTTAAAATGGTATGGGCAAGAAGGTAGTTATGAATGGAAGCAATATTTTTTAAGCGATGATAATAGGAGTCCATCGAAATGTCCTTTTTTACGTATGCAAAAGCTCTTCCCACAGAACAAAGAGCATTAAGCTTTCTTACCTTGTTTTTGCCTTTTCATTACAATCCAAGTCGCAATCCCTATTAAGATGATAAAAAGCAGGCTCACGAAAAAACCGAGTCTGCTTGTTTTTTCCCCTAACGTTCCAGACACTGTCACCGCAATGAGTAGCATCCCTATTCCATTCTTCACATGCTCCCATTTTGACAGCTCCATTAGCTTCATATAGGTCACTAATATAAAGAGCCAGTTATAAATTAGCATTAAGCCTGCAGCTGTAACCAAATATTCAAAAATCTTTTCTGGCATAAGGAAGCCTATAACAATAGTTATGATTAAACCACTAGCTAAAAAGAGGAATGCAGGAAATGGAATCTTCATTTTCCCCTTCTTCGCCAGAGAAGCTGGCGCATCGTGATCCTCTGCGAGTGTAATGAGAATCGTTATAGCCGCGTATAAAGAGGCTACCATTGTTGAAAAACCTGCAATAATTAAAACACCATTAAAAATATCTGCAAAAAAAGGTATATGATAACCATTAAGCGCTGTAATAAATGGGCTTTCCTCAATAGTAAAGTCCTTCCAAGAAACTAGAGCCAAGGCAAGCATAATAGCTATAATAAAGATGACAGTTATTGCAATAATCATCACTTTACCAGCTTTCGCCGCTTCTTTAGGGTTTTTTAAATCAATGACCATTAAACCCATAACCTCAATTCCTCCAAATGCATAAAAGGCGTATAGCAGGCCAAGCCAAATTCCTTTCACACCTTGAGAGAAAAATTCTTCGTAATTGGCATACAGTGCATCGAGTGTAGTTGTTTCCGTATTAAATCCTTTTATTATTAATACAACCGCTACTATTATAAACATGACAACCGCTGCAGCCTTCAACGCCCCAAAAATATTTTGAAATTTTTCAAAACCTTTCATGCCCATAAGAATAACAGCTAATCCAAGTGCAGCATAAATTGATGCAGCAACCCATAATGGAAGCGTTGGAAACCAAAGCTTTGTAAAAATACCAAGCGCCATCAATTGACTACCCATAATAAGCATCTCAGAAATCAAGTAAATCCAACCATTACTAAATCCTGCCCAATTTCCAAAAGCTTGCTTTGCATAAGTACGGAATGAACCCTTATCTGGATTGTCAACTGACATCTTCACAAGAGCATCATAGACAATGTACGTTGCAATAGCCGCTAACAAGAAAGGAATTAAAACAGCAGGGCCACTTTTATGAATGGCCATACTTGTCCCAAGAAAAAATCCTGTTCCAAGTGTACAACCTATACCGAGAAGCGAAAGCTGCCACCAAGACAACCTCCCTTTACTTGCTTTAGATGTCATTTTGATCAACCCTCCTGCCTTTTGCTTACTTTCTTACTAGTGGCAATGTCATACAACGAATGCCACCACCGCCTTTTTCAAGCTCGGTGACTTCAATTTCTATTAAATGCTTTTTTTGCAATAGTGGATGCTTCGTCCATTGCTGCTTCGTTGCTTGCTTACTTATCAACAGTGTTTCAGGATTAAGATTGATAAAATTGATATCAGGGATCGTATTATATTTTTCAAGCCAGTACACATCAAAGCCATGGCGATCTAAAAATTGCTTGGTCATTTCAAAACGGCTTGTTTGAGGTGTTAACACATGTACAGGAAAATAACGCATAAAGTATTTAGCTATTACTAGATTTGCGTTCGCCACATTACAATTCATATCTAAGTGAAGTGTATCGGAACGTCTCGGCAAATCAATGATCGCAATTTCTGTAAATCCTTCTTGGAAGATGCGATCCTTAATATTTTCTACAGCCTCTAACGTTGTTCTCATACCAATATTAATAAGCACAGCATCTCTATTTAAAATCAGCACATCTCCACATTCTAAAGCAGTAGAAGGTTGTTTCACTTTTATGTTATTTTCTGGAAACCACTTTTCTAATAATGAATGTGCATGTGGATACTCTGGACGTCTTATCGAGCTACCCGCCTCTCCAAGGAAAATCCGATTTCCCAAAACACAGGCTAGATCGCGTACAAAGTACCTATTTATAAGCTGCTCACTTACTGCTTTCTCATCATTTGTTAGCTCTTTCGAATAGTCAATAATCTTGACACGAGCATTTTCTAGCGTTGTCTTTAATTCCATGAAATTCTCCATTGCTTTTACATGATTGACAGCTGCACTCCACCCTACATTTTCAGCTATCGTTAAATCTGGTACATCTAATTTCGATGGCGCACAAAGCATAACAACCTCAAGCTCTTCATGCTCCGACCAACAATTCGGTTGTAATGAGTTCAAATAGATTCACCCCTTTTGAATGACTATCTCAGCTTAGCGTTACCATCAAAAGTGGGATTATACTGACAATGTGTAAATGGAAATCAGCATCAAAGGAGGAAATTCTTGATATTTGTGTAATTAAAACAAGAACAGAGATATTTATTCAATTAGAAATGAGTGAAAAACGATGGAATACTATAAATTTTTACGACAATATGTTGGTCACCAACCTATTATTTTGCCAGGTGCTGTTGTATTAATCTTAAATAATGAGAATGAGCTATTGTTACAAAAGAGATATGATGGAGGTTGGGGGCTTCCAGGTGGTTTGATGGAATTAGGAGAAAGCTTAGAAGATACCGCAAAAAGAGAAGTTTTAGAGGAAACAGGCTTGAAAATAGAGGAATTAAAGTTATTAGATATTTTTTCTGGTCCAGATTATTACCTTAAAGTTTCTAATGGAGATGAATTATACTCCGTTACAGCCCTCTATTATACGAGAAATGTTAAAGGTAATTTGGTAATTGATTATAAAGAATCAGAGACAATGCAATATTTCTCACTATTAAAATTACCAGATGGAATCGATAGTAGATATATTGAACCTTATGTATCACAGTTAGTTATAAAATAAGCTTTAGAGAGAAAACTTATTAAACAAGTATAATTTATTTTCTCTCATTTGCGTGTTGAAAAGCAGTTGAATATAAGCTTCATCAATGAAAATACTGATGATAAGCTTGCTCAGCTGCCATTTCGCTTGTAAATATTAGAATATCGTTTGTTAGCGGATAATATGTCTCAAATAGAAAAAGCGCCAGTTCATTTGGATGATCCGGATTATTCACCACTGTCGCTTCCTGTATGTTCGCAACTTCTTGAATATATGGATGACGATAAAAAATATAAACAACATCCCCTACACTATATTGCTGCTTCACTCCATCACCTTCCTCTGATTTTCCATTAGTTTGGTGTTAGAAGCTGTAAATTATAATTAATTTTTGATTTTCGTGTAGATGTTCATTAAAAATATCCCCCACCTACCAACGCAGGCTCCTATCATAAAACGTCTCAATTAGAATATATATTAATTTATGTGATAAATTTCACTAGATTTGATGCAAAAAAGTTAACACAGAATATTCCGATTATTTGGTACGCTTAAGAAAAGGAGGAAAAAATATGATAAAACAATCAGTTATTGAAAATGTACTTGAAGCTGCCCTTTCAACAGGTGGCGATTTTTCCGAAGTTTTCATCGAGGATAAGTTCGTCAATGAATGTGCATTACAAAGTGGAAAAATTGAACAAAGTATTTCAGGTCGTGACTTTGGTATTGGTATACGCATTTTTTCCGGTCTTCAGAGCATCTACACGTACACAAACGATTTTTCAGAGGAAGGCTTACTAGCAGCAGCAAAACGAGCAGCTCTTGCCATTAATGGAGGCGCTACCGGAACGATTCAACCACTGAAAAAAGAAATTATTACGCCTATTCATAACATTATCATTCTACCAAACAGTGTGGAACATGCTAGAAAAGCAACTGTCATGCGGCAGGCAAATGACATTGCTAGAAATTATGATGAACGTATCAGTCAAGTTAAAGTTCGGTATCTCGACGAAGAGCAGCATGTTTTAATCGCCAACTCAGAAGGAAAATTTGTAGAAGATACGCGTATTCATAGTCGACTTGTCATCCAAGCAACTGCCTCCGAGGGCAAAGAAATGCAAACTGGCTTCTATGGTCCAGGCGCACATGCAGGCTTTGAGTTTATCGAAAATTTAAATCTGGAGCACTATGCTGGTGAAGCAGCACGTATTGCGGTCACGATGCTTCATGCCGATGAATGCCCTAGTGGAAAATTCCCAGTCATCATTGATAATGAATTTGGCGGTGTTATTTTTCATGAAGCTTGTGGTCATGGACTTGAGGCTACAGCTGTCGCGAAAAACAATTCCGTTTTTGCAAATCGTCTTGGTGAAAAAGTTGCCCCTGATATTGTTACATATATTGATGATGGCACACTTCCAAACGAATGGGGTTCCCTTAACATTGATGATGAAGGGGAAAAAACACGAAAAAACATCTTAATTGAAAATGGAATTTTAAAAGGTTACATGATTGATAAATTTAATGCGCGCCGTATGAATGCTGAACCAACTGGATCTTCACGTCGCCAATCCTATCGTTTTAATCCAACATCCCGAATGACAAACACATATATCGCTCCAGGCACTTCTACACCTGATGAAATAATTACATCTACTGAATATGGTATTTATGCAAAATATATGGGCGGCGGGCAAGTAAATCCATCAACTGGTGACTATAACTTCGCGGTTATGGAAGCTTATATTGTGAAGGATGGAAAAATCGATCGTCCTGTACGTGGTGCAACACTTATCGGCAACGGAGCAAAAACATTGCAGCTAGTTGATCGTGTTGGTAATAATCTTGCGCACGGTGCTGGTATGTGTGGATCCATTAGTGGTAGTCTTCCTGTCAATGTTGGTCAGCCGATGATTCGTGTTAGCGAAATGACAGTTGGAGGAACAAAGGGGGAATAATTGATGAACATTGCTGAATATCAAGAAAAACTACTGGATCAAGCGATAGAAGCCGGTTTTACAGAGGCTGAAGTTTATTTCGAACGAAAAAGCTCTTTTCAATGTATGCTTTACGAAGGACAGATTGATAGCTATGAAACGTCTGAGGATGGAGGTCTAAGTCTACGTGCGCTGCATAACGGAAAAATGGGTTACGCCTATACAGAAAAACTAGACGATGATTCGATGTCCTTTTTAATCAACAGTGTAAAAGCAAATGCAGACGTTCTAGATGAAGATGAAGGCATCGATATTTTTGAAGGTAGTAATGAATACGCGCCGCATAATTTTTACAATGAAGAATTAGAGACAATCGGAATTCCTGAAAAAATTGAGCTACTGCGTTTAATTGAACAAAAAATTCGTGCCTACGATTCGCGCATTATAACGCTTGATTACTGTATTCTTGAAGAATATACTACCGAACGTTCATTAACAAATAGTAAAAACCTCTCCCTATCACATAAGGAGAACGGTCTAGTTATCTTCCTTTCCACAGTGGTCAAAGAAGGAGAAGAACTGAAAACGGGTAGTTATTTGAAAATGACTCGTGATTTTCATACTCTAAATGCTGATGAAATTGCCAAAGCAGCAGCCGAGGAAGCACTTGCGAATCTAGGTGAAACGTCGATTCCATCTGGAAAATATCCTATCATCCTACGCTCTGATGCGACAGCCTCTTTACTAAGTACTTTTATGCCGATATTGTCAGCAGAAAATGCACAAAAAGACCAATCTTTATTCAAAGGAAAAGTCGGACAAAAAGTGGCGTCAGATGCTTTGACCTTACTGAATGCTCCATTCCATCCTGAAGCTTTGTCAGGAGCAAGCTTTGACGGTGAAGGTGTTGCAACAACGGAACAGGCAATCATTTTAGATGGAACACTGCAAACACTATTGCATAATAGAAAAACAGCAAAGAAGGAAGGCAGCGAAACGAGTGGACATGCACATAAAGACTCTTACAAAGGCACTTTATCAATCGCACCTCAAAATTTATACATTTCACCTGGTAAGCGATCACAGGAGGAGTTAGTTGCCCTTGTCTCTGAAGGAGTGCTTATTACTGAATTATCTGGCCTTCACTCTGGTACAAATACGGTTTCTGGTGATTTTTCAGTTGCAGCTAAAGGTTTCCATATTCAAGATGGCAAAATCGGATCACCCGTGAAACAAATGACAATAGCCGGAAACTTCTTTGAGTTCTTAAATAATATCGAAGAAATTAGCTCAAAGCTTTTCTTCCTACCAGATGGGTATGGCTCTCCTTCCCTACTTGTGAAGGAGCTATCAGTGACAGTGGAATAAAACTAAAAAAGCGAGTGACATTTTATAGATCACGCTAGAATATATGTACTTCTCGGGAATGCTTGTCGCTAATCGTTGCGACAAGCATTTTTGATTGCAGCTGATTGGCCTTGATAGGTGGAGAACTGTTCCTCTGTTTAAAATCGCTATAGCACTAGCAACCTACTTACCTGGAATCATAGCTAGTACTTTCATCGTGTTGATTTCCCACCCTAATATACACGAAGCCCTGTAACGAAGTAAGTCATCATCCCTACATAATGATCAATTTTTATGCAATCCTCTCGTACATACTATGAATAATACGCTACGAAAGACACGACGAGGTTACATTTATTATTTCATATAGGAAAACGCCCAATAAAGAGGATGGTATCACTTTCTCGGTTAAATTTTCTTCGCGAGGTAAAATTATGAAACTTTTATGCCTATTCATACGTTATAATTATACGAAGATATTTGTCATGCCAGGTTAATAGAAGGGCATGAGGAAGGATGGAATTTATGAAGAAAATATGGACTATGCTTCTTGCAGTCGTACTTATTGTACCGTTAGTACTGCAGCCAGCGACCGCTCAAGCGGCTAAGGCCATCACGATTTATGTGGACGGGGTTCAATTAAAGACCGACCAACCACCAGTGATGGTTCAAGGGCGTGTTATGCTTCCACTTAGAGCAATCTTTGAGGCATTGGATGCAAGAGTCAATTGGGATCAAAAGAATCAAACCGTTACAGGATTTAAAGGAGATACAACAGTTGTTCTCAAGATTAAATCGAAAGTAGCTACAATTAATGGCGAGACAGTTTCGCTAGATGTACCAGCACAGATATTGAGTGGCAGAACAATGGTGCCAGTCCGCTTTGTTAGTGAAGCGCTTGGTCAGGATGTTGACTGGAACTCGAAGAATCAGACCGTATCTATTAAATCTGACACTCCGAGCAATATCAGTATTTCTCCAGCGAGCAATGTGACGGCTCGAGATGTAAGTAATCAAGGAGATGGGCGTGACCTAGAAGTAAGCTTCTCCAAATCGTCTACTGAATCACTTGTGGATCATTACCGAGTTCTCGTTGTGAAAGCTTCAAAAAGCTTCAATTTGACGTCGGCCCTGAAGATCTCATCTTCAAATTATACGAAAGTATCGCCTACCGGCTCGAATCGTACTATAACATTATCCCAGAGTTCACGTGATTCGGACGGAGACTATATTAAAAATGACCAGCCTTATGTGGCTTATGTACTTGCTGTTGGGAAAGGTTCTAATTCCAGCAAATTATCAAATTCTTCTTCGAAGATTACGCTAACGAACACATCTAATGTTATAGCGGTAACAAATGTGAAAATTAACGATATTAGTAATTTCGGCGACGGACGTGATATCTCGGTTAACTTCACTCGTCCGCAGAACGACAACAATATTTCGAATTACCGTGTATTTATCGTAAAAACTAAGGATGCTAACAATTTCACCCTTACTACTGCGAACAATTTATCTAGCAGCTACTATACGACAGTCAATAAATCTGGAAACAATGGCGACACGTTGTCAGGAACTCTGACTTCTTCGTCACGAGACTCTTCCGGTGATTATATTAAGAACGGCGTACCTTATACTGCGTTCGTCCTGTCTGTAAGTAACACTAATTCAACAGCTAATAAGCTGTCGTCTGCTTCATCTTCAGTAACACTTAGTCCATATACAGTGACTATTCCGGTTATTACACAGGTTGATGATGTAAATGACTATGGGGATGGACGCGACCTTCGCGTTAGCTTTAACAAAGTGTCAGATGAGTCCAACATTAACTCTTACAGAATCTTTTTTGTAAGAGCTAGCAACTATTCGAACTTCACATTGACGAAGGCGAACAATTTATCCAGCTCTTATTACACGCAGGTGAACAAGACGGGCTACAATCTTACTCAAGTTCTCTCTTCAGGGGTACGCGATACAGATGGTTATGCCATTCAAAATGGCGTTAGCTATCGTGTATTCGTTATGGCCGTAGCTAAGAACTCAGGGGATAACGTGTTATCGTCTGTTTCCAATGCGATTACGCTATCTAACAACAATATTGGTACAATATCGAATCTCTATACCAGCGATGTAAGTGACAATAACAACGGGCGTGATCTCTATGTCTCTTTCACTAAAGTTGCAGATGAATCTTATATCAGTCAATATCGCATCATGGTTGTACCATCAGATTTTTACAGTAGTTTCAATCTGTCGGATGCTAATAATGTATCTAGCAGCAATTATACGATTGTAAACAAGTCTGGGAATTACACGTATGCGCAGACGCTCTCGGAAAATACACGTGATGTGCGCGGCAATTCTATTCGAGAAGATATTAACTACCGTGTCTATGTTCTCGCGATAGGTTCTGGTAATTATTCTGGAAGCAATGCGTTGTCTGCGCCGACGTCTACGTTTAAGCTCGTTAAGAACTTTAATGTGCAAGCTGTAAATAATCTGACTGTTACTGATGTCAGTGATTATGGAGATGGTCGTGATTTAAAGGTAACGTTCACGAAGCCTTACGATGAATCGAATGTCAATCAATATCGGATCATGATAGTTCCATCAACAAGCAGCTTCAGCCTGTCACAAGCCAATAGCAACTCTAATTACATCATAGAGAACAAAGGCGGGAATAGAACGGTCACTAGAACGATGGATGGGGCTAGAGATGTAAACGGCAGTATCATTAAAGATAACGCTAGCTACAAAGTTTATGTACTAACTGTAGCGAATAGCAATCCTTCAACTGTCAATGCACTATCTTCTACTTTATCTCCGGTTACGCTTAGTAAGAACAAAACCGTTCAAGCGGTAAGTAATGTTAAAGTAAACATTGTAGGTAATGATGGAAATGGTCGAGATTTACAGGTATTGTTCTCGAAGCCTACCGATGAAACGAATATAGGTAAGTATCGTATTTTTGTTGTCCCTGCATCACAGGCAAATGACTTTAAACTGAATGTCGCCATTAGCAAGGGTTATTTTACGGATGTAAATAAAGGTCAAAGTCAGTATAGTCAGTACTTGAGAGCTGGTGATTTAGATACGGATGGTAAAGTGATTACATACGGTACAGAGTATCGCGTGTACGTTTTATCAGTAGGTATCGGAAGCTCAGATGGGGTGTATAACTTATCCGCTCCTTCTGATGTCATTGTTTTGGCTAAAGCAAAGGTTGAGGCAGTACAAAATGTAGTGCTAAAACTAGATGATATTGGTAGCAAGTATGGTGATATCAGGGTCATCTTTAATAAGGTTAATGAACAGAATGTAGCTGAATATAGAGTGTTTATGATTCCAGAAGGTGTTACTTTCACTCAATCAATTGCAGAGGCTATTACACAAACCGATCGGTACACGAGCATCGAAGCAAAAAAAGGTCTAAATATCGACCAAACCTTGTTCACATCAAAAGATGCCTTTGGTAAAGAAATCGAAGTTGGAAAAAAATACTTTGCTAGGGTTCTAACTGTAGGAGATAATAAAGGAACCTATGCGTTGTCAGCACAGTCTAACTCGGTAACACTCAAATCGAGTACTGATAATACTGCTTCAGTAGAAACCTCTGTCCCATCTCAAAATCAACCTTAAGAGATAGGCTAAAATAACTTATTCACGGAAGGGACTCCTTAATGGTACTTCATGGACCATATGAAGGAGTCCTTTTTTCTGTGTTTTGCACAGCGCATTTGTACTTTTAGGGGTTTTATTCGTCACTGTCTCCGACTGCTTCTACCAAGAATGGTCTGAATTGGAATTTGGTAATCAAATGGATGTACATTAATAAGACAAGCTATAGTGGAGAATCGTCGCCCGAATCTCTGTGCCGGAATACGCCAGACAGAATCTGGAAAAAGGGGTTTATATGGTGTTCAGTGGAATTCGCTCAAGGAAAGTATGAAGAAATACGATTTTCCTCACAATGTGAAGTTCAAAATTGCTCAGACACAGGCAGAAGTATTTGAGCTAAGAACTTGGCCAAAATTTGCTGGAGCTGTTCTAAACTCAATACTTTTGCGATGCCATTAACCGAGGCATGGCGATGGGTCAGATTGCATTCAATTATTTCGATAAATCAATTTTTTTATTTAATAAATAAATAGTCATACCCCCAACAGTCATTGACAATAACTCTCCAACTCCAACCGTAAACCATGTTGCCCAAAACGGAAGATCATAGAGAATTGTTAATTGTCCTGCAACGGTGAACATTGATATAGCAAAAATCAATGCAGTTATAACCATTTTCACAAGATCATTTGTTATATTTTTCGTCACTCTTCGACAAAGAATTAAAACGAGGAATGTTGCAATCCCACCAATCGGTACATCTAATATCCACGTTGGTGACATGAAATTTGCGAGTACTACCCCTAGAGTCACGGCTAATACATAGCGTTTGTTGTATAGGGCTAGGTAGTTAAACATCTCCGATAGACGTAATTGAACTGCCCCAAAACTGATGACTGACAATAAAACAGTTACAGCCACATATAAAGCTGCAACAAGTGCCGTCTTTGTAAGCTCAGTTACAGAAGTACGGCTTGAATCTTTAACACTAGATGTATTCAATTTTATTCTCCTTTGTAAAATAGCACATCTGCTATTTTAGTAATAACTACGGCCAAAGGAAGAGAGCTTTTCGCCCTATCTGAAGTGCCGTAGTGCAAGCAGATTTTTGCTTACCTGCGTATTATAGCAGAAGAATTTACGATTGAACAATCTTATTTCGTTAGCCAGCCGCCATCGATTGGCATAACAGCTCCATGAATATAATCAGCTGATTGACTAGCCAAATAAAGTGTTAAACTCGCCACTTCACTTGGTTGTGCCCAACGTCCAGCAGGCGTTTCATTAGCGACCCATTTGGCCATTTCCCCATCACCTTCAAAATCTGCCTTATTCATCGGTGTTTGTATAGCCCCGGGTGCAATTGCATTGGCGCGAATTCCTTCACGGCAATAATCTAGGTCTAGCTGTTTCGTATAGCCGACAATCGCATGTTTAGATGCTGTATACGCTGCACCACCACCGCCTGCAACAAGCCCTGCAATAGATGCCATATTAACAATGACGCCTGATTTTCGTTTTACCATATGGGGTAATACCGTATTCGTCACAAAAAAAGTACCCTTTACATTGGTATTCATAATTTTATCCCAAAGCGCCTCATCTGTATCAAGCGTTTTTGCAAAACCATCTAAAACGCCTGCGGTATTTAATAAAATATCTACTTGCTTAAATTTTGAAATTGCAGCTTCAAATGCTTGCTCTACATCGTCCTTATTACATACACTACCTACTTTATTGGCAAATTGTTCAGGATATTGGTGATATAGTTTTTCTAACCCATGCTCGTCTAAATCAAACCCGAATACGTTTGCCCCATTTTCCAAAAATGCAATAGCCTGGGCTTGACCAATACCAGAACCAGCCCCCGTCACAAATACCGTCTTGCCCTTATATTCTTCAAACGTCATTGATCTCTCTCCTCTAAAAACAAAGAAACCACCTCATTTGAGATGGCTCTTCCGATTAATTGACAATTATCCAATCTTCCGCTAATAAATCACAGACTGTCGGCGTGAACATTGTATAGCCCTCACCGCGTACATTAATTAAAAAATAAGGATTCAAAGTCTCGCCATCATGTTCGCTTTGTCCAACAAGCTTCACATATAATTCGGCACCGCCCCAACCTTTACGAATTACTTTTTCTCCCGCCTTTAAACGAGGTAAAATCTCTTCAAACGTCATTTAAGTTCATCCTTTATTTACATTCTTTATCGAATTAGTATACTGGAATTCTCAATTGTTTACAACCTAGCCCTCAAGCAAAACCGTATAAAGTATATATTGCCCATTTATATCCGCAATGATTGTATTAGTATTATTATCATTTGTAGAGAAAATCATTGTTCCACTTTCCAGCTTTGTAGCATAAAAATCATTGAAATTTTTAGATGAATTTGTAGTTTTAATAATTTCCCCTATCTTCTCACATTTCGTATATTCTACTTGTTTCATGGATTCCAAACTTGAAGCATTAATATAAATCAAATTATTATATTGAAGAATATCCGCTTGATAATGTTCTGTAAGAATAGATTTTGCAGTGGGATTAGTATTTATAGCTGGTGTACAACCTACCAATACTAATATTAGTAAATTACATATGAGTATTTTCCTCATCACTACAACACCTTCTTTTTATAACTACTTGGAACAATTCCAGTTCAATTTAACTTTCAAAATTTAAGCAAGATCATTTTACCGAGCTTAACGTCGAAATGCCAAGCCTCCCAAAATTCTCTCTTCTCATCTCGCTAACTACGAATCCATTTCCTTCTTCATTTGCACTTGCTCCGTCTTCACTTCAAGCCCAATCTCCGTCAAATAGCTCGTGGCAGGATTACTTGCTAAAAAGTTAACTGTTGCCAATTTTACTTTGCGTTTTGAAATGCTTGCGATAAAATGTGGAATATGTTCAACATTGCCATTCCCTACTAGCTCTAATTGATAAAGCACTATGCTGTCGATGGCGCCCTCCTGATTCCATACAGTTCTATATAACATATAGCCGATTGCTTCATTATTCTCATTATAAAAAACTTTAGCTTCTCCTTGTTTATTACTGTGCCAGCTACATTGCCAAGGAACATCTTCCTGATAAAAAGATAAATGCGCTAGCTGCTCTGGCCGAATAGTTTCCACATAAATTTCGACTGGCTTCTCTACTTTCGCTTCATATTCGCCACTTAAAAATAACAATTGATTTGTAATGGTATAGCCATATTTCTCATATAGCGCAATTGCTACCTTATTCTCTTTTATAGCTTCAAGCGTTGCAATTTCCACATTCTCTCTTTCATAGATGGCGATAGTTTCTTCCATTAAAACACGAGAAACACCTTTACCGCGATAGTCTGGAGAGATACCTGTTCCTCCATTCCAAGAGGTTTTCTTACCATCCATTTGTCTAAAGCCATTTAATACAATGCCAACAGGATTATTTTGATCAAATGCGACGATTGATAGCTCTGGCGATAGTCCTTCCCCAACGAGTCGGTTTAAAAACACCTCTTCATTCATTTCTATTTGTACAAAATACCCCTCAAAGCCTTTATTCCAAGCTTTTAAAGTTTCATTTAACGTGCACTGTGAGACTGTTTTTATGTTCATGTTTTTCTCCCATCCCTACGTAAATTTAAAAGTTATAAATCTTCTAAAGTTATTTTTTTTATTATTTCATAACCATTTCCAGGACCATTTGGCTTTACAATAACCATCCCCATGTTCGAGATTTCCCCTAATCCGACATCTTCAGGGAAACTGTGGGCAATAATCACTTGATTCATTCCCTCCGGTGGCTTTCTTTCTAACACTGATTGTAGATTTGATAATATATTTGTTTTATCAACAAAAGGAATATTCCCACCCAATTTATAAATTTCATAACCAATTGGGTCAATTTGGATATAAGAATAAGGAAATGCGAGCTGTGCCGTTTCAATTGTTCGACAAAAAGGACTCACGACTATTGGCGAACTAATCGGAATTTGTAAATGGCGTAGCAGTTGTCCAAAGTAAACAGCCTCCCTTCGCCCAGATTCAGACAAATTCCTTTGCGTAACACAATCTCGGAAATTTAAAGATGGCTGATCTACTCCGACAGTCGCTTGACCATGCCTTGCATACAAAACGAATCCACCCTTTTTCAATAAATCAAGGATTGATTTATCCAAATATTTCAACTCCTCCTAATAATACCATTTCGACTATTAGTACTATATGAAATGAATTGCTTAAAAAATGTTAAAGTGAAAGGTGAAACTACTTTTCGCATAGAGAAGGAGCTATTCCACTAGCAAATATTTCAATTCAGCCCTCCCCTCTTTACTTTGCCGGTAGTGGACTTAAATTAATAAATCGAGTAGGAGGGAGTGATTAACTCCCGACCTCTCACACCACCGTACGTACGGTTCCGTATACGGCGGTTCAATTAAGATGAATAACGCAAAGTTTCGTAACGAACTTGCAGACTTTTAAGCCCTTGGCTTTCCCAATAGGAATTGCCGAGGGTTCTGTGTAATATGGGGCTTTTTGAAATGCGCCAGTACCCTTTTCGGGTGTTTCCCCATTCGTATGCTTTTCCATATGGAACTTTTAAACGAATGAGATTTCTGACTCTGGTTCGGGGTTTCTTCCAATTCTTCCAAAGACACATTCGCAACCTTCTTTTAATCCAACTGTCTAATTTACTGAATACTGAGGGTGTATCTGCGAGCGCAAAATATCCACACCATCCGATTAGATATTGGTTTAATTTCTCGATACGATATTCCATTGGAAATGGCTTCTTTCTAGAGGTAATTTCTCGTATTTTCTTCTTCATTCGTTGAAGGCTTGTTTTTGCCACTCGAACTTTTGGTTCTCTATGGTGTGAAAAACTAAAACCCAAGAATTTTCGATTCCACGGTCGGTCTACCGCTGATTTGGACTCATTCACTTTCAAGCGTAGTGTACCTTCGACGAATCGCTGTACACTTGCTATTGTACGCTCTCCCGCACGTTTACTCTTCACATAGATATTGCAGTCATCTGCGTAGCGAACGAATTTATGACCACGTTTCTCTAATTCTTTATCCAACTCATCTAACACGATATTAGAAAGAAGTGGACTTAACGGTCCACCTTGCGGTGTTCCTTCCTCTGTACTTGATACGACTCCATTTATCATGACACCTGCTTGGAGATATTTACGGATAAGTTTTAATAATGATTTATCATGAATTCTTTTCGCTAATGTTGCCATTAATCGGTCGTGGTTGACCTTATCAAAGAATTTCTCTAAATCCATATCCACAACCCAACGATATCCTTCCTTCATATAACCCTTCGCCTTTCGGACTGCGTCATGAGCACTCCGTTTTGGTCGGAACCCATAACTGTTGTCCGAGAAAGTTTGGTCATATTCTTTTGATAATATCTGCGATATGGCTTGTTGAATCAAACGGTCTGTCACGGTTGGGATTCCTAATAGACGCACACCGCCGTCTGGTTTCGGGATTTCGACACGAAGTACTGGTTGCGGTTCATAGGTTCCCATTAGAATTTGCGCTTTAATGGATTCCCAGTTTTCGAGGATGTGCTGACGTAAGGTTTGTACGGGCATCATGTCTACTCCCTGGCTTCCTTTATTCGCTTCCACTCGCTTTAATGCTTGTATCATATTCGGACGTGCTAGAATTTGATTCAACATCACCATTTCGTTCCTTTCCGTGAATAGCTTGTCTTCTTATGCCCACCTGAACTACACCCTCCGCAAATACCCTCATGGACTTCACCATTACTTTCTAAGCGTGAGGTTTCTCTGTTTTCTGTGTTTATTCATTCAAGATGGAATGCCAAGGGCTATTCTCTCTTAGTTGTTCAGTCCTTCCGATTAGTTCTAGACCCAATCGTACTATGACCTCTGCTGACTTCTGATGGTTCAGCTACTTGTCACCAAGTAATTTATGAAGGGTACTTCACGTTTCCATCAGACCTCCCCGGGTAAGCACATGCACTTTCACACCATCTATCCGCCTCATTTACTCGGTATGACCTTCGACAGAAAGGACTTTGTTTTGATTTGCAAACTCATCCAATCATACCTAGCCTTCTATGAGATTCGTGTTCCTCGGACCGGTGTTTTGCCTCCAGCTTCCTTCAGATTCCGCGTCGCCACGGACACCCTTGCTCTTGGCTAACCTCTACTTCTGTCTTCGGGGTTCGGGACTTACACCCTATAGTTCATATGCATGCCGGGCGCACAAAAAAGGAAGAACCCTTAAACAAAGGGCTCTTCCTTCATGTTGTAATGTAATTAGTTTCTTGGCAAAATGAGGTGTGATTTTCCGTTCCAGGCTACTCGCTTTCCTGTGGGCGAGCGTCGAGCCGCTTCCTCCGCTTTTGTTGCTGTCGCTTCGCTTTCGCACAGAAAACATCCGCTCCGTGCAGGGTCTCGCTTTCCCGCGGGAGTCGAGTAGTCTTCCACTCCAATCAACGATGGTGTATAACTTTTATTAATTTAGTGTATATGAAAGTGAACACTATGGCTACTCACAATAATTGAACAGAAAAAACTTATAACAGTGACGCGAATCTACTGTTGTTGTAACTGTCGCTATGCTGAACCGCTTTCGCTCAAAAACACTTATTGCTTGATTTTCTTAGATCATTTTAATTAGAAGTTATATGCAAAAAGATACATGCTTTGAAAATTAGTTGATTGGAGTGGAGAATGGGCGACTCCTCGGGGATCAGCGTCACAGATGAGACCCTACAGCGCAGCGAAGCGGTTCATCGGACGCCCCCAGGAAAGCGCCCAGTCGGAACGGAGATCAACCACTCGCTTTGCCCAAAATCTATAGTAATATTTTATTTATTTTCATGGATCTAGCAGAAAATTTTGAAGGCCTAACCCATTTTCCCTACTACTTTAACCTTTAATCTCGTTGCATTTTCCGGGTGGTAGGCGAGAGGTGTTTCTTCTACTTCCACTAGCTCAATCGTCTCAGCAAGAGCTCCTGCTAAAACAGCTTGTTTCACTGCTTTTTCTTGAGCATCATTCAGCGAAATCTCACGTGGTTCTTTAGAATAAATATAAATTTGTTCATATTGACCACTTATTTGAGCAATAGACGCACCAATCGCATTTGCTACAGTTCCATTTTCAAACTTTACAATATTGGAGACACCTCGAAGAGTATCCGGAACAATAATGCTACCTCCACCAACTAAGACAAGCTGAGTATCTTCTGATGAAGTTTTCATTTTATCAATGGCTTGCTCAATTAAAAATGATATTTCTAATTGAGCTTCTTTAGCGAACTCTTCATCAATATGCGCTACTAAGGAACGATCACCAACATTAGCTAATCCAAGACGAACTGCAATGTCTGTTGTCGTAAGAGTATTCCCTCCGAAAACAAGTGCTTCTTCAGAAATTTTGTACCCAACGCTATCAGGTCCAACCGTAATTTTCCCATTGTTTACTCGGACAATACTGCCTCCACCTAGCCCAACAGAAATAATATCTGGCATTCTAAAATTTGTGCGAATATCGCCTACTTCTACCGCTACAGATGACTCTCGTGGAAATCCATCCTGCAAAACCCCGATATCAGAAGTCGTTCCACCAACATCCAAAACCATCGTATCTTTGATTTTCGCTAAATAAGAAGCGCCACGTATGCTGTTCGTCGGTCCACATGCAATCGTTAAAATCGGGAATTGTTTAGCATAGTCAATTGACATTAACGTTCCATCATTTTGGCATAAATACACTTTGGCATTGAAAATCCCTTCACCTTCTAACGCATGAACAAAACCTGTCGTTGTCGTTTCAATTACTTTGCATAAGGCCGCGTTTAAAATGGTAGCATTTTCACGTTCAATTAAACCGACTGAGCCAATCAACGACGAGCAAGAAATCGGGAATTTTTCTCCATAAACTTCTTGTATAATACTGCGCACCCTCAATTCTTGATCATTTTTAATGGAGGAAAAGACGCCAACTATCGCGATGGAGTCCACTTTTTCACGCCAGTCTTCAAGAAGCGTTTGAATTTCGGCTTCATCAAGCTCGCCTAAAAGTTGACCATCGTATTCATAACCGCCATGGACTAATGCATAATTCCCCGATAATTTTTCAATCATGTCTTTTGGCCATGCAGTATATGGAAGTACAGAAGCAGTCGCTGGATAGCCTAGGCGGATTACACCTACTTTCGCTAATTTTTTACGCTCTACAATGGCATTTGTACATTGCGTTGTTCCTAACATTGCATGCGAAATTTTCGTTTTATCAATATTTGATTCTTGTAATAAGTTTCGTAATGCTGTTTCAATACCTGTTTTAATATCTACACTCGTTGGCGTTTTAACACTATGAACGAGATTGCTATATTCATCCAAAATAATGGCATCCGTATTCGTTCCTCCTACATCAATTCCAATCTTATACATGTTCAGCTACCACCTTTTTAACCAATTCCTCAATTGGAGCATAGTCGTAATCATAACCAAAATAGTTTGGACCCGCTGTTTCAATTCCTTTATCAGTTCGCCATTTTTCATGAGCTGGCAATCCGATCACTCGGACACGCTTACCGTATTTTAAACTTTCCGTTGTTACTGGCAATAAAGTTTCATAATCTACTAAACAAATTAAATCTGGGGTCATCGCTACAACCTGATCATTTTTCTCAGCGATAAGGTTTTCATTTTGAAAATGAACCTTCATATTTTCGTTTTTATTAACTTCCATTCCTTCCAGATTCATTTTTCCAAGGTTAAATCCACCTTTTGTTTCTCGAATCACATCGACAATTTTACCTTGGAATAATTCATAGCCAGAAACTAGCTGTAACAATTCATGCAGTTTATCTTTTACATTTCTATTTTTGGAAGCAATAATTTCACCGATTTTTTCTGAAAGTGTAATGATATGATGAACGCCACTCTTTTTAATCTGAGCTCCAGTCGTTGGGTACAAGCTAACTAAAGAGCTAGCGCCCATTTCAACTGTTGCTGAGCGTGCTATTCGTTCAGTCCATTTATTATCAATCGTTTCAAAAATTCCGATATTTCCTTTTTCATCTGTAATTGCCATCGGTGTTGCAGAAATCCCATCCAAATTAAACGTCACCATTTGTAATTCAGGGAATGCACGCCCCATGCCATCACAATCTATCAGTGGGATATCCAGTTGTGCCGCTACGACAATCGGGATCATCGAATTCACTCCGCCTGCTTCCATTGGGTATGTTCCTGTAATCTTTTCTTTTCCAATATATTTCGCTAGTTTTTGAAAAACTTTAACAAACTCATCTCCTCGCGGAAATTTTTCGACTAGAACAGAAGGTGCCCCCATCATAGCAGCTGGAATGAAAAAATCTTCATCTTCAATTTCATCCACTGAATACAATTTTACTGGTCCATTTTTTTCAATGGCAGAAAGAGCCATCATCTTCCCGATATAAGGGTCCCCCCCTCCGCCTGTGCCTAAAAAGGCTGCTCCAATCGCAATATGTTCAATAGCTTCTTTATCTAAATATCTCATCTATTTTCCTCCAATATGACAGTCTTTTGCATCGATAGACGATAGCCAAAATAATAAATGACAAACGAAATAACAATTCCAATTAGGGGTTGATTAGGTAATTGCGGCATGCTAGGGAATAACGATAAAACAACTGGAATACTAGCAATAACTGCCCCAACTAGCCACGAGAAAACACCTAAACGATTGACACCGTCAACTTCCTTCCAGCTTGTTTGATCCCCTTTATTTATCACCCAATAAGAGGCAATCATTACGCCTGCAACTGGAGGAATCATCGCTGATAATATTGACATAATCGGTGTAAAATAATTTAATATACCGATTACAGCAAGTACGGTCCCTACCGTTCCAGCTAGCCCAATCGCCATTTTTTCTTTGTCCTTGGAAATGTTAAAAACATTAATTAAGGCGATTCCTCCAGAGATTGCATTTACCAAATTGGTTTTCCATGTAGCTAAAATCAAAGCGATACCACCGATTAATGGAGTGACAATAGTAAGAAAGACAGCAGTAATATCACTTGTTTGATAAGCGACTGTTAAAACGGCTCCCACACCAATCATCAATACTCCAGCTGGAATGATGCCAAATGTTGCTGCTTTAACAACATCAGAACGTTTTTTGGAATATTGGGAATAATCACCCGCGATTACTGCCCCAAGTGCAAATGAACCGATCGTAATAGCTAGTCCATCCGAAAAACTGATATTATTTTTAGGTTTGTAGTCCATGATAAGCTGTAGCGTGTCTCCAGATAAAGCTTGCGCTAAACCAAGTAGACAAATGACAATTAAGAAAGGAACCGCTATATAACTTAAGACACGTAGCACTTTGATGCCATAAACAGCTGAAATTACCATCACCAAACCACTAAGTAAAGAAGCTATGGGAATAGGTACATTCATATCATACTCTGCTAATAAATTTGCTAGCGCAACTCCGCAAACATTGGCTTGAATGCCAAACCAACCTAAGCAAGCAATCGCCAAAATAATAGAAAGAATCGTCCGTGATCCTTTTTTACCAAACACTTGTCCAGCGACATGAACGGTCGGCTTTCCTAAATCACTACTTTGCATTCCTTGAAAAATCATGATGATTACTACAATTGCATATCCAACAAAAGACACAGCTAATGCCTTCGTTAAACCCATACCAGAAATCAATGTATTCCCAACTAATAAGCTTGGTATACAAATCATTGCACCTGCCCAAATAATCCCTAAACTATACCAAGACTGACCTTGCCCATCTTTCTCCATATCGTCCCCTCCTTTTATCGTTAGATCATTAATTCAATTATGCCTCGGCATAATTGCGTCTGGAATCGGCCGGAGGCATTAACTTCTTTCAGTGGATGTTACAAAAGACATCCGCTGAAAGAAGTTAATGTTCTTTATTATAAAAGAAGGGATAGAGGCACGTCTTTTTCAAAAATGAAAAAAAAGTCTGAATTTTTATCTTTTTTGACAAAAATTCAGACTTTTCTAACCATTTATTAATCGATAGATCATGCAGGCCATATATACATCGTAAAATTCCGAATAAACCGTTACATCGTTTCCGATTAGTTCACTAATTTTTTTGATACGATACTTTACTGTATTTTTGTGAATGAATAAATTTTTTCCACATTCATCAAAACTACCATTTGCATCTAAAAGAAAAGCCATTAATGTATTAAGGGACTCTTTTTCATTTAAAATCGGCTCAATTACGGAAAGGGATTCTTCAATCATTTCCTCTCCCTGTTTACTTAAATCAACGGCTCGCTGCATCGATCTAAGTTCAGCGGCAGTAAACAATTTGCGCATTGGGTAGATGGTATGAACTTTCTCTCCTACTTGATTTACCAATTGATACATTTGACGTACAGCTTTAGTATTTTTCATTTTCGGAGAGTACACGACTTCTGAAATTTGCGAGAAGTAATTAGTCGTTTCAATAAACTCGGTAGCAATCTCAAATTCATGTAATTTATGCAAGCCATTTCCTAAAAGAACAATCATGCAATGGTCAATACATTGAATCACTCTTGTTTGATAATACTTTGAAAGTTGCTCTTCCAGTTCATCCCTAATATTCTTCTCTTCTGATACATCGTTAATATAAATTAACCACATCATTTGAATAGCAGAAACATCGATATTTAGTATGTTAGCTAGTCTTCGCATTTTATCGCTTTCATCATTAATAATTGCTTTTACTAATGCATATTCACTAACTTCATCATGCTTGTTTCCCCAAAGATTTATGGCCACTTGGACAACTTCACTTATTTTTTCGATGGTCTTTGTTGGTAATGGTGTGTTCTCTTTTATAACAAACAGAAAAAGCTGTTCTCCATTTTTTTGCTGAATACTTTTATATTCAACGACACACGTTAAATTACTTATTAGTAATTCTAATTTTCCCTTTTCCTTATTCAGATGACCGTGTGAAAATTCCTGTGTTTCCATCAAAATCAAGAAGATAATCAAATTTTTCACTCTGTATGCTAAAACCATTGTCTTGAACATTATTCGCAAGTGAACGATCATCTAAAATAATTTGACTGTTATCCAAGTTGAGAAACTCAAGCACTTGAAATTCATCGACATTGCTGTTTTGCTCCGCGAAATTTGCAAGCCGGACAGTATCGATATCCCCAGAGTGCATTTGCATAAAATGCGGCGTTTTCGCCTGATTCATAAGTGAATCAATCGCACCTGAAAGATTTACCATAAGGATTGCCGATAACGAAACGAGCATTGCCGCAGCAGCGACAAATATCGTTGTTGTCAGCGTTATTAGTTTGCTTTTTAAAATGTCATTTCGGATTAATCTGAAATACATAAGTCACCTCTGTTCTCAAGTTGAAGAAAATTAATGAAGTAACACAAAATCCAAAGCCCGCTTCCTATTGTGGAAATGAGGTGTCCCGAACATAGCAGAAAAATCTTCTGAACAATTCCTCAGAAATAGTACCTTCTTTTCCACTACCTTAATCCTCACCCCCATTGCCAAACATTTTCATCATGTACATAAGGCTTCCACTTTCGACACCAAGCAGTCTTTCGACGTTGAAGACAAAAGCTGGTATACGTGAAGCTCGTTCTTCATCGGTCATATCAACCATATCATCATCAAAAACGGTATTCGTATAAGCCACAATCATTTCCATACATTCATACGGATAAGGTGTATTGAATAACCCTTGCTCAATACCCTCACGGATTATGTCTGTCAGTATCGGTGGCAGACCGTTCATAATAACCTTTTGTATTTTCTGATGCATAAGCGCATTCTGTGGCTTATGTATATGGTCAATAATTTCCTTACCGTTTCCGTTACTTATGTTTAATGCCATTACAACTCGGATAATACGCTCGTTAACGGGGATGCTCTTATTTGCAGCAATTTCTTTTGCAGCACCTAGAATTTGAGCATTATACCGCTCAATTAACGCGTCCATAATATCTTCCTTCGACTTGAAGTGATAATACAGCGTTCCCCGCGCTATACCAACCTTTTCTAGAATATCGTTAGTACTTGTGCGATCAAAGCCTTTCTGACCGAAAAGCTCATCCGCTACATCAAGTATTTCGTTTCTGCGCTCCATTGCTTCTTTTCTCATTTTCATGCCCCCTCAATAGACCGACTGTCTGTCTATAAAAAATTATAGCCTTTTACAATAAATTGTCAATACAATATTCCTTTTTTGTAAAAAATTATCAAATATATCTAATTATATAAAGTTAAATGATGAACATTTATAGGGAATAATGAAGCCACCTTGATATGTAAAAACCTTCCACATAAAAATATCCTTTTCATCATAATAAGTGATAGAATTACATGTAAGAAGTTTATGTGTTAAGAGAGGAAAACAAAAATGTCTGAAGTAAAAAAAATGGATGTTACAATGGGAAAAAAGATTCGTGAAAGCTTACAGGCAGATTGCCAAAGCTGTTTTGGGCTATGCTGCACGGCTTTAAATATTGCTGCTTCTAGTGACTTTGCTATTCATAAGGCAGCTGGAACACCTTGCCCTAATCTACAATTAGATTTTAGCTGCCAAATTCATCATAAACTTAGAGATCAAGGGTTTAAAGGATGTACAGTTTTTGATTGTTTAGGAGCTGGACAAAAGGTTTCACAAACAACTTTTCATGGACAGGACTGGCGACAATTCCCTGAAGTTTCCGAGAAAATGTTTCGTGTCTTTCCGATTATGGAACAACTTTATGAAATGATTGCCTACGTAGCAGAGGCTTTATCGTATAAGGTTGATTTATCCCTATATAACAAACTACATATACAATTAGAACAGCTACAGCGTGCAACAGAGCTGGAAGCTGATGCATTACTAGCAATAGATATTCCTAATTTCCGACTGCCAGTGAATGTTTTACTGTTAGAAACAAGTGAGCAAATTCGCCAAAGCATTATCGTAAAGATTGGAAAAAACGCTCGAAAGTATGACTATCGTGGTGTTGATTGGATGGGGAAGAATTTAAAAGGCGAGGATTTAAGAGCA
>Ga0102589_1001267_pt1 | contig 36286 bp, 34 predicted proteins | sample AraplaMF_Col_mLB_FD_76858 | JGI IMG/M metagenome (GOLD analysis project Ga0102589, IMG submission 76858) | Arabidopsis root microbial communities from the University of North Carolina, USA - plate scrape MF_Col_mLB | ecosystem: Host-associated > Plants > Roots > Endosphere | place: USA...
GTACAAGTCATATCCGCATGGTAGCAGCGATTGTGGATGATAAAATGCGCGAACTCAATGCCAAGAATCCTTCGCTTGATACGAGTAGACTAGCGGTATTGACGGCGGTAAACGTCATACACGATTATATAAAATTAAAAGAAGAACATGAGAAACTAAAAGAAAGTATGACAAAAAAAGGAATGGAATAACATGATTGATATTATTATCATATTACTGCTTGTTATGGGATTTTTCCTCGGCTTAAGAAGAGGGTTTGTCCTACAACTTGTAAAGTTAACAAGCTTTATTATCGCATACCTTGTTGCATACTGGTACTGCAAAGATTTAGCGCCAGTACTTGAGAAATTTATTCCGTATCCATTCGATCAGAACGTATCTGTGCCAGAATGGATTGATGCAAATAATATCGAAGCAGTATTCTATCAAGCAATTGCGTTCATTGTATTATTTATTATTACAAAAATCGCGCTTTCATTGCTTGGGAATTTGCTGAATATGTTTACAGAAATCCCAGTTATAAAACAGGTAAATGCGTTTGCTGGAGCACTTCTTGGTTTCTTAGAAGTGTATATTATTCTGTTTGTCTTAATTATTATTGGAACTATTCTTCCGATTGAACAGGTACAAACGCCACTGCAAAAATCATCAATTAGCAAAATAATTGTAGACGATACACCGATTCTTTCTGAAAAGGTGAAGGAACTATGGCAGCCAGGTAGCAGAGTATAACTTCTCTTTTTTCGGAAAGAGAAGTTTTTTTTCTATGAAAGAAAGGCGGGGAAAGAATGAAAGTAAATAAAAAACAAGTGATTAAATTATTGGAGACAATCGGCCTTTTTATGGAGCTTAAGGGCGAAAATCCATTTAAAATATCTGCATTTCGTAAAGCCGCAGCAGCATTAGAAAGCGATGATCGTAGTCTTTCTGAAATTGAAGATTTCACAAAGATTCCGGGTATTGGAAAAGGAACAGCAGCGGTCATTCAAGAATATATTGAAGCTGGAACTTCAGAAGTATTAGAGGAGCTTGAAAAGGAAGTGCCAAGCAGTCTATTACCGTTATTAAAATTACCAGGGCTTGGTGGTAAAAAAGTAGCGAAGTTGTACAAAGAGCTTGGCGTTATTGATATGGAAACTTTGCAAAAGGCTTGTGAAGAAAATAAAGTACAGGCACTTGCGGGATTCGGTAAGAAAACAGAAGAGAAAATATTAGAAGCAATCGCTCAAGTAGGCTCTCGTCCAGAGCGAGTACCGATTGCGATGGTCTTACCTATTGCCGGGGAAATAGAGAAGAAATTGTCGAATGTCCAGGAAATTGTTCGATTCTCTCGCGCTGGTAGCCTGCGCCGCGTTCGCGAAACGGTAAAAGATTTAGATTTTATTATCGCAACGGAAAATCCAGTAGCAGTACGTGAACATTTACTGCAATTTGATAATATGATTGAAGTCATTGCGAGCGGTGATACAAAAGTATCCGTTCGTCTTCAATATGAATATGATATTTCAATTGATTTCCGTCTTGTAAAACCTGAAGAATTTATTACAACGCTTCATCATTTCACAGGTTCAAAAGATCATAACGTAAGAATGCGCCAAATTGCAAAAGATAAAGGTGAAAAGATTAGTGAGTACGGTGTGGAAAATTTAGAGACAGGTGAAGTGAAGACGTTTGAAACAGAAGAAGCATTCTTTGCTCATTTTGGTCTACCATTTATTCCACCAGAAGTACGTGAAGATGGAAAAGAGCTTGAGTTGATTAAAGAATATCCAAATTTAATTCAGTTCTCTGATATACAAGGTGATTTACATATGCATACAACATGGAGTGACGGTGCTTTTTCAATTGAAGAAATGGTACAAGCATGCCGCGGGCGTGGGTATAAATTTATGGCAATTACGGATCATTCCCAATACTTGAAAGTAGCGAACGGTTTAACGAAAGAGCGTCTTCGTGAACAAGGAAAAGAGATTGAACGTATTAACGAAAAATACTCAGATATTACAATTTTACGCGGAATCGAAATGGATATTTTACCAGATGCAACGCTCGATTTTGATGATGAAGTATTAGCGGAGCTTGATTATGTCATTGGTGCAATCCATTCTAGCTTCTCACAAGACCGTGAAACAATTATGAAACGCTTGCGTACAGCAATTGAAAATAAACATGTTACGATGATTGCCCACCCAACAGGTCGTCTTCTTGGACGCCGCGAAGGGTACGATGTAGATACAGATTTACTGATTGAACTCGCAAAAGAAACAGATACAATTTTAGAATTAAACGCGAATCCGAACCGCTTAGATTTAAGTGCGAAACTATTAAAGCAAGCACAAGATGCGGGCGTAAAAGTAGCGATCAATACTGATGCGCATACACTTGAAATGTTAGAAGATATGGAAACCGGTGTAGCGGCAGCTCGTAAAGGGTGGATTCAGAAAGATACCGTGATTAACACATGGGATATTGAACGTTTATTAGATTATATTAAACGGAATAAGTAACACAAGGGGGACGTGCAACTTATGTTAGAACGAACGTTGCGTGTATTAGAATATAACAAAGTAAAAGAACAATTACTTGAGCATGTTGCTTCTTCACTTGGTCGTGATAAAGTGAAGAGCCTCGTGCCAAGTACAGATTTTGAAGAAATTGTAGAAATGCAAGAAACAACAGATGAGGCAGCAAAAGTCATTCGCTTAAAAGGGCATGTACCGCTTGGCGGAATTTTTGATATTCGTCCGAATGTAAAACGTGCGAAAATTGGAAGTATGCTAAGCCCACATGAACTGCTCGATATCGCAAGCACGATGTATGGTAGCCGCCAAATGAAGCGGTTTATTGAAGATATGATCGATAATGGTGTAGAGCTTCCAATTTTAGAAACACATGTTGCGCAAATTGTGTCTGTATATGATTTAGAAAAGAAGATCACAAACTGCATTGGGGATGGAGGAGAAGTAGTCGATAGCGCGAGTGATAAACTGCGCGGCATTCGTAACCAAATCCGCACTGCAGAAAGCCGTATTCGTGAGAAACTTGAAAATATGACGCGCTCTTCAAATGCCCAAAAGATGTTATCAGATGCAATCGTTACAATTCGTAATGATCGCTATGTAATTCCTGTGAAGCAAGAATACCGCGGTGTATATGGTGGTATTGTTCATGATCAATCTGCATCAGGACAAACGTTATTTATTGAGCCGCAAGTCATTGTGGAACTAAATAACGCATTGCAAGAAGCAAAAGTGAAAGAAAAACAAGAAGTAGAACGCATCTTAATGATGTTAACAGAAGAAGTAGCAGTCGAAGCTGATATTGTGTTAGCAAATGTAGAGGTTATTGCAAATCTTGATTTCATTTTTGCAAAAGCTTTTTATGCAAAGCGTATTAAAGCAACAAAACCAATTGTAAATAATGAGCGTTATATGGATTTACGACAAGCCCGTCATCCACTTATCGATCCAAAAATCATTGTGCCGAATGATATCATGCTTGGTAAAGACTTCACAACAATCGTTATTACAGGTCCGAATACAGGTGGTAAGACAGTTACATTAAAAACAGTCGGCATTTGTGTATTAATGGCGCAATCTGGTCTTCATATTCCAGTATTAGACGAATCAGAGATTTGTGTGTTTAAAAATATCTTTGCTGATATTGGTGATGAACAATCGATTGAACAAAGTTTAAGTACGTTCTCCTCTCATATGGTGAACATTGTAGATATATTAGAAAAAGCTGATTTTGAAAGCTTAGTATTATTTGATGAATTAGGTGCTGGAACAGACCCACAAGAAGGAGCAGCACTTGCGATTTCTATTTTAGATGAGGTATATAACCGCGGAGCACGCGTTGTCGCAACGACGCATTATCCGGAGCTAAAAGCATATGGTTACAACCGTGAACAAGTTATTAATGCGAGTGTGGAGTTTGATGTAAACACACTAAGCCCAACTTATAAGTTATTAATTGGTGTACCAGGACGCAGTAACGCTTTTGAAATTTCAAAACGTCTTGGTTTATCTGATCGAGTAATTGATCGTGCTCGTAATCATATTAGCACCGATACAAATAAAATCGAAAATATGATTGCGAAGCTAGAAGAAAGTCAAAAAAATGCAGAGCGCGAATGGACCGAAGCAGAAGAGCATCGTAAACAATCTGAAAAACTTCATCGTGAATTGCAACGTCAAATTATTGAATTTAACGATGAGCGTGATGAAAGATTATTAAAGGCACAAAAAGAGGGCGAAGAAAAAGTAGAAGCTGCGAAAAAAGAAGCAGAAGGCATCATTCGTGAACTTCGTCAACTGCGTAAAGCACAGCTTGCAAACGTGAAAGATCATGAGCTTATCGAAGCGAAAAGTCGCCTAGAAGGTGCAGCGCCAGAGCTTGTGAAAAAACAAAAAGTAAAAGTGAAAAACACTGCGCCAAAACAACAATTACGAGCAGGCGATGAAGTAAAAGTATTAACGTTCGGGCAAAAAGGACAATTGCTGAAAAAAGTAAGTGATACGGAGTGGAACGTTCAAATTGGTATTCTGAAGATGAAAGTGAAAGAATCTAATATGGAGTATATTAATACGCCACAACCTGTTGAGAAAAAGGCAGTCGCGACTGTTAAGGGAAGAGACTATCAAGTTTCCTTAGAACTTGATCTTCGCGGTGAACGTTTTGAAAATGCAATGATACGTGTAGAAAAATATTTAGACGATGCACAGCTTGCAAACTATCCACGCGTATCCATCATTCACGGAAAAGGAACAGGAGCACTTCGTCAAGGTGTACAAGATTACTTGAAAAAACATCGTGGTGTGAAAAACTTCCGCTATGGTGATATGGGCGAGGGAGGCCTCGGCGTAACAGTTGTCGAATTAAAATAAGCACAAAACCAGGCAAAAGGGGTAAACCATTATGTTTATGGACAAACTTGCAAAAGTATTGTTAGCTTGTTGCGGCATGTTTTTGGTGATTGGAGTTATTTATTTAGTGTTTTTTGCGAAGTAAGGAAGCGTCAATCTCGGCATAAGTTAACGCCTGAGATTGACGTTTTTTCTTTTCGGATAATCTATAAGAAAAAAGGAATACGACATGAAAATTAACCAATTTATAAGCGAAGTATTATCCTGCTCAAGGCGAGAAACAGACCGCCTCATTAAAGCGGACCGCGTGGCAATTAACGGTGAGGTTTGTACGCACGGTGCGATTGTTACGGTGAACGATATTGTAACGATTGATGGTAAAACAATCGAGAAAGAAGATAAAGAAAAAATCTATATTGCCTTTCATAAACCAGTAGGGATCACTTGTACTGCTGCGGAACATATTGAAGGAAATATCATTGAGTACATCAATCATCCAGAGAGAATTTTTCCAGTTGGTCGCTTAGATAAAGCGTCGGAAGGATTGATTTTGCTAACAAACGATGGAGCGATTGCCAATCAAATTTTACACGGAGATCATGAGCATGAAAAAGAATATATTGTAACGGTTGATAAGCCATTTACAGATTGGTTTATTGATGGAATGAGCCGTGGTGTGAAAATTAAAGATGGAATGACAAAACCATGTAAAGTAACCAGGGTAGATCACTCGACATTTCGAATTGTTTTAACGCAAGGAATGAATAGACAAATTCGCCGAATGAGCCGTGTGTTTGGATATACAGTAACGAAGCTACAACGGGTACGAATTATGAATATTAAGCTTGCTGGATTAGAAGCTGGAAAGTGGCGAAATGTCACAGAGCAAGAGTTACAACAATTATTGAAGCAGCTATAGCTGTTTCTCAGTTTTATTTTTTGTTAGAAAAAATAAAACTATTGTTTTTTTTGAAAATAGCCCATATAATAAAAAACAACAAGATTCGACAATATATTTTGAAAAGTAATGATGAGGACATGAGTTATTTTTTACGATTCTCAGAGAGGGAAGCCTTAGGCTGTGAGCTTCCTAATACGAAAAGATACACTTACCACCTCTAAACTTCAAGAGTGAACTGCATCATGCATTGTAATTCTTGGCGGATAAAACCGTTATTAATTTACACGAGCTATAAAATGAGTTTATTTTGTTATACATTCATTTTATTAGAATAAGGGTGGAACCACGATTTCAACACTCGTCCCTTTGTTAGGGACGGGTGTTTTTTGCGTTCTTTTATAAAGGAATTTGGATTGAAAGCGGAAATATAGCGGTTTTTATTTCTGAATATTTAGTCTTTTATTATTTTTTAGGAGGTAGAGAAAAATGAAATCATCTTTAAAGTTATCTGAGATGTTTGCAATAAGTTTAATGTTATTTGCACTATTCTTCGGTGCGGGGAATATGATTTTTCCACCAGCGTTAGGACAAGGTGCTGGAACAGATGTATGGGTGGCTTTATTTGGTTTTGTTATTACAGGTGTAGGGCTTCCTTTACTAGGAGTCATTGTCATTGCTTTAAAAGGAGATATTAATAAACTCGCAGGTCGTGTGCATCCGTTGTTTGCACTTGTTTTCACAGTTGCGATTTATTTATGTTTAGGTGTGTTTGTAAGTGTACCGCGTACAGGAACTGTTGCTTATGAAATGGCGGTTACTCCATTTTTATCAAGTTCCGTAGTCAGTCAGGCATATCCACTTGTTATCTTTACATTTATTTTCTTTGCAGTTACTTTCTATTTAGCGTTAAATCCTTCGAAATTAGTAGGACGTATTGGGAAAGTATTAACACCAATTTTATTAGCGGTTATTGCAATTATTGTCATCAAAGCATTGATTACACCGATGGGTGAGTTTGGAGCACCGACAGAAGCATATAAGGATCCGCTTTTCAAAGGATTTATTGATGGATACTTAACATTAGACGGATTAGCAGCACTTGTCTTCGGAAATGTAGTTGTTAATGCTTTAAAAGGAAAAGGAATTACCAATAAGAAAAGTATTGCGAAAGTGACAATTTTTGCGGGGATGATTGCAGCATTTGGTTTACTTATTGTTTACCTAGCGCTTGCTTATCTTGGGGCTTCTAGTGTATCGCTTGGAATGGGAGAAAACGGTGGTGTTATTTTAACAAATGTTGTGCATCATTTATTTGGTAGTTATGGCACTCTTCTACTGGGTGTAGCGATTGCAGCGGCATGTTTAACAACTTCGGTTGGAATCGTTGCAGCTTGCGGAGAGTTTTTCTCAGCATTACTACCAAAGCTGTCGTATCAAAAAGTTGTTTTCATCTTCTGCATGTTAGCATTTATGGTAGCAAACCTTGGTTTAACACAGCTAAATGCATTAGCGTTACCAATCTTAATCGCAATCTATCCAATTGGTATCGTATTAATCGTATTATCACTAATTGAAAATTACATGCGTATCCCGCTAGCAATGTATGTGGGTGGAATTGTAGGGGCATTTGTTGTTAGTTTCTTCGATGGTTTAAATAATGCTCAGATTCAAATTGCAGCATTATCGCCTATGTTAGAAAAGATTCCATTTTACAATGTAGGAATCGGTTGGCTCTTACCAGGAATCATCGGTATGTTTGTTGGATATATTATTTCTATTTTTCAGAAGCGGGAAGTTGTCGTAGAAAAATGAGGAAAAGAGACTTTCTTTGAAAGAAAGTCTTTTTTGTAGAAATTAATATATTGGGAAATTTATCTAAATCTATTGTTTATTGATGAAGGGATTTTCAATCTAAAAAAGACTTCCATTTTATTACTCCTTGTTCGTAACACCTATCCAGTTTCACCCACATAATATACTACTGTCGTTCAATAAAGTTTGAGGAGGATTATACCTTATGAATAAAACGCCAATTGTTCTCCATGATGAGCCTTTTGTAGCCCAGTATGAACAAATAATTACACCAGCAGAATGCCAAGAGTTAATCGAGCTATCTAAAAAGCACATCCAACCCGCACAAGCCTATGGACATACAGGGGAAAGGAAATCAGATTTTACTTGGCTTCCACACTATTCACATGGGCTTGTTAGTAAAGTATCTGAACTTATTGCTACTGCTATGCCCTTGCCGCTTAATCACGCTGAGCCATTACAGGCAGCGAGATATGAAGTTGGAGGGAAATTTGATGCCCATATTGATTGTTATGGTACCTGGCACGAAGGTGGGAGGAACCAAGTTAAACAAGGGGGACAACGACTTTATACAGCTATTCTTTATTTGAATACAGTTGATGCAGGTGGAGAAACTTTTTTTCCCTCTCTGAATCTTACAGTTACTCCAAGTGAAGGGAAATTATTAGTTTTTGAAAATTGTAAAAGAGGGACAGATGAACCGCATCCACTTTCATTGCATGAAGGTTGCGCAGTACATGAAGGAGAAAAATGGATTGCTACATTATGGTTTCGTGAAAAACCACAATATTAAAAATTCATTATTGGGTTTTTGAGAGGAATGAAAATTCTTATTTATTCTTGTTTATGTACAGTTTTTTTCTGTTGGACATTGCTCTAAGACTGATCTCTAGATAAGAGTCTTATCTTTTACATCGTATAAATATATAACGGTTGTCTTTGGTAACGAGTTGGTTGTACTCGCAAAGCAATAATATGGTATAGTGAAACGAGGCTGTTTTTTCCGTCTCGTTTTTTAAATGCTTCCTAATAGGTAGAAAGCATTCAAATGGAAAGGAAGACATTACATGCGATCAGAAGTAATTGTAAAGATAAAACCGAAATTTATAAAAGAAATTAAAAGTGGCTACCCGCTTATTTTAAAAGATGCAATTCAAAACTTAAATGATATACGAGAAGAGGGAACTATCATCAAAATTGTTGATGAGCAGAACCAATTTCTTGGTAAAGGATATTATGGAAAGCAAAATAAAGGATATGGCTGGATTTTAACAAGAAAAGAGCAAGAGCACATTGACCAAGCTTTCTTTGAAAGAAAAATCAAATCAGCGTTACATAAGAGAAAAGGTTTTTACAAATCGAATGATACAACAGCATTTCGTGTTGTAAACGGTGAAGGTGATGGTCTTGGCGGTTTAATCATTGATTATTACGATGGTTATTATGTAATCAGCTGGTATAGCGAAGGGGTTTATTCCTTTAAAAACGAAATCGTTGGAGCTCTTCAGAAAGTAGCAAACTTCAAAGGAATCTATCAGAAGAAGCGCTTTGATACAAAAGGAAAATATATTGAAGACGATGATTTTGTTGCTGGAGAACGAGGTGAGTTCCCAATCATCGTAAAAGAGAACGGTGTAAACTTTGCGGTGTATTTAAATGACGGAGCAATGGTAGGTGTATTTTTAGATCAGCGCAACGTTCGAAAACAAATTCGTGACACATATGCAAAAGGAAAAACAGTATTAAATATGTTCTCTTATACAGGAGCGTTTTCTGTATTCGCAGCACTTGGCGGAGCGACAAAAACAACAAGCGTTGACCTTGCGAATCGTAGCTTAAGTAAAACAATTGAGCAATTTAGCGTAAATGGCATTGACTATGAAGCGCAAGATATTATCGTAGAGGATGTATTCCATTACTTTAAATACGCAGCGAAGAAACAAATGAAGTTTGACATGGTTGTGCTAGATCCACCAAGCTTTGCACGCTCTAAAAAGTATACATTTAGTGCAGCGAAAGATTACAAAAACCTATTAAAAGAAACAATCACCATTACAGAAAATAACGGTATTATCGTTGCTTCCACAAATTGTAGTACGTTCGATATGAAAAAGTTTAAAGGCTTTATCGACACAGCCTTTAAAGAAATGAATGGTAAATATAAAATATTAGAAGAACATTCCTTGCCAGAAGATTTCCGTACGATTGATCAATTTAAAGAAGGTAATTACTTAAAAGTAGTTTTTATAGAAAAAATTAAAGGTTAGTGCAAAGAAAAATGAGCTCAATTTTACATGAGCTCATTTTTTTTATTAAATAATATTTTGCACTCTGCCAACCTGTCCATCTTGCAATCGTACTTTAATGCCGTGTGGATGAGATGGTGAATTCGTTAAAATATCTTTGACAATTCCTCTTGTTAGCTTCCCAGTTCGTTGATCTTGCTTTAACACAATATCAACTTCAAGGCCTGGTGAAATATTAGATCGTTTTTGTCCGTTCATTTACACACCTGTACGTCTACGTTGGTTATTTGGCTTTTTTGTTTGCTGGTTTTGTAATTTTTTTGTTGCTTGATTTTGGTTTTTCGCATTTGCGCCATTTCCATTCCCTTGCTTTTTCTTTGCAAGTTGTTCGCGCATTAAATCAGCTAAGCTTACTTTTTTATTTTCTGACATGGTAAGTCTCCTTTATATTAAGTTAATTATAAACAATAGTAGTGAATTTCATCATAACATTGTTGTGAAAAGAAATGAAGTCAGATTGAATTTTCATATAATTCTTTTCACCTTTATTGACTTCAGTTACAATTGAATTGTTAATGTTTGTAAAAAGGGGATAGAAGCATGTCAAATCATATTTTATTAGTAGAAGATGACATTTCCATTCAAGAGATGGTTGAAACATATTTATTAAAAGAGGGCTTTCAAATAACAATCGCATCCGATGGAGAAGAAGGAGTTCTCGCGTTTCTAAAAGGCTCATTTGATTTAATCATTCTCGATATCATGATGCCAAAGTTAGACGGTTTAGAGGTTGTGAGAATCATTCGAGAAAAAAGTGCTGTTCCCATTCTAATGATGTCTGCGAAGGATACGGATGTAGACAAGGCGATCGGTTTAGGTCTTGGAGCAGATGACTACATTTGTAAGCCGTTCTCTATGATTGAATTGGCAGCCCGGGTAAAGGCAGGCATTAGAAGATCGACAAAGTATTCAGCCACGGAGCAGAAGGAAGAAATGATTGAGATTGGTGATTTGAAAATTGATCCGATCAACTTCACTGTGCAAAAAAAAGAAAAACAACTAAAACTTACTTTGAAAGAGTTTGAGATTTTAAAACTATTTGTAAAGAATCAAAAGCGTGTATTTACAAAAGCACAAATTTATAATCTGATTTGGAATGAAGAATATTATGGTGATGATAATGTGATTAATGTTCATATGCGACGTTTACGTGAAAAGATTGAAGATGATCCATCTAATCCGGAATATATTAAAACACTATGGGGCATTGGCTATAAGCTGGAAGTGATGTAGTATGACAGCTCTTTTAATGATTGTTATCTGTGTATTATTGGGCGTTATTTATTTTCAATATAGAATTGGGAAAAGTAAGAGTGCAAATGTACACTATACATATGAAAAGTTACAGGATATTGTAGAGCAACAAACAGGTGAAAAGTTATTGGTTATGACGGATGATCAAGAATTACAAAAATTATTAGTAGCAATTAATTATTTGTTAGATGCGAAACAGAAAACGAATGCAGATCATGCGAAGGTTGAAATTTCAATGAGAAAGATGTTATCTAACATTTCACATGATTTAAAAACGCCGCTTACTGTTATTCTTGGATATACAGAAATGTTAAATGTAGATAAAAAGATGAACGAAGAAGAACGACAAGTTTTGCTAGAAAAAGTGCATTTGAAAACGCTAGAAGTAATGGAACTTATTCATAAGTTTTTTGATTTAGCAAAGTTGGAATCTGGTGATAAAGCAATCGAAATGACAAAGGTGAATATGAATGAAGTGTGCCGAGAGAAAATTTTATCCTTTTATGATTTAGTAACGACGAAAGGGTTTGAGGTACGGATTGATATACCAGAGAAGAATGTGTATGCACTTGGAAATGCTGAAGTATTAGGCCGAGTGTTAAATAATTTAATATCTAATGCGATTGCGTATGGATATGACGGAAAAACACTTGGTATTACATTAAGAGAAGATGATAGGTGCGTGTATGTTGAAGTATGGGACCGCGGGAAAGGAATTGATGAATCTCATATTGATAAAGTATTTGAACGTATGTATACGCTAGAAGATTCAAGGAATCGATTATATCAAGGGAGCGGTCTTGGACTCACCATCACAAAGCGACTTGTAGAATCGTTAGGCGGCGAAATTCATCTTTCCAGTAAGCCATATGAGAAAACAGTATTTACAATTGTGCTGAAAAAGATCGAATTTTAGCTTGTAGAAAAGAGAATTCTACAAGCTTTTTTGACTTAAGGAATTTGTAAGGAATGGGTAAGAAAAAAGAGACTTTCATTGACTATGATATACATATAAAGATGTGGCGAAAGGGGAAAATGATATGTCATATATATTAAAAACAAATAGGCTAACAAAAGTATTTCAAGGAAAAGAAGTAATTTCAGGGGTTAATATGCATGTGAAAAAAGGAGAAATCTATGGCTTTTTAGGACCGAATGGTGCTGGTAAAACAACGATTATGAAAATGATTACTAATTTAATAAAACCGACGAGCGGAGATATTGAAATTTTTGGTGAGAAATTAACAGATACTTCTTATGAAGTGTTAAAACGAATGGGGACGATTATTGAATATCCTATTTTCTATGAAAAATTAACAGCTCAGGAAAATTTATATCTTCATTGCGAATATATGGGTTACTACGATAAGAAGGGAATTGAGCACGCATTAAACCTTGTTAATTTACACAACGTGGAGAATAAAAAAGTAAAAGATTTTTCACTGGGGATGAAACAAAGATTAGGAATTGCCAGAGCGATTCTGACAAAGCCAGAGCTATTAATTTTAGATGAGCCAATTAACGGCCTAGATCCAATCGGTATTAGAGAATTGCGCGACTTATTTAAAATGCTTTGCAAAGAATATGGAATTACCTTGTTAATCTCTAGCCATATTTTAGGAGAAATGGAGCAAATGGCGGATACGATTGGCGTAATTCAAAATGGAAAATTGATAAAAGAAGTTTCAATGAAAAGTATTAATGGTAAACAAACGGAGTATATTGAAATTCACGTTCAAGATGTGAAACGAGCGGCTTATGTTTTAGAAAATAAACTCAGCATAACAAACTACAAGATTATGAGTGAGAGTATTATTCGCGTGTATGAAATGACAGAAATGCAGCAGGCAATTTCGAAAACATTGATCGTGAATGATGTGGAAATTGAAAGCATAAACAAAAAGCATAGTTCATTAGAAGAGTATTTCTTAAATCTTGTGAATGGAGAGGGAATCCATGCTTAAACTTATGAAACTAGAATGGAAAAAACATCGCTTATCTCGTTATCTTAAAGGAATCGCAATTTGTATTGTATCAATTTTCGTTGCTACTGCTCTTATGGCATGGGGTTCTAAAGCTGAGGGTGAGCAAATGTTTTCAGATTATGCGGGATTTATGTCTTTAACAAATATTTTTATTAGAACAACATTTATGATTTTTTCAGCTGTCATTTTATCGCGTTTAGTAATTGATGAATACAAAAGTAAAACGATGCAATTATTGTTTAGCTATCCATTAGAGCGAAAAAAAATAATGCAAGCTAAGTTAGCGATTACCTTTGGATTTTGTTTTTTTACCATAATTCTTTCTACGTGTATCATCAATATATTAATTTTCTTTTTAAACCCAATTATAGTTTTTTTTGAAACACCTGTTACTATGGCACAAATTATTGCTACCATTCCAGCTACTTTTCTTACTGCATTTATGATGGCTGGAATTAGTTTAGTTCCTTTATATTTTGGCATGAGGAAAAAGTCAACTCCTACAACGATCACCTCGTCTATAGTAATTGGATTATTGATTAACTCAACTGTTACTAATGGGGAAGGACAGATTAGTTTGTTTGACTTCATTGTAGTACCGATTGCACTTTGTCTACTAGGTCTTACAATTGGTTATCTGTCTTATCATAAAGTGAATAAAATGGATGTGGCTTAAATACAGATACAATCTTGAAGGAAAGTCATTACTTGTAGAAACAAAATCAGGAGATATTGGTGTGTCTTATAAAGAAGCTCCAACTTCATTCCAGCTTGCTGCTAACAGCGACTCATCCGATATAGTAGTGAGTTTAAATGGATTTAAGAAAAGAACGAATACGGAAAAAACAAAAGAAGGTGTAATCGGTGATGCATCAAATAAGGCGGAGCTTTTAAGCGAAAAAGGCACTATATATATCAAATAATAATCAGAAGAGGTGAATATATCATGCGAAAAAAATCAACTCGTTCCATCAGTGACCTATTTTCTATGCTGTTTTTTTACTGTACGACGGGACTATTAAGCGTTATTGTTGTTCCAGTTTTGGCAACGATTGCGTACGGTTTCGGTTTTTGTACTGTACTTATATTGATTGCAGGTATTATTCGTTCTTTTGGAGCTACATGGGTACAAATGGATATTGGACCTGGTTTATCAATCCCTCAGGAGTGGAGTATGGTTTGGGCTCTGATTATAGGTGGAATCGTGGGAAGTATCGCCTATTTTAGTTGGAAGTATCTCCGTATTTATTTGAACTTTCTATCTAGAAGTTATCGTAAAGTATTACCAGTTAATGAACAATAAAATCGAACAGGAGGATTTATTCACTATAACATATGAACTAGGGGGGATAACATGCTGCAACTTATAAAGCTAGAAATGAAGAAATGTAAGCTTGGGTGGTATATGAAAGGTGCGATTATTGCAAATGTAGTGATGGTTGCGATGTTGTTTTTTGTAAGCTATGTGTCACAAATTGAAGGGGATGTAGAATTAGGAAATCCTCAAGGTATTCTTTTAATGGCGAGTGTAATGGTGAGAGGAACATTTATTGTCTTTGCAGGAGTACTAATTGCAAAATTAGTAATTGAAGAATATAAAAATAAAACAATATTGCTCATGTTTTCGTATCCGATTAGTCGAAAAAAAATCATTGCAAGTAAGTTATTAATTACCGCAATATTAACATTCATAACAGTCTTACTATCTAACATTTTTATAGTAAGTGTCTTCTTTACATTAAATAGTTTTATGCTAGTTATTCCGAATACAATAACGATAGGTGAGTTAATTCAAGAAAGTATAAAAGCAATTCCTTTTGCTGTTGCAGCTGCAGGAGCAGGTTTAATTCCATTATATTTCGGTATGCGCAAATATTCTGTTCCAACAACGATTGTGTCGTCCTTAATTGTTGTGATGATTGCATGTCAAAATCAGCCGGAGTTCTCATTAGCAACCTTTCTCCCGCTTCAATTCGCGCTTGCGGCTATTGGCATTGTGATTGCTTATTATGGAATTAGAAATATTGAGAACGAAGATGCACTATAAAGTTTCACATGAAACAAGTTACATAAAAAGACAAGGTGCTCAGCCACCTTGTCTTTTTATGTCATTACATTTTGGGAGTTTCCATTCCTGCAGCGGCCCATTCCTCTTTAGCTGGCCCATAAATACCTGGGACTTTTAATCCAGCTTGGCGCATTAAAACAGTCATTTGACCGCGGTGGTGATTTTGATGATTAATGAGAGTCATCAAAAAAATAGAGTTTGGCATTGGACGCCCAAAGAAATCATTAATTGTTGTTAAATCTTTATCAGTCCACTCTGTTTGGATTGCCTCTACAAAAGCCGTGTTTACTTTACGGTAACCTTCCGAAATTGCCTTCGCGGAAGTCGGTATAGGATAATCATTTGCTTCTCCCTCAAATTGTAAGCCTGTTCCTGATAGCATGACTGGAATCGCAGTGACGATATGCCAAGCAACTCTACCTAAAGTCCAATGCCCAGGTGCAATCTCTTGTGCTAAAGATTCATCAGTTAATGCATCCAATACCTTTTGTGTAGAATCAGCCTCATATTTCCATGTTTTTAAAAAGCCTTCAATTGTTTGGTACATGTTATCCCCCCTATGGTTACATTCATAGGGTAAATTCGTGAAAGGATTCGTTTTTCCTTCTCTTATTTAATTTTCGATCCATACTACAATATGTTTGGGAATATGTAAATTAGGGGGAATCTTCATTGTACTTCGTATATTAAGTGGGTAGAGAATGAGGCAAAGAGTGGTGATGAAGTAAAAGAAGTATCTTTTATATAATATACTATGATCGTATTATATTTGTTTTATAAGGCGTATGTTAATTTATGCCGCACTGAAATTTGCCATGACATAAAAAACGCAAGCTTCTAAATAAAAGAAGCTTGCATTTTTAACTAACATTCTTCCCGCTTTTTCTCATTAACCACAAGAAATAAGGAGCACCAAGGACAGCGACTACTAGCCCAGAAGGAATCTCTTTCGGATAGACAATGGTTCGTCCAAGTAAGTCAGCGATGCAAAGAAGGATAGCTCCAAATAGCGCTGAACAAACAAATAATTTTTGATGATTCATCCCGACAACGATGCGCGCTAAGTGCGGTGCAACGAGTCCTAAGAAAGCGATTGTACCAACGGCAGCAATGTTCACTGAGGCGAGCAACGTTGCTAGGATAATAAGTGCGAAACGTGTTTTGTCTACACGTTGTCCAAGTCCTGTTGCTAAGTCATCTCCAAGTATGAGAACATCAAGCTGTTTCATTAAGAAGAATATCGTTGGTACGAGAATAAGAGAGGGATATAAAATTATATTTTCTAAGTGATTCCACCCTCTTGCATAGGTACTGCCTGATAACCAAGTTAATGCAGCAGCTACGTTCAAGTTTGCCCTCACGATAAAGATTTGAATAATGGCGGAACCGAGTGCTGATACACCGATTCCAATTAATGCAAGGGCTGTTGGGTTAAATCCTGACTTCCATGAAAAGAAGAGGACAACTCCAACTGCAAATAGTCCACCAATGAATGCACCGATTGGTAAGAAAACTCCTGGAAGTGCAGGGAAGACATACATAATTGTTAAAGCACCGACACCTGCTCCAGATGAAATACCAATGATAGATGGATCCGCAAGCGGATTTCGTAGTATTCCTTGAAAGACTAGTCCGCTTATGGCAAGGCATCCTCCGGCAACAGCAGCGACGAGCATCCTTGGTAAACGAAGGTTCATCATCATATTTTTATCAAATTGGGTCAGCTGCCCTGTTATTACATTGATTATGTTTTCGATATAAGCATTACTGCCAAGTGTAACGCCAAGTGCAACGGTTACAATACAAAGAACGATCGAAATGCAGATGACTTTTTTATAAGAGAAATATTTTGAGCTAGCACCGGCTGCGCTTGCTCCATTATCGCTCATATATTGTTTTGATTTCATCATGCGATAAACTAAGTAAATAAGCCACGGTGAACCAATTATTGCAGTAACAGCACCTACAGGAAGTTCAGCACCAGTTGGGTCTATTAATCTACCAACGACATCTGCTCCAAGTAATAAAATAGCTCCCCATAAGAAAGAGGAGAAAAGCAACGGGAGATGTTGCCGATAGCCAATCAGACGCATTAGATGCGGTGCAACTAAGCCAACAAAACCAATTGGTCCAACAACTGTTACAACGACTGCTGTTAAAAAAATAGCTGCAATAAAAGCGATAAAACGCGTTACTTCTGTTTTTTCTCCAAGTGAAACAGCAACATCATCACCTAAAAGAAGCACATTTAGTTTACGTGACATAAACAGTACAACCAAAAAGGCACAAACAACAAATGGAACCGCAAATTGAACACCATCCCAGTTATTTTGTACAAGTGATCCTGCCCCCCATAGGAATAGACCAGCTGTTTCGTTTTCATAAAAAAGCTGCATTGTTCCGGTAAAGGCAGAAAGCATTAGTGTCACAACCATACCAGCTAATGCCATGCGTAGGGGAGTTCCTTTTTTACCACCAGAAATACGATATACGCACAAAGCCGTTATCGCTCCTCCGATAAATGTAAAAAGGAGAGAGTGTACTTGTAAGTATTTCGGTAAAAAAATAGTGGCGGCGACTAGAAAGAAATACGCCCCTGAATGGATCCCCATTGTACTTGCTTCAGCCAGTGGATTTTTCGTTAAAGTTTGTAAAATAACCCCTGATACAGCTAGAGCACCACCAGCTAAAATAGCAATGGCAGCCCGTGGCAACCGCAGCATCATTAATGTTTGATGCTCAAGAGATTGATTTGGAGAAAAGAGAGCATCCATAATCATACTGTAAGAAATATTTGCTTGTCCCTGTCCGATATGAATAAAGAAAAGGAGGAGCAAGAGAGCTGCTCCTCCTCCGAATACAAGACTTGCTCGAAGTGTATGCTGTAAGTTATTCATTATGCAATCACTTCTTCGCTGTCATTACATCTGCAACTTGTTTTGCTAATGATTTTGCAGATTCAGGGCCACCGAAGATCCAAGTGTCACCTTTTAATTTATACATTTTATTTTCTTTTTTGAATTTCAATTCTTCCCATGCTGGGTTCCCTTTTAGCTGTTTATCGAAAATGTTATCGTCATCAGCTACGATGTATAAGAAGTTTGCATCTTGTACACCTTGTAGTGCTTCTACAGTTGTTTGTTTGAAGCCGTCTGGTTCAGATTTACCAGGTTCAAATGCATTTGTTAAACCTAACTTTTTCGTAATTTGTACCGCTGTAGAATTGTCTGTTAACAGACGGAATGTTGGAACATTTTTTGCTGTAAAGGATTGTGTCATTACGATGTTTTTATCTTTTAAGTTTGCTTTATCAATTTTTGCTTTTGCGTCAGCAAATGTTTTGTCCATATCTGCTAATACTTTTTTACCTTGCTCTTCTTTTCCAACTGCTTTTGCGATTTGCTTAAATGTTTCTGTCATTTCTGCAAAATGATCGTTATTGCTTGTTGATGGGTCAAACATAATTGTTGGTGCAATTTGTTCTAACTCATTTTTAATCGCTTTACTACGGAATGAAGCTGTAATAATTAAATCCGGTTTTAAGCGGTTAATTTCTTCTAAGTTTGGTTGTTGACGTGTACCTACATCTACCACATCTTTATTTGGTTTTGTTTCTGTGTTTACCAATTTATTATAGTTCTTAATATCAGCCATCCCGACAGGTTGAACGCCAAGTGCTAATAAATCTTCTGCATATACCCACTCAAGCACAACAACTTTTTTTGCTGGTTTATCTAACTTTGTTTCACCTTCAGCGTGTTTAATTGTAATCGCTTGTTTTTTGTCATCTGTTTTTGTTTCCTTTTTCTCTTCTTTTTGCTGTCCGCATCCGACAACGAATAGAAGAATAACCATAAGAATGCTAACGACTTTTTTCATTTTTTTCCCCCAAAGAAAGTATTTTACGATGCGATAATCTGTGTAATTGAAAAAGATTATCACTATCAACACGGAAATCATACTATGAGGGGTTTGGAAGTGTCAATCTTTTTCTTTCTATTCTGACAAAAAATATTCTTTAGAACATTAGGGTATATTTTTTTTGCTATAAAGCTTTTAAAATATGAATTTCTAAGAAAAACAGGAGAAGTATAAGGAATGGGACGACATTATTCTGTGTGTTGTGGAATAGTTAATCAAAAGTCAGAATATTATGATTGTAACGCAATTATGACTGTAATATAATGAAAACAATCATCATGAATGGACATTCATTTTATTCGTGTAAGAACAGGAAGGAGGAATGAGGATGGAAAAACCTTGGTTACAAATTTATCCAGAGGAAATTCCACACACAATTTCTTACGATATTAGGCCGCTCCATGTATATTTACAAGAGATGTCTTCTCGGTATCCAGAAAAGAAAGCGCTTCATTTTTTAGGGAAGGATATTACATTTTCAGAGCTGAGTCGTAAGGTGAATCAATTTGCAAATTATCTTCGTAAGCTTGGTGTGAAAAAAGGTGACCGAGTTGCGATTATGTTACCCAATTGCCCGCAAGCTGTGATCGGATATTATGGTACGTTACTTGTAGGTGGTATAGTGGTACAAACAAATCCCCTGTATACGGAGAGGGAGTTAGAATATCAACTCCATGATTCTGGAGCGAAGGTTATTCTTTGTGTTGACCTAGTCTTTCCGAAAGTCACCAATGTTCAGTCTGCTACAAAGGTGGAGCACGTTATTGTAACCCGCATTGCAGATTTTTTACCGTTTCCCAAAAACTTACTTTATCCCTTCGTACAAAAGAAGCAAACGAATCTTGTTGTGAAAGTAACGGAAAGTGATACGATTCATGTTTGGAAATCGATAGAAAAAGAAAGTGATGAAATGGTAGAAGTGCCGTGTGACCCTGAAAGTGATTTAGCACTCTTACAATATACGGGAGGTACGACAGGTTTTCCGAAAGGAGTTATGTTAACGCATAAAAATCTTGTATCAAATACACTGATGGGTGTGCATTGGTTATATAACTGTATAGAGGGAGAAGAAGTTATTCTTGGTGTCCTTCCGTTTTTCCATGTGTATGGGATGACAGCTGTAATGAATTTAGCCATTATGCAAGGGTATAAAATGGTGCTAGTTCCGAAGTTTGATATGAAAATGGTGTTTGAAGCAATTAAAAAACATAAGGTTACACTATTTCCAGGGGCCCCGACAATTTATATTGCCCTTTTAAATAGCCCACTTCTTAAGGAATATGATATTTCTTCCATTCGTGCTTGTATTAGTGGTTCTGCACCGCTTCCAGTAGAGGTGCAAGAGAAATTTGAGAGGGTTACAGGAGGGAAGTTAGTAGAAGGGTATGGGCTCACAGAATCATCTCCAGTCACACATGGCAATTTCTTATGGGAGAAGCGTGTACCGGGTAGTATTGGTGTTCCGTGGCCAGATACGGAAGCACGCATTATGTCGCTTGAAACAGGAGAATATTTACCAGCAGGTGAGATTGGTGAAATTGTAGTGAAGGGCCCGCAAGTTATGAAAGGGTACTGGAATAAGCCTGAGGAAACAGCGGCGGTATTACAGGATGGGTGGTTACACACAGGTGACGTTGGCTATATGGACGAAGATGGATTTTTCTATGTGAAGGATCGCAAAAAAGACATGATTGTTGCCAGCGGTTTCAATGTTTATCCGCGCGAAGTGGAAGAAGTATTATATGAGCATGAAAAAGTGCAAGAAGTGATTACGATTGGTGTCCCAGATCCATATCGAGGGGAGACTGTGAAAGCTTTTGTTGTGCTAAAAGAAGGGGAAGTTTGTTCTGAAGAAGAGTTAGATCAGTTTGCTCGTAAATATTTGGCTGCTTATAAAGTTCCAAAAGTATATGAGTTTCGAAGTGAGTTACCAAAAACAACAGTAGGAAAGATTTTACGCCGTGTCCTTATAGATGAAGAACAAAAGAAGAAAGAGGACGAGAAGACGGGCTAAGGCCCTTTCTTTTTTGAAATATAGGATTGACAATTTTTTAAATAGTCAGTATTATTGAGATGTGAATGATTATTCATTCAGTCATTCATCTTCTTGAAGGAGACAGTAAAGTGAAAAAAAATCGACCAAAATATAACCAAATTATAGATGCTGCGGTTATTGTGATTGCAGAAAATGGATACCATCAAGCGCAAGTTTCTAAAATTGCGAAGCAAGCTGGTGTAGCTGATGGAACCATTTATTTATATTTTAAAAATAAAGAAGATATATTAATATCCTTATTCCAAGAGAAGATGGGAGAATTTATAGAAACAATTCGTCAAAAAACAGCAGGAATTGAAAGCGCTGTAGAGAAGTTATTTATGTTGGTAGAAACGCACTTCTTGCTGTTGTCGCAAAATGATCCTCTTGCTATTGTCACGCAACTAGAACTTCGTCAATCCAACCAAGAGTTACGCCTCAAAATAAATGAAGTATTAAAAGGGTACTTACAAGTCATCGATGAAATTTTGGAAACAGGTATAAGACAAGGAGAATTTAGGGCGGATTTAAATGTTCGCATAGCAAGGCAAATGATCTTTGGAACAGTAGATGAAGTTGTGACCAATTGGGTAATGAGCGATCATAAATATAATTTGGTCGCACTTTCAAAAACGGTACATGGACTGCTTATTTCAGCTTGTGGTTACCGTCAATAATGGGAGGGATCATGTTGAAATTTCTATCTGTAACAGTAGAAGACCATATCGCGGTGGCGACATTGAATCATCCGCCAGCTAACGCTATGTCTTCACAAGTGATGCATGACGTTACTGAGTTAATTGATCAAGTCGAAAAGGATGAAAATGTCCGCGTTGTTGTTCTTCATGGGGAAGGGCGCTTCTTCTCAGCAGGAGCAGATATTAAAGAGTTTACTTCTGTTGAGGAAGCAAAACAAGCAACGGAGCTAGCACAGCTTGGACAAGTTACGTTTGAGCGTGTCGAAAAGTGCTCAAAACCAGTCATTGCGGCAATTCATGGAGCGGCACTTGGCGGTGGCCTTGAATTCGCTATGTCTTGCCACATGCGTTTTGCAACTGAGAGTGCAAAGCTTGGGTTACCAGAGCTAACGCTTGGACTTATTCCTGGCTTTGCAGGTACACAGCGTCTGCCACGTTATGTTGGCAAAGCAAAGGCTTGTGAAATGATGCTAACAAGTACACCAATTACAGGTGCACAAGCATTAGAATTTGGACTTGTTAACGGCGTGTTTTCAGAAGAAACACTTTTAGAAGAGACTCTCAAAATTGCGAAGCAAATTGCTGGAAAAAGCCCAGCGACAACTCGTGCTGTATTAGAGTTGTTACAAACAACAAAATCATCTCATTATTATGAAGGTGTGCAGCGTGAGGCACAAATATTTGGTGAAGTGTTTACGAGTGAAGATGGAAGAGAAGGGGTAGCGGCATTCTTAGAAAAACGCAAACCTTCATTTAATGGTAGGTAGTTCAAATTATTTTTTAACATAAATTAACAGAATATTAAAATTGATGGAATCTTTCTGAAAAACAAGGGGGTAAATGGAATGAACATCTACGTACTCATGAAACGAACATTTGATACAGAAGAGAAAATTGTAATTAAAAACGGTGCAATTTATGATGGCGAAGCGGAATTCATCATCAACCCTTACGATGAATATGCGATTGAAGAAGCGATTCAAGTGAGAGACGCACAAGGTGGGGAAATTACGGTTGTAACAGTTGGTGGCGAAGACAGTGAAAAAGAACTTCGTACTGCGCTAGCGATGGGCTGTGATAAAGCGGTATTAATCAATATTGAAGATGATGTTGAGAATGGTGACCAATTTACAACAGCAAAAGTGCTTGCTGAATATTTAAAAGATAAAGAAGTAGATTTAATTTTAGGTGGAAATGTAGCGATTGATGGTGCATCTGGACAAGTTGGACCACGCGTAGCGGATGCACTAAATATTCCATATGTAACTACAATTACAAAGCTTGAAATTAACGGCACAAGCGTGAAAATTGAGCGCGATGTTGAAGGGGATACGGAAGTGATTGAAACATCGCTACCACTTTTAGTAACAGCGCAACAAGGTTTAAATGAACCGCGTTATCCATCGCTTCCAGGTATTATGAAAGCGAAGAAAAAGCCGCTTGAAGAACTAGAATTAGATGATTTAGATTTAGAGGAAGATGATGTAGAAGCAAAAACAAAAACAATCGAAATCTATTTGCCTCCTAAGAAAGATGCTGGAAAAGTGTTACAAGGCGAGCTGCAAGATCAAGTAAAAGAACTTGTATCGTTGCTCCATACAGAAGCGAAAGTAATCTAATAAAATACGAAATTATATATGCAGGAGGGAAAATCTATGGCTCGTAAAGTATTAGTAATGGGTGAAGTTCGTGACGGATCACTACGTAACGTTTCATTTGAAGCGGTAGCAGCAGCGAAAACAATTGCAGAAGGCGGTGAAGTGGTTGGCCTTCTAATTGGAGAAAGCGTTGCATCATTTGCAAATGAATTGATTCATTACGGTGCAGATCGCGTTGTGACAGTTGAAAACGAAAAGTTAAAATCATATACATCTGATGGCTATGCACAAGCATTTTTAGCTGTGTATGACGAAGAGAAGCCAGAAGGTATTGTCTTTGGACATACAGCACTTGGCAAAGATTTATCACCAAAGTTAGCTGCTAAACTTGAAGCTGGCCTTGTTTCTGATGTAACTGCATTAGAAGTTACAGGTGGAAATGTTGTCTTCACACGCCCAATTTATTCTGGTAAAGCGTTTGAGAAAAAGATTGTAACAGATGGCATTCTATTTGCGACAGTTCGTCCAAATAACATTACGCCACTTGAAAAAGATGAAGCGCGTACAGGTGATGTGTCTTCTATTACAGTTGATGTGAAAGATTTACGTACAATCATTCAAGATGTTGTGCGTAAAACAGCAGAAGGTGTAGACCTTTCAGAAGCGAAAGTTATTATTGCTGGCGGACGCGGAGTGAAAAGTGAAGACGGTTTTAAACCGTTAAAAGAATTAGCAGACGTACTAGGTGGCGCTGTTGGGGCATCACGTGGTGCTTGTGATGCAGAGTATTGCGATTACTCATTACAAATTGGACAAACAGGTAAAGTGGTTACGCCAGACTTATATATTGCATGCGGTATTTCTGGTGCGATTCAGCATTTAGCAGGTATGTCTAATTCAAAAGTAATTGTTGCAATTAATAAAGATCCAGAAGCAAGTATTTTCAAAGTAGCTGATTATGGTATTGTTGGCGACTTATTCGAAGTGGTTCCTTTATTAACAGAAGAGTTTAAAAAGTTAAAAGTACATTCTTAATTTGAGTAACCCTTGAGTTCCAAGTGAAATACCCCTATATATAGAAAAGCGAGAGGTCCCCTGCCTCTCGTTTTTTAGCATATACCTTATATTTTTGTATAGTATAAAGGTACATTTTTTTGTTACAATACATAACGATACATAATATTCGCCACGTATATAAGTTAGTGATATACTTTTGGTAGAATACACTTGAAGGAGGAAATAAAATGGCAATTGTAAACGCAACTGACCAAAACTTCGCAGCTGAAACAAGCGAAGGTATTGTATTATTAGATTTCTGGGCACCATGGTGTGGCCCTTGTAAAATGATCGCTCCTGTACTAGAGGAAATCGATGCAGAATTAAGCGATAAAGTAAAAGTCGTAAAAGTAGACGTTGATGAAAACCAAGAAACTGCTCGTCAATTTGAAGTAATGAGCATTCCATCTCTTTTCGTATTAAAAGATGGTAAAGTGGTTGACCAAGCGTTAGGATACAAACCAAAAGAAGCGTTAGTAGAATTAGTTTCTAAACACTTCTAATTTGTAAAGTCCAGCATAAATGCTGGGCTTTTTTTATTGGTTCAAATTACCACCTGAAAATATGACAACGGATACAATATTTATGTTGACACTTATCGTAAGCGCTCTTATAATCAATCTGACGACAATGAAAATCACTATCACTTAAGGGCGTAGGGGGAAGTAATCCATGACATTAAAGTTAAAAATATTATCTGCAGCAGCAGTAGCATCTCTTCTTTTTGCAGGCTGTGCGAAAGAGGAAACAAAAAAGTCTGAAGCACAAGATAAAAAAACAGAACAATCTGTTAAAAAAGAAGAGACAAAACAACAAGAAGTAGATTTTGTACAAGCTTACAAAGATGGAGTAGCTGAACTTGAAAAAGCGAAAGATGGCAAAGAGGTTGACTTCGATAAAGTAACAAAGTTATATAAAGATAAATTACAATCTCTTGTTCAAAAGTGTGATGGTGAATTTAATGAACAAATCGATCAAACAATTACAGCTGCATTAGAAGCTGGGAAAAAGAAAGAAATGGAACCTATGGTTGTAAAACAACTATTTGATAAATTAATGCAAAAAGAGTTTTTCCAATCGATGCGCCACGAATTTAAAGAAATTGATACAAACTGGGGCAAAAAAGATGTTGTGAAAAAAGAAATGGATGAAGCTCTAGCTTTTTATAAAGGTGTAGAAGGTACAGTTGGGAAACGTGATACGGCATACGGTACACAAATGGCTTCTCAAATTAAAGGCGGCTTTGATGAAATGACAGCTGCAATTGAAAAGGATGACAAACTTGCATTTGCGCTTGGAAAACAAGTTGTAGATAAAACGTTAATGAAAACGTTCTATTTTGCAACAGGTGCAGTGCCGAATGGTTATGCTACAAAAATGGTAGAAGAAGTAAAGAAAGATGAGAAAAAAGCTAAAATTGAACAAGCAGAAGGATGGGCATTTTATCAAGCAATTTATCCGTATATGAAAAAAGCAGCTCCTGAAGATGCAGACTTTATCTTAAGGCAGTTTGATTTAAAAACTGATGTGAAAACAGTTGATGCAAAAGCGGTAAATCAAGCGTTTGTACGTGGATTTGCAAAAGTTGCATTAGGTGAGTATAAAGAAAGCCAAGAGAATTTTGGAAAAGATAAAGGTCCTATTACAGCATTAGAAGGTGCGTTATTCATTAATATCATTGAAAATGATTTGAAAACAGTACTTGGCGAACAGCAAACAGTAGAATTAACAAAAACAGCTCAATCTTATTTAGAAGCAGTAAAAGCGAAGAAGAAAGAAGATGCTGATAAATTGTTACCACAACTTGAGGCTGCGTTAAATAAAGCTGTTGAAGCAGCGAAATAATTTGCTCATACGTATGTCTTTTTGAAGAAACCTTGTCTTGACAGGGTTTCTTCTTTTACATAGTGTGGTAGAGGGTGGTGAAATGAATGAAAGTATTAATTACTGGAGGAGCAGGGTTTATCGGAAGCCATCTTGCTTTGAAATTGTTAGGACAAGGAAAGCAAGTTGTACTACTTGATAATTTCCACTCCTATTATGCAAAATCAAGAAAACAGTTTCAGCTTGAACAAGTGCAGCGATATGGAACTGTCCCATTTTACGAGTGCGATATTTTGCATAAAGAAGATGTGAAAGCTGTTATGCAGCAAGAAAAGGTTGATGCAGTAATTCATCTAGCTGGATTTCCAGGGGTGAGACCGTCGTTGGAGATGCCAGGTGCTTATGTTGATATTAATATAAAAGGGACGAGTAATGTATTAACATGTGCAGGAGAAGAAAATATAAAACATGTCATCGTGGCATCCTCTTCTTCTGTGTACGGAGAGAAAATGGGAATGCCTTTGCAGGAGGAAATGGCCAATGGTCGAGTTTTATCTCCTTATGCAGCATCAAAATACGGAGCGGAATCGCTTTGTCATGCTTATCAATATATGTATGGGTTTCAACTAAATATTTTACGTTTCTTTACTGTATATGGTCCATGGGGGCGTCCTGATATGGCAATAGCGAGCTTTATTCGAAAATTGCTAAATGGAGAAGAAATTGTTGTATACGGAAAGGGAACAGGCCGAGATTACACGTACATTGATGATATTACGGAAGGAATTGCTCTTACGTTAGAGTCGAATAGAAGTGATGTGTACAATCTAGGGTCGAATGAACCGATTTTAATGACAGAATTACTTGCGCAGTTAGAGAAGCATTTCCCATTGATGCGTGTAAGGAGAGAGGCGCATCGTAAAGGGGATGTGACATCGACATGGGCTGATATTTCAAAGGCGAAAGAACAGCTAGGATATGAGCCGCGTGTATCTTTTGCAGAAGGGTTGGAGCGAACGATTGCTTGGGCGAAACAATATCCGGATACTGTTTAATCTTTGTGGTATTTTTTTGTTATGTGTTTTCTTTGTCATATCGTGGAAATCGTTTGAAGCGTCTTCTTTGTGGAAACAACTATATGGATTATGGAAACATCCTGATGCGGTAGTGCTTCTTATCATGATATATGGTGTTGCATTTTTCTTTCGTGCTTATGCATGGAAGTTATATCTTCACCATCATATTACAATGAAAGAGTCTTTATATGGATTGTTTTATAGTTTGTTTATTAATCATGTTTCTCCTTTGAAAGTAGGGGACGCTATTCGCATTGCGATTATTACAAAAGAAAAGAAAGTGACATTAGGAGAAGCGACACAATCAGTTGTTGTGCTCCGTATATTAGATTTGCTTATCCTTGGTATATTTGGAGCCGTAGGGATGTTTATACTGTGGGGGGATATTTTGTTAAATGCTCCCGTTATCCTTGCTTGTATATGTATTGGAATTGGTATGTTGTTTCTTGTGCATAAGAAAGCACCGCAATTTGTAGAGAATCAGTGGAAGCAATTAAAGGCAGGTTTGTTTACAATACAAGGGATCATCATTATCTTGCTGATTGTAATAAGCTGGATTTGCGAAGCTTTTGTTATATATGAAATTGCGAGTTCTCTTACATTTATACAAGCGATTTGGGTCAATAGCGTGACCATCGCGGGGCAAGTATTTCAATTAACGCCAGGCGGTATTGGGACATATGAAACGGTAATGACGTTTGCGTTAAGAGCGCTTGGGATAGAATCGGTCGAGGCGTATGAATGGTCATTAATGAGTCATGGATTTAAGTTTATATTTTCTTATGGTGTGGGCGCACTTTTACTCGTTTTATACCCAATGGAATTGCGCTCACTTGTTAGTCAGAAGGGGGAAAACATCCGGTGGAAGAAGTGAAAAAGGCATCAAAATTTGAAAAGGTAGCGGCCCGCTGCTGGAACTTGCTGAATGAAGGGAAACCATTTACACCGATTTTTGTATTCGGCACATTTTTATTGTTTTCCATCTCGCAGTTTGGACAACCTGGTTTTATTCCAGCATTTTTTAGCAGTTTTATCCTCATTGTACCTTTACTTGTTTTATATTATTTGTTTGATTTTCCATTGTTTTTACGAAATTATTTATGGTTTCCGTTTATCGCCTATTTAATTGTATTTAAGGTGGTTCATTTACCATTATTCTTTTTGGCATTGGGATTATATTTCTTCTTTACAATTTTATTTTGGGGAACATTATATTATCATCTGCGGATTGGGACATCATGGTTGAACTTTACACGATTTTGGAAACTTGTGTTAAAAAATAGTGATTCTACAAGTGGGAATGCACAAGAACAAATGCCAAAGTTTTTACTATTACTTTCGCTTTGGTATTACTACTACGAGTTCTTCCGAGAAGACGGTACATTTAGTGGTGTAGATTGGAAAACGCTTCTTATATTTTACGGTGCTCTTCTCGTATATACACTTATATTACATCGTAATTTATTTGATTGGCAGCCGAAAGCAATTCCTACTTATACGCAAAATATGCCTGAGAATGAAAAGGCATTAAATGAAAAAGTAGTCGTGATTGTAATTGACGGTATGCGAAAAGATCGTTTTGAGGCGGCGCATACACCGTATTTAGATTCACTTCGAAAACAAGGGACCGAGTTTTTAAATATGGAAACGGTATATCCAGCTCGTACGGTTGTATGTTTCTCCTCTATGTTTACAGGAACGTATCCATTTGAGCATGGTATTAAATCGAATATGGTTTGGAAGCATGGAGTGAATGTAGAGAGTATTTTTGATTCTCTTCGTAAAGTAGATAAAACAGGGAAAATGTTGGCGGTTGCGCATCTAGTCGATGCATTTGGCGATGATGTGGAAACATTTACGGCTGTAATGAAAAATGATGTTGTTGACTCGAAAATTATGGAGAAAGCAAGAAAGGTTATGGATGAACAAGATCCTGATTTATTTATCGTCCAGCTAATTTCTACAGATCAAACAGGTCATAGCCGCGGCGTGTTATATGATGAATATTTACAAAAGATTCATGAAGCAGATCAGCATGTGAAGCGGTTTATTGAGCATTTAGAGAAAACAGGAAAAGCAGAAAATACGACGTTCATTATTTGCGCAGACCATGGGCAAGCGGATGGAATTGGTGGTCATGGTCATTTAGACGAGGGCGAGCGGTTTGTACCATTCTTTATGTACGGTCCTCATATTGCTCAAGGTATAAAAGTAGAAGAGAAGAAAAGTCTTGTTTCTATAGCACCTACAATTGCATACTTGTTAGGAGCGCCGTATCCATCCCATAGTCGTGGACCTGTATTAGTAGAAGCGTTAAAGGAGCAGGAACAGAAATGAAAGTAATTGTTTTTATACCAGCCTTAAATGAAGAGGATTCTATTGCGCATGTCATTCAAAAGGTGCCGCGTCATTTTCACCCAAATGTAACGGTAGAAGTACTTGTCATCGATGATGGATCAACGGATCGGACCGTAGCTGTTGCAAAAGAAGCGGGGGCGGAACATATCGTTTCTTTTGCAAAAAACGGCGGACTTGGTGCAGCTGTCCGAGCAGGTTTGCAGGAGAGTTATCGACTTGGTGCTGATATTAGTGTAATGATTGATGCTGATGATGAATACCCAGCTGATGAAATTCCGAATGTACTGGAGCCTATTTTTGCAGGAGAAGCAGATTATACGATGGGTTCTCGTTTTCGCGGAACAATTCGAGGAATGAGATTACATCGACGTCTTGGGAATTACTGCTTTACGATGTTGCAATGTTTGTTACTAAGGAAGTGGATTCGAGATGGGCAATCCGGTATGCGAGCCTTTTCTAGACAAGCAATGGAGCATGGAGAAATTATTCACGATTATAACTATGCTCAAGTTATTACTTTGAATTTAGTACGAAAAGGATTTCGAGTACAGGAAGTTCCGATTACGTATAAAGTGCGAGAAACAGGAGAGTCGTTCATCTCTTTTGGGAAGTATATGACGCGTGTATTTCCAGCGATTTGGAAAGAAATGGCGCGTCCGGTAGAGAAAGTTACGATTGACTATGCTGCACATGTATTAATAGAAGATAAGAAATGCTCATAACGGGCCTTTCTTATCTTGACAATAAAAATGATAATAATTATCATTAACTCGGGAGGAACTTTCGTGAAAAAAATCATTACGTCATTATTTGTTAGTATTTTCTTAATATTCTCAATTCAAACAAGTGCGTTTGCTTATTCGTATGGAAATCCGAACGAAGAAAAAGTTGCTGAAGCATATAAACAAATGGTTACAAAGCTAGATGAAAATCCGGCAAACTTTAATGAAGCGAAAAAAGCATATGAAAATGTACAAGAAGAAATTGATCAGCACATGGGAAAAGAACCTTCTAAAGCAATGATGAAGGACTTTGATAAACAAAATAAAGAAGATATTATTGCTGATATGCAAAAAATTCTTGCGCTTAATATTAATCGTCGTTTAACAAATGTTGATGAGAAATTTAAAGACTATGATACAAGCAAGCGTTTATTAGCAAAAGCATTCGCTACATATGAAGCGTTATCGCCAGTTGTTGGTGAACGAAATAAAGAGTTAGATACAAAGGTAAAGGATGAATTTAATAAAGCATTAGATTCATTAGGAAACCCAGGATTATTTGGAGTAGGTCAAAAGGAAGCAAATCATGATGCTTTCAAGAAAAGTAAAGATGTGATTTTAACAAGTTTACAAAAAGAGTTTAAAATTAAAGATTTTAAAGTGGGGCACTTTGATGCGAGCGGAAAAGAAGAAGCTTCAGAGAACACAGGTAAAACAGAATGGACAGATTTAAGTAACCTGAAAAACTGGGCTCCAATTGTAGTCATTGTACTTATACTTGTTGGGGTCATTGTATATGCTGTGAGAAAACGTAAGTAAGGATGAGGAGGAAGAGCGATGCAGCTTCAGGCATTTCTCATTACATTTCGTGAAGTATTAGAAGCGTTGCTTATTGTTGGGATTATTACAACATATTTAAAGCGTACAGATAGTAAGCAGTTTGTGAAATATGTTTGGTTAGGAGCAGGGCTTGCGGTTGTAGCGAGTTATATTGTCGCTCTTGTCTTCCAAGTTGTGTTTACTGGTTTTGCTGCTATGGGTAGCGAAATGTATTTGAAGATATCTATTATTTTTATTTCGGCCATTTTACTTACACAAATGGTATTTTGGATGGCGGAACATAGTAAAAATATGCAAGCAAATATGGAAAATAAAATGAGTAAGTATATTACAACTGGAAACATAATTGGAATGGTCGTGCATTCGTTTCTTGTTGTACTTCGAGAAGGTGTTGAAACAGTATTTTTCTTCGCGGCTATTACAGGTGGAAATATTGGAGCGGCGATGCAAGGCTGGGGAGCTATTACAGGCTTGCTCGTTGCAGCTGGTGTTAGTTACCTATTCTTTAAAGGGACGATGCGTATTTCACTTAAAGTATTCTTTAAAGTAACAGGCGCATTTATCGTTTTAATTGCAGCTGGTCTTCTTGTACAGGGTGTTGCCATGCTTCAGGATTTAAAAATACTCGGCAGCGTTATGCCACATGTATACGATATTACATGGTTATTACCAGAACATCCAATTGATTATGCTCACTATTTGCGTGACCATGGTACTGCACCACTTCTTTCCGGTGATATTGGTATTTTCTTGAAAGCCTTTTTAGGATATTCATCGATGCCATCTCTTGAAGAGGTGCTCGTGTATATTGGATATTTTGTTGTGTTATATATGTTAATCATCTTTAAAAAACCTGTTAAAAAAAAGCAAGCAGTGATCGAAGAAAATAAATCAGTAAGCTAAAAAGTACAAGGAGTTTTCCTTGTACTTTTTTTGCAGAAAGGAAATATGATGAAACAAGTATTACGTATATGGGCAGTTATTCTGTTTACTAGTGCGATTTGTATTCGATTTTTCTATGTGAGCCCGTTTGCGGCGACATGGGACGAAGTCGATTTTACGCTTGCATTAAAGCAATACGACATATTAGCGATGCAGCCCCATTTTCCAGGTTATCCTTTTTTTATTTTAGGGGGAATGATAACGCATGTTTTTATAGAAAACCCTGTGCAATCGTTAGGGGTTTTTAATGCCATCATGGCACTCGGCGCAGCTTTTCCGATGTATTGGCTTGCGCGCCATTATGTAAGTAAAACGGGCGCTCTTATTGTTGTAGCTGTTTTACAAACGAGCGGTTATTTCTCTCTTTTAGTAACGCAGCCTATGTCAGAGGGCGCAGCATTAGCAATCGTATGGTGGTATATATGGAGTATAGAACGGGCTTTTCGTACAAAGAATTTTCAAGCTCAATTTTGGTCAGTCATCTTTTTTGCGCTATTAATGGGTATACGCTTATCATATGCACCATTTGGGATAGCACTTGTTTTGTTATTATGGCAGCAATGGCATGAAGAAAAATGGCGGTTTATAATCTTATTTTGTACAACTGTTCTGTCACAGCTAGTTTGGGTTTGTGCTCTTATTTGGAACATTGGTGGAATAACGGGATTGTGGAAAATTTCTTTCGGATTTGTAGAAGGCCATTTTACTGAGTGGGGCGGAGCGGTTACAGAAACGGGTGAACCACTTATTTCACGTCTCTTCCGTTTATTTTCCGAAAACATTGTTTTTGCAGGAATAGGTATACACTCCTACTATCTGACAGGTTTCTTTCTTTTCTTTTTGTTTCTATTTGTTTTACAATGGAAGAACATACGTTACTATCCAAAGGCTTTAATCGCTATTGGAAGTTTTTATTTTCTTTGGAATTTACTTGGACAAAATATTGATAAACCGCGTCATTCTTATCCGATTGTAGCGATGTTCCTTTGCGTACTTGCTATTTCGTGGTTGAAAAAACATCGTGGTATTGTATTGCTGTTATTTGCAACAAGCCAATTTATAGTGAGTATACCGCTTATGAAAGAACAACAAGTGGAGGTACCGGCCACGTATCAGCTTGCATCCTATTTAGAGGGCAAAGAGCAGCCATTTATTGTATACACGTGGGAAGAGACGAGGGTTATGGAATACTTGCAGATGCCATATGAACATAAACGTTTCTACACATATGACTATTTTTTACAGGACAAAAAATATCATAAAAATGATACGATATATGTTACAAATCATCTTATTGAAGGATTCCAAAAGCAAGGGATCGATATAAAAGGACAGATGGAACAAGTAGCTGTCTTTCGTTCTAATCCATTATTTGATCCTATTTATCATAAAATAGTGTTATATAAGTGGAAAAAATGAGAGAGGAGAAAGCGAGTGCACGAGCATTTAAAAGAAAAATTAGCGATTTTACCAGATCAACCAGGTTGTTACTTAATGAAAGATAGGCAAGGAACAGTTATATATGTCGGGAAGGCAAAGGTGCTCAAAAATCGTGTGCGCTCGTATTTTACTGGATCACATGATGGAAAGACACTCCGTCTTGTTGGAGAAATTGTTGATTTTGAATATATTGTTACCTCCTCGAATTTGGAGGCGCTCATTTTAGAATTAAATTTAATTAAAAAATATGATCCAAAATATAATATTCAATTAAAGGACGATAAAACATATCCATTTATTAAAATTACAGCTGAAAAACAGCCACGTTTGCTTATTACGAGAAATGTAAAAAAGGATAAAGGGAAGTATTTTGGTCCGTATCCAAATGCGCAGTCAGCTCATGAAACGAAAAAGCTGTTAGACCGCATGTATCCGCTTCGTAAGTGCGCAAACATGCCGGATAAAGTTTGTTTATATTATCATATGGGACAATGTTTAGCACCTTGTGTAAAAGAGGTAACCGATGAACAAAATCAAGAAATTGTTGATGAAATTGTTAAGTTTTTAAACGGTGGACATAAAGAAGTTCGTTCAGAATTGGAAAAGAAAATGTATGAAGCATCGGAAAAATTAGAGTTTGAACGTGCAAAAGAATTAAGAGATCAAATTGCCCATATGGATGCGATTATGGAAAAACAGAAGATGATTATGAGCGACTTAGTTGACCGTGATGTGTTTGGTTATGCGGTTGATAAAGGTTGGATGTGCGTGCAAGTTTTCTTTGTTCGAAAAGGTAAGTTAATAGAGCGCGATGTCTCTATGTTTCCAATTTATGATGAGCCTGAAGAAGGATTTTTAACATTTATCGGTCAATTTTATGAACAAAACAATCATTTTAAACCAAAAGAAATTGTAGTACCAGGAAGTATTGATCCTGAATTAGTAGAGCGTTTTTTAGAGGTGGATGTAACGCAGCCGAAACGCGGAAAGAAAAAAGAACTCGTTGAATTAGCAAATAAGAATGCGAAAATTGCTTTAGGAGAGAAGTTTTATTTAATTGAGCGTGATGAAGAGCGGACGATTAAAGCAGTTGAAAATTTAGGTAAGAAACTTGATATTGAAACGCCGTATCGTATCGAAGCATTTGATAACTCAAATATCCAAGGGACGAATCCAGTTTCAGCAATGATTGTCTTTATTGATGGAAAACCAATGAAAAAAGAGTATCGAAAATATAAGATAAAGACAGTTCAAGGGCCAGATGATTATGAATCGATGCGAGAGGTTGTACGCCGCCGATATACTCGTGCATTGAAAGAAAATTTACCACTACCGGATTTAATTGTGATTGATGGTGGGAAAGGACATCTTGCAGCTGCTAGTGATGTGCTTGAAAATGAACTTGGATTATATATCCCAATGGCTGGACTTGTTAAGGATGATAAGCACCGTACATCGCACTTAATAATTGGTGACCCTCCTGAACCTGTTATCCTTGAAAGGAATAGCCAAGAATTTTATTTATTACAGCGTATTCAAGATGAAGTACACCGATTTGCGATTACGTTCCATCGTCAGCTTCACGGGAAATCTGTTATCCAATCTGCCTTAGATGGGATTCCTGGAGTAGGAGAAAAACGGAAAAAGGTATTGTTAAAACATTTTGGTTCGTTAAAAAAAATGAAAGAAGCTACTGTGACAGAATTTGTCGAAGCCGGAATGCCGCAAAATGTTGCAGAAACCATTTATTCCTATTTAGCAAATAAGAAGACGTTGTAGTTTACAATGTCTTCTATTGTTTGATATAATTTCAGAAGATTAAAAATGATCAAAAGTGAATGAATATACAAAAATAAAAAAGTCAACTAAACCTATATGTCTAGTTGACTGTTAATGTGGATTCTACACTTCAACAGGATCTTTTACGTCCCATTTTACAAGGAATGTGATTGAATCCGAACGTTTTTTTTGCTCTTCATATGACTCTGCAACAACATTTCGTTGCTTTTGAATTTGTTCTGCAACAAATCCAGTTTCTAATTGGTAGGAAGAATGTCTACTTTGCTTTTGACGCTCTGCAATGAGCGGGCTTGTTAGTTGAAAATGCATTTCGCGACGTTTATGCTCGATAATGTTCAAACGGCCCCACCCAGCTTTTTCAAAAAAGTGAATGACTTCTTCAATTGTCTCTAGCGGATATTTTCGTGCTAGGTTTCTACCAGCCCAGTATAAAATGTCATCTAATTCTTTTCCAATTAAGTCAGGTAGTACTTCTTCACGCAGCAGTTCATAAGCGAAGGCGTTCAATGAAACATCTTCTAAAGATGCTATATCAATTGTATTTTTGCTCACAATATTCCCCTCTTTCTATAGAAATTATTATATAACATTTCCCATTTATAAAAACAGAACTTTCTTTGAGAAAATCTGAATATATAGGAAGAAAAAAAGAATCGGCAAATTATATGCAAATTATGTACAAATTATGTATACGTTTTCTTGACGCTTCGACAAAAATAGGAGTAAAATGAATTTGGTATCAAATTATGCTGAAATATTTCGAATAATTTTTTCAGTTTTTC
>Ga0102589_1001274_pt1 | contig 36113 bp, 39 predicted proteins | sample AraplaMF_Col_mLB_FD_76858 | JGI IMG/M metagenome (GOLD analysis project Ga0102589, IMG submission 76858) | Arabidopsis root microbial communities from the University of North Carolina, USA - plate scrape MF_Col_mLB | ecosystem: Host-associated > Plants > Roots > Endosphere | place: USA...
AAAGAGCTATGACTAGCCAAACAGTTCTTGTTACAGTCATGATGGTAAATAATGAAATTGGATCTATACAGCCTATAAAAGAAATAGGTAATCTGTGTAAAAAGCACAATATTCATTTCCATTGCGATGCAGTACAGGCAGTTGGGAAAATACCTGTTAATTTAAAGGAACTTCCAATTGACAGTTTATCTATGTCAGCGCATAAGATTTATGGACCTAAGGGAATAGGCTGTTTATATTTACGTGAAGGTGTGAATATTCCTCCTCTTATCCTTGGAGGATCTCAAGAATTTGGTATGCGTTCTGGAACAGAAAATGTAGCAGGTATTGTTGGTTTTGGGATTGCTGCAAAAATAGTTCAAGAAGATCTATACTTCAATCTTACAAAGATAGAGTACCTACGTAACTTATTCTTAACTAATCTCCATACAGAAATTGAGGAGTGTTTAGTAAACGGTGATATACATGCGAATGTTCCTTCCACGATAAACATTCAATTTTCTGGTATTAGAGGAGAATCCTTAGCCAGTATGTTAAATGAATTAGGATTTTGTGTATCTATTGCTTCTGCATGCAGCTCTACTTCATCTAAACTTTCCCATGTATTAAAAGCAATTGGAAAAACAGATGAAGAGATCAGAAGCTCAATTCGTATAAGTATAGGTGCGTTAACTACAGAGGATGAAATAAATCAGTTAGTTAGACATTTAAAACAATCCGTGATGAGATTGCGTTCTTTCTCCCCTAAATATCAAATATCTATATAGCTATATAAGAGTAAAAAAGTCTAAAAATAGTGGTTGAAAGGTAGTGGGACTACATGGATGAATTAGTATTTAAGCAATTTAAAGTTGCAAAAGATTTTTTTATTAGAAACGTAGAAACTATTTCCACAGAAGTAGCAAGTGTTCAGCCAGATGGCTTTAACAATACAATTCATTGGCATATTGGCCACGTATTAACATTCACTGAGCAATTAATGTTTGGATTTCCGGAAAAGACCATTTACCTTCCGGTAAACTATGTCGAATTATTTGGAAATGGTACGAAACCGGCTGACTGGAAAGGTGAGGTGCCGAGCTTAGAAGAATTGATTATCCAGCTTAAGGATCAGTCCATTCGTCTTCAGCAAATTCCAAGTGAACAATTAAAGGAAACTCTTCAAAAACCATTTATGGGATTTGAAACTTTTGGGGAACTAGCAGGCCTGGCCGTTCTACATGAATCCAATCATTTAGGCCATATCCAAGCAATGAAACGCGTTGTTGAATATGAAAGTGTGAAACAATAATCAGTTTAGGTACAGATTAAAGGCACACTCTAGCCATTCATATTACTAAGCTCTAAATAAAAACCAAGCCTTTGTTTTCAAAGGCTTGGTTTTTATTTAGAGAGTTTTTATATAGAAATGTTACAGGTCATCTATGATGCAAATTTGATAAAATTTAGAGGCTAAATTTAGTAATTACTTTTGGATTTGGCTGTGACCATACAATAAATAGTTTAATTATAAAGGAGATGAAGTAGATGATAATTTACAATAAGCTAGTCAGAGATCGTATCCCAGAAATTATCCAAGAATCTGGAGAGGAATGTTTAGTCGAAGTTTTAACAGAGCATGATTATTTAAAAGAACTTCAAAAAAAAGGAGAGGAAGAGTTATAGGAGTATTTAGCAGCTTCTAATTCCAAAGAAGTTATAGAAGAACTTGCGGATTTATTAGAAGTAATTTATGGACTAGCACAGTGTCATGGGTTTTCCATTAAAGAGTTAGAGACAGTTAGACAATCTAAAAAGGAGAAAAAAGGTGCCTTTGATAAAAGATTATTCTTAGTTGAAGTCTATAAGAAAGATTAAAAACTAATTTCTAGTTACGTAAGAAAAAAACCTACTGATTGTGGTTATGATGAGGTCCTTGTTTCTCTTTTATTCAGCTTTTATACACCATAGATATAACGGAGGTTCCTTAGAAAAGTGGATAAGGATTTGATGTGTAAAAAGTGCACGTTTTATATATATACTTGCAAGGAAAAATATAGTATATATGACGAAAACATGTTATTATGTTTCTGCACATGCATTTTAATAGTAAAAAGCCACCTGTCCTGCAAATACTGGGTGGCTTTTTATTTTGTTAACGATAATAATTGCTTTAACACTCTATAATAGATTTAAATGTCTTGTCCGAAAAGTATACGTTTGTAGTTACCATAAAACATGTTATCGGTAGAAGTGCCACACGGTTTAGATTAATATGGTAAAATTAGAAAAAAATATATTTAGAGGTGAATATGAAAACAGATGATAAGAAAAAACAAATCCAACAAAAATATAAGAAAGAGCTTGGAAATAAGAGAGAGTCCAAGCATTATCCTAAGAAGTTACTCATTTTTGCTGTAATTGTTGTTATCTTTTTTGTTTTTAGTTACTTTTTTGGAGTAAGACCTTTTCCAGAAAAAGAAGAGCCTAAAATTCTAAAACCAATAAGTGAATAAATAAAAGCCTCCTACATAGCTAAGGGGCTTTTATTCTGTATTCTTTAAAACTATTTCTTCTGACTGACCATTCCATTCCAAAATTATAGTGGGCTTATCCGATTTTAATGTTTCTCTACTGACAATCCTATTTGTTGAATCTTTAAATTTACCTTCTTTATCTAACTCTATAATGGAAACACCCCATTGTCCGTTAGGTGCTTCTAATTTAAAGCTAAACTCTCCAACCGATTTCATATCTTTACCTGTATAGGTTAATTTGATAGTCTTTAGTTCTCCTTCATCTTTATCAGTTCTTGGCGTTACAATTTCTTTAACTGTCCAATTTTCACTTTTCCCTGTAAACACTAAAGGTTCTTTATCTTTAGCTTGGCAACCAAACATTAGAAATAATGCAAAAATGATAAAGAATATCTTTTTCATCTTTCTCTCCCCCTAAGCAAAACACCTTTTTATTACATTTTATCAATTATATAACAAAAAGTTCGCTCTGTATAAGATATACATACTTAGTTAACATAATGTCTCTTAAAGGAATCAAACAAGCAGAAGAACCTTTCGGGAAGTATACTTAATTAGAAAAATGTAGTCTTTATAAAAAAATATGTTATTATTTATTTACTAATATTTCTACCTCATGACAAATATTGGCTGTAAAAAGGGACCTCGCTTGCCAATTGTCGAGGTTCCTTTTTATTTTTTCTACAAACTATAACAGTATGCTAGCTATTTTAGACTAATGGTCAGAATAACTTTATAAAGCCAAATAAGGCAACAGAATAACCTGTTGCCTTTTAAATAATAGATGATCTTAGGATATTAGTGTAGGACCCGTACACGTACTGCTTCTAGACCCCTTTGACCTGTTTCTATGTCAAAAGAAACCTTTTGGCCTTCTCTCAGATCTGCATAACCATTCCCTTCAATAGAGCGATAAGAAACAAAAATCTCAGTTTCATCTTCTGTTGTAATAAAACCATATCCTCTATTAAAGTTGTACCACTTAATTGTTCCATTTTGTCTTCCCATATAATCTTCCCCCTAAATTATCAGTCTTTTTATATTGTATAATATTTGTATTATATCGAGGGAATTAATGAGGAAAATTGAATTGTATCTTTATTATTAAGTCAGGTTTTTCTGATCTATAAAATTAACGTGAATTCATTTTCCTTAATACACCTACCATAAAAACATATGTTTACGGACTATGAATTTAAATAATAAGAAACTTTCACTAAAAAATGAATCCTTTCCAATTTTGTACAGAAAGCTCAAAATTTAACCTAACGGACCCTTCCATAAAAAACAAGATTGACTCTCCTCTTAGGGTAGACATTAAAATTAAGTTAGAAATTAAAAGAAGGGGTGTTTGGATATAGATTGTATTATTTCGTGAGGTTGGAAAAATGTTTACCTGGAAACAAAGAAGCTTATTAGTACGAGGGAGTTTAGAAAGGGAGGGCAATACTTATGAATATAAAATCGCTTGATTTATTTTCACAACAGTTCCACCAAAACCCTTATGATTATTATAAGAAAATTCGTCCACACCAACCTTTTGCAAAAGTGAAGATGCTTAATGAAGGACACACTACATGGATGGCTTTTACGTATAAGGCAGCAGAAGCCGTATTAAAAGATAATAGATTTATAAAAGATATGCGGACCGTCTTTCCTGATGAAATGACAGATGAGAATTTACCCCCAATCGCTCAAAGTATGCTTTTTGTTGACCCACCAGATCATCATCGTTTACGCAGCCTAGTACAAAGTGGGTTTACACCCAAAAGGATTGAGAAATTAAGAGGGCGCATTGAAGAAATTGCAAGAGAACAAGCTAAGCTCATGAGTAACAAGGAAACAGTTGATTTTATCAATGCTTATGCGTTTCCAATTCCAATTAGAGTCATTTGTGAATTACTTGGCGTTCCATCTGAAGATCAGCTTGATTTTCAGCGTTGGTCTACTGCATTGGTGGATATAAATGATGATTCTGAGTACGACAAAGTTAATATGGAATTTATGGCTTATTTGGGGAAGTTGACGGAACAAAAGCGTTTTTCTCCTGGAGAAGATCTAATGTCTTACTTAATTCAAGCTGAGGAAGAAGGAGAAAGGCTGACCGTAAGTGAATTGTATGGAGTTGTTATGCTACTTATCGTGGCAGGACATGAAACGACTGTCAATCTCATTGCCAACGGTTTACTAGCGTTACTTACACATCCAGAGCAACTTGCGTTGCTAAAAGCAGACCCTTCCCTTGTGGCACAGGCTATTGAGGAATTACTACGTTTTAACGGGCCAGTTGAATTCAGTACAGACCGTTGGGCAAAAGAGAGTTTTATGTTTATGGGTCAGCAGGTTGCGAAGGGAGACCATGTTATTGTTTCACTTGCCTCCGCCAATCATGATCCAGCAGCGTTTGAGAATCCAAATACTCTTGATATTACAAAAGAGAAAAGTCCACATCTTGCATTTGGTAAAGGTATTCACTATTGTCTAGGTGCACCACTAGCTCGAATAGAAGGAGAGATTGCTATTCAGGTTTTGCTTGAGGAATATCCAAGTCTTACTCTTGCAGCTGAATTATCTGAATTAGAATGGCGACAAAGTTTTATAATTCGTGGTTTAAAACAGTTACCTATCAATCTCATTTAACGAGATAAATAGAAGCAACCCAGTTAAAGGTATTTATTAACTGGGTTGTGTTAGGTTATAACAATATAAAATGTAATGAACTTTTACCATTATCTTTTTTAGAGGCATTCTTATTCAAAATCTGTCAGTATTATAGTAGCTATGATTAATTAAGAATTTTTATGCGAGGGGTAATATGAAAAAAAGATATAAATTATATTCTATTGGGGAAACTTCTAAGCTTAAGAATTTATCCATTAAGGCCTTAAGATATTATCACAAAGAAAAAATTTTAATACCTGCATACATTAATGAAAGTACTGGCTATAGGTATTACTCTTCTGAACAATTTTTCCACATTGATATTATTAAGACAGGGCGCCAATTAAATGTAAGTATTGAAGAAATGCGAAAAATTTTTTCTTCTGGAAATACTGAAGAATTATTATATTTCATGGAACAGAAGAAAAAGGATATCATTGCACAAATAAGTCAACTAAACTCAATCAAAAACAAAATTGATATTCTCAAGAAAAAAATCGATGATTCATTCAATATAATGAATGACGATGATTTTAAAGTAACGCATTTTCAAGAACGTTACTTGGTAACTACACCTTCTACTAAAGGAATAGAGTCATCGGATTTATTAGATTATACAACCTTAGAGCGTTTAATGGAGAGCTATAAAATAAAGAGCATTTATGAAAGTGGAACTTTATATCACATTGATGAAACAGGTCATCCAATACCAACCTTTATTTTTGAATTAGTAGATAAAGAAGATTATCTTAAAAATAAAGATTTGTTTTCTGTCATCCCCGCAGGGAACTACTTAACTTTATCCTACACAAATAAAAGTCGAACTGAAAAAATACTTCAACTAAAGAATTTTATACTAGAAAACAAATTATATATAACTCATTGCTTAGAATTAGACTTATTTGCTGACATTTTTGATGTAAATGCGTGTTCGTGGCAATTTCAAGTTTATATAAAGGAATACAATTAGGGTTTATTTACAAAAGCACTTGGAAATCGAATACTGTGGAAGTCCTTTTTTATTAAAATAGAGTAGGAAAGAGCTTAATAAACTAACCTAGAAAGTAAATTACTTGGAGGTTTATTTATTTTTATAAATGAACTATTTAAGCTAAAGAGAAAAGCGAGTAGAAGCTAATTGATTGATGTTTGCTTTATTTAAGAAGGAGAGAACATATTTTAATAATAATCTAATTTTTCATCTTCTTTTCTTATAACTTGCATTTAATTTACATATTGTTTCTTAAAAGAACCAGACAAAAGAATCCATACTGAAGGCATCTAACAAGGATTCTTTTGCTGGTGTACAAAATTCTTTATACATCCCTAATTCCTCAACCTTTCTGAGACAACCAAGCTCGAAATCTTTTGGGGGAAAGGAGTTATTTTAATCACTCTAAATTAAGGATAAATTGCTTCTAGGTCTTTAAAAAGAAAACTTTTTCCTTTGTAAATGTTATGAATTTATTTAAGTAGTTCCATCCTCTAAAAGCTTAACAGGCAGATATGTTTCAAATTCTATGTTGTTGAATTCGCCCTCAATCTCTTTAGATAAAATGTCTATTGCTACCTTTGCAATAGAATCAATAGGTTGTTGTATGGTCGTTAATTCTGGTAGTATAGCTTTTACGGTTTCCGTTCCATCGTAACCAATCACTTTTAATTGAGTGGGTATATCTTTCCCTCTTTTTCTAGCTTCTGTTATGACAGCAGCCGCAATTAGATCATCACTTGCAAAAATACCGTCTACTTCCGGATGGTCATCAAAAAGCTTAACGATTACCTCCTCACGGCTCTTTTGAGGAGAGACTTCATATGTAATTGGTAATTTTCCTTGTCCTTTCATAACATCCTCATACGCTTTTCTTCTTAAGTTTGCTGGTGTTTCCAAATCGAGTGGACCATTAATATGAATGATATTTTCACACTGTTTCTTTATTAACAATTCTGTAGCTTTTTTCCCTCCATCATAGTTATCGGATCCTACAACAGGAATCTTTTCAGATAAATAATGATCAATTGCTACGATAGGTAAATTTTGTTTATGATAATCTAGGACTCCTCGGTTGTATGTTACAACAATGACCCCATCTACCTGGTTTCGTATAAGCATTTCTAAGTATTTTTCCTCTTTATCCATACGGTTTAAACTGTTACAAAGCAACAATTTATAACCTAGTGAAGTACAAATACTTTCAATATGAAAGGCAAGCTCACCAAAAAACGGGTTACTTGAATTGGGTATAATTAATCCTATTAAATTTGTTTTTTTATGAAATAAAGAACGTGCTAAATCGTTTGGGAAGTAATTAATTTCTTCCATTGCTTTATAAACTTTATCCTTTGTTTTCTCACTTATGTAACCTCGATTATTTAAGACACGTGAAACTGTTGTTGATGAAACTCCTGCAACCTTTGCTACATCATGGATATTAGGTTTCATTATCTTTCCTCCTATCCCACTAAATATCACTTGTTAATATTATATTAGGATTTTTTATCTTTATTATTTAAATAGGCGTTTATATTTTTTAGTCACATAAGAATTTTTTGATTAGGTTAGGAAAATAGCTTGTTGATTATTATACAGACACTTCATGTCAATTAAAATTAATTCCTCTTTTGATAGCTTTACAATTTCCTTATTAATAAAAATTTCATATTGTGAAATAGTTCATTTTGAAGAACACTTTAATTAATTAAAGTTTATTTGTTACGGACTTATTGTAGAAAATATCTCTACCATGTGCAAGAATTAGAGGTTAATTACTATTAGCATATATCGAACATACATTAACTTTTATTATGAACGAGATATTGATAATACATATATTCTAATATATTATACCTTCGTTTTAAGGGTAGGAGCGAAAAGTTTGATATTTCAAAAAAAACATGTCAACCGATTGACATATGTAAACGGTTGACATAAAATACTCCTTGAAAGCGCTTTTATATATTTGTTTTGAATAAGGAGATATAAGGGGGACTGGAACGTATGAAGAAATGGTTTTTAGTAGGTATATCTTTATTACTAATTCTTGCTGTAGCAGGTTGTAGTAAAGGTAAAAGCGTAAGTAGTGACGGCAAACAAATAGTTACAATGTGGGTACACGTATCAGACGATAGTGAAGAAGGTAAGGTGTATAAAAAACGAGTAGATGATTTTAACAAGAAGTATGAATCTAAAAATGTTAAAGCTAAAATTGAATTTATTCCACGTAGTGGAAACGGCGGAGGGTATGAAGATAAAGTAAACGCAGCGTTGACAACTGATACATTACCCGATGTTATTACGTTGGATGGTCCAAATACAGCTGCTTATGCAAAATCTGGAATCATTGCTCCACTAGATGATTACGTGAAAGATCAAGATGATTTACTGCCGAGTATCAAGCAACAAGGAACATACAAAGACAAATTGTATGCGATTGGTGCAAGTGAATCGTCCGTGGGAATTTACTACAATAAAAAAATGCTACAAGACGCAGGCGTTGATTTAAATACGTTACCAACAGTTGATAATCCTTGGACATGGGATCAATTCATGGCTCTTTGTAAAACGTTGAAAGAAAAATATAATAAACCGGCTATCGATATGCAATTACAATCAAAAGATGAAATGTTAACGTATGCACTAACGCCATTTGTATGGTCTGCAGGCGGGGAAATTCTCTCAAAAGATGGTACCAAAGCTGAAGGTGTGTTTAATAAAAAGCCTAGTGTTGAGGCCATGACTTTTATTCAAACGATGCTAAAAGAAGGTTATACAACGCGTACTCCAGTCAAACAAGCTTTTGAAACAGAAAAGTATCCAATGAAGTTTAGTGGTGTATGGACAGTAACAGATATGGAAACAAACTTTCAAAAAGTTGACTATGGTGTGATGCCTTATCCAGTATCACCAAAAACAAAGGAACTAGTTTCACCTTCAGGAAGTTGGCAGTTTGCAATGACACAGAAATCTGAAAATAAAGAATGGTCTGCTAAACTAGTAGATTGGATGACAAATAAAGATTCAAATTTAGAATTAAGTCGTACAATTGCAGCACTACCAGTTCGTTACTCTTCTGAAAAAGTACTTACAAAAGAATTTTCGGATCAAATGAATGTATTTATGAAGCAATTAAAGGAATCAGGACACGCTCGACCAGTAACACCAGCATATCCACAAGTAACACGTGCTTTCCAACAAACAATTGATGATATCAGTTTCTATGATCAAAACAAAAATATTAAAAAAGTCTTAGATACACGCGCTACAGAAATGCAAGCAGCTATCGATAAGGCTAATCGATAAAAGCAGCTAGAAGGAGGCATTATGATTAAAACTGGATTAAAAGGAAGTAAGACTGTTTACACATTCCCAGGAACAGAAAAAGAGGCTAAAAATAGAATTAAATGGAGAGAAAATGTAGTAGCTTATACATTTTTAGGACCAGCATTATTACTTTTATTGCTGTTCCTGATTATTCCAGCTATTATGTCCGTCTACTATGCATTTACAGATTATTATCTTTTAACACCCGATACGCGCAAATTCGTAGGATTAGACAACTTTATCAATTTATTTAAGGATCCTATTTTCTTGAAAAGCCTGGCGAATACACTGAAATTTGTCGTGTGGGTAATTCCTTTACAGATAGGGGCAGCTCTTGGGCTGGCCCTCCTGTTAAACAAACAACGTAAAGCTAACACATTTTTTAAAGTAGCTTACTTTAGTCCTGTAGTAATGTCGCTCGTTGTTATCTCAGTTCTTTGGCTTTATTTGTTAAATCCAAATGAAGGAATTATCAACAATGTACTCACTTATTTTGGTGTTTCAGCTCAACCGTTCTTAACAAGCCCTAAACAGGCTATGTTTACAATTGTTTTTGTTTCAGCCTGGCAGGGAGCTGGATTTCAAATGTTAATTTTTCTAGCAGGTTTGCAAAATATACCTGGAGACGTCTACGAAGCTGCACAACTAGACGGAATGAATAAATGGCAACGATTTATTTATATTACGTTACCTTTATTAAAGCCAACCTCTATTTTCATATTTATTACGACATTAATTGGTGCGTTTAAGCTATTAGTTCAACCAATGGTTATGACACAAGGGGGGCCAGTAAACTCCACGATGACGGTTGTATATTACATTTATCAAACTGGCTTTACGGATCGAATGGTTGGATACGCTAGTTCGATTGCCCTTCTATTTGGAACAATTATTGGATTAGTTACGCTAGCGCAACGGAAATTAGTAAAGGAGGAAGATGACTAATGAGACGAAAATTCGGGCCTTTAACAATCCTAGAATACATTTGTTTAGTTTTGCTGGCGGTATTATTTATATTTCCATTGTTTTGGATGATCGCATCCTCAATGAAACCTGAAGCAGAAGTTTATAATAATATGAATAGTATCAAGGCTTTCCTACCTTCCTTTCATCCGTCGGATTGGTTTATATCCTATAAACAAGTTCTGACGCGCTTTCATTTACTTGGTTATATAATAAACAGCTTGTTTTATGGTTTATGTGTAGCAGCAGGTTCTGTCATTATCAATGGGATGGCAGGTTATGCGTTCGCTAAATTGAATTTTAATGGAAAAAGAGTGTTGTTTGGTCTTTTATTGGCGCTTTTAATCGTACCACTTGAAACAATCTTAATCTCCCAATTTACTATAGTTCACAAACTGGGATTAGTAGACACTCGTCTCGCTGTAATTCTGCCAGCCTTAGCAGGAGCATTCAATATCTATTTATTCCGAAACTTTTTCATGGCTATTCCAGCAGAGATTATTGAATCAGCCAAATTGGATGGAGCAAATACCTGGCAAATATTCTTGAGAATTATGCTCCCGATGTCTAAACCGGCTGTTGCTACAGTTGGAACTCTAGCCTTTATCGGAAGTTGGAATGATTATATTTGGCCTTTAATGGTTTTAACGGACAAATCAAAATTTCCGATTCAAGTTGCAATAACAGCCATCAATAGTACGGAGCCAGTTTACACGAATCAAGTTATGGCTGTTTTAACAATATCCACCATACCCTTAATTCTTATCTATATAGTGGCTCAGCGTTATATTTTAGAAGGGATTGGTGGTTCAGGAACGGGTATTAAATAAGAAAAAATTAGGTTATTGTTGCGAAAGCAATACTTAGGTATGGGTAATTTAAAAAATGAATGTCAACCGGTTGACATAAAAATGTTGACTTGTGAAACCGGTTGATATAAATTGAATCTGAAAGTGCTTTCAGTTTTTGTTTCATGGATTCTATATATCTAGTTAAAGGAGCAATAAACATGAAAAGTTCAAAAGTTCTCTATTGGAAGTTAAGCGCATATTTTTTCTTTTTCTTTTTTACTTGGTCTTCTAGCGCCTCTTTATTTCCCATTTGGTTAAAGCAAGAATTGAATTTAAGTGGATCAGCCACAGGTTTGATATTCTCTGTAAACGCTATCTTCGCATTGTGTATACAGCCTGTATATGGTTACATCTCTGACAAGATAGGCCTAAAGAAAAATATATTATCTTTTATTAGTTTACTGCTTGTATTTGTAGGACCATTTTATATTTATATATATGGACCACTATTAAAATATAATGTGATTTTAGGTGCAGCTGTGGGAGCTATTTATTTAGGCATTGGTATTTCTGCAGGTATTGGCGCTATTGAAACCTATGTTGAAAAAGTTAGTCGTAAATACGATTTCGAATACGGAAAGTCTAGAATGTGGGGTTCGTTAGGTTGGGCGTCAGCAACTTTCTTTGCAGGTCAGCTATTTAATATTAATCCCAATATCAACTTTTGGGTGGCATCTATTTCAGCAATTATCTTAGTTGCAATTATTTTATCAGTAAAAATAGAAGTCACAAACTTTGAATTGGAAAAAGCTGAGTCCGTTAAATTAAAAGATGTTGGGCAACTTTTTCTTTTAAAGAAGTTTTGGTTTTTGATAATGTATGTGATTGGAGTAACGTGTGTATATAGTGTGTACGATCAACAATTTCCAATTTACTACACATCTTTATTTCCTACCGAGGCGAGAGGGAATCAAGTATTTGGATATTTAAGTTCTTTTCAAGTATTTTTAGAGGCCGGAATGATGTTTATTGCACCTTTTATTGTAAACAAAATTGGAGCCAAAAATGGACTATTATTAGCAGGTCTTCTAATGGCATTTCGTATTATTGGGTCAGGGCTTGTAGTGGGACCAATTGGGATTTCCTCAATGAAATTAATACATGCACTAGAATTACCCATTATGTTAATAGCTATTTTTAAATATTTTGCAGCTAACTTCGATACCCGATTATCTTCGGTTTTATATTTAGTTGGATTTCAGGCTGCCTCTCAAATAGGTGCATCTTTGTTATCACCTTTTGCAGGTAATTTATACGACATAATAGGTTTCCGTCATACTTATCTTATTCTAGGAACAATGGTCCTTTGTTTTACGATTATTTCAATGTTCACTTTATTAAATTCTAATAAAATTAAAGATTTAGAAGTAAATGAAAAAGACATAAAACAAGTTATATAAGGAGATGTTAGAATGTTCACAATAAATAAACTCCAGCAAGCGCAAGAAGCATTGGATACTGCAAAAGAAGGAGTAAATAACCGTTATCGGTTAGGCTATCATATTATGGCACCTGCCAACTGGATTAATGATCCAAATGGTTTAGTACAGTATAAAGGAGAATATCATGTCTTTTATCAACATCATCCATACGATGAAAACTGGGGTCCAATGCATTGGGGCCATGTAAAGAGTAAAGATCTTGTGCATTGGGAACACTTGCCTATCGCTTTAGCTCCTGGTGACGCTTGTGATACTGACGGGTGTTTCTCGGGAAGCGCTGTAGATAATGATGGTAAATTAACGTTAATCTATACAGGTCATCACTATGTAGACAAAGAAAAAGATTTATTTTATCAAAATCAAAATCTTGCTGTTAGTACCGATGGTGTCACATTTCATAAGATTGCAGAAAATCCAGTAATTCCTGAACCACCTATAGATAGTAGTCATCATTTCCGTGATCCTAAAGTATGGAAACACAAAGATAGTTGGTATATGGTAGTAGGAAATTCGACCAAGGAGAATGTGGGCAGAGTAATTTTATACGGTTCTCCAGATTTACGTACGTGGTCATATGTTGGTGTATTGGCACAAGGAAACGAAAATCTTGGATTCATGTGGGAATGTCCAGATTTCTTTGAATTAGATGGAAAACACGTTCTCATGATTTCTCCACAAGGTATTAAAAAAGATGGGGATTTATACAACAACTTATTTCAAACGGGATATTTAATTGGAGATTACAATTACGAAACAAACGAATTTACACATGGCTCATTTAGTGAGTTAGATAATGGACATGATTTTTATGCAGTTCAAACGTTATTAGATGAAAAAGGACGTCGAATTGCTATTGGTTGGATGGATATGTGGGAGTCAGATATGCCAACAAAAGAAGATGGATGGTGCGGAGCACTTACGTTACCACGTGAAGTTACTTTAGGAGAGAATGATAAAGTTTTAATGAATCCCGTAGAAGAATTAAACTTATTGCGTGAGATTGAACATAGTACACTTACCAATGTAACTTCTAATAGCTATTTAATAGAAACAAACGAAGATTTACTTGAAATAGAAGCTGTGTTTGACCTAACCAATTGTAACGCTCAGTCGGTTGGAATAAGAATTCGTGGAATTAACCAGGAAGAGACTGTATTAACGTATCACTTGGACAAACAAACACTAAAACTCGATTGTTCTAAGTCTGGTAAAGTTGAAGATGGTGTAAGAAATACCATTCTTAGGGCAAATCAAGAGCTTTCCTTACGCATATTCCTTGATCGATCCTCTATTGAAGTATTTGCAAATGAAGGACAAGCAACTATGACAAGTCGTATTTATCCAACTGAAGATAGATTAGGCATTGAAGTATTTGCAGATGTTGAAGATGTAAAGATTAAGGAATTAACATATTGGAAGTTAAAAGATATCTGGAAATAAACTATGAATGAACAAGTGTACAAGCACTTGTTCATTGTTTTGGGGTGAAGATGTTGAAAAGAGTTTTTTGTATTGGTGAAACATTAATTGATTTTATTCCTGTTCAAAAAGAAAAGTCTTTAAAAGAAGTTACCAGTTTTGAACGTGTGGCTGGGGGAGCTCCTATGAACGTTGCAATTGCGATTGCAAAATACGGGGGGAATTCTGTTATGCTAACGAAAATAGCTAATGATAGCTTTGGCGATTATTTAGTAGATGTGCTTGAAGAAAATGGGGTAGATACTTCATATATTATTCGATGCAATGAAGGAGAGACCGGTTTGGCATTCGTATCTGTAGATAAATTGGGAGATAGAGACTTCAGTTTTTATAGAAAGAATTCAGCTGACTTATTACTTTTACCAAACGAGGTGAAAGTAGAGTGGTTTGATAAGGGAGACCTTCTTCATTTTTGTTCTGTAGATTTAGTTGAAAGTTCAATGAAACAAACTCATATCAAAGTAATAGATAGTTTTCAAAAAATAGGGGGGATTGTCAGTTTTGATCCCAATGTTCGTCTTCCCTTATGGCCTGACAAAGAAAGCTGTCGTCGAACAATTCTAGACTTTTTACCTTTAGCAGATATCGTGAAAGTATCGGATGAAGAATTATTTTTTATAACCAATATTAAGGAAGAAAGGGAAGCTATTAACTCCCTTTTTGCTGGCAATGTAAAAGTAGTAGTTTATACCAAAGGAAAAGATGGAGCCATTGTTTATTTGAAAAATGGAGAACAATTCGAGGATAAAGGATTTAAAGTGACTGTCTCAGATACAACCGGAGCAGGTGATGCATTTATAGGTGGTTTTTTATCTGAATTGCTTTCAATTGATATATCGAGCGACAATCTATGCCAAAAGGTGAGTGAACACCATCAACAGTTGCTTACCTTTGCTAATGCAAGTGGGGCACTTACAGCTTCAGTAAAAGGAGCGATCCACGCAGCACCTGGAAAGCAACATATAGTGAATTTTATTGATACTCAAAGAGGCGGATTAGCTTAAGAAAATATGTATTTATAATTAGGAATTAGTTTGGAATTCAAGGATGAAAAAAAAGGATTTAAATCATGAGGACTGAAAAGGAAAAGATGTTAGCTAGGGAAATGTATAATCCTGCAGATGCTCAATTGGTAAAGGATCGAGAATATGCAAGGCGACAGGTTAGAATACATAATGAAACTTCGGAAACTGAAGGTGAAAAGCGTACTCAATTATTAAGAGAATTATTTGGTTCAACTGGAGAAAACGTATATATTGAACCAAACATCAGAGTTGATTATGGCTACAATATATTTGTAGGAGAGAATTTTTCTGCGAATTTTGATTGTGTCATACTAGATGTTTGTGAAGTAAGATTTGGAGATAATTGTATGCTTGCACCTGGTGTACATGTCTACACAGCAACTCATCCACTTGACCCCACTGAACGCAATTCAGGAAAGGAATATGCAAAACCCATTATTTTTGGAGATAATGTATGGATTGGTGGAAGTGCAGTGATAAATCCAGGAGTGTCGATAGGAGACAATGTGGTTATTGCATCTGGCTCAGTAGTGACTAAAGACGTACCTAACAATATAGTGTTGGGTGGGAATCCCGCAAAAATCATTAAGAAAATTGGAAATTAAGGATATAAGAATATTTTACTAAATTTTAGCAACAGTACTCTAAATGAAATTTGAATTTCTAACTTATTAGTTAATTGTTGATTAAATTGGATATATGGATGGGGAAAATTAGAGATTATAATCATTTGGGCCATTATTTAGGGACCTATCAAGCAATTATAGAGAAACAGGATAAGATGCTTTATAAGGTGACACTATCGTTTAATCCAGCATATACGCTAAAAAAGCGAGATAAAAATAATCATTTAAGAGATAAAATATTGTATAGTTCAAGGTAAAGGTACTTAAAAGAAAATTTAGAAATAAAATTCCTCTTTTAAAGCAACAAACAAAAGTAATATGGATAAAAAGAGGGCTAAATATTTAATTTTTTCAAGTGAAAGGTCATGATGGCAGGAAATCTTACTTGTAAAGCTAGTTTTATTGGTCCTGGTGCAAGCCAACCCATGATTATGCATTTTAAGTATATACAGAGTAAAATAACTTAAAAGGACATATCTTATGATATGTCCTTTTAATATGGTTAGTTTTCATCTTTTTTTCACCATTAAATGATAAATTAATTGCTAATCATGCTGTAAAGCATTTTCCATAGATATTCCCTTTCGCAAGCTTATCTAAAAAGGTAAGCTTTTTTCTTATACTTTGCATTTTGTTTACATAATCCACATTTCCGGAACCATTACTATTGATTAAGTAACAATATGAATTAATATTCGCGTCTAGTTAACATAGTTGAGATTCGCGGAACCAAATAAAAAAGGAAACCCCTGCAGTAGGGATCAGTAGATGGTAATGGAAGAACGCGGATCATCGATTGCTTACACCACGATTATGCGTTGGGTTCATCAGTATGATCCTGAACTAGATGAACGAGTACGGCGTCACCTTAAGCTAATCAATGATTCTTGGAGAGTGGATGAAACGTATATTAAGGTAAAAGGTCAATGGATGTACCTATATCGTGCCGTTGATTCAAAAGAAAATACTATTGATTTTTATTTAAGCAAACAAGAGATTATAAAGTTGCAAAACGCTTTTTTAAGAAAGCTTTGCGCTCTTTTCATGTTTCAATGCCCCGTGTTATAACAGTCGATAAGAATCCGGCCTATCCTGTGGCTATTGAAGAGTTGAAGAAAGAGAAAAAGATGCCCGTAGACATCCAAATAAGGCTGATAAAATATCTAAATAACATCGTGGAACAAGATCACCGTGTTATTAAGAAGCGTGTTCGTTCGATGTTAGGGTTGAAATTATTTCGTACAGCCACTTACATACTGAGTGGCATAGAAATCATGCATATGCTGGAAAAGAAGCAAGTTTACCAAGAGATGAAGTCTGCCTAAGGTAGAAAAGGGTTCATCCATCAACTATTTGGGTTAGCTTCATAAGCTAGTAATTCAAGGGAACCTAACGCTTTATTTCTCTAGCGAATGTTTTTTGCACCACAACCAGTATGTCCAAGTTTTAGAGAGTAGTTTCAAGTCGGATGAGATTTTACATCATAACCAAAATATTTAACCTTCATCTGCAAGCTGAATTTTTAATTGTTTACCCCGAAATGATAAAAGGTTATAATCAGAACTATGTATTTCGTGTATCGAATTAAATCTACATTTTGGTCCCTTTGTGCCTAATGTAGGATGGGAGCTTATAGCCTACATTTCTGTAGTGAAATGAAATACAAACTATATAGAAAGGCGAGGAAAAATTGAATACACTTAGTGGAAAAAAAAGAATTCAACTTGCGATACTTTTGGGATCACTTGGACTCTTAGGCCCTTTTACAATTGATACGTATTTACCTTCCTTCCCCACAATCGTAAAAGATTTTCATACTACGGCATCACTCGTACAAATTAGTTTGACAGCATGCTTATTAGGATTGGGAGCAGGACAATTATTTATTGGCCCATTGAGTGATGTGAAAGGCCGTCGTAAACCTTTACTATTATTTCTTTGCTTATACTTATTAGCTTCTTTAACTTGCTCGTTTTCACCCAATATCTATTTCCTTATTGTGGCTCGTTTTGTCCAGGGTTTTTCCGCAGCAGGCGGGCTTGTGGTTTCAAGAGCTATTGTCAGGGACCTTTTCAGTGGAAAGGAACTGACCAAATTTTTTACTTTAATTGTATTAGTCGGTAACCTCGGCCCAATCGTTGCACCAATTGCTGGAGGAGCCATTCTTTCGTTTACCAAGTGGAATGGAGTTTTTATTGTTTTAGCTTGTATTGGAGCTATATTAATCTTCATGGTTTCTCTAAAACTACCAGAAACGCTACCACCTGAAAAACGTGTGCCTAGTAATCTGCCACAGCTCATGAGCAATTTTGGTTCCTTATTTAAGGAGCGAGAATTCATGGGATACGCATTCACACAAGGATTCACGACAGCTGGAATATTTGCTTATGTATCTGGTATTCCGTTTGTCTATCAAAATATTTACCATGTTTCTCCGCAACAGTTCAGTCTACTCTTTGGAATTAATGGTTTAGGCTTGATTATTGGAAGTCAGTTGGTTGGGCGCTTGGCCGATTACATTTCGGAGCGAACATTCTTAAAGATAGGACTAGGAATTTCTATTGGGGCAGGAGCAATCCTACTCATCGCTCTTCTTTTAAAAGCTCCATTAATTGCCGTGGCGATCCCGATTTTCTTTTTTGTTTCATCAATCAGTATTATTGGTACGACGTCCTTTGCATTAGCCATTGAATCACAAGGACATATTGCGGGCAGCGCCTCCGCATTATTAGGATTATTGCCATTTGTACTCGGATCGCTATCAGCACCTCTTGTTGGAATAGCAGGATCGTATACGGGTGTTCCAATGGGCGTTACGATCTTTGGTGCTAGCTTGTTGGCGCTTCTTTCCTATTTTATTTTAGTTCGAAAGCGTTCGGTTAGGATGCAGAGGCCCAATGATGCTGAACAAGGTTCTAAGCTATAATTTGGATACGTATGTTATTTAAGTCAATAAGACAGTTGACATGTAAGAAGAAAAAAACATTAATGTTATTAACAACACGCTCCAAGTGATGAGTCATCGCTCGGGGCTGTTTTCGTTTTGACGCATTGTTTCCATAACAAACAGTATTTTTTTCTGTTTTTAAGCTGTATATCATATACAAAGATAGTTAACATAAAACGCGTTATCGGTATTATTAAAGAACATCATTGCTTGATTAAACTAGCTTCATATATTCTTGAGCTACTCCCCCAAGGATGATAACCATCTCCTATATATGAGAAATCATACTTTTCGTAATATCCAATATGGTTGGTACATAAATAAAGCTTATTAAACCCAGCATTTTTAGTATCTTCTTTAATTTTTAAAAGAAGCTTTTCTCCTAATGACATACCTCGATAGCTTTCTTCAATATAAAGAGCACATACCCATGGCCATAAATCCATACGACTAATGAAATCGTTACTAATAAGTCCTGCACAGTCGATGATTTCTCCTGTATTCTCTAACAGATACCAAATTGGAAGGCTATTATCTGTTTTTAAGCTATGTGTAATACAGTCTTCATAAAGTTTTAAAGTATTTTCGTTTGCCCATTTGTTCTGAATATATTTTATTGCTTTATCTTGATACTCTACATGTTCTCTAACATTAATAATTTGCATAATAAATTTCCATCCCTTATTAAAAAATAAAATGTCATTATTTACATTCTACATGTTTTTAATTTATATAAAGAGAATTATCTGTAACTTAGTTACCATAATTCATGTTCTAGGTAGCAAGTAAAAAAGAAGCCTCTAGCTGAGACTTCTTTTTTACTTTTTTTTGAACTTTCTTATTTTTATACAAGGTTAAACGTTAGCATCCTCTTTAAATTTTAAAATGGCTTCTACTGCCTTCTTGTATCCTCCAGAATCCCTTAAAGATTTTCCAATTTCCAAGCTTCTTTCTTTGAATGAAGAGTTTGATAGTACTTGTTCCGTTGTATTTCGTAATGTAATAGCATCCAGTTCTTGACGATTAAGTTGTAAACCAGCTCCTAATTCTTCAATTCGATTAGCCACTATTGGTTGATCCCCCATAACAGGGATAACAACGAGAGGAACACCAAAATAAAGCCCTTCACTCGAACTATTCATTCCACCATGAGTAATAAAAACATCTGCTTGTTGTAGTATTTCTAATTGGGGTACATAATTACGCACGATGAAATTAGGTGGAATATCTTTAAACTGGCGAATATCAGTCTGTTTTCCTACTGATAATACAACTGTAGCTTTACTTTCTTGGAATGCTTTAAAACAGGTAGTATATAACTCAGGTTGCTGATTAAATACCGTGCCCATTGAGATAAAGATGAGCCTATTACTAGGGATACTTTTTAAAGGAAGAGTTTCTACATCTTTCCGTGGTGCAATAGAAGGACCAACAAAGATGAAAGACTCATCAAATTTATCAGCATGGGGTTGATATAACTTAGAGGTAAATACAATCGTGATATCCCCAGGACAAGACATCAAGTTTTGACTATCACTGAGAATTACTCCATATTTATGCTTCCATTTTGTCGATATTTCTTCAATTTCTCGATACCTTGGGGAGGTTTTATCTATTTCTCCTCTGCTCTTTATAAGGGCTGAAAAGATATCCTCATTAATGGCAAATGTTGTACAAGAAGATATTTTAGGTATTCCCAGTACATCAGCAATAATCCATCCTGCGGCGAAATTATTATCATAAATAACATAGTCGTATTTCTCTTCGCTTATTTCGTTTAAAACATCCTCTATAATCTTATCCATTGACCGTCCCATAAATAGCAACATTTCGAGAGGATCTATTTTTTCCGTCATCCTTTTCATTGGATCTATATTGCGTACAAAATTTTCATAAGGTCGAAATAAAGCACCTGTTTTTTCAATTTTGTTTTTATATTCTTCCACACAGTAATAGACCACGTCTTCTCCCTTTTTCACTAGCTCTTCTACTAGTGCAATGGTGGGATTAACATGGCCTTCTCCAGGAAAATTAAAGAATAATACCTTTCCCATTGAAATTCCTCCTTTTTTCACAATAAAAAATAACAAAATATTAATATATTTCCTTATTGTACCATAAAATATTTTTTAATATCATATATTTTCTTAGTTCACATAATGTAAATTATCAGTAGTAAATAAAAAGAGAGCCTTAAAATAAACAAGGCTCTCTTTTTATTTGTAGTCATTCTTGTATCCTTCTAAAAAAGAGAATTTATTCTCTCTTCAATTTGTTTTAGCATTTCCTTCAGCACTGACTCTTCAAGATGTTCAGAGACATTTCCAAACAATAAATGATCTATAGGTTCAATTCCTGTAAACTCAAATATCCCAACATCTGACGTAATTTTTAACCCAACTGTCATTCCGATTTTGTCATACATCTCTTTTGGAGCACCGTGAGTATTAATTATCAAACCTTTCTTACCTTTGAGTAACTGAATAATTCCTTCCTCATCATAAGCATACGCATAGCCATAAGAAAATACACGATCTACGTAGCCTTTGATAATGGCAGGAAGACCAGCCCACCAAATTGGATATATAAATATTATTACATCTGATTGAGTAATGAATTCTTGTTCCGTTTTAATATCATCTGGGATATGGCCAGATTTCATAGCAGCCGTATCTTCAGGTTTCAGTACAGGCTGAAAGTCTAACGCATACAAGTCTCTCACAACAACCTCATGACCTTTGTTCTCTAAGGCTTGAACAATGGTTTCCATTATAGAATAATTAAAACTTTCTGGATGTGGATGGGCATATACAACAAGATGTTTCATTTATATTCCTCCATTTATATTGGATTTCTTCTACCAGAACCAACGTTACTGTTCTTTTAAAATATTATTATTTCTTTTTCTTCTTCTTACTATGAGAATAATAGCGACGACAAAGGCAATTGCACTATATATCCAGGTAAACATAAAGGCAAGACCCAATCCTATATTAGCGTCCACATAGTGGCTGTTCATATGGTCTATAGCTAAATAGAGAAGTGGGAAGCCTCCAATAATAAGTAAGAGTATCAAGAGAATACTTTTTTTCGTCTTTCTGGTTGTTAAAAAGATAATAAGAAAGGATAGCAACAGAAACATTTCCGAAGCTATGGTCAAAATTAATAGCTTGTTCATACTAAATTTTCTCCTTTATGTAATTGTTTAGAATTCCGGAATTACTTGTAATATATTCCAAAATTTCTATCGTATGAAAATTCTTAGTCCGTTTCTACATAGAACCCAACATTCGTATCTTAATTTTCATAGGGAGCTGACTTTTGACTATTTACTTGTTTCTTACTTTTTTTCTTCCGGTTGGTCAATATAGCAAATCCAACTCTAGGATGGAAAAGATGCAAAGGAGGGCGTATTAAATTCATCACTCTAACTAATCTAAGATAAATCTCAGAATCAGAAGCCGAAAGCTGGTAAACTTTCTTACTATACCATTGTTTAATCGGCTGTATGAAAGGTTTCTCTCCATTAATATCGGGATGGCGAAATGCTTCTGTAATTGCCATATCCCATGGAGTTGCAATAAGAGTAGAAAATCTCTTGTGAAGTATTTTGGTAAACCTGCTATTGGGATATGCAGAATTTCCGAAATAGTGTTGTAACTCTAAAGCCTCCATAGCAGCAACAGATATTCCCTGTCCAAATACCGGATCGAATCGACAGTGAGCGTCTCCAACAACTAGAAAACCTTCTGGGACATTCGCAAGATCAAAGCGTCGACGTACTTGATAGGGAATTGCATGTATTTTTATTTCTGAAATTGGTTCCACTTGTTCTAGGAAATGAAGCACATCAGGTACAGGTAACTTTTGTGCATAAGATAAAAATTCTTCCGTTGTTCTTGGTGCATTTTCATTAGCATAACCACTAAAGGTAACAGAAAAACGATTTCCTTCAATCGTTTGAATATACGCACCGTAAGGGTTCTGGGGGAAACTAGGAGAAATTAAAAGGTTAAACCAATCAGGTCGTCCCTGATTTTTCAGCCGAAAGAGTCTAGTAGCGTAAAAAAGGTTAATCCAGACCTTTTCTTCCTTAACCTCTATATCGTATGTTTTTAGCCACTCTATACTTTTTGAACCAAACCCACTAGCATCAATAACAACATTTGCAAGAATTGTTTTTTCGTTTCCTGTCTTAAGGGAGCGCGCTCGTACTCCGGATATTTTATTACATTGATGATCTAATAATAGTTGCTCGACCTTTGTTTCATACTCGGTTGTAATATTAGGAATTTGATCAATACGATGTTGCAAATGCCACTCTAACATAGGGCGGCTTTGTTGAATCATCTCTAATTCTCCTAAAAATCGTTTTTTCCAGGAACCAAAATGGTGCCATTTTAAATCTTTTGTAAAGTTATTTATAACACTTCCATCTTCGACTAATTGATTAAAGAAGTGAGGGAACAATTTCTCAATTGCTCGTTCTCCTCCTTTTAATAAAACATGGGGATGATGACTTTGAGGTACCCTCTTTCTAGGGGCTTTCTCCTCCCATTTTTCCCCAGACTCTAGAATGATTACTTGCCGAAAAGTATGTGATAGGGCTTTAGCAGCTAGTTTCCCAGCAATGCTTCCTCCGATAACTATTGCTTTCTCCAATATGATTCTCCCCTTAATCTATAATTAACATAAAATACCACATGGAATTTATTTTATTATACTTCATAAAAATTACCTTTGAAATGAACTTCTCACAAAATCAAAAGTTTCTAGAACGCTGAAATTTGCATGGAGTGATTGATATAATTATCGATAAACTCACAGTTAATTTCCTTAAGGAGCGTTTCTCTGCATATTAGATACATATATTTGATGTTTTTCCCCCATAAAAAATAATGGTTTTTTTATTTAATGAACAAATTAAGCTCTTAATAGGACTACTTAATCAAGTTTGTTAGTTGTTTTATTCCATTTATTCAATATCGTGTAGAATGTAGTGTGATTATTAGTAAAACATGTTGATACAATGTGACTTATATGATTGTAGGAGGCTTCATTCCATTAAATAAAAAAGACTTGCTTTAAATGAAAAGCAAGTTAAAAGAAAGAAGACTGATTTAACAGCTCCATTATAATCCAATGAATATAACATAACATTAAAATATGGTTAAGAAATAATTTAAAGTAAATTAACTCATAAAAAGGGTAAATTTACTTTCCTGATTTTGAGTGTATTAAAATAATTTCAATAATTTAAAGAAAATTGGTGTTCTATGTTTCTAAAAATAGGTTTTTACACCAGAACCACTAAAAATAGATAAGAGTGGCTCTGATAGTTTAACAAAGTACCTCAACTGTAAATCCTCCAGGTGCTTCCACGTAAAATGTATAACCATGTAATTGTTTTGGAGGTTCGACATTAAATCCATCTTCTTTTAACTTCTGATTAATTTTATCTACCTCCTCTTCATTCTCTTGGGGGAATCCAATATGAAAGGTCTTTGGATAATTGACTTTGCTTCCCTTCATTAAAGTTAGTACAAAGCCATCTTCATCATGCATTATAGCAAAACCTTTACCTCTGTTTGCCTTGCATGTCATACCAAAATAAGTTTCCAAAAATTCTTGAGTAGCAGAGACATCTGTAACTGTTAGATTGAGATGATGAATTTTCATGTTTACACCCTTTCTTTAATACATTCAATAATAAGTCTTGCGTCGTATCCTATAAAAACCATTAATTAGATGAATAGTTTACTCTATGAATGTAAATATTTATCTATATCTCTTTTAACCATTCGTTTTACTTCTTCAAAAGCTTTGGTTTGTCCTTCGTAAAATATGAAGCTGTTTAAATCCTTTCTTTTTTCTGCATCCTTAGACCATCTTTCCGACCTTTCAATTAACTTATCAGGTACCTCAACTAACTTTTCATTTTCCACGAATACCCCACCTTTAACTGGGAATTTTACACAACTGGAAGTACCTTAATTTAATTATATTCTTCTTCCTATAGTGATGGTATAATATGGATGATTGTATCAGTGAAAGGGGAGAAAGAGATGAACAAACTTGTATTCAAGCAATTTGAAACCGAAAGAGAGTACTTCCTCAAAACCATAGGGTCTGTTTCTAAGGGTCAAACTGATGTGCAGCCAGATGGTTTCAACAACACAATTCATTGGCATACAGGTCACGTTTTGACAGTTACTGAACAAACTATGTTTGGTTTTCCTCATGCAACAACTCATCTTCCAGCAAACTATATGGAATTGTTCGGGAATGGTACCAAACCAGCCGATTGGACTGGGGATGTACCTACCATGGATGAGCTTATGATACAGCTAAAGGATCAATTAGCTCGTATTCAGCAAATTCCTGCTGAACAGCTAAACGATACCTTGGAAAAGCCATTTCTAGGATGTAATACCTTTGGAGAGCTGGCGGGTGTTACATTGATGCATGAAGCAACTCATATGGGGCAGATTCAAGCAATGAAGCGAATTATTGAACATGTGGGTGTGAAAAACTGAATTTGACAAAATGATATAACAAAGTTATCAACGGGCATAGCCATTTTCTCTTTTTCTTTACGTTAGAAAGGGAGGGTGGGGTTCATGTTATTACCTTGTTTTAAATAAGCTTTCTTCTTCAACTATTGGGGGCATGGCTTTAAGAAAGGGATTGCTGTTGTGATCCCTTTTTATTATGCAAAATGATATGGGTATTTTTTGAGGATTCTAAAATATGTAAGATATAATTAAATTAAATACATTGATAATAGTCTGTAATAAAGGAGTGTATAAATGAAGAGAATCTTTTCCTTTCTAATGATTGTATGGGTGTGCGTATTTGTATCTGCTTGCTCAAGTCAAACAAAATCAGAAACAGAAAGCAAAGCTGATAGCGAGGAAAATTCCACAACACTTAAACCGAATGTAGAAGTTAAAGCTTATAAAGAACCATTAACTAGAGTAGGAGAGAAAGCATCACATCCTCTTGGAATATTTGTCTTGAATCAATTAAGTGAACCAAATACGAAGATTGAAGTAAGTCCACTCCATATCCGAGTGGAACGAGTTAAAGTCGTACAAAGCACTGAAGTAAGTGATCTCGGCAAGTATAACCTGAAAGAACGAGGATTGAATACAGAGAAAATGAATGTGATTCAACTAACAACCACCTTAGAAAATACTTCGAATCAACCACTTGATTTAGGAAAAGGACCTATAAAAACATTAATTTTAAGTAATGGAGAACAAGTTGAAGTGTCTAAAATGAACGCAGACCCCAAAGATCGGAGCATGAAAGCCAAAGAGAAAACTAAGTTTACACTAATCTGTTTCCTATCCCGAGATGCAAAAGACCTAAAGTATGTAAAAGTGATTACAGATGTGGTGCGAGACCAAACGACAAAGAAAGAAGTAAGTCCTCCAAAGACAGTAGAAATCAAAATGTAAGTAAAAAAACAGCCTCTTATGAGGCTGTTTTCTATTTTCTTATGATTAAAATGAACAATATTCAACAACAGGACCAGATGTACCAGTTTTAATAAAATAATCAGGAGCATAACCAGTGTCAAAATCGCCGCGCCACCAATCATCATCCACCCAATCCCAAATTTTACTTCCATTGTAAGATTCACCATTAACATAACAATATAAGTAGAGTTTGTGCCCATCTGGAATATCTGTTTCAGTCCGTGTACCATTTATGGTTGGAGTCTTACGAAGATCTAAACCTGCACCACCAGTCTTTTGAACTGGATATAACCCGTCAGCATGGGTTACGGTTTGGTTTGTAAGTAAAACAACACCAGCTATTGCCACTGAAGCGATGGAGAATGCAACTTTTTTTAACATACGTTACCTCCCATATAATATTTTATTACATTTTTGGATCCCCCATGATGTCTATCAAACTGAGATAAGTAAATACCCGGTTTAGTTTACTAGACACCTAGTTAACCCAAAAATATACAATTCTAGTATAAAATACATTAAAAATCTTTAAAAAACAATAAAAAGAAATAATATTTTGAAAATTGATACTTTTAACTTATGTTAAATGAAAATAAATTCCTAAAGGAATATTAAGATTAACCCTCAAGCGAAATTAATATTTCTTTTATGCATATTCCATCATTCAATGCAAAATTCAAAACCTCAAAATACTTTGATACTCCTTCCTAAATATCTTCATTGGAGAGGCAAAATGTACCCCTTTAGTTACCATAATGTGAATTATCGGTAATAGCAAAAATAACTCTGTTCAAATAAATCGAAACAGAGTTATAACGAGTATGAAGATTTCTTGGTTAATTACAGCATTTTATATATTTCAATAAGATTCTTATCTGGATCTCGAAAATGTGCAATACGTGATTTCCATTCTTTACGATCGTGTGGTTCAGTAACAAATTCAATCCCATTTTCTCTTAAATAATCATAGGTCTTATCAACGTCTTCTACTTCAAATTGAAGTAAAAAGTTTGATGGGGATTCGCCACTTAAAGACTCATCTTCATTTCCAATTACTTTCATCATAGCCTTTTGAGATAAAAGCTCGATTTTCGTTTCTCCATTATTGAAAAGTGCATACTCCATTTCATCTTCATACCAACTTATTGGAATTCCGAGTAAATCTTTATAGAATTCAACACTTTTTTTAAAATCCTTAACTAATAGCCTAATCTGTAGCAGCTTCAATTCAATCTCCTCCTCATGGTATAACTCTCTCCGTTTATCAAAAGATCTTCGTGTTTTTTCATTCGTGTACCCTACATATTTTTAGTTAACCTAATAGAAATTATAGATAATTGTCCTTTCTTAATTGTGATTTTTCAATTTTTCTAGCTTTTCTATGTCTCCATTAACTATTACATCAATGTGAGCAGAAATAATATCAATAGGTAAATCCCACCATTTAATTTCTAATAATTTATTAATAATTTGTTCTGGGAAACGTTCTTTGATTTTCTGTGCAGGATTTCCTCCAACAATCGTGTAGGGTTCTACATCCTTTGTAATAACTGACTTGGCTGCTACAATGGCGCCGTCACCTATATTAATTCCAGGCATAATGACCGTGTCCATTCCCATCCAGACATCATTTCCAATTATCGTATCCCCCTTAAAGGGCAATTGATCTAACGTTGGGGTGTGTTTTTCCCAACCTTGCCCAAAGATATTGAACGGATAAGCTGAGAAGCCATCCATCCTATGATTAGCTCCATTCATAATAAACGTTACGCCTGGGGCTAGGGCACAAAATTTCCCTATAACAAGTCGATCACCAAAGAACTCATAATGATACAATACCTGATCTTCAAAGGATTCTCCTCTTCTTGCATCGTAATAGGAATAGTCGCCTACGATAATATTTGGCCTAGTAATTGTATTTTTAATGAATTGTACAACATCATTTCCTTTAATCGGATATTTATCTGTAGGATCTGGGCCGTGTGCTTTATTCGATTCCATAAGTATTCACTGCCTCTCATGGTTTTTGGACAAAACTCAATCGACCTAACTTATTACATTCCTCTGCGAACCATAAAGCTTGATCCGATCCGACTACAATACCATGTGGCTCCGCATTTGCTGTAGGAATAGGATATTCCGTAATTTCTCCGTTCACAGTAATACGCCCTATTTGATTGCTCCCCCATTCAGTAAACCATAAAGCATTATCAGGACCTGTTACAATTGCATGTGGACGAGCATTCGGAGTAGGAATAGAGTACTCATTTATAACTCCAGAAGTGGTAATTCTCCCAACATTATTGCCGTTAATTTCTACAAACCAAAGTGCACCATCCGGCCCATTTGTAATACCTACAGGCCCAGCTTGTTCCGTAGGTAACTGATATGTAGTTACTTCTCCTTCTAGTGTAATACGCCCTATTTGATTACTTTGATTTAGAGTAAACCATAGAGCATTATCAGAACCTGCCACAATAAAAGAAGGGTAGGAACCAGGCTGGGGTAGATCATGCTCGATTATTTCACCTGACGGTAAAATTCGTCCTATTCTATTTCCATTCATTTCTGTGAACCAAATGTCTCCGTTGTGTCCTTCAGTTATTCCAAAAGGTGCTGAATCTGAGTTAGGTAGGACATATTCCATAATCTCTCCCGTTATTGTTAGTTTTCCAATTTTATTAGTCTTATTTTCCGCAAACCAAATGTCCCCCTGAGTTGTAGAAGTGATGGATAGCGCCCCTGCATCAATAGTAGGGACATTAAAATGTTTCACTTTACCTTCTACAGTCATACGCCCTATTTGATTAGTTTTATATTGTGTAAACCAAAGTGCGCCGTCTTTTCCTGAAGTAATCCCATAAGGTCCTGAATCTACATGAGGCAATTCGTATTCTTTGATTTTTACGATCAAATAAATTCCTCCTTTTCTTTGTATAAAATCTTTTTAGTAATTCGTTATAAGATAATTAGATTCCTGTCAAAGAAGTCTTTTATAAGACGAGAAAAGTTAGTTAACATAAAACGGATTCTAAGAACCAAAACAAGGCTACTAAAGTAACCTTGTTCTATTTAATTAACTATTTACATATTATCTTCAACTAATATCGTGCAAATACTTGGTCAAATTTTCAGGTTGTGAAAAAAATGGTGCATGATCTGCATCGATACTAAATACATCATCAAAAGAATTTTGTCTATACATTTCTCTTTGAGCTTCAACAGGTATTGCATGGTCTTTTGTAGTTTCAATATAAACACAAGGGACTCTACCAAAGTTCTTCTCAGTTAAAACAACTTTTCCGTTGAATGGTAAAACTGGTTGAGGCCTCATTTTTCTTCTAGCAGCTGTTCCATCTTCTTCCGAACATTCATTAAAAAATTCATTTACAATATATTCATCAATAAGAGTTAATGTTTTTTCAGTCTTATTAAAGATAGCCTTTGGGCCACCATCTCCCATAATATCTTGAAGACTTTGGCCATTTTGCGGCACAATTGCAGAAACATAAACAAGCCTTTGTATTTTTTTAGGTAAATATTCTGCCACTTGAGAGATGACTACACCTGCCATACTATGACCTACTAAAATAACAGGGCTATCTACCTTTTCCAAAACAGCTATTACTTTATCTGTGTAGCTTTTAAGTGTTACTTCTTGAGGTGGTGTCATATCTTCACCACTTCCTGGTAAATCAACTGCGATAACATGATGATTCTTTTGTTCTAAAGAATATTTAACCTTTTCCCAACACCATTTTCCTTGGAATGCACCATGGATAAGAATATATGCACTCATTTATAACTCCTCCATTCAAATGTTTTACAATGTAACCGTTATAGTTACAAATAATCAATTTTTTTATGCGGTTTTTATCTAATATGGTTAACATATGAATTATATATTCTAGTGGTTAAAACTATTGTTCTTAAAAAGAACAATACATTCCAATGATAGCTCGGTCTGAAAGATCCCTGCAGTTTCACTCAGCATTCATAATCATATCCTGTTGTTTTGTTGTTTACTGCACTAATACTGTTTGACATACATGCTTTTATAATCACAGCCACTAATAAAAAAACAAAGCAAATATTCATATTAAAAACGACTATTAATTTACTAAATAATGCTACACCAATACTCATACCGATAAAATTACATAAATTAAAAATACCAATATATATTTTTTTAGATTCTTTAAGTACAGAATCTAAAAGGTAATTTAAGGCCATTTGTACAAAGGAAAAAGCAACAAAGCAGCAAATACTTACCGAAATGCATACTATGGCAGTCTTTGAACCAAAAATAATAATTAAATAACCTGTAAAAAATATATATAATCCTATTTTATAGAAGTTTTTTACATTCTCGATATTCATCTTCTTCCCAATTACTATACTTGCCATACCTCCCATTACAGAACTGATAAATAGTATGCCTCCAGACTGTACGGAATTAAGATTTAAGATAGATGAAAATATATAAGAGAGAAGGAATACATTTGCTCCCAGCAATAAAAATAATAAAAAACTAAGACTAGTTATTCTAACAAAAGATGAATTATTGAATATTTTTTTATTGATGATTGGATAAGAAATGGTGCTGATATGGCGAATAAATAATAGAAAAAAAATAATGCACAAAACAATAAAAAGAAAATTAATGTTCAAGGCACATAATAAAAAGAGAATAGATATTAATAAATAGAACATTCCCAGCCAATCAAATGGCGTCTTTTTTTCTAATTTCATTTCTGGAAAAGTAAGATATAAAATGGGTATGAAAATAATTGCACAACTCATAAATAAATATAATATGTGCCAATTAGTTACAGACAGAAGAATACCACTTAATAAAGGACCTAAGCCTGAACCCAAGGCCATAGCGAAGCTAATAAAGGCTAGACCTATTGGCAATAATGCTCGATCAAGTACATCCATAACTGCAACCATTGTTAATGATATAAAAGCTGCTCCTCCAGCCCCTTGAGCTAGTCTGCATAAAATAAGGAAATAAAAATTATTCATAAAATATCCCAAAATCGAGAATAGAACAAAGATAGCTAAAGCGATTAGATATAATTTTTTTAACTGAATACTTTCAGCAAGCTTGCTATATACTATTGAGCCGATTGTGACCATAATCGTATACCCTAGGATAAACCAACTGCTGAAAGCTATAGAGATATTCAAATCTCTCGAAATTGGAACGACGGCTATATGAAAGAAAAAACTATTCATCACTCCAAGTAATACAGTGCTTAGTAAACAAAACAATGTTATTTTATCCTTCAAACTATACCTCCGTTTAATTTATTTATAAAAAATAACCTCTTTCTATCCTTGAGTTATAGTTCTAATAAAAATATAAATGAATCGCGATCAGGATAGTCATATTTAATCGGCAGATTCTCTTTTGTAATCGTCTTAAACCCTACCTTTTTATAGAAACTGTGTGATCTAGTAGCTTGAGATGGAGTATCTAAAATCACCTTAGAAAACCCTTGATTCTTCGCAAAATCAAGCAAAGCTTCATAAAGCTTTTTTCCTGTCCCAAGTTCTTTGCCACGATAGTCTTTATAAACAAAAAATTTCTTTAGTATGGCTATATCATCGGTTTTCTTTTGTAAACCAATAGAGCCTACCACTTCTTTATCATCATTTAAAGCGATCCAAAAGTTTCCTCCTTCATTAATATAATTTGATTGAATATCTAGTATATCCGGTTGTTCTTCGATACTAATCCCTACACCAGCTTCTACATTTTGTACATATAATATTAATTTAATGACTTCTTCTTTATATCTCTCATCATAAACAGCAATCATTTATTAATCTCTCCTTCCTTTTATATTTCTTAACTTTAACGTGTAGTTCATTATTAGTAAAATTGAAGTTTTCGAAGTAATCCATTGATTTTTTTGATGTGATAGAATTAAGAATCAGGGTCTTTTTTATAGAGAGTGTAATAGGTGTAGTAACCTTTATGTTTATTCTTAAGATAAGTTGAACTTAATATAATCATGAATTCTAGACACTAAAAGGACTAAGCCTTTTATGGCTTAGTCCTTTTAGTATAATAAATGAAATCTAAGCCTTACTGAAGCAAAGTACTACGTTTACTCAGTAAGTAATCTTCTCATTTGACCAGTCTTTTGCATGTTTTAATGTAATATTTATAAACGCTGATAAAGCTGGTGAAATCCATTTGTTTTTATGATAAGCGACTTGGGAGAAAATTTGTTTAAATCCACCATCGCAGGGAATCATTTTTAACCGACCTTCCTTGATTTCATCCTCTACTGTCATTAAAGGTAAACAAGCAATACCAAGCCCACTCCTTACACAACGTTTTATCGCTTCTATACTCCAAAGCTCCATCGTTTGAGAAGGGATGATTCCCCGTACTCCAAGGTATTCTTCAAACATCACTCGATAACTGCACTCTTTTTCGTTGGCAAGAAAACACTCACTTATTTTTTGATTTTTGTAGCTGTTATCTAAAATATTTAGTGAACAGTCAGGGCTTCCAACAAGGACAATGGGTTCGTCCAATAACGAATGAACGATTAAATCTGAATCCTGGAACTCTGGCATCATGACAAATGCAACATCTGCACTACCATTAAGTATGGATCTCTTGTTATCTCCGCAGGTTGCGTTACTTAAACTGATGTTTACATGAGGAAAATTTTTTCTAAATTCTTTTAATATTGGTTCTAGGCGGTATACTGTTAGAGATTCCGGAGCAGCAATCTTTAAGTCTCCTCTTATATCTTCTCCATCCGTAGTGATGCTTTCAATTTTTTCATAGGTATCTAAAACTTCTTTAACATAAGGTAACAACTTACTCCCAATATCAGTCAATTTTATTTTTCTACCCATTCGATCAAACAGAGGTCCGCCTAAATGTTCTTCAAGTGCTTGGATGTGTGTAGTGACTGTTGATTGCGTGTAGCCTAAATGTTCTGCTGCTTGTGTGAAGCTCCCTGTTTCAATGACCTTTTTAAATGTTACAAAATGACGTATTTCCATCGTTTCACCCACTTTTATAGGATAATCATTTCTATACTATCAAAAAAACCAATGGATTACTTCGTGAATTTCAATTTTACTAATACTTAATTACGAGTTAACGTTAAGGAAAATAAAAAATAGGAGAATTTTATATGAAAACAATATTGGACGCGCTTGGAATCGAAATTGTTGAAGTATCAAATGACAAAGTTGTTGCCACGATGCCTGTACATGACGCAACAAAGCAACCCTTTGGGCAGCTTCATGGAGGAGCTTCAGTTGTCTTGGCTGAAACTGTGGCAAGTGTAGGCAGTTGGAATCTCTTGGACATGGAAAATGAATATGTAGTTGGATTGGAAATAAATGCTAATCATATCCGTGGAAAGAGTGAGGGAACTGTGAAAGCTACTGGTTTTCCAATCCATAAAGGGAAAAAGACTATGGTTTGGGAAATTAAAATTACAGACGAGAATGATAAGCTTATCTGTATTTCTAGATGCACAGTAGCTATTATTAAAAAGAATAAAGCGAAATAATTTGTGGAGTTTAGATCCCTGAATTGAAATCAGAGGTCAGTTCCGCATGGGGGAGTTTCTTCTATTTTTAGGCTGTATACGATATGAAAAGTGAGTTACCATAATGTAAACTCTAGGCACTCTTAACAGAAAAATAAAGCTCATCTAACAAAATTGTAAGCCCGGCTTACATTATTGTTAGGTGAGCTTTATTAAATCTCGTATTATAATTATTTGTAGAAAATATTTACAATTAACTAAAGGGATGAAATATATTGAAGGTAAAAAAAGAGAATCAACCTATTATTATGTTTGATGGTATATGTAACGTATGTAATCATTGGGTCCAATTTGTGATAAAAAGAGATCCTAAAGGCATATTTAAATTTTTGTCTCTTCAATCAGATCTAGCACGTTCATTTATAATAAATCACAATCCGAATAATACGCAATTGGATTCCATTATCTTAGTTGACAAAGGTCAAATATATACGGAATCTACAGCAATCTTACGTATCATAAATAAGCTTACCGGACCTATAAGGTTTTTCATTCTCTTTTGGATAATACCTGAAAAAATCCGAGATAGAGCGTATCGTTTTATTGCAAAGAATCGACGTCGATTCTTTGGGAAAAAAGAAAGTTGTCTCGTCCCTAGCAAAGAAATACAAAATAGGTTTATTAAAACGAAAATAGAAGGTGGGAAAATCAATGAATAGAAGTACATTTCTAAAAAAGCTTAGAATGACAATTATCACTACATTTAGATGGTCTTTAGCATTAACTTTCTTGATTTACGGCATTGCCAAAATCTATCCAGGCCAGTTTTCTACTGGCGACTATATATATGACTCGACAAAGGACTCAGCAATGCAATTGGCTTGGCACTTCTTTGGATATTCGAATACATATAATCTTTTTATTGCTTTTGGAGAGATAACAGCAGCCTTATTATTAGTAATTCCAAAGACAGCAACTTTAGGGAACATTATTTATTTACCTATCACAGTAAATATTACTATTCTTGATTTTTGTTTTGAGATACCAGCTCGTTCTGTTACCACATTGTTAACCTTTATGAGTATAGCTTTACTTTTCTTTGAATATAAAAAATTAAAAAGAGTATTTTTTGACTCTCCAGTAACAGCTGAAACGTCTATCCAAACAGGCCTTATGAAAAAGAAGGTGAACATACAATGATTGTGCTACCTATTATATTGGTCAGTTTGGGAATTTCTGCTTTTTACTACTTTATTATTAAAAAAGAAGCTTGAGATGAATACAATATACAACTCTAGTTAAGGATAATGTAAGATAAATCAATTATTAATTTGTAGAAGATTATCTATACTTCTTTTATATGGATATAAATTCAAGGAGGAAACATAAATCATGGATTTATTTGAAATGAATGTTGATTTGTTTAGAACGATTAATGATCTTGGTAAGGAGTATACCTATTTAAATAATTTTTTTATATTTATGGCTGAATATATGGTTTTTGTCCTTGCCTTTATCGCTTTAATTTTTTGGTTTACTAGGACAGAGGAGAACAGGATGATGATCATTTCAGCTACTATTTCTTTTGTTTTAGCTGAGATGATGGGGAAAATTGCTGGAACGTTGCATTCCAACAACCAACCATTTGCTGAATTATCTAATGTAAATAAATTAATTGAGAAAGCAGTAGACAACTCTTTCCCAAGTGACCACACTATTTTGTTCTTTGCATTCTGTATGACTTTCTTTATCTATCAAAAGAGATGGAGATACATATGGATTATGCTTGCCCTTGTTGTTGGGATCTCTCGTATTTGGGTAGGTGTGCACTACCCTGCTGATGTTATAGTTGGAGCAATAATTAGTATCTTTTCGACTTTTATTGCCTCTTTTATTGTCTCTCGTCTTAATATTATAAGAAAATTATTATGGCTTTATGAAAAAGGGGAACAGCAGATTTTACCTACGAGAGACAAATCTAGAGAATTATAATCTAATACCATGTAGTAATCAAATATATTTAAGATTGAAAATCCTTATCCCCCCATGTATAAGGATTTTTTAGTATCTATAAAGCACATTATGGTAACTAACTTTTTATAAGTCATAAATTTTCAGTTAAGTCGGGTAAGCGAGGGGCATCACTGCCCCTAACTCCCCTGAGAACCGTACGTGAGCCTTTCAACTCATACGGCTCAAGCCTCCCATTGCAGGTCCATTTGCTGTCGTATCCTCATCACACACCATATCGGTAAGTAAAACGTAC